>C687J29039_10000045_pt1 | contig 38761 bp, 32 predicted proteins | sample RifCSP16_2_FD_29039 | JGI IMG/M metagenome (IMG submission 29039)
TCGAGGTTGACGAGGATCCGGATTCCTTTTTCGACGATGGAATGGCTGGGTTCCGCCGTGAGGGTGGCGACGAACCCCACGCCGCAGGCGTCATGCTCTTGGGTGGGATCGTAGAGGCCGCGGCGTACCGGGACGCCGGCGGCGTTCAGATGAATAAATCCGTTATTATCCTTCAAGAGGCTATGCCCTCGTTGTTGGCTGTCGGAAGCAACACATTATTATGACATTGTCATCCCCCCATCGCATAGAGATACAGGGATAGAAAATTTTGCGGGCCAAAGGAAGAAGAATGCAAAGGCGTACACGATGCCGGCGAACAGCGCCAAGTAGCCGTACGTTTCGGGGNAGAGTCGCGGCAATGCNCGGATCCGGCTCCAGCGCTGCCCGTCAGTGCGAGAGAATCTTCGAGAGGAAGGTCTGAGCGCGCTCCGAGCGCGGCGTTCCGAAGAAATCCTTCTTCGTGGCGTCCTCGACGATCCGCCCCTCGTCCATGAAGATCACCCGGTGGGCCACGTTTTTGGCGAATCCCATCTCGTGGGTCACGACCATCATCGTCATCCCGTCCCGGGCCAGGTCCTGCATGACCGCGAGCACCTCCCCGATCATCTCGGGGTCGAGGGCCGAGGTCGGCTCGTCGAAGAGCATGCAGATCGGGTCCATCGCGAGCGCCCGGGCGATCGCCACCCGCTGCTGCTGCCCCCCGGAGAGCTGGCCGGGAAACTTGTCCGCGAAGTCCTTGAGCCCCACCCGGTCGAGGAGAGAGAACCCCTTGTCCCGCGCCGCGTCCCGGCTGCGGCCGAGGACCTTTTCCTGGGCGATCGTCAGGTTCTCCACGACCGTCATGTGGGGAAACAGCTCGAAGTGCTGGAACACCATCCCTACGTGCGAGCGGAGCTTGGGCAGGTTCGTCCCCGCGGTCCCCACCGAGACGCCGTCCACGAAGATCTCCCCCTTCTCGAACAGCTCCAGGCCGTTGACGCACTTGATCAGGGTCGATTTTCCCGAGCCGGAGGGGCCGCAGACCACGACCACTTCTCCCTTGTCGACCGAGGAGGAGCAGTCGACCAGGACCTGGGTCGCGCCGTACCACTTGCAGACGCCACGAATCTCGATCATGGCCATGGCTCTTCTCCCGGTTTCCGTCAGCGGAGGACGGCGATTCGTTTATGGAGCCGCTTCACGAACGTGGACAGGGTGAAGCAGATGGCGAAGTAGATGACCGCCGAGAACAGGTACATCTCGACGGGACGGTTGTAGTTCTTCCCCGCGATATCGGCGGCCTTGAGCAGGTCCTTGGCGCCGATGGCGTAGACGAGCGAGGTGTCCTGGAAGAGGATGATCGTCTGGGTGAGCAGCACGGGGATCATGTTGCGGAACGCCTGGGGGAGCACCACGAGCCGCATCGTCTGCCCGTAGGTCATCCCGAGGGCGTACCCCGCCATCGCCTGGCCCTTGGACACGCTCTGGATGCCGGCGCGCATGATCTCGCTGTAGTAGGCGGCCTCGAAGGCGGTAAACGTGATGATCGCCGAGTACTCGGCGCCGACGGGCTTCCCGATGATCAGGGGGATCACGAGGAAGAACCAGAGGATCACCATGACGAGGGGGATGGAGCGCATCAGGTCCACGTACAGCATGGCTCCCGTGTACAGGGGCTTCAGGCTGGACAGCCGCGCCAGGGCGAGCAGGGTGCCGATGACGATTCCGCCGCTCATCGCGATCAGGGTGAGAGTGACGCTGAACTTGAGGCCGGTCCAGATGAAGGGGAGGCTCGGCTTGAGGACGGTGTAGTCGAATTGGCCCATCGTCTCGCCTTCCGCCTCCTACTTCGCCGTGGTGATGTAGCCCGGCACCCGCGTCCTTTTCTCGATCCAGGACATCACGCGGTTGGCGGCGAAGGCGCAGATGAAGTAGAGCACGGTGACGGCCAGGTAGGTCTCGATCCCCTGCTCGGAGTCCTCCTGCATCTGGCGGGCCTGGAAAGTGAGCTCCAGCACGCCGATGGCGAANGCCACCGAGGAGTTCTTGAAGACGTTCATGAATTCCGAGGTGAGCGGCGGGAGGATGATCCGGCACGCCATCGGNAGGAGGACGTGCCGGTAGGTCTGCGGGAGCGTGAGGCCCATGGCGAGCCCGGCGAGCCGCTGTCCCCGGGGAAGGCTCAAGATCCCCGCCCGCACCTGCTCGGCGATGCGCGCGGAGGTGAAAAGGCCCAGGCAGACCGTGGCGGTGACGAACTCCTTGGCCGGCATCTCCTGCTTGACCCAGAGGGAGAGCTTCTCCGGAAGCAGCTCCGGCACCACGAAGAACCAGAGGAAGAACTGCACCAGCAGGGGGATGTTGCGGAACAGCTCCACCCAGGCGTTCGCCAAGCGGGCCGCCCACCGGAGCGGCGTCGTGCGGACCGTGCCGATCAGGCCGCCCAGGACGAGGGCGATGATCCACGAGCAGAGGGAGACGGCCACGGTCCAGCCGAAGCCGGTGATGAGCCAGGAGAGGTAAGTCTCCTCGCCCCCCTTGATCTTGTCGAAGTAGATCCCCCAGTGCCAGTGGTAGCCCATTCCCCCCCAGTCCCGCGAGCTTGATCATGAAAAGGAAGGGGCGAAGGAATTTATGGTTCCCTCCGCCCGTTCCCGTTCCGTTCCCCCTACTTCTTGTTGTAAGCCTCGGCAGGCGTGTCGCTCGGATTCTTGATGAGCTCCTTGAGCTTTTCGCTCATCGGGAAGTTCATGCTCACGTTCTTCGGCGGGATCGGCGACGTGAACCACTTCGCGTAGAGCTTATCGACCTCGCCGCTCTTCATAAGCCCCTTCACCGTGTCGTCGGCCAGCTTCTTGAACGCCGGGTCGTCCCTGCGGATCATGATGGCGATCGGCTCCACGTTGAGCACCTCCCCCACGATCGCGAAGTCCTGCGGGGTCTTGGAGGTGGCGATGAGGCCGGCGAGGAGATTGTCGTCCATCACGAAGGCGACGGCGCGGTCGGTCTCCATGAGGAGGAAGGAGTCGGCGTGGTCTTTCCCGTATGCCTCCTTGAAATCGATCCCCTTCGCCTTCTCATGGGCCCGCATGAGCTGGACCGACGTGGTGCCCGAGGTCGTGGCCACGGATTTCCCGCCGAGCTGGGCGAGGCTGGTGATCCCCGATTTCTTCTTGACCGCCATGCGCACATTGGTCACGAACGTGGTCACGACGAATGCGACCTGCTTCTGACGGGCCTCGTTGTTGGTCGTGGATCCGCACTCCAGGTCGACCGTTCCGTTGGTGACCAGCGGGATCCGGTTCTGGGAGGTCACCGGCTGGTGCTGGACCTTGAGATTGGGCAGCTGGACCTCCTTCTTCACGGCCTCCACGATCTTGTTGCAGATGTCGATGTGGTAGCCGATCGGCTGCTGCTTGTCGTCGAGGTAGGACAGCGGATACGACGATTCCCGGATCCCCATCGTGATGGTTCCGGACTCCTTCGCCTTCTTGAGCGTTCCCGTGAGCTCCGCCGCGAAGGCGGGGGTCGCCGCCAGCCATCCGGCGAACATCAGGAGCCATAGACGCGAACCGTGTTTCATGCTTGTCTCCTCTCTTTCCAGGTTGGATTCTGCGGACCCACCCTGCGTCCGCAGTAAGGCTTCACGCCGTTGCCGGCCTTCCCGAAACGCCGGGAATGCCGCCAGTATACAACCTTAATCTTTGGCCGGAAGCAGGGAAAAAACAACAGCCCGTCGAGGGAATCCCCGCGAACTTGCGGCGCCGCGCCGGCATCGAACCCCTTCGGGAAATCATCTTAAANAGACAAGGCACGTATACGGGCGGGCATTGCGGAAACAGGTTGGAAAGCAATTGGAAAGCAAACGGAAAGGGGGGCAGAACATGGGCAGCGGGATCGTCCGCAGTTTCGNCTTCCTGCCGGTCAACGAGCGGGAGGGGAAGCCCCGCAAGCGCGGTATCACGGAGATGCGGGGGCCCTATTACGCGCCGGTGGGGAAGCGGTATCTACTCGACATCCTGGAAACAGTGGGCCAATACATCGACATCTTCAAGTTCAGCGGCGGCTCCTTCAGTCTCATGCCGAAGAAAGCCGTACAGGAATTGATCGACACCTGCCACGAACACGACGTCCTGGTGTCCACGGGGGGGTTCATCGAACGCGTCCTCACCCATGGGGAGGGGATGGTCGAACGCTATCTGGAAGAATGCAGGGAATTGCGGTTTGATATCGTGGAGGTCTCGAGCGGTTTCATCACCGTCCCGCTGGACGACCTGATCGCCCTGGTGAGGAAGGTTTCCGACCTCGGCATGAAGCCGAAGCCGGAGGTGGGGATCCAGTTCGGCGCGGGCGGGGCGAGCTCCGTGGAGGAGCTGGAGGCCGAGGGGACCTCGGACCCGTCGCAGGCCATCCGGGCGGCGAAGCGATACCTGGAAGCCGGCGCGCACATCATCATGATCGAGTCCGAGGGGATCACCGAGAACGTCAGAACGTGGCGCACCGATGTCGTGGCGAAAATCGTCAACGAGCTCGACCTGGAGAAGGTGATGTTCGAGGCCGCCGACCCGGAAGTCTTCTCCTGGTACATCAAGAACTTCGGGCCGGAGGTCAACCTGTTCGTCGACCATTCCCAGGTGGTCCAGCTGGAGTGCCTGCGTTCCGGGATCTGGGGGACGAAGAGCACGTGGGGCCGCGTGGTTACCTATAAGGAAAAGGACCGCAGGGCCGCGCCGGACAGGCCGAAGCTGGTCGAGCCGGCCGGGAAGGGCAGGAGGTGAGCGATGGCGCGCACCTCTTCGATAGCGGCCATGGGAGAGGAGCAGTACCAGACCCGCTCCGAGCAGTTGGCTTCCTTCGTGGAACGTGCCGCCTGGGAGGACCTCTCCCCGGCGGCGCGGGAAGCGCTGAAGATCAGAGTCCTCGATTCACTGGGCTGCGCCTTCGGCGCGTTGAACGGGCTCCCCATCCGGCTCATCCGGGAGAACATCGAGGAGTTCGGCGGAAACCCGCTGTGCACGCTGATCGGGGGAGGGCACACCGCCCCCGACCGGGCGGCGTTCTTTAACGGCGCGCTGATCCGCTACCTGGATTTCAACGACAGNTACCTGGCCNAGGGCGAGACGTGCCACCCCAGCGACAACATCGNGGCGGTTCTTGCGGCNTCCGAATACTCCCTGGCGTCCGGGCGGCAGTTCCTGACGGCGCTGGCGGTCGCTTACCAGGTGCAATGCCGGCTGAGCGACGTCGCCCCGGTGCGGGCGCGGGGCTTCGACCACACGACGCAGGGGGCGTTCGCCGCCGCTGCCGGGGTGGCGAAAGCCCTGGAGCTTTCCGCCCCACAGATCACCAACGCCCTCGGGATCTCCGGGACAGCCAACAACGCGCTCCGCGTCACCCGAACGGGGGAGTTGTCCCACTGGAAGGGGCTGGCCTACCCGAACACGGCGTTCGACGCGCTGCGGGCGGCGTTCCTGGCGATGCGCGGCATCACGGGCCCCCGGGAAGTGTTCGAGGGGAACAAGGGGTGGTGCCAGACGATCTCCGGCGACTTCGAGATCGACTGGTCGGGGGAGAACCTGGAGCGTGTCACGAGAACGATCCTCAAGAAGTACAACGCCGAGATCCACTCGCAGTCGGCCCTCGAGGGGATGATCGAGATCCTGCGGGAGCACGGGTTCACGGGAAGGGAGATCGACCGGATCCGGATCGACATCTTCGACGTGGCGCACCTGATCATCGGCGGGGGCGCGGAGGGCGACAAGACGATCGTACGAACCAAGGAGGAAGCCGATCACAGCTTGCAGTACATGGTATCCGTTGCCGCGCTCGACGGGCAGGCGATGCCCGAGCAGTACGAACCGNAACGGATCGCAAGGGACGACGTCCAGTCGCTGCTNCATCGCGTCACGGTCGTTCCGGATCCCGTTTTCTCGCGGCGTTTCCCGGACGAACACGCCTGCCGGCTCGCCGTCGCCTTGAAGGACGGCCGTACTTTCACCAGGGAGAAGTCCGACTACGAGGGGTTCCATACCCGCCCGATGTCGTGGGCGAAGGTGGAGGAGAAGTTCCACCGGCTGGCGGAGGGCGCCGTCGACGTGTTCCGCCGCGAGGAGATCGCATTCGCGGTCCGGCACCTGGACGGCATCTCCGTCAGGAACCTGATGGAGTTGTTGGCGTGACGATCGGCGCGCGGTGCCTGTGTCGCGCGAACCAGCGGTAAAGGACGCGGGAAAGAGCGGCGGCCCCCGGCAGGCCGAACAGGGAAGCGCACCAACGGTACCGCCGGAGCCGCCGGAGAATTTCGGGCGCAGCGCGTTCGCCCACGAGCACCGCACCGTCGGGGAGAACGAGGTGCATCGCCTGAAGGCAGGCGGTCTTCTCGATGGAAGGAAATCGCTTCGACAGTTCTCCCGAGTGGCAGGAGAGGAACTCGAAAGCCTCCGGTCGTTCCCTGGAGCGAATCCACTCCACGGCATTCCGGCAGAGGGAGCACTCCCCGTCGTAGATCAGGACCGCCGACTGTGCATGCCCTCTCAAGGCGCCTCCCGGTTGGGAGACCTGCCGGCCTCCTTGTTTCAGGATACCTCATGCCGGGTGGCTTTCTCCCCGGTCCGCATCCGGTCGTCCTCCCTGGCTTCATTCTTCCGCGGTGGTAGAATACCCCGTGGACACCGGCCCATAAGGGGCCGCCCGTCCGGGAGGAACGGATGAAATCCGACTCGGGACCGTTAAGCACGGGGTTGCCGGGGCTGGACCAGGTGGTCCAGGGGCTGTTGCCGGGCGACAACATCGTCTGGCAGGTGGACTCCGTCGAGGACTACCTTCCCTTCGTTACCCCGTATTGCGAGGACGCACTCCGGAAAGGGAAGAAGCTCGTCTACTTCCGGTTCGCCCGGCACCCGGAGCTCGTGGGCGAGGACAGCGGTGCGGAGATCCACCGCCTGAACCCCGAGGTGGGGTTCGAGACGTTCACCACCGAGATCCACAAGGTGATCGAACGGGCGGGGCGGGGGACCTTCTACCTGTTCGACTGCCTGTCCGACCTCGCCGCCGACTGGTACAGCGACCTGATGCTCGGCAACTTCTTCATGGTGACGTGCCCGTATCTGTACGAGCTCGAGACGATCACCTACTTTGCACTCTTCCGGGACTGCCACTCGTTCGAGGCGGTCTCCGCCATCCGCAACACGACCCAGCTCCTGGTCGACGTTTTCCGGCACAAGGGAAGCTTGTACGTGCACCCGCTCAAGGTTTACCAGCGGTACTCGCCGACGATGTATCTTCCCCACGTGTGGGACGAGGGGGGGTTCCGCCCGCTGACCGAAAGCGCCGTCCTCTCGGAAGTGCTCGCGCAAATCACCGAGCAGCGCATCGGCGCCGTCTCGGGCACTCTCGACATCTGGGACCGGAAGTTCCTGCAGGCGCGGGAGATCCTGGAGGGGGTCAAGAGCGGAGCGCGCCCGGCTTCGGCAGCGGAGGACATCTTCCCGCGCCTTCTCCGGATGATGGTGACCCGGGACGAGCGGGTCATCGAACTGGCCTCCCGCTACCTCGATCTCTCGGATCTCCTGGCCATCCGGAAGCGGATGATCGGGACGGGGCTGATCGGCGGGAAATCCGTGGGCATGCTCCTGTCCCGAGCCATCCTGGAACGGACCGACGGACGCTGGCGCGGCCGGATGGAAACCCACGACTCCTTCTACATCGGCTCCGACGTCTTCTACACGTACCTGGTCCGGAACGGGCTGTGGCAGGCCCGCCGCGACCAGCGGAATACCGTCACCTTTCTTTCCGGCGCGGAAAAGGCACGCCAGAGAATCCTGTCGGGGCTCTTTCCCTCGTTCATCCGGGAGCAGTTCCTCGCCGTGCTGGAGTACTTCGGGCAGTCCCCCATCATCGTCCGTTCGAGCAGCCTCCTGGAGGACAGCTTCGGCAACGCGTTCACGGGGAAGTACGACAGCGTGTTCTGCCCGAACCAGGGGTCCCCTGAGGAGCGGCTCGAGGGATTCCTGTCGGCCGTGAAAACCGCCTACGCGAGCACGATGAGCGAGGAGGCCCTGCTGTACCGGGCCCACCGGGGGCTCCTCGACCGGGACGAGCAGATGGCGCTCCTCGTGCAGCGGGTGTCCGGGGCCATCCATGGGCACCTGTTCTACCCGCAGATCGCCGGCGTCGGGCTCTCGTACAACCCGTTCGCCTGGAGCGAATACATCGAGCCCCAGGCCGGCATGCTCCGGATCGTCTTCGGCCTCGGGACGAGGGCGGTCGAGCGGTCCGACGACGACTATACCCGCCTCGTGGCGCTCAACGCCCCCGCCCGGCGTCCGGAGGCCGACTTCGGCGAAGTCGTGGAGTTCGCCCAGCGGCGCGTCGACGCGCTCGACCTTTCGGCGAACCGGTTCGTCTCCCTGAACGTCGACGAAGTTGTGCAAGCCAGCCCGGACCTGCCGATCGACATGTTCGCGGCGCGAAGGGAACCGGCAGGCGGGCGCGCGAGGGCAGGAGGCGCGAAGGTTGCCGGCCCGTCCCGCTGCATCCTCACCTTCGACCGGCTGCTATCCGCCACGTCGTTCGTCCCGGACCTGCGGGAGATGCTTGCCGTCCTGCGGGACGCCTACCGATACCCCGTCGATATCGAGTTCACCGCCAACTTCCTCAAGGACGGCAGCTACCGGCTCAACCTCGTCCAGTGCCGCCCGCTCCAGGTGAAGGAAGGAGGGGGGATCCTGCCTCCACCCCGCAGGATCGCCCGGAAGGACCTGGTCTTCGAATCCCGCGGGCCGGTCATCGGCCAGAGCTCGCACACCGTTATCGACCGGCTGATCTACGTCGTCCCGTCCGTCTACGGGGAGATGCCGATCGGGGACCGCCACTCCGTGGCCCGCCTCATCGGGCATCTCACCCACCTCGAGGAAGAAGGAAAGCGAAAGACCGTCCTGCTGCTCGGGCCGGGGCGGTGGGGGACGAAGATGCCGTCCCTGGGCGTTCCGGTCTCGTTCGCCGAGATCGCCACGATCTCCGTTCTGTGCGAAGTCGTCGCCATGGGGAAACACGTCATCCCGAACGTGTCCCTTGGCACCCACTTCTTCAACGACCTCGTCGAGTCGAACATGCTCTACCTGGCGGTCTTCCCGAAGGGGAAAGGGAGCTTCCTGAACGAGGGCTTCTTCCTGCGGTCGGAGAACCGGCTCGCCGAGCTGCTTCCGGAGGAGGCGGAGTGGTCCCATGTGGTGCGGGTCATCGACGTCCCGTCCCGTCCCGGTGGACGGATGCTCCTCCTCAACGCCGATTCCCTCAAGCAGCGCGCCGTCTGCTACTTCGCCGAGCAGAGCTAGAGGCGAGCCGCGCTGCCATCGGCGAAACCGGGGACGCGTGCCCGGGCGCCTCTCATGCCGGCTCCGTCTTCCGGTAGCGGACGGCCCGTCCCGCCCCGACGCGCGCCAGCAGGTTGAGGGAGACGAGCCGGGTGAGGACCTGTTTGGCGGTTTCCCGGGACAGGCCCAGTTCTCCCGCCACGAGCCGGTTGGTGACTTCCCGGTGGCGCTCGAACAGCGCAAGCGCGCCTTCCTGGTTCCCCGAGAGCCGGCCTTCCGGCGGCAGCCGCCCGAGCGCCCCTTTGAGCTCCCTCGCCTGGGTCCGCATCGCGTCCAGGAAGGCAAGGAACCACGGCCCCATGTCGGGCCGCGGCAGGTGCAACGACGCCTGGCTTTTCCGCAGGGCGAGGTAGTACTCCGCCTTGCGCTCCGCGATGACCCTCTCGAGCGAGGCGTAGGGCAGGTAGGTGTAACCGCACCGGAGGAGGAGCAGGTTGGTGAGGAGGCGGCTCGTGCGGCCGTTCCCCCCGGCGAATGGCCGGATCGCGAGGAATTCGAGAACGAAACCGGCGACGACGAGAAGCGGGTGGAACGCCGCCGAGGCCAGGCGGGAGTTCGTCCACCGCAGGAGAGCGTCCATCTCTCCGCGGATCGAGTCCGGGGCCGCGGGACGCAGCGCGATCGCCTCGACGGTCTGGCGAGGGGTGAACGAGGTACGGTCGGGGAGAGACCGGTAGGCTCCCCGGTGCGACTGGTCCCGGGGGGACGTTCTCAATAGCTCGCCGTGAAAGTTGAAGATCGTTTCCTGCGAGAGCGGCAACGTTTCGTGTCCGTCGAAGACCGCGTTCAGGAGGTGCGCGTAACTTGCCGAAGAGGACTGGCGGAGCTCCTCCGCCCTTGCCGGTGGCAGGGCGGACGCCGGACCATCCCCTCCGCGCGGGAGTCCGAGCCATTCGATCCCGACGGATGCCCTTGCGGAGAGGGCGGTCGTCTTCTTCCGCAGGCTCCCGAGGTAGGACGGGGGCGGATGGAACCGGCCTTTCCACCATCCCTTGAACTCGTCGATCTCCGAGATCCTCGCGAGGAGGGCGGGCCAGGCCGTCGGGGAGATTCCAGGGAGCCGGTTGTCCAGCCGTTTGTCCATCATCCCCTCGGTTGAAAGAATACCCGATTATACCCAATTCAAAGGGTTTGTCTTGACCCATAAAACAGAAGGGGTAAAGTCGGGTTCCAGGGCGCGCCGCAAGCTGCGCCAATCCAGCGTTCCGCTGTTGAAAGGGAGGGGAGAGCATGGCATTGACGGAGAGACTCGAGGTGATTTTCCAGGTGGTGATGAATCGCAACCCGGGGGAATCCGAGTTCCACCAGGCGGTCAAGGAGGTGCTCGAATCGCTGGGGCCGGTCCTCGTAAAATACCCGGAATTTACCGAGGCCAAGGTCATCGAGCGGATCTGCGAGCCGGAGCGCCAGACGATCTTCCGGGTTCCCTGGCAGGACGACAAGGGCGAGGTCCAGATCAACCGGGGATTCCGCGTCCAGTTCAACAGCGCGCTGGGGCCGTACAAGGGGGGGCTGCGATTCCACCCCTCTGTCTATCTGGGCATCATCAAGTTCCTCGGGTTCGAGCAGATCTTCAAGAACTCCCTGACGGGGCTGCCGATCGGGGGCGCGAAGGGCGGGTCGGATTTCGACCCGAAGGGGAAATCCGACGGAGAGGTCATGCGCTTCTGCCAGAGCTTCATGACGGAGCTGTGGAGGATCATCGGCGAGCATACCGACGTCCCCGCCGGCGACATCGGCGTAGGGGGCCGTGAGATCGGTTACCTTTTCGGGCAGTACAAGAGGCTGACCAGCAAGTTCGAGGCAGGTGTTCTCACCGGCAAGGGGCTGGTCTACGGCGGCAGCCAGGTGCGCACGGAAGCCACCGGCTACGGCTGCACCTACTTCGTCGACGAGATGCTCAAGGCGAGGAAGAACGGCTTCAAGGGGAAGAAAGTCGTCGTTTCCGGCTCCGGGAATGTGGCCATCTACACGCTGGAGAAGGTGCAGGATCTCGGGGGGAAGGTCATCGCAATGAGCGACTCCAACGGCGTGATCCACGACGAGAAGGGGATAAACCTCGAGACGATCAAGCAGCTGAAGGAAATCGAGCGCCGGCGGATCAAGGACTATTGCGAGCACCACAAGGGGGCCCGGTACACCCCGAACGGCAACATCTGGGACATCCCTTGCGACGTCGCATTCCCCTCGGCGACGGAGAACGAGATCACGGGAAAGGACGCCAAGAAGCTCGTGAAGAACGGCTGCATCGCGGTGGGCGAGGGCGCGAACATGCCCACCACGCCGGAAGGGGTCAACGTGTTCATCCAGGCGGGAATCGCCTACGGCCCGGGGAAGGCGGCCAACGCCGGCGGCGTGGCCACCTCGGGGCTGGAGATGCAGCAGAACGCCAGCAGGGAGGCGTGGGGGTTCGAGGAGACCGACGCCAAGCTGCGCCAGATCATGAGGAACGTCTTCCTGCTTTGCTCCGAGGCCGCCGAGGAGTTCGGTTCCCCCGGGAACATGGTCGTAGGGGCGAACATCGCCGGTTTCATCAAGGTCGCCCGCGCCATGATCGCGCACGGAATCGTGTAACGATTCCGGTCACCGAATGGGCCGCGTCCTGTCGGGCGCGGCCCATTCCATTTGCTTGGCTTACTTGCCGGGGGTTTCCTCGCAGTGCGGGTGGCCGTGTCCGCGGCGCATGGCTCCTTGCCCCCCGCGGCCCATCATCGACTCCATGTGCTTCACGTGGGACTCCTGGAGGTCGTCGAGCATGCGGAAGTGCGCGACGGCTGCCTTCCGGAACTCCGCCGGGTCGGTGATCCCTTCCATCTTCTTCTCGTGCTCCCGCAGGGCAGTGACGCTTTTGCGCACCTCCTCCATGTGCATCTTCATCCCCCCCATCATGGGGGGCATCCCATGGCCGTGATGNTTGTGACCGCGGAGGCAATCCTTCCTGCAGCAGTCGGCGCAGCATCCTTCGCAGTCGCACGGGCAGCCTGACATCGGCTGCGCCTTCACCGCTTCCGGCGCCTGTGCCCCCTGCCCGCCTGCGAGGTCGGCAGCCTGTACCTGACCGGGGAGGACAAGAATCGCGAGCAGCGCGATTCCGATTGCCGCCGTCGATTTACGGAAACCGTTCATCGTTGAACCCTCCTGTTGGATTTACGTTGCATCTGATGTCGGTCCCAGGATGCGGGTTTCCCGGGACCTCCATTTTTCCCCCTCGCCCTGGTCGACGGCAAGGTTTCCGGTGCCGCATCCTGGGAAGGCGGGGATATAATGAGGACGTGCCGGCGGCGGGCTGAAAACCCGGCGAATGGGAACCACGGACGGAAAAGAGGTCGATCATGCTCGTAGGCAGGCGGATGACGAAGGACCCGAAGACGGTGTCCCCGGAGGACACGCTCACCCGGGCGGCGGACATCATGCGGGAGTCCCGGGTCAACCATCTTCCCGTCGTGGAAGGGGGAAGGCTGGTGGGCATCCTCTCCGACACGGACCTGCGGAACGCCTCCCTGGCGAGCGGCCTCTTGCCGGCCGCGGAGGAACCTCCGGGCGGGGATCGCCGTGTGCGGGAGGTGATGAAGACGGAGGTCTGGTCCCTCACGCCGGAAGATTCGGTGGAGGATGCCCTCCTCATCATCTGCAGGAAGAAGTTCGGCGCCCTGCCGGTCCTCTCGGGAGATCGGCTGGTCGGAATCATCACGAAGGTCGACCTTCTGAACGCCGTCATCGACGTCCTGAACCTCGACGATGTAGGCCTCCGGATCGAAGTCTCCCTCCCGCGGACCTTAGGCCGGTTCGAGGAACTGATCGCGGCCCTCGAAGGGCTTTCGGCCCGGGTCTGCAGCTGCATCATCACCCCGCGGAAGGGGGGGGACGGGATGGTCGCGCTCCTGAGGCTGGACACGATCGATGGCCCGAGGGTCCTGGCCGCATTGCGCGCACTGCGCTTCGAAGTGCTCGGGAAGACCGACTTCGCGTGAACGACGCCGCTTAAAAACCGGGACGGTCCTGGCATCCCCTTTCGGCCCATCCACCCCGGCGGTGTGACTGCAATACCTTGGTGGTCCTGCCAGGTCCTTCTCCAGGACTGTCCCTACCCGATGAGTCGCCGCAGAACGTAGGGCAGGATCCCGCCGTGGAGATAGTAGCGGACCTCCTCCGGGGTGTCGATGCGGGCCACCGCAGGAAACGCATTTTCCCTTCCGTCGAGAACGGCGCGGACCGTTACGCGCTTCCCCGGGGAGATCCCCGAAGCGATCCCCTCCACGGAGAAGATCTCCATTCCGGTCAATCCGAGCGTCTCGCGGGTGACGCCTTCCGAGAACTGCAGCGGCAGGATCCCCATGCCGACGAGGTTGCTCCGGTGGATCCGCTCGAAGCTCTCCGCCAGGACCGCCTGCACGCCCAGCAGCCTCGGCCCCTTGGCCGCCCAGTCGCGCGAGGAGCCCGAGCCGTACTCCTTTCCCGCGACGACCAGGAGCGGGATTCCCTCCCGCTCGTAACGCATCGCGGCGTCGTAGATCGTCATCGTTTCGCCGTCCGGCAGGTGGACCGTCCACCCCCCCTCGGTGCCAGGCGCGAGAAGATTGCGCAGGCGGATGTTGGCGAACGTCCCTCGCATCATCACCTCGTGGTTCCCGCGGCGGCTTCCGTAGGAGTTGAAGTCCTCCCGCTTCACACCGCGCTCGAGAAGGTAGCGTCCGGCGGGGCCGTCCGGCGCGATGTCACCGGCCGGGGAGATGTGGTCCGTGGTCACGGAGTCGCCGAGGACGGCCAGGACGCGCAGTCCCGCGAGGTCCCCGCGGGGGGCGGGGACGGCCGGAAGGCCTTCGAAAAACGGCGGATGCTTGACGTAGGTGGAGTCGGCCTGCCAGGCGAAGCACTCCGCCCGTGGAACGGGAAGCCCCTTCCAGACGGCGTCCCCTTCGAATACCCCGGCGTACTCCTTCCGGAACATCTCCGATCCCACGCAGTCACGGACGGCTTCCGCGATTTCCCGCGGCGGCGGCCAGATCTCCTTCAGGGTGACCGGATCGCCGTTCGGGTCGATCCCCACCGGATCGCGGGACAGGTCGACGTCCACGCTTCCCGCGAGCGCGTAGGCGACCACCAGGGGCGGCGAGGCCAGGTAGTTGGCCCGGCACAACGGATGGATCCGCCCCTCGAAGTTCCGGTTCCCCGACAGGACCGAAGCGGCGGCCAGATTTCCCTGCTGAACCGCTTCGGCAATCGGCTCCGGCAGCGGCCCCGAGTTGCCGATGCAGGTGGTGCAACCGTATCCCACCAGATGGAACCCCAGCCCCTCGAGGTAGGGGGTGAGGCCGGCGGCGTCCAGGTACCGCGTGACGACCTTCGACCCCGGCGCAAAGCTCGTCTTGACCCAGGGCCTGGTCCGCAACCCCCGTTCCACGGCGTTCTTCGCCAGAAGTCCGGCGCCGATCATGACGGCGGGGTTGGAGGTGTTCGTGCAGCTGGTGATGGCGGCGATCACGACCGCCCCGTCCGCGAGCCGGAACGACTGGCCGCCGTGCGTAACCGGGACCCCTCCGGCGAGTGCGGCACCGCCACCGCCAATCTTCGGCCCCGCGTCCGCCCTCCCTCCCTCCGCAACCCAGCGGTCCTGCCCCTCCTGCGCGGAGGGCCCCGGCTGCCTTCCCCAGCCCGCGAGCGCTTTCCGGAACGACTCCCTCACCGCCCCGAGCGGGACGCGGTCCTGCGGCCGCTTCGGTCCCGCAAGGCTCGGCTCCACGGTGGAAAGGTCCAGCGCAAGCGTGTCCGAGAAGGCGGGATCGGGCGTGTCGTCCGTACGGAACAGCCCCTGGAGCTTGCAATAGGTCTCCACGAGCTTCACCTGCGCCGCATTCCTTCCCGTGAACCGCAGGTAGGAGAGGGTTTCCCGGTCCACCGGGAAGAAGCCGATCGTGGCGCCGTATTCCGGGGACATGTTGGAGATCGTGGCGCGGTCGGCCACGGAGAGGGAGGAAAGGCCCGCGCCGTAGAATTCAACGAATTTCCCCACGACCCCCTTTGCCCGCAGCGTCTGCGTGACCCTCAGGACGAGGTCGGTCGCGGTGGCCCCTTCCGGGAGCTTTCCCGAGAGCTTGAACCCCACCACCTCGGGGAGGAGCATGGAAACCGGCTGGCCCAGCATCGCCGCTTCCGCCTCGATCCCGCCCACGCCCCACCCGACGACGCCCAGCCCGTTGATCATCGGCGTGTGGGAGTCCGTGCCGACCAGCGTGTCGGGATACGCCTGGAAACCGCCCCGCGCCTTCTTCCGGAAGATCACGGGCGCGAGGTATTCCAGGTTCACCTGGTGGCAGATGCCGGTCCCCGGAGGAACCACCCGCAGGCGCCGGAAGGCCTCCTGCCCCCAGCGCAGGAAGGCATACCGCTCTCCGTTCCGCTCGAACTCGCGCGCCACGTTCGCGGCGAACGCGTCCCGCGTCGCGAAACGATCCACCTGGACGGAATGGTCGATGATCAGGTCCGCCGGCATCAGCGGGTTGATCCGTTTCGGATCCCCCCCCATCCGGAGCGCGGCGTCCCGCATGGCCGCGAGGTCGACCAGCGCCGGCACGCCCGTGAAATCCTGGAGCAGAACGCGGGCGGGGCGGAAGGCGATCTCCCGATCGGAGACCTTCCCCGGGGCCCAGCGCGCCAGGGCCACGATGTCCTCCGTGCGCACGGAGACTCCGTCCTCCCACCGCAGGAGGTTTTCCAGAAGGATTTTCAGGGAAAAGGGGAGGCGGGATACCTTCCCGAACCTCTTTTTCTGAAGGGTCTCGAGGCGGAAGATTTCGTAGGGGATCTTTCCGATCGTCCGGCGGGTTCGGGTGCCGAAGCTGTCGGGGTGTTGATCGGCCATGGCACAGCCCCCTTAAGGCGAGGATAATCAAAATGGTACCATGAGTGTCTCCTGCGGGGCGAAAGGGGGTCTTCGATCGACACGGTTACGCTGCTGGGGATCGCCGTAGGACTTGCCATGGACGCCCTGGCGGTCGCCATTGCGACGGGCATCGCGCTCGGGAAGGTTTCCGGCCGCCAGACGTTCCGCCTCTCCTTCCACTTCGGCCTCTTCCAGTTCCTGATGCCCGTGGTCGGGTGGCTGGCGGGCCTGTCCGTCGAGCGGTACCTCTCCGGCTACGACCACTGGCTGGCCTTCGGCCTGCTGGGTTTCATCGGCGGGAAGATGATGTATGAGGCCTTGCGGGGGGGGGAGGGGGAAAGTGCGGCTGCAGACCCAACGCGCGGGGTCTCGCTTGTGCTCCTTTCCGTTGCCACCAGCGTGGATGCCCTGGCGGTCGGTTTAAGCCTCGGCGTGCTGCGCGTCCGGATCTGGTACCCGGCGGTGGTCATAGGAATCGTCGCCGCGGCGCTGACGGCAATCGGCATGCACCTGGGGGCCCCCCTGGGGAACCGGTTCGGCCGGAAAATGGAACTTCTGGGAGGATTGGTGCTGATCGGAATCGGATGCAATATTCTCTACCGGCACCTGTTTCCTTATTGAGGGGGATCCGGATCGAGGAGTTGTCGCGGGCGCTGCGCGCGCGACACGCCCCTTCCCGAAACCGCGTCGCGGGGGTATCATCACCCCGTTTCACTTTTTAGCATCGCGGCCGTTGTCCCGGAGGGCATGTTGCCGCAATCGATTGGCACCCCGTTGTTATGGACGGGGTTCACGGGTTTCGTCCTTTGCATGCTGGCGCTCGATCTCCTCGTCTTCCACAAGCGGGAGCACGAGATCAAGCCGAAAGAGGCTCTTGCCTGGAGCATAGGATGGGTCTCGCTGGCGCTCCTTTTCAACGTCGGCGTGTACCATTTTTTCGGGGCCGTGCGGGGCCTGGAATTTTTCACCGGGTACCTGATCGAGCTGGCGCTGTCGGTCGACAACCTCTTCGTTTTCGTCCTGATCTTCAACACGTTCCACGTCCGCCCCGCCTACCAGCACCGCGTCCTTTTCTGGGGAATCCTTGGCGCCCAGGTCATGCGCGCCGTCTTCATCCTTCTGGGCGCCGCCCTTCTCCAGGCGTTCCACTGGGTCATCTTCGTGTTCGGCGGGTTCCTCATTTTCACCGGCGTGAAGATCCTCCTCGACCGCGGAACCGAGGTTCACCCCGAGAAGAACCCGGTGCTCCGGCTGTTCGGGAAGATCGTTCCCACACTTCCGGACTCGTACGGGGGGCGGTTCACCGTCAAGCTGGACGGGAAACGGTACGCAACGGCGCTTCTCCCCGTGCTGGTCGTCGTCGAGGTGACCGACCTCATGTTCGCGGTGGATTCGATCCCGGCGATCTTCGCCGTGACCAACGACCCGTTCATCGTCTACACGTCGAACATCTTCGCGATCCTGGGGCTGCGTGCGCTCTATTTCCTGCTGGCCTCCGCGATGGGGAAGTTCAGCTACCTCAAGGTCGGGCTGGGGCTTGTCCTGTCGTTCGTCGGGGCCAAAATGGTCCTTGCCGAGTGGGTCGAAATACCGATAAAAATATCCCTGGCGGTGGTGGTCGCCCTCCTCGCCGGGTCGATTTTGGCATCGGTGATCCGTCCCCCCCGGCCGGGAAATTCCTAGGGAGGTATCCATTGGAGAACGAGCCGCTTGCCCTGCGGTCCATCAACGCAATACGCTTCCTGTCGGTCGATGCGGTGCAGAAGGCCGGATCCGGCCACCCGGGCGCGCCGATGGGGCTGGCCCCGCTGGCATACCTGTTGTGGACCCGATATCTCCGGTACAACCCACGGAATCCGGACTGGCCCGGGCGGGACCGGTTCGTCCTCTCGTGCGGCCACGCCTCTATGCTTCTGTATTCTGTGCTCCATCTCACCGGCTTCGACCTTTCGCTCGAAGACATCCGGCAGTTCCGCCAGTGGGGGAGCAGGACTCCGGGGCATCCGGAGTCGGGTCACACCCCCGGTGTCGAAGTGACGACCGGCCCCTTGGGGCAGGGGATCTCGAACGCGGTGGGAATGGCGATGGCGTCAAGGCTGCTCGCCCACAGGTTCAATCGGCCGGAGCACGAGATCGTGTCCCACCGGGTCGTGGCGCTCTGCTCGGACGGGGACCTTATGGAGGGTGTGGCCTCCGAGGCCGCCTCCCTTGCCGGATTCCACCGGTTGGGAAACCTCGTTGCCTTCTACGACGACAACCGGATCACGATCGAGGGGTCGACCGACCTTGCCTTCCGGGAGGACGTGGCGGGCCGGTTCCGCGCGTACGGATGGAACGTTCTCCAGGTCGAGGAAGGCAACACCGACCTGCCCGGACTCTCCCGGGCGATCGAAGCGGCGTTCGCCGAGCGGGAGCGTCCAACGCTGGTCATCGTTCGGACCCACATTGCGTTCGGGAGCCCCAACAAGCAGGACACGGCGGAAGCCCACGGCTCTCCGCTGGGGGAGGCGGAGGTGGCGCTGACCAAGGAAGCTCTGGGATGGCCGAAGGAGCCCCATTTCTACGTGCCGGACGACGTCCTTGCGCATTTCCGGGAAGCGGTCCCCCGGGGGGAACGGCTCGAGCGCGAATGGCGGATACGGATGGCCGAATATCTGCGCGCCTTCCCCGACCTCGCCATGGAGTGGGAGCGGGTGACCTGGGGCGATCTTCCGGAGGGATGGGCGGACAGCTTGCCCTCCTTTCTCCTCGAGGGAGGGGCGATCGCCACCCGAAGCGCCTCGCACAAGGTGATCAACGCGATCGCGGCGCGGCTCCCCGAGCTCGCCGGCGGATCGGCGGACCTTGCGCCGTCCACGGAGACGCTCATCCGGGCCGGAGGGGAGTTCCTCCCCGGCGCCCCGCCGGGGGGTCGCAACTTCCATTTCGGCGTCCGCGAGCACGGGATGGGCGCGATCCTCAACGGGATGGCGCGCCACGGCGGTATCATCCCGTACGGGGCGACCTTCCTCATCTTCTCCGATTACATGCGAGCCTCCATCCGGCTGGCCGCGCTCATGGGAATCCGGGTGGTCTACGTGTTCACGCACGATTCCATCGGAGTCGGCGAAGACGGTCCCACCCACCAGCCCGTCGAACACCTGGCCGCGCTTCGGGCGATACCGAACCTCCATGTGCTCCGGCCCGCCGATGCCAACGAAACCGCGGCGGCCTGGAAGATGGCGCTCGAGCGGATCACGGGCCCCAGCGCCCTGGTCCTGACCCGCCAGAAGTTGCCGGTCCTGCCGCACGCCGCCGTTTACCGGGACGGCAACGTCTACCGGGGGGTTTACATCTATGAAGAAGGCGCGGGAGGAAGCCCGAGCGTGATCCTCCTGGCCTCCGGCTCCGAGGTGCACGTGGCCCTCGCCGCGAAGAAGCTCCTCGAGGCGGACGGCGTTTCCGCACGCGTGGTCAGCTTCCTGTGCCGGGAGCGGTTCGAGGAGCAGCCGGCTTCCTATCGCGAAGCGGTCCTCCCGCCTTCCGTCCGGGCGCGCGTTTCCGTAGAGGCGGGCAGTACCTTCGGGTGGGAGCGGTATATTGGAGAAAGAGGGATTTCCGTGGGGATCGACCGGTTCGGCGCTTCCGCGCCGGGGGACCGGCTGTTCCGGGAGTTCGGGTTTACGCCCGAGAACGTGGCGGCGAAGGCAATAGCGCTCCTTTAGAGCTCTTTACCTCGGGAGGGAAGGACTTATGACCGGGAAAGGGAATCCACTGGTCCGTCTGGGGGAGATGGGGCAGAGCCCCTGGCTCGACTATATCCACAGGGGGATCATCGCGTCGGGGGAACTCGCCCGGCTGGTCTCGGAGGACGGCATCAAGGGCGTCACCTCGAATCCGACGATCTTCGAGAAGGCGATTTCCGGGGGCCAAGAATACGACGAGCAGATCCAGGCGCTTTCCGCCGGGGGCGCGAGCGTCCTCGCCGCGTATACCGAAATCGCGACGGAAGACATCCGTCGGGCGGCCGACGTGCTGCGGCCCGTCCACGACGCCACGTCCGGGGCCGACGGATACGTGTCGCTCGAGGTCGAGCCGGATCTCGCGTACGATGCGCAGAAATCGGCGTCACGGGCGGAGGAGCTCTTCCGCAAGGTTTCCCGGCCTAACGTGCTCATCAAGATCCCCGCCACCGCGGAGGGACTGCCCGCCATCGAGAAGGCCGTCTCCCTCGGGGTCCCCGTCAACGTAACGCTCATCTTCTCCGTGAAGCGGTACGAGGAGGTGACGGCCGCGTACATCCGGGGGATGGAGAAGCGGATCGCCTCGGGGGGCGACCCTCGCAGCGTGGCCTCGGTGGCCTCCTTCTTCGTCTCGCGGGTGGACACCGCCGTCGACAAGCTCCTGGAGGAGACCGTCCTCCGCTGGCCGGGATCGCCCCGGGCGGAGACCGCGATCTCCCTGTTGGGGAAAGTTGCGGTTGCCAACGCGCGCCTGGCCTACGCGAGGTTCGAGGCGATCTTTTCCACGCCTCGGTGGCGGGAGTTGGCAGCGAAGGGCGCCAGGGTGCAGCGCCCCCTCTGGGCGAGCACCGGGACGAAGAGTCCGAAATATCCGGACGTGAAGTACGTCGAGGAACTGATCGGTCCTTTCACCGTCAACACGATGCCTCCTCAAACGATGGACGCCTTCCGGAACCACGGGGTCGTGGCCGACACGCTGTCCCGGAGGGAAGCGGAGGCCAGGGCAATCCTTTCCGACCTCGGGCTCCTCGATATCGGGCTCGAAACGGTCTGCGAAAAACTGACGCGGGACGGCGTGGAGAGCTTCGCCGACTCTTTCCGCAAGCTGCTCGCGGCCATCGAGCGGAGGCTATCGTCGGCTGGCATTGCCTGAGATCAACAACGTCCGCCGGATGGGGGGTGCGCCATGCGGATCGCGATGGTTGGCTTGGGGAAGATGGGGCTGAACATGACCCTCCGGCTGCTGCGCGGCGGGCACGAGGTGGTGGCGGTCGACCGGTCTCCGGCCGCCGTCGAGGCTGCGGCGCGGGAAAAAGGGTGCATCGCCGCCGCGTCACTCCCCGATGCCGTCGCGAAGCTCTCCCCCCGAAGGGTCGTCTGGCTCATGGTCCCGGCCGGCGCCCCCGTGGANGAAAGCATCGATTTCCTCCAGCCGATCCTGTCCCCCGGAGACATCGTCATCGACGGCGGCAATTCGAAATACACGGACGCGCCGCCGCGCGCGACCCGGCTCGGCGAGCGCGGGATCCGGTTCCTGGACGTGGGGACGAGCGGGGGGATCTGGGGGCTTGCGGAAGGGTACTGCCTGATGGCCGGCGGCGACGAGGAGGCGTTCCGCCACGTCTCGCCGGTGCTGGCCACTCTGGCCCCGCCCGAAGGGTTCGCTTACGTGGGGCCTCACGGCGCCGGCCACTTCGTGAAGATGATCCACAACGGGATCGAGTACGGGATGATGCAGGCATACGCCGAAGGGTTCGAGATCCTCCAGACGGCCCCCTTCCCTCTCGACCTCCCGGCGATAGCCGCCCTTTGGAACCGGGGGAGCGTGGTCCGTTCGTGGCTGCTCGAGCTGGCCGGCCGCGCGTTGTCGCGAGACCCGGGGCTTGCCGGACTTTCCCCGTATGTGGAGGATTCTGGCGAGGGGCGGTGGATCGTGGAGCGGTCGATCGAGGCGGGGGTGCCCCTGCCCGCGATCGGCCTGTCCCTCTATATGCGCTTCCTCTCCCGGCAGGAGAACTCCTTCGCGATGCGGATGCTCGCCGCGCTTCGCAACGAGTTCGGGGGACACGCCGTCCATCCGGCGGTTCCGAAGAAGGAGAAGGAGTAGCAAAGATGACGGCTGCAACCGGTGCGGCGGACGAGTCCCACAAGGGGGCGTGGATCGGGCCTCCCCCTCCGTGCCTGCTGGTGATCTTCGGCGCATCGGGGGACCTTACCCGGCGCCTGCTCATCCCCGATCTCTTCGGACTCTACCAGGAAAATCTCCTCCCGGAAGGCTTTGCGGTGCTGGGCGTCTCGCGAACCGCATATTCGGACGATGCGTTCCGGAGCTTGTTGCGGGATGCCGCGCATTCGCTGACCCCGGAGACGTTCGACGCCGCCCGATGGGATGCGTTTGCCGCAAGGCTTTTCTACCACCCTGCGGATCTCGAAAACCCGGCGAGCTACCCGGGATTGAAGGATCGCATCCGGTCCCTGTGCTCCGGCCGGGGGATCCCGGGCAACATCGTCTTCTATGCCGCCGTTGCCCCGAGACATTACGCTTCCCTGGTCGGGAGAATCGGGTCGGCGGCCCTTGCGGCTCCCTCCTCGGACCTCCCCGGCTTCCGCCGCCTGATCATCGAAAAACCGTTCGGGCGCGACCTTGCGAGCGCCTGCGCGCTCAACCGGGAGATTCTTTCGGTGTTCCGGGGAGAGCAGGTGTACCGGATCGACCACTTCCTGGGAAAGGAAACCGTCCAGAACCTCTTCGTCTTCCGGTTCAGCAACGGGATCTTCGAGCCGATTTGGAACCGCAATTACATCGACCACGTCCAGATCACCGTGGCCGAAACGATCGGCGTCGAGGGGAGGGGCGATTTCTACGAGGAGGCGGGTGCGGTCCGGGACATGGTCCAGAATCATCTACTCCAGCTCCTGGCGCTCGTGGCGATGGAGCCGCCGCACTCCCTCGACGGCGACGAAGTACGGGGAGAGAAGCTCAAACTGCTGAAGTCGATCGCGCGGGTACGTCCGGAGCGGGCAGGGGAAGTGTGCGTCAGGGGGCAGTACGCCGAAGGGGAAATGGACGGGAAGAAAGTCCCCGCCTACCGCGCGGAGAAGAACGTTTCCCCCGGATCCTTCGCGGAGACGTATGCAGCGATGAAATTTTCGATCGACAACTGGCGCTGGGCGGGCGTCCCCTTCTACCTTCGCACGGGGAAGCGGATGGCGAGAAAGGTTTCCGAGATTGCGATCCAGTTCCACCCCGCCCCATCGCTGCTGTTCGAGGACACCGCGTGCGGCCAGATGGAATCGAATCTTCTCGTCATCAACATCCAGCCGGAGGAGGGAATCTCCCTGCGGATCGGGGCCAAGGATCCCGGACCGGCGGTGTGCGTGCGGCCGGTCGATTTCCATTTCACGTACCGGGAAGCGTTCGGCGCGCGGAGCACCCCGGCCTACGGACGGCTCCTGCTCGACGTGATGCACGGAGACTCGGCGCTCTTCCCGCGGGAGGAGGAAGTCGAGACGTCCTGGACGCTGCTCGACCCGTTCCTTCGCCGATGGCAGGAAGATCCCTCGCGGGACCTGGTTTTCTACCCCGCTGGGAGCTGGGGACCGCCGGAGGCCGATGCGCTCATGGAAGAAGGAAGAGACCGGTGGCGCCGTCCGTGAGAAGGGGAGAGAACCCCTACGCAGAACGGCTTTTCGTCGTGTCCTCCGCGGAGGAACTGGCGCGCGCCGCGGCCGGCAGGCTCTGGGGGATCGTTCGCGAGCGGGCGGCGGTGCTCGCCCGCGGCGGGAAGCCGGCTTCCCGCATCCACATGGCACTGTCCGGCGGGGAAACGCCGCGGCGGACGTACGAGATTCTCTCCGCCGAGCCGTACCGTGCGCGATTCCCCTGGGAACGGGTCCATTTTTACCAGGTGGACGAGCGGTGGGTTCCTCCGGCGGATCCCCGAAACAACCGGAGGATGCTGCAGGAGACGCTCCTCTCCCGGGCAGCTGTCCCGGAGTCCCATGTTCACTTCGTAGACACCGGTTTTTCCTGCCCTTCGGAGGGGGCGCGCCGGTACGAGGAGGCGCTGCGCGCCGAGTTTCCGGTTCCTCCCGGCGGTTTTCCCCGGTTCGACGCGATCCTGCTGGGGATCGGGAAGGACGGACACACCGCCTCTCTGTTCCCCGGCATGCCCGAAACCGCGGTGGGCAACGCCTGGGTCGTGGCGTCGGAAGGCGGAGAGCCGCCGGTCTCCCGTGTGACGTTGACGCTTCCGGTCCTTTCCGCCGCTGCGCAGGTCATTTTCCTGGTGAGCGGGGCGGAGAAAGCGCAGGCGCTGTACAGCGTTCTTTCCGGAGATCCGGCGCTTCCGGCCTCGCAGGTTTCCCCTGCGCGGGGGAAAGTGACGTTCCTGGCCGACGAGGCGGCGGCGTCGCTCGCGATCCGGAAGGACGGCGGAGGAAGGCGATGATCCTTGCCGGCGACGCGGGAGGGACCAAGACCAACCTGGCGCTCTTCCGTCCGGAAGGCGCGCGGCTCTCGTGCGGCGATGTCCGCTCCTACCCGAGCCAGGAGTTCCCTTCGTTTGAGTCCATCCTGAAGGAGTTCCTCGGAGGCCGGAAGGATGTAGACCTGGCCTGCATCGGAGTCGCAGGACCCGTCCGCGCAGGACGGAGCCGGCTGACCAACCTTCCCTGGGTAGTGGAGGAGGAATCGATCCGGCATGCCTGCGACGCACGGCGCGGCTTCCTCATCAACGACCTGCAGGCCACGGCGTTCGCGGTTCCCTTCCTCGCGCCCGAACGGCTCGCCGTCCTGCAGGAAGGGAGAGCGGATCCGGAAGGGACCGTCGCGGTGGTTGCGGCCGGCACGGGGCTGGGCGTGGCGTTCCTCGTCCCTTCGAGCCGGGGATACCTGCCGTTCGCCTCCGAGGGGGGGCACGCCGATTTCGCTCCGCGGAACGAGCGGGAAGCGGGTCTGATGGAATTTCTCCGGTCCCGGTTCGGACGCGTGAGCGCGGAGCGCGTGGTCTCGGGCCCGGGGCTTCATGCGCTGTACAGCTTCCTGCGGGAGGCAGAGGGGATTGCAGAGGTGCCGGAGGTCGACGCTCTCCTCTCCCGGGAGGATCCGCCCCGGGTGATCGTATCGGAGGGCCTCTCCGTCCGGTCGTCTGCGTGCCGGGAGGCGCTGCGGCTCTTCGCCTCCTTATACGGGGCGCTGGCGGGAAACCTCGTGCTGCAGTTCTTCGCAACGGGAGGGATCGTTCTGGGCGGAGGAATCGCGCCCGCGATCCTGCCCGTCCTGTCGGAAGGGGCGTTCCTCGATGCGTTCCGCGCCAAGGGACGGTTCCGGGAGTTTCTGTCGGGAGTGCCGGTGAAGGTCATCCTCGACGACAAGGCGGCGCTACTCGGGGCGGCGCACTACGCCTTGGCAAGGGAGGGGATGGAGAGATGAGCCCGGGCCGGAAAATTCCGCGGATCGTCCTTGCCTCGGATCATGGAGGGGTGGCCATGAAGGCGGACCTTCTCCGCCATTTTTCGGGGAAAGGGTTTGCTCTCCTGGATTTGGGGACGGATTCCGCGGCCCCCGTCGATTACCCCGACTACGGCTTCGCGGCGGCCGCGGCGGTGCGCCGGGGAAAGGCCGAACGCGCGATCCTCCTCTGCAAGTCCGGGATCGGGATGGCCATCTGCGCGAACAAATCGAAAGGCGTCCGGGCCGCCGTGGTCTCCACCGTCGCGGACGCGGAACTCTCCCGTCGTCACAACGACGCCAATGTCCTGGTCCTCGGGGCCAACGAGGTCTCCACCGCGCTGGCGCGGAGAATCGTCGCGGCGTGGCTTTCGACCCCCTTCGACGGCGGCCGGCACCGGAGGCGGGTGAAAAAGATCCGGCGATTCGAGGAAGCGCACTGGAAAGAGTGAGAGGGTTCGTTCAGGATCTCCGGCCGATCGCCTGCCGGATGGCCCCGGCGAGGGCCCCGATGCGGTACGGCTTCCGGAGGAACCCCGCGACGCCTTCAGCGAGAAGCATCTCCGACTGGTCGTCTCCCGCGTAGCCGGAGGAAATAAGGACCCTGGCGGCGGGGTCGATTTCCCGCAACCGGCGGAAGGTTTCCACCCCCCCCATCTCCGGCATGATCAGGTCGAGGATCACGAGCGCGATCTCCCGCCGGTTTTCCGCGTACCGCGCCAGCGCCTCGATTCCGTTCCGGGCCGTGAGGACCGTATATCCCAGGCTGCCCAGCGTTTCCGTCGCCAGCAGGCGCAGCGATTCCTCGTCGTCCACGAACAGGATCGTCTCCGTTCCCCCGGCGAGGAGCTCCGGTTTGGGTAGCGCCGTCGGCACCGCGAGCATCATCGGCGAGGCGGGAAGGAGGATCCGGAATGTCGTTCCCCGTCCGTCCGCGCTCCGGGCATCGATCCATCCCCCGTGGTTTTTCACGATTCCATACACCATTGCAAGCCCCATCCCGCTTCCCTTCCCCGGCTCCTTCGTTGTGAAGAAAGGCTCGAAGATGCGGGGAAGGTGCTCCACGGAGATCCCCACTCCGGTGTCCGAGACGGACAGGGAAACGTACTCGCCGGGCGGCGCCTCGGCGAGGCCGTAAGCCTCCGGATCGGAAAGGATTACGTTGTGCGTCTCGATCCGCAGCGTCCCGCCGTTGGGCATCGCGTCTCGCGCGTTGATGCACAGGTTGAGGAGAGAGTGCTCCAGCTGGCCAGCGTCCCCCTCCACGGGAAGCAGCGCGACGGGAAGCGCCGTCCGGATGTCGATCGAGCGGTCGAAAGTGGGACGGATCATGGTGACGACCTTCTCGACGACCCCGTTCAGGTCCGTCGGTTTCACGTCGAGCTTGCCCCTGCGTGCGAAGCCCAGGAGCTGGCGGGTGAGCTCCCCCGCGCGGAGACCCGCATGCTCGATGGCGTCGACCTGCGCTGCCGCCTCCTCCTGCCCTCCGAATCGGCCCTTCAGGAGGGAGGTATATCCGAGGATCGCCTGGATGATGTTGTTGAAGTCGTGCGCGATTCCGCCGGCCAGGGTGCCTATCGCCTCCATCTTCTGGGCCTGGCGGAGACGGCCTTCCAGCTCCCTCTGCTCGGTGATGTCAATGATCTGCCCCAGCACGAGGGTCTTCGAGACGGGGAAGATGTTCACGTTTGCCCAGAACTTCGAGCCATCCTTGCGGCGGATGAAGGCCTCCTTCTCGATGCCTTGGCCGCTCGACAGGACGGAGGCCAGGGGGGTGGCCATCTCCGGGTTGACGTGGAGATCGGTGTTCCGGAGGCGGAGGAATTCCTCCCGCGAATACCCCGTAAGCGTCAGGCACCCGTCGTTGACGTCGACGAACCGTCCGTCCAACGCCGAGATGGCCGCGGGGGGGCCCTGCTCGAAGAGGAGCCGGTACCTCTCCTCCGAGTTCTTCAGGCGCACGTAGGCCCGGTGCTTCTCGATCGCCAGCGCCAGCTGGTCCGGGATGCTTCCCAGCCCCTCGATGGTGTCCAGGGAGTATTCCCCCTTCTTCCGGCTGTTGAAGTTCAGGGTCCCCACGACCCGCTTGCCGGCGAACAGGGGGATCATCAGGCGCGACCGCATCCCTTCCCGGACGAGGATCTCGTTTTCCGCGAACGCCTCCTCGGAAGAGGTCATGTCGTCATCGATTCGCGGGATCCGCCGGACCAGCACCCACCCCGGCGCCGAGCGATCGAGGGGGATCCTGGTCCCGCTGCCCAGGTCCGTCCGCCCCTTGGCGTAGGCATGGATGATGATGGGGTCCTTCCCTTCCTCGAAGAGGGCGATGGACGTCTGGTCGAAATCGACAAGTTTCTCCAGCTCCGAGACGATGCGGCCGTGAACTTTCCGGATGTCCCACTCCGAGGCGATGATCCGGTTGACCTTTTCAATGATCCGGAGGCGGGTGATCGCCTCCTGCAGCCGGCTCTCCAGGCCGCGGATCTCCGCCGTTCCGCCGACGGCGACGACCGTCCCCTCCGGGTTGCCTTCATCGTCCTTCAGGAGGGAAACGGTCAGGCGGCAAGGAACCGTTTTCCCCGTCTTGCTCACAAGCCGGTCTTCGCGGCAGACCGCTCCTTCCTCCCGCACGCGCCGGAGGATTCCTTCCACGGACTCCGAAGGAAAGGGGAAGAGCGGATGGATGGCGCTCCCCACCATTTCTCCGGCGCTCCACCCGAAAAACCGCTCGGCGGCCCTGTTCCAGAGGCGAATCCGGCCGGACATGTCGGTGAGAAAGATCGGGACATCCGCGGCCAGCAGCGCGCACTGTCCCAGGTGCGCCTCCCTGCGGGAACCTCTCGCATCGTCGATGGACCAGGCGATCCCTGCGATCGAGAGGGGATCGCCTGAAGTGGCGCCCGCCGAGGGGAGGAGAGTGATCCGGAGCCATCGCGCTTTTCCGTCGGCGCACCGGAACCGGAAATCCTCGGGCGCGGGGGAGGCCGACGCGGCGTTTCCCCAGAGGCGGGCAAGGCGTTCCCGGTCATCGGGAGAAAGGCGCTCCGCAAAAAGTCCCGGCCGCGCAAGGAGGTCTCTCGGGTCGAATCCCGTCATTCCCGCCGCCCCGTTCGTGATCCAGAGGAGCGACAGGTCTGCGTGCCGCAAAGCGAAGAGAAACGCCGGAATCCCGGCAAGGAGGGTCTCGATCAGCTGGGGAGCCAGACCCGGTAACATTACCTTACATTTAATATCGAGTCCGGTTCCTCGGCAAGAGAAAAGCCTCGGAGGCGGCAGCCGTTCCCGGTTGGGACATCTGGAGATTTTTCCTTATGTATTAAGATCAAGGAGGACGGCAAAGCGCTTTATTGACATCCCTCCGCAACCCTCTTATAAGGGAAAAACGCTTCACGCGGGTGGAAGGTGGCAGAGGCATGGGAGACACGATACCGTTTCCGGTGAAGATCCGGGGGGCAGGCGATCCGTCATCCGGCGAGGTTCCGCTTCTTGCCGTGCCTCGAATTGCCCGGATCTGCGCACTCGGGCTCGGCCTGGACGAACTGCTGGGGGAGGTGTGCCGGGAGATCCAGGCCCTGTGCGGCGCGGAAGGATGCTATCTCGTGTCTTGCCGGGAGGAGCCAGCCCGGGTGGAGATCTGGCACGGCTCGCTTCCGGGCGAATGGCCGGACCTTCGGGACGCTTACCGTTCGCAGGGCCCGCTCGAAAGGACGCTGGAGCGTCTCCGTTCGGAAGTCGTCCTGAAGATCGACGATCTCGATCATCTGCCCCCCGACGATCCGATCCGGACCTTGTATGGTTCCCGTCCGGTCCGGTCCACCCTCTTGTTTCCCTTGAGGTTCGCCACCCGACTTCTGGGGTTGCTTTCTCTCCACAGGTACAGCGCTCCGGGGGCGTGGCGCGAAGGGGACGTGCGCGTGGTCGCGGAAGTCGTGTCCCCCATCCTCTCCGCGGCGCTCGAACGCCGCAGGATGGAGGAACACCTGAGGGAATCGGAGGCCCGCTACCGTTACCTGTCCGACAACGCCCTCGACTTCATCTCCCTGCACGATCCCGCGGGGAAGGTTCTTTACGCAAGTCCCGCCGCCCGACGGATGCTGGGATACCGCCCGGAGGAGATGATGGGGGTTCCCGCCGAATCCTTCCTCCACCCCGACGACCGGGAGAAGTTCCGGGAGGGAAACCGGTGCCTGACGAGGGGGGATCGCACGGCGGCCATGCTCCAGTACCGGCTCCGACGGAAGGACGGCGGTTACACCGACGTGGAGACGGTCTCCTCGCCTGTGCTCGACGAACGAGGGGGGGTCCGCCAGGTCTTGCGGGTCACGCGCGATCTCACCGAGCGGAAAAAGATGGAGAGCCTTCTGTTCGAGAGCCGGAAACTGGAAACCATCGGCCTGCTGGCGAGCGGCGTGGCCCACGAGTTCAACAACTTGCTGGTCGGCATCACGGGGGCGGTGGAGATGCTGTCCCTGCAACTTGCGGGAAACGAGGAGGCCGGGAAATTCCTCGCCATGATCGGGCGAAACGGGGCGCGTGCCGTGGAGCTGACCCGCCAGCTCCTGGCGTACGCGCGGCAGGGGAAGTACAGCCCCCGGATCGTCTCCCTGAATCAGGCGGTCCTGGAGGACGTACCCGTCCTGAAAGCGGCTCTTCCGGCCTCTGTGGAATTCCGGCTCGACCTCGCCGAGGGGATCCCCCCCGTACTGGCCGACATCACGCAGCTCAAGCAGGTCGTGATGAGCCTGTGCCTCAACGCCGGAGAAGCGATGCCCGGCGGCGGCGTTCTTACCGTCCGGACCGGGAAGAGAGAAAGCCTGCCGGACAGCATCGAAGGTGCGCCTGCGGACGGGGAGGGGGCGGCGGCAGGGAATGCGCGGTCCGGCAGACCGCTTTTGGGGCCTTGCCCGGTTCTGGAGGTATCCGACACGGGGAGCGGGATGGACGAGAAGACGCTCGCCAGGATCTTCGAGCCGTTTTTCACCACGAAATTCATCGGGCGGGGGATGGGGCTGGCGGCTGTCCGGGGAATCGTGGACAGCCACGATGGGGCGATCCTTGTCCGGTCGGAGCCGGGCAAGGGGACCACCTTCCTCGTCGGGTTCCCGGCCGCTTCCGGGGCGCCCGCGGAGGGGGAATGCGCGGAAGCGCCGTCGCGCAGCGGGGCGGAGACGATCCTCGTCGCCGACGATGAAGACGACGTCCGGGAAGTGGTGGGCGCCATGTTGAGGTCATTCGGATACCGCGTGCTCGAGGCCCGGGACGGCGTCGACGCGCTGGAGCTGTTCCGCGAGCGTTTCCGCGAGATCGATCTCGTCCTTCTCGATCTGATGATGCCCCGCATGACCGGCGACCGGGTCTTCGCCGAGATGCGGCGGATCTCCCCCGGGGTGCGCGGACTTCTCGCGAGCGGGTACGACGAGAGTGGGCGGATCCGCGAGATCGTGGCGGAGGGGTTCGGCGGCTTTCTGCAGAAACCGTTCCGCCGCAGCGAGCTCGGGCGGAAGGTGGAAGAGATCCTGGGGCACCCGGGACCGGACGAAGGTCCCGCGAACAATGGGTAAAAGGAACCCCGCGGCGGTTTTCACGGCGGCGCTTCTCCTCGCGGCCTGGGCCGGCGGATGCTCCCCCAGGACCTACGTGCTCCACAAGGTGGCCGACGCCGTTTCCTCGGGGGGAGAGGGATTCGCGGCCGACGACGATCCGGAGCTGGTCCGGGACTCCATTCCTTTCGCGCTCAAGTCAATGGAATCCCTCCTTGCCGAGCAGCCGCATCACCGCGGGCTTTTGACCTCCCTCGCCCGCGGTTTCACCCAATACGCGGGCGCCTACGTCTGGCAGGACGCGGTGGAGGCGTCCGATCCCGAGGTCTCGCGCGCCGGCAGGGAACGGGCGCGGCGGCTCTACCTGCGCGCCAGAACGTACGGCCTGCGGGGGCTGTCGGACGCGCATGCGGGTTTCCGCGAGGAGCTCGCGGCGGACGCGGCGAAGGCCGTCGGGTCCGCGGTGCGGGAGGACGTGCCGCTCCTCTACTGGACCGGTGTATCCTGGAGTCTGGCGGTCGCCTCCGCACAGGACGATCCGGAGATGCTGGCGGACCTCCCCCGGTGCGAAGCCCTCCTGCGCCGGGCGCTCGCGCTCCAGGAGGACTTCGACGGCGGGTCGGTCCATGAGGTTTTCATCGCCTTCGAAGGGGGGCGACCAGAGGCGATGGGAGGATCGGCGGCAAGGGCCAGGTACCACTTCGAGCGGGCGATGGAGCTCTCCGGAGGGAAAAAGGTTTCGCCCCTGGTGACCCTGGCCGAGACCGTTTCGGTGCGGGCGCAGGACCGGAGGGAGTTCCTGGATCTTCTGGACCGGGCGCTCGCTTTCGACGCGCGCAAGGAGGCCCCCGAATACCGGCTGGCCAATCTCGTCGCGCAGCGCAAGGCGCGCTGGCTGAAAGGGAGGGTGGATGAACTGTTCCTGGAATAGGCGTGCCGCCGCCGCAGCAGCTCTCTTGTTTCTCGCACTCGCCGCTTCCACCGTTGGGGCTGCGCCGATGGTCATCAAGATGGCCACTCTCGCACCCGAGGGGTCGTCCTGGTACAGGGTCCTTCAGACCATGGGGGAGGGGTGGAAGAAGGCGACCAACGGCGCCGTCACCCTGCGGATTTACCCGGGCGGCGTGTCGGGCGACGAGGATGCGGTGATCCGGAAGATGCGGGTGGGGCAGCTCCAGGCGGCGGCCGTCACCGGGATCGGGCTCTCGTACCTCGACCGTTCCTTCTACGCCCTCCACGTTCCGATGATGTACGCCTCCGACGAGGAGTTCGACTACGTCCGCGACCGGCTCTCCCCCGTCCTCGAGCGCCGGCTCGAGGAGAAGGGGATGATCGTCCTCAACTGGGGGGACGCCGGCTGGGTCCACTTCTTCGCGAAACATCCGTTCACCCGTCCCTCCGAGGTCAAGGCGATGAAGCTCTTCGTCTGGTCGGGCGACACGAACCTCATCCAGCTCTACAAGGAGACGGGGTTCAACCCCGTGCCCCTCTCCGCGATCGATATCCTGCCGGGCCTCCAGACGGGACTCATCAACGCCTTCGACACGACCCCCCTCGCCGCCCTGGCGTTCCAGTGGTTCGGGCTTGCGCCGCACATGGCCGACCTCCGGTGGGTCCCGCTCACCGGGGCCACGATCATCGACAAGAAAGCGTGGCTTTCCATCCCGGAGAACCTGCGACCGAGGATCCTCGAGGCGGCGCGGGAGGCAGGGAAAAACCTGCGCGACGAAATCCGCCGGCTCAACGACGAGGCCGTGAAGGTCATGGTGAAAAACGGGCTCATGGTCAGCCACGTTCCCCCGGAGGTCCAGGCGGAATGGCGAAAGATCGTCGAGGATGTCTATCCGCGGATCCGCGGAAAAATCATTCCAGCGGACATGTTCGACGCCGCGCGGAAGTACCGTGACGAGTACCGGGCGGATCGCAGCGGAGAAAAAGGCGGGACCCGGTAACGTTGGAGGCGCCTCCTCATCTCCCCCCTGCCGGGGAAAGGCCGCAGGCGGGGTTCCTCGACCGCGTCGAGAACGCGGTCTCGATCGTCCTCCTCGTCGGCATGGCCGTGCTCCCGCTCCTGGAGATCGTCGGCCGCCGCCTCTGGCGGACGGGGATTCCCGGTTCGAACACCCTCGTCCAGCACGCGACCCTCTGGATCGGCTTCCTCGGGGGGGCGATCGCCGCCCGGGACGACCGGCTCCTGTCGCTGGGCCGACTCCCGGAACGGTTCCGGGAGCCGACCCGCGGAGTCCTGGCCGCCTTCACCGCGGCGGTCTCCGCCGCCGTCTCCCTCCTGCTCGCCTATTCGGGGTTCCAGCTCGTCCGGGCGGAGTGGGCCGACCGGCAGCGCGTCATCCCGTTCCTCCCCGTGTGGTTCGCGGAAGGCGTGATCCCCGCGGGGTTCGCCCTCATCGCGTGGCGGCTCGTCCGGGGCGCATCCCGGGATTGGCGGGTCCGCGCGGCCGTCGCGGCCGCCGCGGGCGCGTGCGTGGCGCTCGTCTCCTCGGGCCTGATCCTCAAAAGCGCGCCGTTCGCGGCCGCGCTCGCAACCCTCCTCGTCGCGGTCATCCTCGGAGCCCCGCTCTTCGTCGCCCTCGGCGGCCTCGCGGTGATCCTCTTCCGCCACGCCGGCGTCCCTCTCGCGTCGATCTCCGCCGAGATCTACCGCCTCGTCACTTCGCCGTCCCTTCCCACGATCCCCCTGTTTGCCTTCGCCGGGTACCTCCTCACGGTGGGGAACGTCTCCCGCCGCCTCGTCCGCTTCTTCCGGGCCCTTGTCGGCTGGATGCCCGGGGCGATCGCAGTGGTCACGGTGCTGGTGTGCACGTTCTTCACGACCTTCACCGGCGCCTCGGGCGTCACGATCGTCGCGCTCGGGGGGATCCTGTTGCCGGCCCTCCTCGCGGAACGGTACACGGAAAGGTTCTCCCTGGGGCTCCTTACGGCCTCCGGTTCGCTCGGGCTCCTTTTCCCTCCGTGCCTTCCGGTCATCCTTTACGGGGTCGTGGCGGGGATCGCGGTGGACCAGATGTTCAAGGGGGGGTTTCTGCCGGGGGTTCTCCTCACGGCGATCCTGGCGGCCTGGGCCATCCGGGGAGGGGTCCGGGCGGGCGCCCGGCGGACGCCCTTCTCCCTCAAGGAGCTGGGAGCTGCGGCCTGGGATGCGAAGTGGGACCTCCTNCTCCCCGTGATCGTCCTCCTCGGAATCTTCGGGGGGTTTGCGACGACCGTCGAGGCGGCTGCGATGACGGTTCTATACGCATTCTGCATGGAAGTATTCATCCATCGCGACATCACCCTGCGGAGGCAGTTTCCAGAAGCGGGGACGGAGTCCGCACGCCTCGTGGGTGGATTCCTCATCCTCCTCGCGGCGGCTACGGGGCTCACGGGGTACATGGTCGATGCCGGGATACCGCAGACCATATTCGATTGGGTCCGGTCCACGATCCACTCGCGGTTCGTTTTCCTCCTCGTCCTGAACGGGTTCCTGCTCGTCGTCGGGGCCTTCATGCACATTTTCTCTGCGATCGTCGTTATCGTCCCGATCCTTGCCCCCCTCGCCGCATCCTTCAATGTCCACCCCGTGCACCTGGGGATCATCTTCCTTGCGAACCTCGAGCTCGGGTTCCTGATGCCCCCGGTGGGGATGAACCTCTTCCTCTCCGCCTACCGCTTCGACCGTCCCTTCCTGGAGGTCGTCCGGGCGACGCTCCCCTTTCTCCTGATCCTGATCGGCGGCGTACTCGCGATCACCTACTTCCCGGCGCTCACAACCGTCCTGCTGCGGTAGCGCGCCGGCGAGCCACAAAAACAAGGACGTTCTTAAAAACTTTGCCTCGCACACCGCGGTAGTTCTTGACGTACATACATAATGTATGTATCTATATTCGGTGGAGTTCCAAAGGGATGAGAAGAAGAGCCGGGAGAACCTTCGGAAGCACGGGTTGAGCTTTGAAGACGCTCACCTCGTATTCGACGGCGACACGGTAACTTTCTTGGACGATCGGTTCGGGTATGGGGAGGAGCGGTGCATCCCGCTGGGCGAACTGGACGGGCGGGTTGTCTTGATGGTTTACACGCTGAGAGGGGAAACCATCCGCATCATATCAATGAGAAAGGCGAACGGACGTGAAAAGAAAACATATCAAGAGCGACTTGGCAAGAATTGACGCGATGAAGGATAGGGATATCGACTATTCCGATATCCCGGCTCTGGACGACTCCTTCTTCAAGCGACCGCTGGTGCAGTTGCCAAAGCCGAAGAAGCCGATTACCATCCGCATCGACCCGGAGGTCCTGGAGTGGTTTCAGTCCCGGGGGCCGAGGTACCAGACCCGGATCAACGCGGTACTGAAGGCCTACGTGCAGGCACACAAAAAGGCGTCATGAGAGGGAGCGCCCCGCGCGGGCGCGTGGATTGAAATGTGTTGATGGTGAGATCTGATACATATATAATGTACTGTATACAATTGTAATAATCGAGGTGGCCGATGAAGACTTCCGTAAAGAGCGTGCGCATCAACGACGCAACGGCCCGGGATATTGAGCAACTGCGGCGCGGGCGGCGGGCGACCTTCTCTTCCCTGGCTTCGGAGCTTATCGCCGAAGCGGCGAAGATGCGGCGGTGCCCCGGGGTCGTATTCGCCGACGGCCCTTCGGGCCGCAGGGCGAGAATCGAAGGAACGGGGATCGAAGTCTGGGAGGTGATCGCCTCCTACCTCGCGCTGGGAAAGGACGAGAAGCGGCTTAAAAAGGCGTATGCCTGGCTCTCCGACAGGCAGTTGCTGGCCGCTTTGGGATACTACCGTGCCTACCCCAAGGAGATGGAAGATCTCGTCGACGCGAACAGGGACATGGACGAAAATATCGTCCGGGAAAGACTCCCCTTCGTCCGCAGGTCCCCCCGGTGAAGATTTGCCTCGACGAGGACATCGCCCCCGAAGTCGCCGTCATCCTCAGGTCCTTGGGAGTGGATGCGACCAGCGTGCACGAGTCGGGAAGGCAAGGGTTGTCCGACCGGGAGCAGTTGGAACTTGCGGCGGTAGAGGACCGTTGCCTGGTCACCCGCAACCGGAACGACTTCATCCTACTAACGCGGGAGTTCTTCGAGAAGGGCCTGCCCCACGCCGGGGTCCTGATCCTGCCTTGGACGGTCCCCCCGGATAACTTTCGGCTCGTTGCGAAGAGAATCGCTCTCTATGCGAAGCGTGCCGGCGGTTCTGCAACCGAATACCTGTTCGACTTCGCCTAACGAAAACGGCCGCCGATACGGACGCAGGCGAAGCGCCTTCCGGTCCGGTACATGCTATAGTTTTTGTTCGCAGCGGCGAACAAAGGAGGCGACATTGCTGAAGAAAGAGGAGTGCGTCCTGTACAGCGGCGGCGCGAACGGCGCGGAGCACGAGTTCGGCGTCCAGGCGGAAGCGTACGGGATCGAGGAAGTCAACTTCACGTTCGAGGGGCACGGGATCGCGCGTGTCCGGGGAGTGAGGGTGCTCTCCCGCGAGGAGCTTTCGAAGGGCGACGTGAGCCTGGCCTACGTCTCGAAGCTGATGAATCGCACGTACTCCGATGCCCTGTTCATCCGCAAGGTGCTGCAGACGTTGTGGTACATGGTCAACGCGGGGCAGGAGATCTACGTCATCGGCAAGATCCTTGAAGACGGGACCGTGCGCGGCGGCACCGGCTGGGGCGCCGAGTTCGCCAAGCTCTGCAACAAGCCGATCTTCGTCTTCGATCAGGAACGGGGCCGCTGGTTCGCGTGGAAGGAAGACGGTTGGGCGGAGATCGCGGACCCCGCCGCCCTGCGGATCGGCAATCGCCGGTTTACCGGGACCGGGACGCGGTTCCTGGAGGAAAACGGCCGCCGGGCGATCCGGGAGCTGTTCGAGCGCTCCTTCCGGTAAGACCCTCACGCGCATGCGACCCTCCGACATCCGCAACGTGGCGATCATCGCCCACGTGGACCACGGCAAGACCACGCTGGTCGACGCGATGCTCAAACAGAGCGGCGTCTTCCGCGAACATCAGGCCGTTCCCGATCGCGTGATGGACTCGACCGACCTGGAGCGGGAGAAGGGGATCACGATCCTGGCGAAGAACACCGCCGTGGTCTACCGGGGGGTGAAGATCAACATCGTGGACACCCCGGGCCACGCCGATTTCGGCGGGGAGGTGGAGCGCACCCTGAAGATGGTCGACGGGGTGCTCCTGCTGGTGGACGCTTCCGAGGGGCCGCTCCCCCAGACCCGCTTCGTCCTTTCGAAGGCGCTGGAACAGGCACTCCCGGTGATCCTGGTCGTCAACAAGATCGACCGTCCGGACGCCCGGATCGACGAGGTGATCAGCGAGGTCTACGACCTGTTCATCGACCTGGACGCGGCGGAGGAGCAGCTGGAATTCCCGATCCTCCTGACGAACGCCCGCGCGGGGACGGCACGGGAGAAAGACGGCGGGGAGGGGAGAGACCTCCGCCCTCTGTTCGACCGGATCCTCACCCACGTACCGCCTCCGTCCGGGGATCCTTCCGCCCCCCTGCAGTTCCTGGTGACGAGCCTGGACTACAGCGACTACATCGGTCGGCTGGCCGTGGGGAGGGTTTTCTCCGGGACCCTCCGCGCCGGGGAGGCCGTGTCCATTTGCGGAAAGGACGGGGCGATGGAGCGCGTCAAGGTCGCGCTCCTCTACGGCTACGAAGGGCTTTCCCGGGAGGAGATCCCGGAAGCCGGAGCGGGAGAGATCGTGGCCGTCGCAGGAGCTCCGCTGATCACCATCGGGGACACGGTTTCCGACGCGATGGCGCCGCGCCCCCTGCCGCGGATCGCGGTCGACGAGCCGACGGTGTCGATGGTCTTCTCGATCAATACCTCTCCGGTCGCCGGGAGAGAGGGGAAATACGTCACCTCACGGCAGCTTCGGGAGCGACTTGCGAAGGAACTACTCGCCAACGTGGCGCTCCGGATCGACTTCTCCGGGACCGACGCATTCACCGTGATGGGTCGCGGGGAGCTGCAGCTGGCGATCCTCATCGAGATGATGCGCCGCGAAGGATTCGAGTTGTCGGTTTCCCGCCCCGAGGTGGTCACGAAAACCGGGAACGGAGTGCTCAAGGAGCCGGTGGAGATGCTGTTCGTCGATATCCCCGAGGCCTACCTGGGAACGGTGACTCAACGCCTGGGGGCCCGCAAGGCGAAGATGACGAAGATGGTCAATCCCGGGCATGGGCGGGTGCGCCTCGAATACCGGATTCCGTCGCGGGGGCTCATCGGGTTCCGCTCGGAGTTCCTCACGGAGACGCGCGGGACGGGGCTGCTCAACCATCTTTTCGACGGGTACGAGCCGTGGCAGGGCCCGATCCCGGAGAGGATCAACGGGGCGCTGGTGGCCGACCGGTCAGGCCGGGCGACCGCCTACGCGATCTTCCATCTCCAGTCCCGCGGCGCCTTCTTCATCGGGGAAGGGACGCAGGTCTACGAAGGGATGATCGTCGGGGAGAACTCCCGTCCCGTGGACATCGACATCAATGTAACGAAGGAGAAGAAGCTCACCAACATCCGCGCGGCCGGCGCCGACGAGGCGCTTCGCCTGGTCCCGCCGAGGATCCTGTCGCTGGAGGGCGCGCTCGAGTTCATCAACGAGGACGAGCTGGCCGAGGTGACGCCGTCCTCGCTGCGTCTCCGGAAGAAGGTCCTGGAGGCCAATCGCCGTCCCAGGAAAAAAGAGCCGGCTATTTAAGGTCAAAAGGGGTTGGTAAAGTCGAGCCTAAGAAGGGCATCTTCCCGTCGCCATCGTCTCCATCCAGACCGCCGGGGAGTTCCTCG
>C687J29039_10000099_pt1 | contig 29429 bp, 31 predicted proteins | sample RifCSP16_2_FD_29039 | JGI IMG/M metagenome (IMG submission 29039)
GCCACGCCCCATGCGATGGATTTCTCGTTGGCGACGCCGAGGATCAGCCCTTTCCTGCCTTGCAGAATGCCCACGAGACACCCCCCGGTTTCGATCCCACCCAATTGTAACAGGGAGCACCGGATAGAGCACGTGAAACGGAGGATGGCGGAGGGGGTGGGATTCGACCCCACGTCGCGGCTCGCACCGCCAAGTCGATCCCGTATCTTAGAACAGAGTACTCCATCTTTCTCTTCAAGTGGCAGTTGTTGCACGGGGTTTGCAGTCCGTTTCGACTCTCCCCATCAAACCTTCCCCCCCCATCTCGAATCGGTCTGAAAAACATCTCCACATCTCGGACCGATTTGAGGGGGGGAGATCCCAGCGCCCGATCTATTCCCGTTCTTTCCCGGGATCCAATTACCAGACGGGAACAAGGGAGCCGACAAGGGGTTTTTCCTCTATTCGTACTCGAGATGGTGGATCCCGTTCCAGTCGCCGGGCAGATGACCTTCCCGGTACCGCTTGCTTCGTGCCAGCATGAGACTGGCCGCCTGATCTCCGGAATTCAGNAGAAGAACCTTTTCATAATATTTTATGGCCTCATCCCAACACTTGGAGAGGTAGGCTTCAAAGGCTTCAGCGGTAAATTCCGCGATGCGGATTTTTTTCTCCTCGGAAGTCCTTACGCCCCCCATGAGCTCGTAAATCTTGATCCCGGTCTTCTTCCCTTTTACCGATAGCAGATCGAGCGGACGGGTCACGAAATGGTCTTTCACCAAATCATGGGTGCTTTGACCGATGATGATATGCGACCCGTAATACTTGTTAATGCCCTCGAGGCGGCTCGCCGTATTGACGGGGTCCCCGACGACGGTGTAGTTCAGGCGGTTCGAACTTCCCATGTTGCCCACAATGACCTCGCCGGTGTTCAGGCCGATGCGGTGGGCGAAAAGCGGCTTTCCCTCGGCCTTCCACTTCTGCCTGAGCACGATGAGCCGCTCCTGACAGAGGAGGGCCGCACGGCACGCCGCCAACGCATGCTCTGCGTTAGGCGCCGGAGCCCCCCAGAAGGCCATGATGCTATCCCCTATGAACTTGTCGACCGTACCCTTTTCCAGGCAGATCTGCTGGTTCATCTCTCCCAGGTATTCGGCGAGCTGATCCACGAGGGCTTCGGGGGAGAGTTGCTCCGCGATCGGAGTAAATCCTTCGATATCGGAAAAGAAAACGGTGAGGTTTGCCCTATTGCCCCCAAGCTCCGCTTCCTCGCCGGAAGCCAGGATTTCCCGGACCAGATCGGACGGCACATACTTCCCGAAAGACCGCAGGCCTCTTTTCATATCGTCGGTGGCCACCATGAGCTGATCCACTTCTTTGATCATCGAATGTCCGAGGAGGCGTTCATTCAACTCAAAACGGCCGATGGCCTCCGATTCGCAAGCGATTTCCTGCAGGGGCTTTGAGATGCGGCCGGAGATCCACGCGCTCGCAAGCAGGATGAGAAAGAAGGCCACAATGCCGGTCACTAGGGTTTCCATGTTGTTTCGGTCCACCAACCCCATGATCTCCTTCCGGGGGATGATCGAGGCGATGATCCAGCCAGGCATCTCTTTGCCGGTCATCTTCCGATAACTGCCGAAATAGTCGGTCCCTCCCGCGCTGAAGCGAAATATCCGGAAACCATCGCCCTCGGTTTCAGGGTCGTTCCGGGAAAAATATTCCATGAAGCGGGCGACCCGCTCATCGCTGAGTTTTCGGAAAGGTACAAACACATATTGCGTCGCTCCCCGCTCATTGACGACGGTCCCGGTGAGGATTTCCGGGGTCGGGTGCGCGATGATGCGCGGCTCCCCCTTCAACGGCTTTTCAATGAGGAACGCAAACCCTTTCTTTCCCACGGGGGTGTCCGCAAGGAATTTCGATATGGCAAAGATGTCGAAATCCACGGTCGTGACCCCCCGCTGCTCCCCCTCCGGCCCGTAAAAGGGTGCGGCATAGGAAACACCCGCAACGGTCTCCGCGCCTTTGCGGATGGTGCGTGCCTCTATCCAAATGGGATTCCTTGCCTCCGTGGCCTTCAAATACCAGGAAGGAGCGGACCATCCGGGAGGAAGGTTTCTCGTTGTTTTGTTATAAGGCCTCCCCTCTCGATGGTCATCGGGCCAGTAATCGAAATGCCTGAGAGTGTTGTTTGCCCGATCGAATTGACTTTCCCGGATGGTGAGCTTCCCCTCTTTCATCCGTTCGATGGAAAGCGAACTCCCGGTCTCCAGCCTCACGGAAAGGAAGGTAAAGTACGGTTGTGTCTCCATGACCCGTCGCCAGTAGGAACCCAGCCTGGTAAAGGTTTCGGGACCCAGTTTGATGACGCTGAGCATGGAGCGGTTCAGCTGATTTTGATCATTGGCTTTGGAAAGGAGATTCTTGACCCACAGCTCAATGCGGGAGGATGTCTGGTCGAGGACCTGTGAAGAGAGATCTTCCGCGGTTTTTCGGAGGTTGAGGTAGGAAAGAATCCCGCTCATGGCGACGGTACCGACGAGAAGTACCACGAAAACGGTGGACATCGCGATACGGAATGGGACGCGTAATTTTTTCTCGTTCGGCTCCGAAGGAATCTTTTTCTTGCCGGTCAGAAGTCGCCATTTCATCGCGGCCTCCAATAGCCCGTTGTTTGCACGAGGTTTGAAGTCTAACCGTACTTTACAGGATCTTTCCCGGTTCACCGGGGAGGTGAGAAGACCTGCTACGGTTTTCTTTCCATGCGTCGCCACTCGGTGGTCGAGCTCTCGTTCGGATTGAATCCAGACTGGTTCGATAGAAGATATTCCCCGAAGCGGTTTACCCACACGCCGTTGTAGCCGGAGGGGAGCTGGATTGGCCGGTCCTCATAAGGATTACGGTAAGTCTCCACGCCGCGGATGTACTCGCTGTAGCTCCGGCTGATGCGATCCTGCGATTCCGTCCTCTGACGATACGATTCGCTAAACATCCGGCGAATCTCCTCGCTGTTGCGCGTGATCGTCGCACTGATCGCAGCCGCGTTCTTGATGCTCTGGTTCATCCGATCCTGAAAGAGCTTCTGAACGTACATGTACCCACCATACCACTCCGGGCTGAGCCGCGCCGAGCTTACTGTCGTGTTCATCAGGGGGGTCAGGCGATCCAGCTGTCCCTTGGGGGCGCGGAACGAGTAGGCCGAGTGCACCGACCAGAAGGTCCCCATCTTCCAGTTCGTGTAGACGAGCGTGCAGTAGACGGATTCCTCCCATGGCCGGCCGCCCAGCTGGTACTCGTAGCGGATGCGCGCGGACTTTACGGTGGACTGACCGCCGAAGGAACGCGCCACCTCGGCGGCGAGCTTGGGCAGGTCATCCCGGGCGACTACCCGGGCGCCCTGGAGATGACGCAGCGTCTTGGGCATGTAGAAGATCTGGATGAACTGGGACACGTCTGCGATCGGCTGCCAGAGGATGTTGCCGAGATAGTTTGTGCCGGGCTGCATCTGCACGACCATCTGCGTCAGCCAGGTGAAGTTCTGGATGGGTAGGAATTCGATCGCGGCGCCGGTCTGCGGGTCGCTGATGCGCATGAGCAGGTTGGCCAAGATGCTGTAATCGGGGAACCACTGCATACCGCCTTCGGCCTTCCACCCGGCCGGGATAAGGATGCTGACGGCTTCGATGTTGTTGATGCCGGGGTCTTTAACGCTCAGCCGCGTGAACCTCAGAGAGTCCTGCGCCGATGTCGATGGCGCGGCGATAGCTGAGCCGCAGCCGTATGGGATCGCTATCAGCATGAACAATACGATAAGAACCGCGGAGCGACACATTGCGAAATCTCCTTCTTATTGCTGGGGAAATTGGGCTACGGCTCGCCGCGGCCGGAAAAGAGGCATGGAGTATTCCATGGGTTTCTCCCGTCTTTCGGTACGATCCCTCCTCGTTTAAAGGGGGGCAGGTCACTGCGGGGGCATGATTCTCCGTCCGGCCCAACCTCTTTGAGCTCAGCCTGGCCCATCGAGGGTGAGGCAGCCGCGCACCTTCTCCATCAAGGCGGGTACATCCGCTTCCGTCTTTCCGCAAACCTTCAACGGCGGGAATACCTGGACCGAAATCACTCCTTTATGGAAGACCCCCGATCCGCCGGGCGGGCAGACCTTCCGGGCGCCTTCAATCCGGACAGGGACGATCGGGAGACCCGTCTGGATCGCAAGGTGAAAGCCTCCCTTCTTCAACGGCAGAAGTTGCCCGTCGTGGCTGACCTTCCCTTCCGGGAAGATCAGGATGGAGTTGTTTCCAGAGAGCCCCGAGACCGCCTCGGCAAGGGAGGCCCTGGCCTGCTCCGTGTTCTCCCGGTCCACCATGATCTGCCCGAGGGACAGCAGCGCCCAGCCGAAAACAGGAATCCGGGCAAGCTCCTTCTTGAATACGACGTGGCACGGCTGGGGTATGGTGATCGCCAGTGAGAGGGGGTCCGCAATGGAAGTGTGGTTGGGCATGAACACGTACGAACATTGCGGATCGATCTGTTCGAACCCGCGGTGGACGACTCGCACCCGGAACGCGGCGAATAAGACCTTCGAGTAGATTTTCGCAAGAGGGCGGAAAAGACGCCGTTTACGGGTCAGTCCCGACTGGAGGAAACCCAGAAAAATGAATGGGGGGAAGAGAACCACCGTGACCACACCGGCGAATATCCAATGGAAGACAGTCTTCACTTTCAATGCGTATGCATCCTCGTATCGGCGTTATGAGCACGGCTGCGGATGGGTTATCGGTCAACAAGTGCTCTATCCAGCTCCCGCTAAGGGCGCGTCCGTGAGGCAAGTCATCCTACTGTAAAGGAAATTCCGCGTCAACCGCTCCTCTGCGAACCCCCTTTTTCACCCCCGAAAAGCGAGTTTTTTGCAAGGGATTTGCAGTCCGCTGCGCTTCTATCAGCTCGCCCATTTCTACGGACCGCAGCAGGACGAACGGGAGCCGGACTACCTCCACCGCCACCATCTCTCCTCGACGATCGACGTGCGCGCGGTTTGGGTTGCCTCCCATTCCGTGGTGAATATACTGAGGGTGAAAGGATGCCTGAAGAAGCCGCGAGCTATGCAGCGGGGTCGGTGGTGTTGGACCGGTTGATCAGGCCCCGAAACACAACGGCCGACCGAAGGGAGGTCCTGTCATGAGAACGCTCGTTCTGGCCGGGTTGCTCCTGATATCCTCCGGCGCAATGGCCGCCTCCACCAGTCCGTACGCGGGAACCTACCGGAACGATCGGATGGTTATCGAAATCCTCGACAAGGGGGCTGGAGAGTGCGCGGGATCCATCCTGGTCCGCGGCGAGGTATTCCCTTTCACCGCGCGGGAGAAGGCAGGCGCGCTCCTCGGCAGTTTCACGATGGACGACGAAAACGTCCGGTTCCGTGCNNCCTTCGACGGCACGACGCTGACCTTTGCGATGGAAGACGAGTCCTACGCGCTGACCCGGGAGGGCGGNCNCCGGGCGCCAGCGGCGGGGAAGTCGTCCCGGGCCGGCAAGGTAGTGGGTCCGGCCGCGGGCAAGGCTCCCCCGGCGGCAACTGCCCGTCCCGCTCCGGCGCAGCAGATCCGCATCAATCGCACCACCATCAGCGAAAATCAGATCCGCAAGATCGAGCGGGATTACCGCATGCGGATTCCCCCCGGAGACTACTGGTATGACAGGGTCTCGGGCGGGTGGGGAGTCGAAGGGGGCCCGACCCTCGGATTCACCTTGCCCGGCTTGAATCTCGGCGGGCGACTGCGCGCCGACGCCTCGCGCGGCGACACCGGGGTATTCATCAACGGCCGCGAGCTGCCGATGCAGGACGTGCTGGGCCTGCAGCAGCTTTCCGTGCCGGTGATGCGCGGACGCTGGTGGATCGACAGCAACGGCAATGCCGGCGTGGAAGGCAACCCGGCGCCCGTCTGCAATATCTTCCAGTTCAGCCGCGGCAAGGGCGGCGCCTATCAGCGATCGACGGCGGGAGGGTACATCGGCGGGGACGGAAATACCAGTTACTTTTTCGATCCGAAGTCCGGAAGCAGCGTCATGATCGGCAATTGAGACGCTTCGAGAAGATCGGGATCGACCCCTCCCTCTCTCCTCTTACCTCGTGGAACCCGGGGAGTCTCCCTGCAATGCGAGTTCCCTGAACATGCAGATGGCGGACGTCGGACAAGCGCTCGCGAACTCGACCGACGCCCGGATCTCGCCCGGGACATCCTCCCTGGCGACGCGCCGGAAACCCCTCCCCGCGAAATAGGTCTGCGTGGTGGTCGTCAGCAGGTAAACCGCATCAAAACCCATGACCCGCACAAGGGCGAGGAGGCGCTCCGTGAGCGCATTTCCGATCCCCCGCCGGCGCCAATCCGGGGACACCGCCACCGACCGCAACGGGCCGAAGTCGCCGTACGGAGACTCCATACTCTTGCCTCCGGCAACGGCATCATTTCTCTTCCCGGATCTCCTGCTTCATCCGCTCAAACTCTTCCCGGCCAATCTCGCCTTTCGCATACCGCGCTTTGAGGAGGTCTTGGGGGGATTCCCCGGGAATGCTCCTCCCGTGCCTTCCTCCCACGCCGCAGCTGTACTCCCTACACAGGAATCTGGAAACGAGGAAGCAGGCCAACAACGCAAACGCGATGCACACAAGAACGGGGAGAAAACCGGTACACCACGGACTCATCGTCAACACCTCCCTCTCGCATATGGACCATTCCGCAAGGGCCTCTTGAACGTGATGACCCTACTGGCCGCAGCAGATCGAATCTTTCGCTCCAGCTGGAGCAGGGGCCACATCCTTGAGGAACGCCGCAAAGCTGTCCATCTTGGCCGACGCGCCTTTACGGACCTGCTTCCCGACCTCGATCGCCACAGCGACTTCCTCCGCATCCGCTCCGAATTCGAGCGCCTTTGCCGCATGGTACTGCAGGCAGGGCTGACAGTTGGCGGTCACCGACGCCCCCACGGCGATGAGTTCCTTTGTCTTGTTGTCGAGCTTCATGAGCTTATGACCTCCCTGGTTTTTTGGTTCTATAGACGGATGGAGGCCGGAAAAGGATACAGGTGACTATTTCCGGCGAGCGCTCCTCGGCTCGCAGGCCAGTTCATCGCGCTCGTCGCGGTACATGGTGCAGTGGGTGCCCAGGTCTTCTCGAAGTCTGGCCCTTGCCCGATGCAGGCGGATCTTGACCGCCCCCTCGCTCGTCCCGAGCGCGGAGGCGATCTCGGCATTTGTCATCCCGGCCAGTTCACTTAATGCCAAGACTTGCCGGTAGGGCTCCGAAAGGGTCTCGACTCGCCCCCGGATGCATTCGCTCATCTCTTTCCCGATCAGGTACCGCTCGATGGATGCCTGTTCGTCCGGTAGTCGAGAGCAAACATCCGTTGGGTCCTCGTCNGANCCGTGTGCCTGGAACCCGGGCACGCCCTTGTGCCACGCCGGCCTGCCGCGGAGGTGGTCGAGTGCGGCGTTCCGGGCTATCCTGTAAATCCAGGTCCCGATGGCGGAGTCCCCCCGGAAGCCCTCAAGGCCCCGATCCACCCTGAGGAAAACCTCTTGAGCCACCTCTTCCGCATCATTCTCACCCAGGAGGCGTGACAGGAATCGAAGGATCCCCGGATGGAATTTCTCGTAGATCTCCAGGAAAGATCCCTTATCGTCCGTCCTGACATCAGCAGCAGCGATTTCCACGTTCTGCAGCCCTATTCGTTTTAATTCGTCCGGCGAAATCACGTGCCTCACCTCCTGGTTGTCCGAATCGCGGCGTTCTTTTCGCAAGAAGCGCCGATACTCCCTCCTGCCAATCCGCCGAACCCCAGACGCTCNCGAAACACGCACGCTCATCCCCGCCACGCAGGGCGCATTTCATAGCATGGGTACGCTCCTGCAAGTGACTGTCGGATGTAGCCGGTACGTTCATTCTCCAACCGGCTACGCCGGTTTTGCGCCAAAGACGGATATGCTCAGGATCGTCCCGGCCGCCTCCCGCACCGCTTCCACGGGGACATGGAAATTCTCGGCAATGGTTTTTACATAGGTATCCGCCTCGTCCACCCCGACCTCGAACGGACTCTCCTGGACGACCCGTACATCCCGGAACCCCGCCTTTTCCAAGAGCCGTATGTAATCGTCTTTCCTGACAGCCCCAGCGATGCAGCCGGCGTACGCAGCAAGCGACCCGGCCAGGGCCTCCGGAAGATCCCGCGAAAGCACGATGTCCGAGATCATGACCCTCCCCCCCGGCTTGAGCACCCGGTACGCCTCTGCGAAGACCCTTTCCTTGTCCGTGGAAAGGTTGATGACGCAGTTGGAGATGACGGCATCCACGGAACCGTCGGCTGCGGGCAGGTTCTCGATCTCCCCAAGCCGGAGCTCGACATTTTCATAGTTGCCTTTTCGGGCGTTCTCCCGGGCCTTCCCGACCATTTCCGGGGTCATGTCCACGCCGATCACACGCCCTGACGGGCCGACCTCGCGGGCCGCCAAGAAGCAGTCGAAGCCCGCCCCCGAGCCCAGGTCCAGGACCGTCTCCCCTTCCTTGAGGGAGGCCAAAGCGATTGGATTGCCGCATCCCAGGCCCAGGTTGGATCCCGGCGGGACCGCCTTGAGCTCTTCCTCCGAATAGCCGATCCTCTGGCTTGCATCTTCCGGCGTAACGGTGCACCCACAGGAAGTCTCCGGGCCGCAGCAGGAAGATCCCTGCCGTGCGATGCCGGCGTACCGGTCCCGCACATACTTACGGATCTTGCTCTCTTCCATGATCTCCTTCCTCCTTTACCCCTTCGGGAGCAGGTCGCCCATGAGGGGGCCGAGCACTCCCTTGACCATCGTGCTGAGCTCCTCCACCTTGATCAGCGAGAGACAGCACACCTTCCCCTCCTTCTCCCATCCGATCACCGCAAGCTTGTCGCCGCCCTTGATGCCCGCCCTGTCCCGCAGATCCTTGGGGAGCACCATCTGCCCGCGGTCGTCGACCGTAATGAGGGATTCGACCCGGCAGCCGGCGAAGCTTTTCCCCGACGGCCCGCAACAGGAAGCGCCTTTTGTCTTCTTCTCCATCTCCCCTCCTCGCTCCCGTGATGGGGGCATGCCCCTAGTGCTGATATTCCAGCATACACTGAATATCCTACATATTCTGCTTCGCCTGTCAAGCCCCGGGATTCCACTCCTCTGCAGGCCCGACCCGTACCGTAACTCCCTCTCAACCCGATTCCCACATCTTGCGATGCCGAACACAGCGGTCCGTCGTCGCTCTCTTCGATGGCGATCTCGGGAGCATGTGTACGGACCTGGATCCAGACCCCCCTGATGATCGAGAGGAGGGCGAGGACGGTCGCTAATACCATGGGCGCGATGGGGAAGGCGAGCTTGCGCATCAGGTATCCGATCACACCGAACACAAGCGTGATCCAGACGTCGAACATGAAGGAGGGGATTTTTTAAACCTCGGGTTGAACCAAAGATGGGGTGATGCTCACGAGGATCCGAATAGCGTTGCTCTTCTTTCGCCCAACGGCATCTGCCTCCAGCAGACTCGACGCATCAGAGGCGCTGTCTCCTTTGCGGAAACAACGCCCCCGATGGATCCTGACCGTCTCCGAACGCCCTTGCCCTTCGGTTCAGCCCTTTCCCGCCTGGGCGACCTTCATCCCGAGGGTGGACATGATCTCGGTGGCCTTCGCTTTTGCGTTCTTCGCTTTTGCCAACGCGTCGGCGAGGCTCCCTTCCTTGAACGCCTGGCTCGCCTCGTCCCACGCCTTGCTGACTTCGTCGAGGCCGCTCTTCGCGCTTTCGAATTTCGCCTTGTCCAGGTTCTTCGGCAGCTTCTTGCNCTTGGACAAGGCGGCGATGCGGCTCTTGATGTCGGCGATCAGGTTCGGCAGCCCGGCGCTCTGCTCCTCCCAACTCTTCATCAGTTCGTTCTTCTTGGCGACTGCGGCCGCAACGAGGTCCTTCGCCTTGGCAGCTACGCTCGTCGCGGCGGAAGTGGCCCCTGTGTAATCCCCCTTGGCGAAGTTGTCCTTCGCCGCTTTCAGGGAGTCTTCCACGCTCTTGTACTGATCCGGGACGTACTTCATGGCTTCGGCCTTCGACGCGTTCAGGGCCTCTTCCGCCGCCTTGATCGCCTGCTCGGCGGGGACTTTCGCACCGGAGCACGCCCCGAGCACAAAGGCAACCAGCACGACCGCGGTGACAGAAAGAATTCTTTTCATGACGGTTTTCCCTCCTCCTGGGAGATTTCCCGAGCATNGAACGGAATGCAACGACATGGGAAATGTACTNCTTCCTATCGGGAAGAATCAAGCAATACCCTCTCCACGAAACCCCTTTTCCACCCCAAAATCCGAATAGCATTCGCACACCTCGGACCGATTTGAGGGGGGGACGGTCCCTGCGAGAACCCTTCGTCGCCGATATAGTCGATCTTCTTTGTCCCTCCTAATATGTCGGCTCGTACATCTGCGCTTTGACGTGCGCTGCCAGATTGGCAGGCCGGCTTATCGTTGTCAGGCCGCGCTGGAAGGCCAGGTTCGCCACGTCTGTGGCGATGGCGGCGGAGACTTCCCGGATCCGTTTCAGGCTGGGATAGATCCGGCCTTGCGAAAGATCGTCTTCCGTGACAAGGTCCGCCAGCGTCTTTGCGGCCACGAAGAACATCTCGTCAGTCACGCGCGCGGCTTCGCTGGCGATCACGCCCAGGCCTACTCCCGGGAAGATGTATGCGTTGTTGCCTTGCCCGGGCACGAAGATCTTTCCGCCGTAGGTAACCGGCGGGAACGGGCTACCGCTCGCAAAGATAGCGCGCCCCCCCGAGCAGGCATAGGCCTCCTCCGCCGTGCACTCCGACTTCGAAGTGGGGTTCGAGAGGGCAAAGATGATCGGGCGCCGGTTCAGGCGCGCCATTGCCTCGATGACCGGCTTTGTGAACGTGCGCGGCATGCCGGAGACTCCGATGATGGCGGTGGGCGCGAGGGATTCGACGGCCGCCAGGAAATCTGATACGGGGACACCGTCGTGCGCATAGGGCCGCTTGTGCTCAACGAGGTCCGTGCGGCTCTTGACGACGAGGCCCTTCGAGTCCACGAACCAGCACTTGAGTTTGGCTTCTGCCTCCGACATCCCCTCCCTCATTAGCCCGGTCACGATCAGGTCGCCGATGCCGATGCCGGCCTCGCCCGCGCCGAGGAACAGGAACTTCTGATCGGTCAGTTTATTGCCGGTGATGCGCAGGGCCGCGTACAGCCCCGCCAACGTAACACCCGCGGTGCCCTGGATGTCGTCGTCGAACGTGCAGGCGCGGTTCCTGTAACGATGCAACAGCCGGAAGGCATTCGTGTTGCCGAAGTCCTCGAGCTGAATGCAGGCATTCGGGAAGATCTCCTGAACGCCGGTGAAAAATTCGTCCACCAGCTCGTCGTACGCCGCACCGCGCAACCGCCTTTCCGGCAGCCCGATGTAGAGCGGGTCCTTGAGCAACGTCTCGTTATTCGTGCCGACATCCAGCGTGACCGGCAGACATTGCGTGGGGTGGATGCCCGCGCAGACGGTGTACAACGAGAGCTTGCCCACCGGGATGCCCATGCCGTTCGCACCGAGGTCGCCGAGGCCGAGGATCCGTTCGCCGTCGGTGACGACGATCATGCGGACCTCACGGTACGGCCAATTCCGCAGAATCTTCCGGACGCGCCCGCGGTCCTTGAACGAAACATACAACCCGCGCGGGCGGCGGAATATGTGGCCGAATTCCTGACAGCCCTGGCCGACCGTCGGCGTGTAGATGATCGGCATCATCTCGTCGAGGTTGTCCATGACCACCCGGAAGAACAAGTTCTCGTTGCGGTCCTGCAGAGAGACCAGATAGATATACTTCTCGATGTCGGTGGTCTTGCGGCGGACGTTTTCCAGCACGCGCATCACTTGCGTCTCCTGCGTGGACACACGCGGTGGCAGAAGGCCGCGCAGGCCCAATGCATCGCGCTCCGCCTCGGTGAAGGCCGTGCCCTTGTTCAACACCGGATCGTGCAGCAGATCACCGCCGCGTTTGTCATGAAGAGAGACTTGGGCAGGCATGAGTTCACTCCTTGACGGGTCAATCAGGGGTTCTTGGCAAGGTGTCCGATCACCGGGTTAAAAACCTCATTCCGGGAAACATCGCCGGAACTCTGCATATTTCCATGCCCTAATGATAANGGATCCCTGAAGAGGAGAGAACCGAAATATCGGGCCGACCGTGNGGCTTACCCATCCAAAATCCGATGGAGATGTCCAGTAGATTATTACCCTAAGAGCACGCCNGGTTTTATTTTTTCGGAAACAGNTAGTAAATGGGTGAATAACGTCGATCCATTAGAAGACGCATCTTCCTGTCGACAATGGTTAAAGTTGCCCCTCGGAAATGCCGAAAAGATTTCGAGGCTTGCAAATAGGGGGGGACGTCATTTTCGATACCGTATCCGATAAGGGATTTCCCCGGCTCGACTGGGAGAAGATCTTCGACGAGATGCCCGACGCGGTGGCGATCATGGACGAACACCATCGCTTCGAATGGGTCAACCGCGCAATGGCCGCCTTCCTTGGCCGCCCACGGGGAGATATCATCGGCCGGACCTGCCACAAGCTGGTTCTCGACTCCGCGAAGCCTCCCGATTTCTGTCTCCTCCAAAAACTGAAGGCAACCCGCCGGCGCGAGACGATCGAGATCGAGATTCCCGACCGCGGGCTCTGGATCCGGGTGGCCGGGGATCCCCTGTTCGACGGGGACGGGAAGGTCGTCGGGGCGATCCACTACCTATCCGATATCACGCAGGCCAAGCGGGCGCAGGAAATGCTCTCCCACGACCAGGAGATGGCCGGTGGCCTTCTCTCCCTCATGAACAACATCCCCGGCATCGTCTACAGGGGCTTGCGGGACTGGTCCCTCTCCTTCATCGGCTTCGACGTGGAGCGGATCACCGGNTACACCTCCGAGGAGTTCATAAACGGCAGGGCGAAGTGGCGTGACCTGATCCACCCGGACGACCTGCAGCACGTGAAGGACCTCTTCCGGGAGGCCGTGCGCAGAGGAGATAAGATCCTCCGCGTAGAATACCGGGCCGTGCACAGGGACGGCACGGTACGCTGGCTTTCGGACAGGCGCCAGCTGTTATACGACGACCAGGAGAACTTCGCGTACGTCGACGGCCTGTTGCTGGATGTCACCGCCCAAAAGAATGCGGAAGAGGAATTTCGGGAAACCTTCGCGAAGCTGCATGCGCTCATCGATGCTTCGCCGCTTCCGATCTTGGCGCTATCCCCCGATGGAACCGTCACGTTGTGGAATCCGGCGGCGGAGCGTGTGTTCGGCTGGACGCTGGACGAGACATTGGGTAAATTCCTCCCCTTTGTACCTGAGGACAAGTTGGATGAATTTTGTATGCTTCGGGAGCGCGTAATGAAGGGAGACGGCTTCTCGGGCGTGGAGATCACCCGCCGGAAGAAGGACGGTTCTCCCATCGAGATCTCCCTCTCGACGGCTCCCTTGCGGGATAACCGGGGGAGCATCACGGGAATCATGGCCGTCGTGGAGGATATCACCGGGCGGAAGCAGGCCAAGGAACAGCTCTTCGAATCCCGGCAGANGCTGCAGCTTGTCCTCGACAACATCCCCCAGCGCATCTTCTGGAAGGACAGGAACCTGACCTACCTCGGCTGCAACCGGCCTTTCGCGGAGGACTCCGGGCTGACGGTCCCGGCCTCCCTCGTCGGAAAAACGGACTTCGAAATGTCCTGGAGGGAAACCGCCGGGCTGTACCGGGCGGACGATGCCCAGGTGATGGAGACGGGAGAGCCGAAGCTCAATTACGAGGAGCCCCAGAACCGGCCGGACGGGAGCATGCTCTGGCTCCGGACAAGCAAGGTTCCCCTGCATGACGCCGACGGCCGCGTCAAGGGTCAAGGGGGTGCTGGGGATGTACGAGGACATCACGGAGCGCAAGCAGATCGAGTCCGCCCTGAAGAGCAGCGAGGAGCAGCTTCGCCAGTCGCAGAAGATGGAGGCGATCGGGAGGCTGGCGGGCGGGGTGGCCCACGACTTCAACAACCTCTTGACGGCGATCCGGGGCTATTCCGATCTTCTGCTCCTCCGGCTCGACGCCAACTCCCCGACGCGCAGGGAAGTCGAGGAGATCCACAAAGCGGCGGAGCGCGCGGCGTCGCTGACACAGCAGCTCCTGGCCTTCAGCCGGAAGCAGGTGCTCCAGCCGAAGTCGATGGACCTGAACGCGGTGGTGTCCGGGATGGACAAGATGCTGCGCCGCCTGATCGGCGAGGACATCGACCTGGTCACGATCCTTACGCCCGACCTGTGGAACGTGCTGGTCGACCCGAGCCAGGTCGAGCAGGTCATCATGAACCTCCTGGTGAACGCCCGGGACGCCATGCCGAAGGGAGGGAAGGTCACCATCGAGACGGCGAACGTGGAGCTGGACCATCCGTACGCCCGGCGGCACCCGGTCGTCAAACCGGGGGAGTACGTCCTGCTTGCCGTCAGCGACACCGGAACGGGGATGGACGAGGAGACCCAAATACACCTCTTCGAACCGTTCTACACCACCAAGGAGAGAGGGAAGGGGACGGGGCTCGGGCTCTCCACGGTGTACGGCATCGTCAAGCAGAGCAGCGGGTACGTCTGGGCCTACAGTGAGGTCGGGAAGGGCACCGCGTTCAAGGTCTATTTCCCGCGCTACGGGGACAAGGCGAGCAAGGCGAAGGATCTGGCGTCATCCAACGCTTCTCTCCGGGGAGGCGAGACCGTCCTGCTGGTGGAGGACGACGAGGGCGTCCGGTCGTTTGTCCTCCAGTTGTTGACGATGAACGGCTACCGGGTGCTTACGGCCGGCAACGGGGACGAAGCGCTCGAGACGGCGGGCCGACACCGGGGCCCCGTCCACCTCCTGCTGACCGATGTCGTGATGCCGAAGATGGGCGGGCGGGAGCTGGCAAAGTCCCTCGAGGGGCGCCTGCCGGGCATCAAGGCCATGTACATGTCCGGCTACACCGACGACGCCATCGTCCGCCACGGGGTGCTGGACCCGGGGATCCCGTTTTTACAGAAGCCCTTCACGCCCGAACGCCTGCTGCGCAAGGTGCGGGAGGTACTGGCCGGGGACGCGGGAAGGCTGGATCGCGGACTGCCCTGATCGACGGGGATCCAGGCACCGGTCATTCGCAAGATCCTGGATTACGTCGGCCGCCGATTCGAGAATCCCCCCTCCATGCGGAAGGATTGAATTTTCCCCGTTTTTTNGCCGATACGCATGAAAAGATCCCCGTGGGGGAGNGGAAATGGATTTCTCCAACCTGAAATATATTTCCACCGATGTTCCAACGACCGATGAACTGGAACGGCTGAACGAATCCAAGGATCGGATCGCCCAGGTCATCCGGGCGCGCTGGATCATCCTTGGGATCCTGGCGGCGTACGGGGTCGTCCCCTACGTCATCTTCCAGTACTATTCCATCGACCTCAGTTCGGTCACCACCTTGCAGTGCGTTTTCCCGGTCCTCGCCTGGTGCGCCATGGCGACCTATAACGCCTTCTTCCTTTACTCCTACCAGTGGTTCGCCAACATCCGCCCCCTCAACCAGATTCAACTGCTCCTCGACCTGCTGTTCGTGACGGTCGTGATCCATTACAGCGGGGGGGCAGTGTCGTGGTTCTGGCCGATGTACCTGGTCGTGACCCTCGAATCGGTCCTGGTGATGGAGAAGTACTCGGACACCTTTGCCCTCGCCCTGGGGGCATCCCTGGCGTACGGCGGGCTGCTTCAGTTCGAATTCTACGGGATCCTCCCGCCCGTGAGCATGCCGTTCGAAAACCTCTCCCTCCAGCAGACCCTCCCGTACGATGTGATGAAGTGGGCATGGGTGACGATGATCAACATGAGCGTGGCCACCATCGGCGTCTATCTGATGAAGACGATCCGCCACCGGGAGGAGGAGCTCAATAAGCTCGTCATCAAGGACAACCTCACCTCCCTGTACAATCGCGCGTACTTCTTTTATCGGCTCAATTCGGAGATCCAGCGCGCGAAACGGTACAACCGCTCCCTCTCCCTCCTCATCATGGACATGGACAATTTCAAGCAGTTCAACGACCGGTACGGACACCTCGTCGGGGACCAGCTGCTCCGGGTGGTCTCCAGCACCATTCGGTCCAACATCCGGTACGGCGCCAAGAAGCCGAGTTACGAACTGGANATCCCCTGCCGGTACGGCGGGGACGAGTTCGCCATCATCCTTCCCGAGACAACTTCCGTCCATGCGACGGCCGTTGCGGAGCGGCTCCGCAAGGAAATCAACGTGAAATGCGGCCACGAAATGNTGGCGCAAATCCAGGCCGCTACCGGCTCCCACCCGATGGAAGTACCGGACGTCACGGTGAGCGTCGGCGTGGCCTCCTTCCCCGAGCACGCGTCGATAACGGATGCGTTGGTGAAGGCGGCCGACGACGCCATGTTTGTGTCAAAACGCTCGGAGAAGGACAAGGTGGTCGTGTCGGAAATGGCTCCATCCCTTGTTCCGGCCAAGGCCGCCAAATAATCATTTTTCCGCCTGGTCCGTGGCGAAGAAGGCGATCGAGGCGTTCTGATCTTCCGTCCCGCGCCAGAACCCTGATCAACCGCGACATCTTGAACGCGGCGAGAGCGTCCGCTCGGGCTCTAATTGAGAAAAAAGGGAACTTGGTGCGAAGCCAAGTTCCCTTTGTGTCTTGGGATGGTGCCCCTATGCCGCCTTGAGCTCCGAGGTGCAGTGGGCGCATCTCGTTGCCTTGATGGGGATGTTCGACAGGCAATGCGGGCACTCCTTCGTCGTCGGCTTGGCGGCGGGGGCCTCTTCCTTCTTCTTGAGGGAATTCATGCCGCGGACCACGAAGAAGATGGCGAAGGCGACGATGAGGAAATTGACGATGGTGTTCACGAACAGTCCGTAGTTGAGCGTGACCGCTCCCGCCCCCTTCGCCGCAGCGACCGTCGCGTAGGGACCGGCGGTCTTCCCTTCCTTGAGCACCATGAAGAGGTTCGAGAAGTCCACGTTTCCCAGGATGAGCCCGATCGGCGGCATGAGGACGTCGGACACCAGCGACGCGACGATCAACCCGAAGGCCGCGCCGATGATGATGCCCACCGCCATGTCCATGACGTTCCCCCGCATGGCGAATTCCTTGAACTCTTTCAGCATGTCCGATCCCCTCTCTCCTTGTATGCTTCGTATAAGGCTTCCATCCCCTTCCTTCACGCGGCCGAAGGAGCAAGCCTCGGGGTTATTTCTTCTTCGTCTCCTTTGCCTTCGCGTCCTTGACCTCGATCGTGGTCGCCGTCATCCGGTACTCGATGGTCACCTTGGAGCCGACCTTGAGGTCCCCCGTGACCTTCGTGTCCTTGCTATGGGCAATCTCCCACTTGTCCTTCCCCTTTTGCACGACGATGACATCGTCCTTGAGCTCCAGGACCGGCCCCGTCACCTGGTACGTGTTCGGCTGGCCGGCGAAAGCGAGCGAGGCGACCAGCAGGACGGCACAAACGAGCAGCAACGTGCGTTTCATCGGGAATCCCCCTTTCGGTTTAATTATGCGGATCACTGGACGGTGATCTGGTCCTTGATCTTGTTGCAGATCTCCTGCTTGATCCCCTTGACCTTCATGATGTCCTCGGTCTTCTGGTACGGACGGCCATCGATGACGGCCTGCGCCTTCTTCGGGCCGATCCCCGGCAGCGCCTCCAACTGCTCCTTGGATGCCGTGTTGATGTCCACGGGAGCCGCAGCAGCCAATGCGCTCCCAACGGTCAAGGCGAGGGCCGCCGCGACAACGACCGCAAACACCGCCCCCATGCGATACGGTTTTCGGGCCATGATCTTCTCCATCTCACCCTCCTTTGCGGTGGATTGCGCCCGGAACACAATGCAATTTACATAAACCTAATATAATTAAGAATTGTCTGGTGCGGAACCGAATTGAAATACCTATTTCGGGGAGGGGGTCATGGGGTTCCTCGATGACGTCGTGGGAAAGGTGAAGGAGGCGGGCGGCGGGGAGGGCCTTGAGGCCCCCTCAGAACGGGTACCCCTTCTTCCCCTGCACGCCCTTGAGGGCGGAGATCTCCCCGCAGTGGCTGAAGGCGTGGCCGATCACCACGTTATTGACGACGAAGCCGACCGACTGCGTCCCCATCCCGACTGCGGAGAGGTCCATGGGGCGGTCGAGTTCCGTGTCCGGTGCGCTCGATAGGTACGCGTCCGTGGCAGCGTAGACCGACTGCGCGTAGGCGCGGAACACCGCAAGGTCGACCCGCACCCTCCGGCTCCAGCCCGCGAACTCGCCGGCCCAGTCCTTCACCGAGGCAGGGTCGGGAGGAAGTTCGGAGAGCCCTGTTCCACCGGCGTGCGGTCCCGCGAAGAGCGGAACCCCTCCCCGGAACAGAACGTTCACAACCCAGTCCTCGGACGTCACGAAGTGGGCATAGGCGGCCCCGATGGGAAGGGCGATCCCCGGCGGCCCCCAATGCGCCATCTCCGCGTTCACGTCTTCCATCGTCGCCTCGAGAAACCANTGAGCCGACTGGACCTGACCCCGGATCCACGCGGTTATTCGGCTTCCATCCTGCGACATGTTTCCTCCTTATCCTTACAGAATGCCAAATACAGAACTGGATTTCATTTTTCTGAATGACCTCCTCGCCTCTCCTTTTCCCGCCAGTAATCGGGAAATCCCTCGTGACTTCGGTAACCATCCCGGATCAGGCGGCTTTCTCTCGAATGACCGAGCAGGCGGCCTGATAGATCTCCTCGACCTCGAACCAGTCCTCGGCATGTTCCGTTTGCACGTGGTGCATAAGCGACTCGATGACAATTTCCCCTGTTTCCCCCTCTTTAACGAAATTACAGTCCATCCCCAGTTCCTTGCAGCTGATCGATATAGACATTGCACACCTCCAATCGCTCAACGGATTTTCCCCGCCACGCCGTTTTGTTCCGTGCAGGTAAGATGCGCTCCGATTGCTTCGGAGTTTCGTCAGACGGACAAATAACAAGAAGGATGTACGTCGTNACGAGGTGGTTGGCCTACTTCTCGGGGGCCTTGATCGCTTCCATCTCCTCCTTGGTGAGTTCCTTCCTCCTCTTCAGGNTCCACTTGCCGATCCATTTCTTGAAGATTTCCAGGTTGGCTGCACGTTCAGCGTCGGTGCTCCCGAGGTTCAAGTACATGTTGCCCGGCTTCCCATCCTTGGTGTTCTTTCCGTCGTCCAGCCTTCTCATCAGGGCGCCGGCGTCCGTTCCCTTGACCACTACCATCAGGTTCCCGTAGGTGTCTAACTTCGACCCCTTCATCTTCTTCTTGTACCCTTCCTTGTCCTTGTAGAACTCCTCCATCGTGGGCGAGTTCGGCCCATGGCAGAAAATACACCTTTTGGCGATAATCCCCTTGATGTCCTTCTCATAGGTCACTGCCTCCTCGGCGAAAACCGGAACCGCAGTCACCATGACCACGAACGCGGCAAGAAGAAACCTGCTCATTCTTGACCTCCTCTGATACCTGGGTATTTGACATCCATTTTGACAGACCATCCGATATCTCTCCACGAGGAATAACTCAACCCCGTCCATTCTCCCCTCGGGACAGAAATCACAGGTGCCCAATTTTTCAATAAAACCCAGCGAGTCACAATTGAGCCACATTTCGGCCTGCGCGGGAGCCGTCGGAGGGCCGGGGGCATGCCATTCAAGGTGCAGATTTTCAACGGCAGCCCTTGTATTTTGGTAAATAATATACATTGGCCGGAACCCCCCCTGAGGTTATAACTCCTTGGCCGTTGTAGAACTGACCATCGAATCACATGATGGATAAAAAACAGGAAAGGAGCAGCGATGCGACACAAGGTTCTGATGGTGCTCTTCATCGCCGGTTTCGTTGCGGGTTCGGCGGTCTTCGGCGCCGCCNGGCAAGACAAGAAAGGTTCCGGAAACGAGGAGTACATCGGTTCCGGGGGGTGCAGAAAATGNCACCTGGCGGAATACGACAGCTGGAAGCTCACCTATCACAGCAAGATGGTCCGCAAACGNGAAGAGGGGATCCTGAAGGACGTGGTCGAGANGTGGAAAACCGACGGCATCAACCCCGGCCCCACCATTGCAAACGGCACCGGGAAGACGGTCGGCGTTTCCGACGTGGTGTATGTGATCGGCTCCAACTGGAAGCAGCGGTTCCTGGTGAAGAACGAGAGCACCAGCGGATACCAGTTCCTGAACAAGCAGTACAACCGGTATTCGGGCAAGTGGGAAAACTATGGCAACAAGAACGACTGGGACACGATGTGCGCCACCTGCCATTCCACAGGGTACCGACTGCTCGAATACGACCCGGCCAACCCCAAGGCGCAGAAGGCGACATGGGTGGAGCTCAACAACGGCTGCGAGAACTGCCACGGCCCGGGCGGGAAGCACGCGAAGAGCAAGTCCGGCAAGGATATCTGGAATTTCACGGGCAAGTCGAAGGCGGAACAGTCCCGGGTCTGCGGCTACTGCCACATCCGGGTGGAAAACGAACAGTACAAGTCGGCCCAGGGGAATCCGCGGGAAGACCTCCCCGCCCCGAAAGTCGGAGACACCTTCAAGCCGTGGGATGACTGGACGAAGTGGTATCCGGAGCACGTGATCATGCCCGGGATCCAGCCTGAAGACAAGATCGACGCCGAGTACAAGGGAGACCTGAAAGGAATGTTCATCCTGGACAACGTTTCCAGGGCCCGCGGCGTGTACGAGGAAGGCAAGCACCATGAGGAGTATCAGGGCTTCATCCAGTCGAAGCATTCCAAGAGCGGGGAGATTTCCTGCATTACCTGCCACTCTCCCCATGCGAGCAAGGGCAAGCCGATGAAGGACACCCAGAAGATCTGCACCCAGTGCCACGACGCGTCCTATACGTTCCAGAAGTACATGCCCGGCACCGGGAAGACCGCCGACAACCTGTTCGTGCGGTCCCACACTTTCCTCCCGGACCAGAAGCGGCCTCAACTGCCGACCGATTACGATATCATCGGGCCGCCGGAGTATTATCGTTAAACGTTCCGGATCAGAAGAAAAGGCGCGGAAAAGGCGGGGCCCTCCCCGCCTTTTCCATTTTCTCCGGTGCCATGTTCGATGGGACATTGCATAACTTATGGTGTCCCCTGGTAGCTATATGGAACACCCCGTACGGCATGATGTCGTACGCGATCTTCATTCCCGCGCCGTTCATCTGGAGTACCCCGTGCAAGGGGGCGTCCACGGCATAGAGGGACGAGGTGATCACAGGGGGCAGGTCGCCTCCGCCGTCGTTTTCCTTCACCGGAAAAGGGCAATGGAAAGGGCCGAACCGATCAGTACGATGTAGAGGATGTTCATCTTCCTAGCCAATGCGATGACTACGGCAACCCCGAACAAGACCCTGATCGGTTCCCAGGGGACCGCCACCGCAAACCGGATCGTCATATAGAAAAGGAGCCCCACGAACGATGCCAGGATCCCCCGCGTCGCCCCGGAGAAATATCTTGCGTCCTTCAAGCGGTCGAAAAAGGGGGTGGCGGCGACCAGGATGACGAAGGATGGAGCGAAGATCGCGAAGGTAGCCACCAGGGAACCGACGAACCCGCGAACCAGATAGCCGACAAAGGTGGCTGTAATGACGATCGGGCCAGGGGTGATCTGACCAAGGGCGATTCCGTCCATGAACGTCTTGCCATCCAACCATCCCTTTACGTTCACGATCTCGTGAAACATGAGCGGCAGGGATGCGAACCCTCCCCCAAAGGCAAAGAGGTCGACCCTGAGCATGACGATTGCAAGGTGGTAGAGCTTCCTGTCCGCAAAATAGAGCCCGGCAACTCCGGCGAATACCAGACCCATGAAGATGAGGATCGGCTTGGGCACCTGCCCGGTTTTATCTCCATTTTGACCGGAAGATGGGGGGAGTGCCGAATCTTTGAAAAACACGATCCCGGCGATTGCTGCGCCGACAATGACCACAAAAGGGCTCACGCCAAGCCAAAAAAGTGCGGCGGAGATAGGGGCGATGAAAAAATCCCCGGGTCTTTTCACGATGTCTCGTCCGAACATGAAAGTTGCGTTCGCGACGATGGCAACGACCACCACCTGAAGACCATGGAACAGGGAAACAACCGGAGGCAGCTCGCTGGACCCGGCATAACATGCCGCTAATACCAGCATCAGGAGGAACGCCGGCAACCCAAATCCGACAAACGACGTGATTGCTCCCCGCAGTCCTCCCGCCCGCAGCCCGACATAGGCCGCCATTTGCATTGCCGTCGCCCCCGGCATGGACTGGCAGAGCACGACGCCGTCCTTGAACGTTTCCTCCATCAGCCATCGGTTGCGTTTCACCGACAGTTCCCTGATGTGCGCAATCATGGCCGGGCCGCCGAAGGCAGTGATTCCCAGCCTTAGAAACGAGAGAAATAAACGGGTAGGGGGAACCCTCCCCGGCGTATCCGTCATGGTTTTCCTGGTCTCTCGCCGAGGGCCTTGTCGATCAGGGTGCGGATCGGGCTCATCATAACATTCTCTTTATCGCACCGTGGCATATTCAAATCGTCGAGCGCCTGTGTTATCCATGGGGCATGGACGACCGGATCCGCTCCCACCGGCAATGGCTCAAGGACTCGATCCGCAAGGCCGTCGACTGGAGCGCCACGGGCCAGTCGCGCGGCCTCCCGCCGCCCCCGGCCCAGAAGCCCGTTCCCCCGAATGCGCGGACGATCGCTCTCCCGGGGCCGGATCGATTCGACACGGTTTGTACCGCCGGCCTTCTTCGAGTCCTCAGAAGCCGCCGAAGCATCCGGCGGTACGCCGACACGCCTCTCTCCCTCGAGGAACTGGCGTTCCTCCTCTGGGCCACCCAGGGTGTCACCGGGAGGCATGGCGACCTGGCGACCTTCCGCCCGGTTCCATCCGCCGGTGCGCGGCACGCCTTCGAGACGTACCTCTTTTGCCGGAGGGTCAGAACGCTCGAGGAAGGGATCTACCGTTACCTGCCGCTGGAGCACAGCCTTCTCTTCGAGTTCACGGAACGGGGGCTGGCCACTCGTATCACCGAAGCCTGTTTCGGTCAGCGGTTCGTCGGTCAGGGGGCCGTCACGTTCTTCTGGAGCGTCATCCCGTCCCGGATGGAGTGGCGGTACGGGGCGGCCGCGCACCGCGTCCTCCCGATGGACGTCGGCCACGTCTGCCAGAACCTGTACCTTTCCGCCGAGGCGATCGAGGCGGGTGCGTGCGCGGTTGCGGCGTATGATCAGGAGGCCCTCGACTCCCTTCTACGCCTCGACGGGGAGGAGGAGTTCGTCATCTATCTGGCACCGGTCGGCAAACGCACTGCGTCNGAGTAACATGAGGTCTCCGTCGGGGATCGGATTCCTACCCCACACCCATCATCGTTTCCCTTCNCTTATGGGAGGACACGGAGTTCTTCTTGAGCCCCCCCGAGAGATCCTTTTCTTCCAAATCCCCGGCGGCGAGACGAAGCATGACGTCCACCGCCTCCACTTCCGGCGCGTCCAGGCGAACCCCATTCATCTCCAGGAACACGTACATGACCGCCAGGGCCACACGCTTGTTGCCGTCCATGAATGGATGGTTGCCGACGATGGAAACACCGTACGCCGCAGCCAGGTCGAACAGGGAAGAGGAGGCCCCGTAGGCCTTTCTGTTGCGCGGACGGGCAAGGGCAGAAGACAGCAGGCCGGGGTCCCGGATTCCCCTCCTCCCGCCGTGCTCCGCAATCAGTTCCGCGTGCATCGCCCGGGCGGCCGCTTCCGGCACCCAGCGGATGCGGCGCATCACTTCGCAAGCCGTCGCAACGCGTTGCGGTAGCGGGCACTGCCCCGTCGGAACGCCTCCATGGCTGCCTCGAACTCGGGGTCGTAAGGAGAAAGCTGGATACCGTCCGGAGTCTCCGTCACCGAGAGGTGGTCGCCCTCCTTGACCTGCAAGCGGGCCGCCACCTCACTGGGCAGGATCGCCCCGAGCGAGTTGCCGATTTTCCGAACCTTCACCTTGTACATGGGCCCTCCCGACCGGTGTAATAACATATGTTACAACTTCCGGGGGGACTTGTCGAACCGTGTCCACCGGGAATTCCACCGTCTTGACCAACCTGCACTCGGCGGTTAGCCGGCAGGCCTTGATCATCGGTGCGTTTTCGAGTTCGCCGGCGAACGTCTCGAAGACCTTGCTCTTGTCCGTCCGCTTGCCGGAATGGAGCCCGCACCAGTCGGTTGCTTCCACAAGTTCCGCGCCGGGAAGGTTGAGGCTGAATGTGCCGTTGTGACGGATATCCAGGTCGCTAAAACCCCTATTTCACCCTCAAACAGGCAGTTGTTTGCCCGGGGGAGACGTGCTCAGGGGATTCGGGGTTTCCGCTGGTCTTGATTCGAGTATACTGGCGGCGAGTAGGCCAGGGAAGAGTTTACATGGGGCGAGGCACCCGCTGGAGTTTCCTATATGATCGGCTACCGGACGATCCACTCTCCGTTCGGCCAGGTGCTCAAAGCGATCCGGGAAAACGAGCCGCGCGCCATTTCCGCGGTGGTGTGGGCGGGGCTGGCGGTGGCCCTTGTTCTTTCCATCCTCCTCGCCGTCGGCCTGTGCACCGAAGCCTGCAAGGAAACGTACAAGTGGACGATTTTCGGGATCCAGTTCCCCATCCTGGGGATCGTGTTCTTCTCCCTTTGCCTTCTGTTCTTTTCCCTCCGCGACCGTTCCGTGTTCCGGAGCCTGTTCCCGGCGGTCATTGCCGGCGCGTGGGGCGCGGAAATCACGTTTCTCCATGTGCAATTTTCCATCATCAAAAGATGGTGTCCGATGTGCCTTGCCGTGGCATTCTGTGTTTGCGTAGTGGGGATCGCTCTTGCGACCGGATATTTCTCCAGGATGAGGAAAGAGCTCGAGACAAGGGGGGAAGCGATGGTGCGGCATCTGTCGAAAGGGGTGTTCCTGGCGGCTGTGATGATCGCGGGGGCATACGTTTCCTTCCTCGGGCTGGGAAATCCGGAAAGTTCGGCCGCGGCTCCCCCCCCTTCGCTGGCGCTCGGGAATCAGGACTCGGAGGTCGAAGTTTACGTGTTCACCGACTGGTTCTGTCCGGCCTGCCGGCAGGCGGAGCCGGACATGGAGAAGGCGTATCCGGGCATCCTGACGCGGGCGAAGCTTGTTTTCGTCGACCGGCCCGTCCATGCCGAGAGCATGAATTACATCCCCTATAACCTGAGCTTCCTCGTTCGGGAAAAGGCGATGTACATTCCGATCCGGAAAGCGCTTCAACAGTTGGCGCTGAGGACGAAGGAGCCGACGGCGGAGGATGTACAGCATGCGGTTGCGCCGCTGGGAATCGCCTATCGTCCGCTGAACTTCTCGGAGATCAACGCGGGAGTTCAGTATTTCCAGTCTTTGGTTCAGGCATTCCGCGTGGAGGGGACCCCCGCCATGGTGGTCTACAACCGGAAAACCGGGAGCACCAAGATGCTCTACGGTGTCCGGGATCTTTCCTACCCGAACATCCTCATGGCGGTATCCGGGGTGGCGCCCCCGTAAATCCGACGCGTTGTGCTCCCGAACTCGTCTCCCGGACATCGACGCCGCCGTCCAGGTCTTCCTGTACATGCATTCCGGCCGTAATCTTTCGGGCCGAACGGCCTCCCCGGACTCCGCTCGTGGAACCTGCCCCGATCCTTCGGGTGTGCTACTCTTATGCCATGAATGATCGGTCCGATCCCAGGGAGGAGTGGATCCGAAGCCGGGCGCAGCAGGTTTGCAATCAGGAGCTCTCAGGCCCGCCTGTGGTGTTTCGCGACACTACCAATTTCATGTCCATCGAACGCGACCACATCATTGATCTTCAGGGATCGCTCTTCCTNGTCCGGTGTAACGAGAGGGAAGGACGTTTCGGGTTGGAGGATCAGCCGAAATTCTGGGTCAAGCGCGCATTGTCACTCGAATCGGGAAGAACGTACATTCTCAAACTGGTGTTCCAGGAGGAATTCCTTGTCCGCGTGGGCCCACTGCAGGCGAAGTGTGTCCGGAGCGCCGACAAGGAGGCCCGCGTCCTTGATCTCGTCCGGGGCGACTCCAGGTTTATGCAGGGCATCACAGCCCGCGACTCTCGGGGCAATCTCGTCCGGGTGATCGATTTTATTCCCGGGACGGATCTTCTCAGCTATCTGTACTCGATCCGGCTGGGGCATGAGGAATATTTCCATGCCCTGTTTCCCGGCATCCTGATCCGAATTCTGGACTGCTTGCGAGGCATCGGGAACCTTCACGAGGCCGGACTGTGTCACGGCGACATCCGCAACGACCACCTCCTGATCGAACGGGAAACCGGCCGGTACCGATGGATCGATTTCGATCTGACACAGGATTTCTCCGACTTCGACGTCTGGAGCGTGGGGAACATCCTTCACTGCATCGTCGCCAGGGGGTTTGCTACCTTCCGCGAAGCGGTGCAGACCCGGCCGGAACTGTCCGGCCGCCTCGTGGAGGAAGACGCTTCCATGTTCTTTCCTCATCGCATCATGAACCTGCGCAAAGTGTATCCCTACATTCCGGACGCCCTGAACCGGGTTCTCCTCCGCTTCTCTGCGGGGACACGGGTCTACTACGAGAACGTAGGCCAGATCGTGGAGGATCTGGAAGCGGGCGCCGCAGCCCCGGGCCTGCCGGAGACGCTTTAGAACACCGATGGAAGTCCGGCTCACAGATCCGATTCCAAAGGGTAGAGGGCAAGCCATGCGATCCCGGAGCGCGGCCCTGGAGCTGACACTGCTGACCGTTCTGGTGATGGCGGCCATGCTGGGATCGTTAACCTGGCTGTCCCTCCGGTGGCAGCGATCCTCGCAGCTGGAGGAGGTTCAACGCGGGCTCCTGCTGACCGGCGATGCGCTGCGCAGCAGCCTGCGCTATGGGATGATGCTCAACCGGCGCGATGAGATTCTCGCCAGCATTGAATGGGTTGCCCGGGACACGCGATTCAAACAGATACGCATCATCAACCACCGTGGGCAGATCACGATGTCCACGCGCAGCGAAGACCTGCACCGCAGCGTGGGTAGAGGCAGCGCAGGCTGCACTATCTGCCATGTCGATCCGAACAGCCCCGCCAAACCGGCGACCTACGCTCCCGGGGTAAGGACCTTGGTTGAAGACGGCACCATGCGCGCCTTCACCCCTGTGCTTGCCGAGCCCGGCTGCATCAATCAGGCCTGTCATCAGCAGGAGGCCGGGTCCAAGGTGCTCGGAGTCATCGATATCGGCCGCTCCCTGGAGGATGTGCAGGCGGACCTGAACAGGTGGCAGATCAGGCTGGTGGGGTTATCCATAGCTGCGGCGGCGCTTGGAGGAATCCTTTTATGGTTTTCCCTGGCGCAGCGATTCCGTCGCCCGATGCGCGACGTTCTCAGCGGTATCCGGCGGGTAGCCTCCGGAGATCTGAAGCACCGCATACCCACGCGTACCCGTGACGAGTTCGGCGAGCTGGCCAGCTCTTTCAACGCCATGAGCGAACAACTGGCTGCAATCCAGCAGCGCTTGATTCAATCGGAACGGCTGATCTCCATGGGCAAGCTTGCCGCCGGCGTGGCGCATGAAATCAACAATCCGCTCACCGGCATCCTCGCTTATGCGGAGGACCTGAAAGAGGATGCAGAGCCGTCCGATCCCCGGCGCAAGGATTATGAAGTCATCGTGCATGAAGCCTTGCGGTGCCGGAAGATCGTCCGCAGCCTCCTGGATTTCGCTCGACAGGATGTCTCGTCATTCGTCCGCGTCCACGCCGGCGATCTGATCGAGAAGGCATTGAACGTCTTTGCCCGACAGGCCGCCTTCCGAAACATTGCCTTCGAGCGCCGTATCGAGGAGGGTCTCCCTGCAATAGAGGTCGACCCGACCCAGATCCAGCAGGTCCTGGTCAACCTGATCGTGAATGCTCAGCAAGCGATGCCGGAGGGTGGCACGATCGTTCTGGCTGCCGGTCGTTCGGATGAGGGGAACCAGGTGGAGTTCCTGGTGAAGGACCAGGGACACGGGATCCCGAAGGAGATCCGCTCCCGCATCTTTGAGCCTTTCTTTTCCACCAAGGGCGGAGAGACGGGNGGCCTGGGATTGGCCGTCTGCTTCGGCATTGTTCATCGGCACGGCGGGACGATTGACTTTCACGGCGAACCGGGCTCCGGAACGACGTTCCGGGTACGGCTCCCGTTCGCCAGGAACAGCGACCAGAGAGTGAAGGAGAGCCCTCTGCATGGATAAGCATATTCTGGTGGTCGATGATGACGAAGTGGTCCTCGGGGCGGTGTGCAAGGCATTGCGGCCGGACAACTATGCGATCGATACCGCGCAGAGTGCAGACGAAGCCCTGAAGCTGCTTTCGGAATCTACCTACAGGCTCGTGATCACCGACTTGATGATGCCCGGCATGGATGGCCTGGAACTGCTGCAGCGCATCCATGACATGGGAGCGAAGTCGGAAACCATCATGATCACCGGGTACCCTACGATTCAAACCGCGCTTCGCGCCAAGCGGCTTGGCGCTTTCGAGTATGTGACAAAGCCATTCACCCGCCAGGAACTTCGGAGCGTGGTGGTGCGGGGGTTGAGGCGTGTCGGGGAGGAGCTGCCGGAGCCGGGTCCGGCGGCAACCGGATCCGCTCAGCCGGTCTATTCATCACCGAACATTCCTGGGCCCGGGTGGAGCCGGACGGCAACGTCACGATCGGGATGGTACGGGCATTTGCTTCCGCAGTGGGGCAGGTTGAGGAGATCCAGTTCCCGCGGCTCGACTCTTTGCTGGAACAGGGGAGAGTCTGCGGGGTAGTGCGGGCAGCAGATTCGGTGGAACACACCATGCACTCCCCGCTGACCGGCAGGGTGATGGAAATCAACCCGTAGTGCTGCAGGACCCCAAGCTGGCCGGAAGGGATCCCGAGGGAGCCGGATGGCTCTTCCGTCTCGAACCGCAGAATCTCGACCGGGAGATCCCGAATCTTGAACCGGCGTAAGCCGCTCCCGAACCGCCACGACTCGAGTCCCGGGATCGGGTTTCGGGCGATCTTCGGGTTGTGACCGATCACCACGCCGGGGGCACCGGGGAACGAGACGCCGCAGACGTCCATCTGAAAAACATGGTCGGGACAGCCGGACTTGAACCGGCGACCCCTTGCTCCCAAGCTGGCTCGGCTAACCTTATGAAAAACAAGCAGATATGAGACTTTAGGAAAATCAGCCGGATTCGGTGCTCACTCTATCCACGCGGACCACCTGATCCACACAATCCAGGCAACAGATGGTCACAAATCGGTCACAAACGGTGAATGAGCGCTCATCCAGCCGTCATACCGCAATGTCC
>C687J29039_10000124_pt1 | contig 27672 bp, 38 predicted proteins | sample RifCSP16_2_FD_29039 | JGI IMG/M metagenome (IMG submission 29039)
GTGAGCGGCCGCTCTCGTACGACGAAGCCCAGCTCGAGATCCGTCTCGGCTGAGGCTCTGGCCCCAGCGCCACGGACCGCGCGTCCGTGCCCGCGCTGTGGCTGTGACTGGTTCATCCTCCGCGTCGGCAGCGATGACAGGCCGCGCGGAGTGACGGCCACGACATCGGATGGCGAGGCTCACATCGAAGCGCGAGCGCACGTGCTGACCTGCGCCGGCTGCCTCGCCGAGCTGNTGCTGACGCCGACCGGGATTCTTGAAGTGGGGTCCATGAAGCGCGGCTTCGCTGCACCCACCAATCCCCCCGCGACCCCAGCACACGAGGCCCTCAGTCCTCGGGCGTCGCGCTACGGGGACCGCAACGTGCCCCTGATGGACCCCGACTTGAAGCATCGCCCGCGGCCATGATTGGCGACCGCGACCGTGAAGCCTGCCGGCAGCTCGCGAACAAGCTCGTGATCCGGGTTCTCGTGACCAAGCTCGGCGGCAAGGCGGTGATCACCGAGGCCGAGTTTNTNCGTGCTCACAGCGTTGAGATGACGACCACGACAAACGACGATGAGTCGGTGGTGACACTGGAGATCCCGAGCGAGCTCGGACCCATGAACGTGAGCGTCGGCAATGACAACCTGCCCCTAGCCACGTGGCGCGCGATCGCACTGGTGCTGGTCGAGCGCCTCGGCGGGCGGGTGGTGCTGAGCCCTGCTGATCCCGACGACGGCGGCGCCGCGACGCTTGGGGTCAATGCGTTCGGCGAGCTCGTGATCGAGGCGCGTCCCCGCATCCGGCCTCCGGACCCACAATCGAACTAACGATGCCACCCCCCCAGCGCCCGCACTGGCTTCTGGTCGTCGCGCTCGAGGGCGCGATCGCCGCGGCGCTGCTCGTGACTGGCCTCCGGTGCGTCGCCCACGCGCAGACCGCTCCGCTGTCGATCTTCGGCGGCGGCACTGGAGCGCGGACCGCGAAGGGCGCACGCGAGAACCTCGGCGTCAACACCGCGATCGTGACCGGGCTCAAGGACTCGCTCGCGAACTACCTGTACCTGCCGGGGCGGCCCGCGAATCAGGTGGTCTTTCCCCTCAACCCCACGAATATCGCGCTGACGCTGCGCGGCAAGCTGTCACAGACCGGCTCGATCTTCCTGGTCGAGAACAGCGCGGGTGGCGACTTCCTCGATCTCGACGAGAACGGCACGGTCTTCCTCGAGAATTCGAGCTCGTCGGCGCCGCAGCTGCAGATCGGCACGATCGGGGGCGTGCGTGATCATATCCTGCTTGGCAATTCGGCCACGGGCGGCACGCTCAAGCTCGCGAGCACGGCGAGCACGTACTCGTTCGCGTTGGGCGGGCTCGCGACATCGCTAGGCTTCACGACGGCCGTCGCGAACTTCAACTACAGTTTCGGGGGCCAGATTCGGGCGCAGCTCAACGCTGGCGACGCTCTCAGCACGGCGCCCACCGGGATCTTCACTCGGCGCGCGACTCAGACTTCAAGCCTGACGCGCTGGGCCGACGAAGGAGGCACCGGGATGGCGGCCGTCCTGTTCGACGGCATGGGCTACTTCCAGGGCGTCCGGCTCGAGGACCGCGGCGCGGGCACGAACACCATCACGATCAATCCGCCGAGTGCTCCGACGACGCACACGCTGACCCTCCCGGGGGCGAACGCGGTCGGCCTCCTGGCGAACGACGGTGCGGGCACGCTGTCGTGGGGTGGCGCCAGCGCCCTGCCGACGCACTTCCACTCGAGCGCGACTCAGGGCGGGCAGCACTTGAAGCCGTGGGCGTCGCACGTGGACTCGATTCCGCTCGTCGTGACGGGCGGCGCGCTGCACGCGGCTCCATTGCAGTCATGGGTCGCGACCGACCACGGGACGGTTGGTACGGTGACGGCGCACGGCGGGTTCAACATGACCCCGGCGATTTCCGAAGACGGGGTCAAGGTCAACTACAGTGCTGCGAGTCACGCGGCCAACATCTTCGTTGCACACGACACCGATGGCGGCGGATCGGACTTGTTCTTCGTCGATGCGTCTGGGTCGATTCTTGCGGCCGGGCTTTCGCTCTCGTTCCCGCCGTATTCGGGGACGCTGACGGCGGCGCTTAACGGCAATCGGACGTGGACCTTTCCAAATGTGTCAATGAACGTGGTTGGGAGCCCGTCGGTGCTGGCGACGGGCAGCGTGCCGATCACTTCTACTAACAATCGGATCACGACTGATACCGATCTGACTTGGGATGGCACCAATCAGCTTACGGCAACGAAGATGGTAGCGACGACGTCGCTCAAGGTGGGGACCGGGGCGGTAATGACCGAGGTTGAGAAGACGCTCTTCAATGATTTCGCCGACGCCGGCAATGGGACGACGGTCGAGACCGATCTCTACACCCACACGACTGCTGCGAATCAGTTGATCGCGGACGGGGACAAGCTGATCGCCGAGTTTTCGGGGCTGACGGTGGCGCATGCGACCGCGACGCGCCAGCTTCGGGTCTACTTCGCCGGGACGCTGATTTGGAACTCAACGGCGCTCGTGACCACGGCCGGAACGAATTGGGACGTGCGGGTGAAGATCATCCGCGAAAGCGCGACGGTGGTGCGCTGCATGACGACGATGGAGACCACGTTCCCGGAGGGACAGACGAGCTCGACCTACACACGGTTGACGGGTCTGACGCTCTCGGGGACGAACATTCTCAAGATCACCGGGCAGGCTGGAGCGGTGGGTGCGGCGACGAACGACATCGTTGCTAAACTCGGATTCATCCAGTACGCGCCGGCATAGGGGGACTCGCATGAAAGAACTTCGCATCACGCTGTTCGCGCTCGCGGTGCTGGGGATCGCGACCGGACTCGGTTGCCACGCGCAGATGGCGCTCAATCAGCTCGTACCCGATGCTCAGGCTCAGACCGAGGTCGTCCGGACCAAGCTAACCTCGGTCTTGCGTCCGGCACCGAGCGGCCAGGGTGGTCCCTGGTTCGTGATGTCGGAGAAGGACGGCGCCGTGTTCAAGGTCACGACCGGGCTCACCACGCCCAACGCGGCGCTCAATCAGGCGCGGGACGACCAGGCGTCTCAGCTCGGTGGAGGCATCAACCCGGTGCGAATCGTCGTCTCAACCGATGCGAGCAACGCGCCGTGAACCCGATGTGCTGGTCGAGCGGCCATCTGCCACCGTTCGAGAACGTCGACCCCGAGGTCTTCCGGGCTCCGTGCCGGCGCTGCGGGCAGCTCCGGTTGTGGAGGCGTGAAGGCTACGGCTACTTCGATCCTCAGGTATCGATCGGTCCCGGCACCGGACGCTGGTCGTGGTGGTCACCGCTGGTAGTGCTGTGGGCGCTCGGGGCACTCGCGCTGCTGCTGCTGCGCTGGCTCGCGACTGGCCGCACGCCGAATCAGGAAGCGCCGCTGGGGCAGATCGAATGTGACGTCAAAGACCGCGAACGAATTCGGGAGCCTGGACCTATCCGAAACCCATCAAGCCCGATGTCAAACCTGATCGAGTCTGGCGCGGTGGACGTGCTTGGGCAAAACCCAAACGGGCGGGAAGGGCTCCCGATGAATAACGCCGCGAGGGTGCAATGGGGATAGTCGTCTCCACCGCGTCTGCGCTCGTCGACGTGCTCGCCAGCATGGACAACGGCGATACCGTGACGCTCGCGGCGGGCCGCTACCTCGCCCCGGAAAGCGGGTTCCGGGTCTCGCGCCAGGTTCGAGTCGAGTGCGCCCACCCGCGTAAGAACCGACTCCTGGCCGGCACGATCATCGTGCAGCAGCACTTCGACAGTCCGGCGATCGTGCTCGAGGCCGGCAACACCACGCTCGAGGGCGCGCTTGTGAAGGGTCCTGAGCTGTTGGCGGCGCACGGACATGGAATCGAGGTCGCCCCCCTGGCGTGTGTGACCATCCGCGACTGCATGGTGTGGGGAGTGGGGGGCAACGGCATTCACGTTCCGGGGCAGACCAATGCGCTCGTGCTCGAAGACGTGGTGTGCGCGAAGAGCGGCGGCCACGGGGTCTACGCGAAGGGCACGCACGCTGGCTCGATCGTGCGCGGCTTCTTCCACGGCAACCGCGGTTCGGGACTCGTCCTGGACGACTGCTCGGCGTGGAACGTGGAAGCCGATCTCGAGGCGAACGGGCAATTCGGCGTGCGAGTGGAAGCCGGCTGGGGGCACGTCTTCACGGGCTGTCGATTCGAGGCGTCTCCCTACGGTGCGAGCCTCTACGGAGGCCCGATGGGGCTCGCCGGCACCGTGTTCGCGAACTGCCGGTGGATCGGTGGGAAGACCGCCGTGACGGCTTTCGGATGCCGCGGCGTTCTGCTCCAACGTCCGATCTATCGCGGCGTTACGGGCCCGCACGTCGCGGCGCCGTGGCGGACGGTCATAGTGCGCGACGCGGTCGAGATCACGACGTGAGCCAACGCACGCGGGAGACGATCGCCGCAATCCTCGGCGTGCTGTTGTGGGGCCTGTGGTTACACCTGTCAACACCGCCTGGGTAGCGGGCGTTCTGGAGGACGCGATGAAGAAGAAGCGTGGTGGAAAGATGGGGAAAGTGATGGAGGAGTTCAAGACTGGCAAGTTGCACTCGGGATCGAAGACCGGTCCGGTCGTGAAGAGCCACAAGCAGGCCGTCGCAATCGGCATGAGCGAGGCCCGAGAGGCGGGCGAATCGATGCCGCGTAAGAAGTCGCGGAGCAGTCGGAGGTACTAGGATGCACCGCACGGAAGAGCGGTGCTTCGCCTGCGCCGGGACCGGGAAGACCCGACCCGATGAAACCTGCTGGGCGTGTCTCGGCCACGGCGCCACCGTGACGGTCCACGTCCCAGGCGAAGCGGCGGGAGGGGCGGGCCCATCCGGCCACGCGGATTCACGAGGGGGGCCGCGATCCGGAACCCGCCCCACCTTTGAGCGGGGAGTGCTCGGTTGAAAACACGAACGATCATCGGAACCTGCGGATTGTGCGGTGGCCCGGTCGAAGCGTGCGAGCTCGGCGGGAATGGGAACGAGGTCCACTGCTCCGTTCCGGCGCGTTGCCTGACGTGTGGGGCGACGGTTCGGAAGTTCGGTCCGCTGGTGATGGACATGGCCGACCGTCGCGGTCTTGGACGTCCAACGATCGCGCGGGCGCGCTGGGTAGGCGAGCACCCCACACCTAAGCCGTGAGTATCGAGGCGATCCATGTCGCGATGTCGGTCGAGCGCGCGAAGATCCTCGATCCGCTCGCCGACTTCGAGTTCAAGAACGACAAGCTCAAGCTCCTGGTCGTCCACAGCGGTGAGGCCGAGGTCTACGCCCACGGCGCCAACCTCTCGGCGAAGACGACGACGGGCGCCTATTTCGCGGTGGCGCTCGCCCGCGGCGAGGAGGAGCTCGGCGGCGTCCCGATTCCGCAGTTCCAGCAACCCTCCGCGGGCGCCCTGATCCTCCAGACCTACAAGGCCGGTGGCCTCGCCTCCCTCGCTAAGCTCCGTGAGGCGATCGGCGCGTGGCCGTCGTTCGAGGCGCCGACCAACCGCGCGCTCGACGAGGTCGGAATCATCTACATCAAGCCCAAGAAGTCGCGCGCGACGCGCTACGAGAAGTGGTCGCGCATCTATCTGTTCCCGCACGGCGGCGCGATCCCTGCGGGCATCCGGCTCGATTGGGTGTGGGCCGACGAGCCGCCGCCCGAGCGCATGTGGCGTGAGATGCGTTGGCGCTGGCAGGCCGACAAGCAGTTCGTCGCCTACATCACGGCGACTCCGCTCGAACGCGTGAAGGCGGACGGTTCGGGCTGGGGCTGGCTCATGAACGAGAAGGAATTCGGCTCGATCCCGGACGGCGAGATCCGCGAAGCCAAGCTTCGGATCGAATCCTCGATCTACGACAACAAGGCGTTGACGAGGGCCGACCTCCTGCGCGCCGAGCGGGCTGCAGCGTCCGACGAGCACGGGGATGCGCGCCTGTGGGGGCACCACGTCGACACCGCTGGGCACAGCCCGTTCAAGGGTCCGGCCTACGCCGTGCTGCGCGAGATGAAAGCACGGTGCATCCCGGCACCCGAGACGGACACGGTCAGGATCGACGCCGAGGAGGACACGCCCGAGGGACGCAAGATCATCGTGGCGCGCGTGAAGGTCGGCGTCTGGCATCCGCCCGAGCCGGGCGAGCTGTACTACGTGATCGGCGATCCGGCGTTGGGCGTCGAGGACGACACGCACGACAAGTCGGCCCTGATCGTGCTCTCGCGCCGTCACCCGCGCGTGTGCGCGTGGTACACCGGGTTCCTCGACGCCTACGGCCTCGGATCCCTCATGGCTTTCTACGGGGAGCGGTACTCGAATGCCTGGGTCTGGCCGCTGGTCACAGGCGGCTACGGCGGTCCGACGCTCACGGCGATCAATGCCTACCGATCCGAGGCCTTCCCGTCCGGCTATCACTACGTCGGCCGCGACAGGGACGTGACGCGGCCGGAGAGCAGCCGCATCCGGCTCGGGATGGTCGAGACGAGTTACGCGAAGGGCGAGATGGTGTCGGCACTCAAGCACGGCCTCCTGCGCCGACTCTTCGAGTGCCAGTCGCTCGAGGTGGTGCAGCAGCTCATGGACGTGATCGTGGACGAGCGCGACCGCGTGATTCGCGGCGAAGGGCGACGCCGGGAGGCGCTCGTTTGCCTCGGCTACGGGCTCGGGATGGTGCTCGATCCGCTCGAGGCACCACCGAAGGAGCGCGTCTCGCCGCGGGCGAAGGAGTTCAATCAGGCGCTCGGGCGCGCCGGATTCCCGGTGAGAAAGCGTCCGATCATGACGCGGCCACGGCTCTGGCGCCGCTGAACCCACTTGACAGTCGGCGTTTATGCGCCATAGTTGCGCGCGTCGGTGGCGCCGACAACCCCTCGATTGCGTGAGGAGAACCATGCTCAGACGACTCGCGGCGCTCGCCGGCATCATTGCGAGCGCGCTTCTACTGTTCGCCGGCCCGGCCGACGCTGCCCGGGCACGGAGGACCGACAAGCTGCAATGGGTGCGCTACGCCGAGTTCTCGGCGGGTTTCCAGGCATCCCCCTTCAGCGACAAGATCAGCCTCGCATCCGGCAAGGCCGAGACGCTCAACGTCTTCGTCCCGGATTTCAACCCCGCAATCCCGCCCTCCTGGTCGCCCGGCAACCGAAACCTGGCCGCGCCGGTCGCGACGGGGGCGCCCGTCGCAATCAATCGCGACTCGCTGGTGGCGATCGGGAAGTTGGTCTTCTGGTCCGATAGCACGGTTCTTTCGGCCACGATCGACACCCTCAAAGTCACACTGTACTCGGCGACGTGGGCGCCCAGGGTGACGACAGCGGTGAGTCCGGCCTCATGGCTTGGCGCGCAGTGCTATCGCTACCGATCGGGGGGCCACTCAACGGACAACACGACGGGAACGATCGAAGTCCCGATCTACATTCCCGCCGGCCCACTAGGGCCCACGGAGACGACGGCAGCGAACTTCAGCGGAGCGTCCCCGGTCGGGGTGCAATGGTGGAATGACCAGATGTACGCCACCGTCGCTGTCGTGGGGGGCGGATTCGGTGCGTGCAGAGTTCGATTTGAGTACTACACGGAGCAGTAACCGAAGGAGCCGCTCATCGCCGACTTGATCAACACCGGCACCGCCAGCCATTGGGAGCGGGTCAAGGCGCTGTACTTCGAGCGCCGAGACTCGCTCATGGCGGTCAACTACTCCCAGGACGAGGAACTGCGTTTCGGGCTCAAGGGTGAGCACTGGCGCGAGCGCGGCGAACGCTACGGGATGGCCGAGCGCATCCAGCCGGTAGGCCGCGAACTCAAACAGGAGATCGTCCACCTCACCGAGCAGGTCGCGGGCGCCGAAATCTATCTCGACGTCCGGCCCAACGATCGAGAGGCGGACGCCTACCTCGCCTCGATGGCAAAGCAGTACATGGAATGGGAACTCAACAACCCCCAGAAGCACTACCGGCGGCTCCGAAAGCGCATGGTGAAGTTCGCACTCGCGGGCCGGATGTGGGGCCTCGCGCTCGACTTCGATCCCCAGATGGGGCGCTACGGCGAGATCCTGCCGCGCGAGGTCGACGGCCGCCGCACCGGATGGCCGAGCAACTTCTACAACCCCCACGACATGAAGTGCCCGAACTGGTGGGAGACGCAACGACTCCACAAGGACACGGTGCGGACGACGTCGGGCTGGAGGAACAACCGCGATCCGCGGCCGGACGGCGACATCCTGCCAGGCGCAACGCAGATGGGCGATCAGGCGTTCGCGGTGCCCTGGACTCCGGCTGACCAGGGCCAGCAGGCCGGCGATATCGTGTCGGTGATCCGGTTCTGGGAGAAGGACTTCACTACCGTCCTCGGAGAATCGCAGTACAAGACGCTCAAGCGCGACGAACGGTACATGGCGTGCGGCTACAACGACGAGGACGGCTGCGGCTGGAAGTCTCCCCGCCAGCACGGGATGCCGTTCAAGCTGCCCGCGGTCGAGCCCGGTGCCTGTCCGCGCTGCGGCGGCGATCTCCACCGGCGCGACGCCGAGGAGGAGTTCCCCGAATACCTCGTCTATCCGCTGGGCCGCCTGACGATCGGATCGCCCTACGAGTCGAAACCCTACTACGACGACGAGTGGCCGCAGAAAATGCGGTCGTTCCCCTGCCTCATGTTCACCTACGACGATTATCCGTGGGAGATCGTGGGCGAGAGCTACACGTCGGAGATGTGGAGCTCGCAGCAGATGATCGAGGTCATCGACCGCGTCGGCATCGAGCACATGATGCAGGCGCTTCCACGCATGGCCGTTCCTGAGGACCGGATCAAGGACTACCGCGGCGAGGAGTGGTACAACGGCGAGGATCAGGGCCTGCTGCTCTTCTACCCGTTCGGCAATCCCCACGGGATCGAGATGCTCGAGGCCAAGGGCGCCCCGGACGCCTGGGGCATGATGCGTGAGACGTTCGCGAGCCGCTTCGACCGCGCCAAGGCGAGCAACGACATCCGGCTCGACGCCGGCCGCTCGCGCGACATCCCGGTCGGGACCATTCAGGCCATGCAGGAGGTCCAGGAACTGCCCGCGCGCGGTCTCACAAACGACCTCAAGTGGCTGGAGGCCGTGTTCGTTGGCTGCTGGTGGGACATGGCGCGCGACCGGTCGACCAACCCCGAACGCCGGATCGGACGCCTGCTCGGCGACGATGGCCAGTGGCAACTCGCGCTCCTGCGGCTGGACGAGCAGCCGGGCTACGACTTCACGATCATGACCGAGAACGCTTTCCGCCGGTTCGCCGTCGAGGACGCGCAACGGATTCAGGCTCTCGCCCGGCTCGACCCGCCGACGCGCAAGCTCATGGCGCGCGCCTACGGGATCAACATCGCCGACCTCCTCGAGTACGAGCAGGATCTCCTGGAGTGGCAGCAGGAGCAGCAGGCGATGCAGGTGAGGACTCAGGCATCCCTGGCGGATCAGCAGTCGAACCGGAGCTTCAACGACGATTTGAGAAGGCTGCAAGCCGGGGTGTCGGCGGGAGGCCCTGCGGGAGCGGCCCCCGCTGGCCGTACCAATGGCACCCCTGCTCGCAGCCCAAACGGGGCGCCGACCAACGGCGCTCTGGTCTAACACACACCACGAGGATCAGATGCTTCGCGAGAACGACGAAGAGCGTCTGTCATCCGAGACTCCCCCGGACCCACCCGACACCGAGGACGAAGATCCTGAGGACGGCTCTGGCGAATCCGGCGAAGACGGCTCTGGCGATGACTCCGAGGATGATTCCGGAGGCGAAGACGAGGACCCCGTCGAGAAACTGCGGCGGGAGAACGAGGATCTGCGGCGTAAGAACCAGCAGTACGTAGCGGCTGAGCGAAATCGCGCTCGCCGAGCGGCCGAGGCTGCGGGCGCTGAGGCGCCACCGATCGCGACTCGCAGCTCCGCCGACGAGCAGCGGTATCACGAGGCCGAGATCGCCGCACGGGATCTCGAGCTGCAACTCCGACAGATCGCCCTGGAAGAGAAGGACCCTGACCCCGCGATTCGCCGGGCCGCGGTCGCAGCCAAGGCCACGCTTCACCTCGCCGCCTCAACCCAGCGGCAGAACGTCGATACGATGGCCGAAATCTCTTTCCTCAAGATGCCGTCCGAGCTGCAAGCCGCAGCCCGCGCCGCATGGGAATCCGGAGAGTTCAAGACCCCGCAGGCTGCTTTGCGGGCGGTGAAGGGTGATCTCTACGACTCAGTCGGAGCCCGCCCTGGCAAACCGAAACCGAAACCGCGATCCGGCGACGACAATGACGATGACGAGCCAGTAGTGCGTCGGCCTCGCAACTACGTGGGGTCGAGCCATCGCAGCGTCTCGGCCGGAGAGCATCGAGAGCGCAAACAGAAAACCAGCGACTTCGTATCCGAAGCCGAAAGGCTCGCAAAGGCCGGAGACATGAAGGGCTTGCGGGCACTGGATGACGAGGAGACCTCCGGGAAGCGCCGGCTATTGCAGGACTGAGAGGGCTCGCTCGTATAGGAGAAACGAATGCCTTCGCAACGCGCAGGCACCGAGCTCGCGAATCATCTGGTCCAGAAGTGGGCCGCGATGTTCCGACTCGCTGCGAACGAAGAGCGCGTCGTCACGAGACACTTCGATCAGGACGTCGAGGTGATCGGTGGCGGCGTGTCGATTGGAAACCTTCTCAATGTCCGGAAGATCGGCGCCGTGACGGTGCAGACCTTCTCGCCCACGGCTGGTGATCCTTCCAGCCTCAACTTCCATACGGCCACCGAGCAGGTCGTCACGGTCCCGCCCGACTTCCGCTACGCGGCAGTCGAGATCGGCGATCAGGCGCTCTCACGGACCGGCGACTACCCGGGTGGTGCGAAGTACGCGCGCGCCTACCGGCAGCAGATCGCGGCGGCGATCGCGGCGGCAGAGGATTCGGCGGGCGCACAGCTCGCACCGCTGCTCTCGACGAGCGTGCGCGGCGGTCCTGCGGAGAACTTCACGAAGGCCCTGCTGCTCGATGCGGGCGGCGCACTCATCATCGCGTCGAAGAACCACCAGAACATCAACCGGCAGGGGGCGCGACCGCTTAAGTACCTGTGCTACCACCCCACGCAGTGGAAGCACGTCCAGAACATCAATGAGATCACCGCAGCCAATATCCGCGGTGGTGCCGAAATGCCGATGGTCCGCGGTGCGGTGTGGGAAGCCCTCGACATGGAATTCGCCGAGAGCGGCAACATCTACCAGGACACGGTCACGCACAACCTGATCTACCTGGGCACGGCCTACATGCTCGCCTACAACATCCCCTTCCACTTCGAGGATCCGCAGCGATACCTGATCGCGTGGCGCTTCATCGGGAGCGAGGAGTTCGGGGTGGGCGAAATCTGGGACGAGGACGCGGTCGACGTGCAAACGAGCCTCACCGGGTAAGCGCGGCATGGACGGGGAGCGGGCCGCGCTCCCCGCCCCTCCACACCCACACACACGGAGATCACGATGGAATTGCAGAAGCGCCGCTCGAGTCATCACCCGATGCCCTACGGAACTCCGGACGAACTGCGAGAGATGTCGCTCGATCCGAGCACCGCAGGCGGGTTCGGATCGTGCTCGGAGCCCGGGAAGAAGAACGCCGGATGCCCCGAGTGGGATGTCTGCGACTTCGACTTCAAGGGCAAGTCCCGGCAGGCTCCGGAGTTCGTGGTCTACCGATTCATCAAGGGCAAGGCGAATGGAAGCGGGATGCGCGAGGGTTGCGCGATGTGCTGGGCAGCCATGCGCCTCAAGCGGACGATTGAGACGCAGCCCGGCGGCGTGTTCGACCTCATCGGCGGGCCAGGGACCAAGTACCTGCACCAGAGATCGAAGCCGCGTAGCATCGTGGCCCTGGACAGCTTCGTCAGGGACAACGCCACGCTGATCGCCAAGAAGGACCCCGCAGTCTTGAAGGAGCTGGAACAGATCAGAGCGGTTGCGCTCAATCCGAACCATCGCGACTCGCTGACCCAGGTTCCGGTTGCGGAGATCGACATCGGGAAGAAGTTCCCGCGTCCGCGTGAGAACCCGGATCTGGCCGAGGTGAAGATCGGCGCGGACCTTCGCGAGCGTGCGCGCGAGCAGGAGGTACAGCGCCGTCGCAACGAACGCCTCGGGCTGTCACTCGAGGACGACGAGGAAGAGGAAACCGAGATTGTCCCACCCGCCACCGGCACCTGATCCCAAGGCGACCGAGTTCGCCCTTGACCAGTCGCGCCGCATCGCCCGCGCGCGGGCGAAACTGCCCTCGCTCGAGGACATCCGCAAGGACATCGGCCGGGCGGCGGATGGCGTAACTGTTGACGATGAAGGCCAGTGTGGCGGACAAGTGGTGGGACACGAGGCTGTCGCCCGGCTCATGGATATGCAGCACGATTGGCGCAAGGAGGAGATCGAGCGCAGCGCCATTCTCAACGCCTCGATTCCGAGCGTGGACCTCGGCGTCGACGCCGTGACCGGACGCAGGGTCTCGGCCCCGGAACACAACGCCGAGAAGCGGATCAGCAAGGGCGGCATCCGATTCAAGCCCTATCGAGGCCGCAGGGTGAAGAGGTATCTCCTGAATCGCGATGGTTCATGGACAGTCATCCATCCGGACGGAACCGTCGAACATGAACCCAAGGCCGAGGGAAGGCCACTCTGGTGAGCCAAACGCTCGCCCAAACTCTCGTTCGCGTCCGCATCCTCCTCAAAGACCCGAATCCGCCCGCCGGCGGCACCGTGCTCGCGGTGACGGATGTCGACGCCTATCACACCCTCATGGATCTCGCTCAGATCATGGCGCCGGATCTGGGACTCGGACGCGGCTGGGTGTCGGCTTGGATCGCGATCTCCGACACCGAGTCCAGCGACTTCTCGCCAGCCGTGGGCATCGAGTACGAGACCATCCTCGAGCTCGTGCGGGCTTCCGACCACTGGCCGCTGGAGCGCGTGAGCAACACGGAGATGGAGATGCTCAGGCGTGGCACGATGATCCCGTTCGGTCCGAAGGTCACGCACTACACGATCCTGGAGAAGACGTCCGGGGCGAATGAAGTCGTCACGATCCGGGTTCATCCCCGTCCCACGGCGGCCGACTCGCTCGACGCCCTCCTGGAAGAGATCCCCACGGCGGCCTATGCCGATGCCACCGTACTCCCCTTCTCTCACGATGCGTTGCGGGCACTGGAACGCGAAGCGGCGATCGACCTCGCGCTGGGGATGCTCGCCGAGGACTTCGACGACCACGGGCTCTCGAAAGACCTGCTGGCGCGCTGGGAGCGTGAAGCGGCGGCCNGCCGCCAGAACGCATCGAACAGGCGTCGCCGCCAGCGGCGTGCGCCGCGTGGCATGACCGTGAGGCGAGGATGGTAGNCAGAAGAAGGCTCCTCGACTCCGAGACCATCACCAACCGGGTCGGCCACAGGTTCGGACGACGCTATTCCGGTCGGCTCGGTTTCGTGGCGTCGGTCAAGGCGTCCGAGGCACCAGTGGACGCGATCACCGCCGATTCCCGCGACGTCATCATCGACCCGAATACCGGGGCAGTCGTGTCCAGGCTCGGGCGCGTGACACAGTTCGAGGCGGCTCCGGCCGCCCCGGTGGGGCTGCTGGAGTTCAAGGACTCCATGAAGCCGCGCCACGGCTACGAGTTCGTGAGCGGCACGCTCGCCGATGGCTGGCCTTCCGTGATCGGGCTCTTCTCGAACGAGTCGATCGCCAAGAAGTTCGGGCAATTCTGGTGGCGCTCGACCAACGCCGGGCTGACTCAGGCGGAAGCGAATCACACGTTCGGCGAGGAGTTCTCGGCGACCACCTATCCGGTCGACGGATCGCGGCCGGTCTTCCGCATGGTCCCGATCCCCTACGTCAGCAAAGGGGCAGCGGGGGCCACGAGCGGAACCGGCATGACGCGCTGCGCCTACGAGTACTCGCGGAGGTTCACGGCGGCCGGGGCCCGCGATGTCGGCTTCTACGGCGACCGGGCGCTCACTCCGAACCTGGATGGGACGCCGATGGAATGGGACCAGCGTTGGCTCGACAAGACCACGACCGTAACGGATGTGCTCAGGGCACGGCCGTGGTCTCCCTGCCCGCCGCTCTTCGCCCCGACTTTCTCCTTCACTTCTGCCTCGGGCAGCGCGAACCAGAATTGGCGAAGCGGCGATGCGTGCTACTACAGCATGGCCGGCCAGCGGCGCGATGGGAGCTGGACCCGCCCCTTCCAGATCCGTCCGAATCGGACGACCCCGGCGCGGGGGGGGCTGTGCATCGTCGGCGACGGGACCACGGCCACCTACCATGCGGCGGTGCTGCTATCGAACCTGCCGATCATGGGTCCCGAGATCGCCCGGCGGGCGATCCTTCGCACGTACAAGGTCAACGTCAACACCGTTGATCCGGCACCCGAAGGGTTCGGGTTCGGCAAAGTAGCCGACATCCCGCTCAAGCTCTACATCGTGAAGATCCTCGAGGACAACGCGCAGACGGCGTATTCGGACGAGAACGGGTCGAACGACGCCCTTGAGTCGGCCGACATCATTCTCGGGCCCTACGGCGGGCGCGACCTCATCTCTCCCCCCGCCGCACGCCACGTCGCCGACATGGATGAGCGCGTCATCCTCGGGTACTCGCGCATGCCAGCGACCGCCGCCTACATCGCGCCCACCGGAGTCTCGACGACCCGGGACCTGAACCAACCCGATACGGTCGACGCGGCCATCGTTGGCGGCATCCCTTCGATCTACGGCGCTCTCGGAGGCGGCAGTTTCGCCTACCGCATCTTCAAAGACATGAGCGGGACGGTCCCGATCTGGGCTCCACCGAATTCTTGGCGCGACTACGGATCGATCGTCCTGCAGCTCTGCTACTTTTCGTCGATCCCGAGTGCTCCGGCCGTGACCTCGATCACGCTACGTGCGGCCCCCGCGAGCGATGTGCCCGCCTTCGGCACCTTGCAGGACATCATCGACGAGATTCAGGAAACGGTCGTCGGTGGTGCTGGCAAGGAATGGGTGATGCAGGCGGTCGGGGGTATCGACCCAGCAATCCGCTCGGACACTCTCGCCCTCACCGAGTTTCTCGTGCCGATCGACAACCTCATAACGTTGACCGGGATTACTTCCTTCACGATCAGTTGTGCCGGGACGTTCCCCGATGGGTTCCAGGATGTCGCGTTGGGCATGGGGTTCCGGATCTCGTCGGGCACCGGCTCGGTCTCGGTCTCTGATCTCATCGTGACGGCGAAGTCTTCCGATGCGTCGGTGACGCTTGCGCGCCGCGGCGGCGGCATCTTCAACGTGACCGCAGGCACCGCGACGGTCGCGTTCTTCGTGGACACCGGGGACAACGGACTCACGAGCGGCACCGAGCGCGGGTACGTGCGGGCCTTCGGCGGTTGCTTCCCGGCGCCGATCGGGCTACGCGGGCGCTGGCTCGACTTGAACTCGCCGATCGACAAGCGCAGCCTGTGGATCTCGGCGCAGCGCCCCTCGATCGACGCGCGCATGACNACGTCGCTCNCGGCGAACGCCTTCTACAACGACCCCGCTCATCGCCGGTCTCCGCCCGCCAAGGCAGGTCACTTCATGGGCTTGCGTGCGCTCGAAGTCGGTGGCGTCGCGGCCTACTCGCGAGCGGTCTACCTGTTCTCCAACCGGCGCGATGGCAACTCGGGCGAGGACATCGACTACCGCTTCGCTCCGATCAACCGGCGTCGCGGGTGCATCTCGCCCTACAGCCTGGTCGAGGGAGACGGCTGGGTCGGCTACCTCACGCGCGACGGCTACGTAGTTACGGACAGCTCGCGTCGCGAGGTCATCATCACCGGCGCGCTCCACAATCCGTCCGTGCGGACCGGAACGGCCGGACACCTCGATCTCGGCGTTCTCAAGTACGAGCTGGAGGCGTCCGGTGCCAGCGCGGACTCGGACGGCGACGATTACGGATTCCATGCCTGGCTCGATGGGACGAAGCTCGTGATCTCATACCGTTTCGATGCTGCGACGCGCTACCGGCAGGAGTACGACTTCTCACCGACCTCGAGCGCCAGCGGGCTTGCCGAAGTTCTACGGCCAGACGGCACGCCTTATCCGTGGAGCGCGCCCCTCACGACTCCCGTCGTGGCCGGCGTCAGCGTCGGTGCCAACAGCTCGACCACACCCGCGCGCCACTTCGGATTCCTGGACACGAACGCCGGTAGCACGGGCGACGGGCAGATCCAGCAGCTCGACACGACCTTCCAGGATGACGGCGTGAACTTCGTGCCAATCGCCTACTTCCGCAAGGAGCTTGGCGGCAGCAACCGACGCCGTCACCGCATCAGCCGCGTCTCGTGGCTGGGACGCGCGCGCGCGAGCGGGCTCAAACTGCTCGTCGCGAATGATCGCGCCCGGACCTACCAGCAAGCCGTCGACCTGCTCGTGAACGCCGACGACGATCCGGCCGAAGTCCGCAACGTCCCGCGATCACTAATGCGCTACGCTGAAGTCACTGAATTCGGTGTGAGAGATGACGCCGTGAACAGCGACCGCTTCGAGGTTCGCGAGCTCGAGGTGGAGTTCGAGTCGGCGATCGTATAGGAGGGTCTGTGCCCGAGAGTCGATATTCAGTCTACGACCGCCCCTTCCCGAGACCGGCACTCTTGGGATCATCGGCCGGTGGTGCACCAGCGGTGAACCCACGTCTACGCGGAGCGGTCGGCGCCTTCCGGCGCAGTCAACCGATGCCCGCAGGGCCATCCGCGCTCGGCGTCAATCCCGAGGGCGAGTTCTCGGGCCCGCAGTTCCAGACCAACCTGATCGAGTCGGGCCGCGAGGCCGGGGTGTTCGATCCGCTGGGGTCGCCTGCGTTGCTCGACTTCATTCGCGCGAATCTTCTGCAACGTCGAGGTTCCCGCGTATCACGGGCGCTCACCGCGGCTGACGCCTACTCGGGCGACGACCCCTATCTCCGCGGGTACGCACGTCTGAGCGCACAAGGCGAGGCCGACGACGAGTACGAGCGCGCGCTGTCCGATGCGATCTTGCGTTCGATGATGCAGAACCAGGGATTTCTCCAGGACATCACGCGCGGCTACTTCGGTCAGGCCGTGAATCGGCGCGATCCCCAGCCTGGTGAGCCGTGGGCTGCTGCGGCCGGCCAGTTCCTGGGACCGTTTGCCGGTGCCGGAGCAGCGAGGCTCTTCCGCTAATGCCACCGCGCTTCCTGGACAGCCCGCCCGAGGACCTGTTCATCCCGGATTACCGGGAACCCGATCGGGGACCGTTCTATCCCGGGACCGGCATGGAGTTCCGGGGCGAGCCGGCGATCGACCCCGGCCTGCGGTTCGCCGCCGGGGGGGCGTTTGGGGACATTCTCGCCCAATCGTTCGCGCAGTTGCCCCAGCCCGGAACCCAAGGGCCTCCCGGAGACGTCTTCGGAGCCCATCTGCTGACCAGCGCCGCGCGCACCTTCGGCCAGTCTCGGATGACCGACATGCAGCGGCGCGAGGAGGCGCAGGCGGCACTCGACGCCGAGGCCCGCGAGCGCAATCGGCGCACCGCGGCGCTCACCGAGCAGGCCGTGCGAGATCGCGTCGCCCGCCGCCGCGAGGGCCGGGCTCGGGCTGCGACACTCGAGCGCGAGAATCGGGCCGAGGAGCGGGCGCTTGCCCGGGAAACCCGGCAGGAGGAGCGGGCGTTCGCGCGCGAGGAGCGCGCAGCCGGCCGCCGCAGCCCACACGAGGACCAGCGCGCCTATCGAGTCAGCAAGGAGATGTCGCAACGGCTTGGGGACCCGAACTTCCCGGTCGGCAAGGCCGTCACCTTCTCGGAGTACGAGACGCTGCGGAAGCGCGCCTACCCCGAGCCCGAGAAGTCGGCGAAGCCGGCCACGGCTCGCGAGACCATGCAGGAGGTCACGGCAACCGAGGATCTCAGGGCGACCGTGCTGCGCCGCATCCGGGCGGCTCGCGATCCGGCCGAACTACAGGACGCCGTGAACCTGATCCCGCCCGGCAACGCGCTCGAGCGCGACCGCGAGGTCCGCGAGAACTACCTGAAGCGGACGCAGCGGATGAAGGGAAAGAAGCGGTGAGCGGCTTCGACGACGCGCTTGCTCGACGACCGGCCCGCGAACGGGGCGAGATCTTCGAGACCCAGCGGGGGCCTTTCAGCGCACTCGGTCGGACCATCCGGGCGGCCCGCGCGCGGGCACTCTTCGGAGAGCCGGACCCGAGCAACGTCGTCTCGAACGCCTTCCAGGAATTGGTCGGNAGCGTCCCGCTCCCCAGCGACATCCCGGCCCTGGCTCCGCTCTTCCAGATCGCCCCCGAACTCGCAACCCCAGGGCTCGGGCCCCAGGAAACCGAATTGCTGACCAGGGCCGTGCCGGAGGTTGAACGGCTACAAGCACGCGGTATTGGCCCCCTGGCGCGCGACGTTGGCCGCATAGCCGCTCTGAACCCGCTCACGACCGCCACCCTTGCCGGGGGGACGATCGCAGGCGGGGCGGCCCTGGCGCGTCGCACGGTGCCCGTTCTGAGGGAGGCGGCAACCCGGGCGGCCCGGGAACCAATTATCGCGGTCGCCGGGCTCCCCCGGGGCCGACGTCTGCCACAGACCGGGATTCCTGGAACAGCGCCCGAGGTCGCCACCCGCCAGATTGGTGCAGGGAGTGCCGAGGGTCAGGCGGCCGTGGCCGGCCTCGGGCGCGAAGCTGAATCCTTCGATCAGGCGTTCAACCGGCTCTGGCGTCAGGATGTGAGCCCGGAGGAGGCTGCGGCGACGGCCGAGCGCATGAGCGGTCAGAAGCGCCCTACGGGGTTCGACCCTGCCCGCGCCGTCGCCCAAGCTCGCTTCCGGGCTCTCTCCGAAGCCGGACAGGGCGACATCTTCACGGCCGCGCTCGAGAGCCGCCCGGCCGCGGCGCGAGCCACGGTGCCGACCGCCGAAACGCGGCGCGCCGCAGCCCCAGGAGCCGTGGAGAAACCGGCAGAGGCCGGTGCACCGCGCAAGTTCCAGCCGACCGAGGTCCGGACGAGCGAACTCTCCTTCCACGCGCCCTTCCAGAACCGGGCGTCGGTCACCGCGCGCGGCGAGTTCGTGGACGAGGAGGGAATCCAGCAATTCCTTCGGGATGCTGGCGGCAAGTTCGATCCTGATCGCCGTGGTCGGATCACCGTCTGGAAAGACAACCTGGGAGAGATCGGGGAACGCGGCCGCAGCTATGTCCTCGACGGGCACCATCGGGTTGTCTTGGCCGCGAGCGACTGGCAACTCGAGAACGGTCGGTACGTCTCGAAGGGTCCGGTCGATCGCCCGATGGACGCGGTCCGGTTCCGTGGCAACTACCAGGAGGCGCTTGCCTTCTCGCGCGACGCGAACCGCGGCGGGCGCCCGAACACCTACGCCGAAACGTCGGCGAGTCGTTCGGTTTCTGAGGAGGTGGGAGGGGCCTTGTCGAGGCTCATTGGGGAGGCTCCTTTCGAAGCAAGAATACCACGGGCCGCGGCCGCACCGGTAGCGCCTTCCACGCGCATTGTACCACCGGCCAAGCCGCCCCGGAAGCGTCCTCCGGCACCGCCAGCGGGCGGAGAACCACCGGACGCGGACGCTGCGCTCAAGCGCATCCGCGCCGCCCTGCGCGCCGCTCCAGCCCTCCAGCGCGAGCAGAAAGCCATCTTCCGCAAGGTCCGCGGGCAGGTGGCCGCCAAGATGCGCTCGGTCCGCGAGCGCGTCCCTGGCGAGGCCGGGGTGCGCGAACGGTTCCGCGTGATGAAGACCGGTCCGATCGAAAGGGTCCAGTTCGAGTCGCTGCGCGGGAAGATCGCGCAGGTCGATGTCGACGCCCTGGTGGACCGGATCAACACGCACCCGAAACTCGCTGGCGAGTACGATCGCCAGAACGCCGCGGTCGGATTGCTCAAACTCTTCGGCCAGCACGGCGGAGCGGTGCCGACCGATTCCGAGCTCGCACTCTTGCGTGAGGTGTACGGCTCGGACTTCGTGAAGGACGTGCTCGCGAAGCGTCCGCTGATCGAGAAAGCATGGGAAGCCGGCGTCGAGGTCCTCAACCTGCCGCGCGCACTCATGGCGACGGGGGATCTCTCGGCCCCGTTCCGTCAGGGCGTGGTATTCGTCGGGGCGCCGAAGGAGTTCACGCGCGCGCTTGGGACGATGGCGCGGGCCGCGCTCTCCGAGAGGAAGTACGTGGACGCGCTCGACCGCATCAAGTTGCGCCCGAGCTACGGAGCGATGCGCGATGGCGGGCTGGCGCTCACCGAAGCCGGCGGCGTGATCGCCCAGCGCGAGGAGCGGTTCCTCTCGAACCTCGCCGAGAAGATCCCGCTGGCTGGGCGCTTGGTCAGCGCCTCGAACCGCGGTTACGTGGCGTTCCTGAACCAGCTCCGCGCCGACGTCTTCGACGACTACCTGCGCGCGGCGATCCGGGCCGGGGTCGATCGCGACGATGCCGCCGTACGGATCGCGTCGTTCGTGAACGCGGCCACGGGTCGGGGATCTCTCGGCGCACTCGAGCGCGCGGCGCCGGTGCTGAACGGGCTTTTCTTCTCGCCGCGGCTCGCTGCGGGACGGATCACGACGCCCTACCACTACCTGCGCCTGCCGGCCGGTGCGCGGAGGCGCGCGCTGCAAACGCTGATCGCCGATGGCGCCCTAGCCGCCTCGATCATGTCGCTCGCGAAACTCGGCGGCGCCGAGGTCGGCACGGATGCCCGCTCGGCCGATTTTCTCAAGGTCCGGTTCCCAACGCCTCGTGGCAACGCCCCGCTTTCGCTCATCGTCGGCGTCCCCGCCTTCTTCGGAGTCGGCACGCAGACCTATGGCGGCGAGACTCGCTATGACATCCTCGCCGGACAGCAGCAGTACATGCGACTCGCGGTCCAGCTCGCGACTGGCGAGGTCGTGAGTTCGACCACGGGGCGCGTGATGCGGCTCGGCGAGGGATACAAACCGATCACGCGCAAGGACGTGCTCGCGCGATTCATCGCGCAGAAGGAGAACCCGGTCGTCTCCTTCGTGGACGAGTGGCTCACCGGCAAGGACTTCCGCGGCCAGCCATTTGAATTGGACAAGGCCGTGCGGGAGCGCCTGGTTCCGATGGTGGCGCAGGATCTCGCCGACCTGATTTCCGAGGGCGGGCTCGAAGCGCCGTCCCTGGAGTTTGGAGTGCGCGGAACGCCGTCAGTGGAGGCCGACACGACGGCTGGGGACTCGTTCGAGGAGGCGCTGCGGCGCAGAGCCAGCAACCAGTAAGGGGGGATTCGGTGAAGAAACTACTGCTATTCATGGTCGCGATGATCGCGCTCTGCGGGGCGGCGCTCGCCCAGGGTCGGCGCGTGGATACATACATCCTCGCCGATGGCGACCCTGCCGACTCTCTCGCGAGCGGGACCTTCTTCACCTCTGCCGCGGTCCCCATCAGCGGCGCCGAGCAGGTGGATTTCATCGTTCGGGATACGGTGTACTCAGTGCTATCCGATGGGACGACCTGCTGTTCTCCCTACGCGGACTCTCTCGGCGCTGCGATCGTGGGGGTCAGTAACGACGGAGTCCACTGGCACGAGTTCAGCTTCGGCTCCTACACGCGGGCCGTGAATGACACCGTGCAAATCGCGTTCAGCGGCAAGTTGCTCGGCGCGGCGCTCTCCTATTCGGAGCTGATCGGGGGCAATCGCTCCGGTTATCTCCTTGGAACGCTGAGCCCCCATCAGAACGGCGCGACTGGAACGGCCGCGGCGTTCTACCACATTCCCTACGCCTATGCGCGAATCCGACTCGCCCCGACGACCCGCCCGCGAGACAACGACGTTACCGGCCTCGCCTCGATCCTCGGGCTCCGCGTCGTTGCAAAGGTGTACTACCAGGTGACAGGAGATTCCTACATCCCACGGGGAGCGAAGTACTAGGTGGTCCGCCCCGCTCCTGGCCTGACAATCGAACAGCAGCTCGAAGAGGTCGTGATCCGCCTGCTCGTATGGGGCGAGGCGCGCGGAGAATCGGCGGTCGGCAAGCTCGCCGTGCTGTGGGTGGTCCACAACCGCGCGCTCCTTCGGGACACGAGCCTCAAGACCGAGGCGCTCCGCGATCGCCAGTTCTCGTGCTTCAACGCCGATGATCCGAACCGCGAGAAACTGCTCAAGGCACACGAGCTCGACCCGGCCGGATGGAAGGCTTGCGACGCGATCTGCGAGCTCTACGCCGCGCATCTGACAACCGACCCGACCAAGGGCGCCACGCACTACTATGTCGCAGCGATGAAGAACCCGCCGACCTGGGGTCGTGGGCATCACGGCTGGGTCGAGACCTTCGAGGAAGGGCATCATGTATTCGGGAGAGCGGCATGACCTACGGTGGCCTGGGGCTCGTTGTTCAAGCCATGATCGGGACCCTCACCCTCGCGGGCGTGGCGTTCGCTGCGGGGCGGATCGTGGGACGGATGGATAACATCGAAAAGCGGCTGCTGGCACTTGAGGATAGTACGCGAAGGGTTTCAGGCCAGGTCCAGAGGATCACCGGAAAGCTCGGGATCTACGAGGAGGAGTGAACGATGAGGGGGCTCGTTAAACTGTTCATGGCCGCCATCCGGACCTCAGAGTTCTGGGTGATGGTCGGCCAGGCAATCACCGAATCCATTTCGGCACCTGTGCCCGATGATCTCAAGACGGTGGCGTGGGGATACGTCGCCGTGCGCGTTCTGGGCAAGCTCGCGAAGTTCATCTTCCCGAACCCTGGCTCGCCGTCCGGCGGCTGGATGAAGGCCGATGGATGAACCCGCGGCCCGCAGTCCGCGGCCCGCGGCAAAAGTCGCGGGTTCATCGGGCAGCCGCATGGACGGTCGATCCCAAGATGTTGCTGCCGATCATGGCCGCGGTGGCGGGGTGGTGCAACAACGACGGCAAACTGCAAAAGCAGACGACCGACGAGGCGGCACGAACGGCCTTCGCGCTGTCCCAGATCACGCGGATCGAATCTCGGCTGGACAGTACGCGGGCCGAGGTAAGGCGGTTAAGACTGGCCGCTCGAGGTAGGGGCGGCTTCGCGGTTGTCATCGATACCGTGGCGGTAGAAGCGCCGCGGGGACCGGGCATCGTGCACAGGTCGATCGGATCGTTGATCGGATTCTTGTGGGGCCCATTCAGAGGAGGTCGATCATGAGTCGAGTCGTGCTATTACTGGTCCTGGTCGCGCTGTGGATGTTTCCACACAAGTGCAGGGCCCAGGTTGCCGAGCCAGCCGGACAGACGGACGCCGCCATCAAGGGGGCCGCCGGGATCAACGGCGTCTGGTTCGACGCGAACGGTTCGGTGCCGCCCTCGGACTTCGAGGTCGGTGCGGTCGCGCGCGCGTCCGGTCAGCACCATCTGTCGCTCGTGGGGGCGGTGTGGTATGGGATCGACCACAGCTACCTGCGCGCCGTGATCGGCCCTGTCGTCACTGCAACCGATGTCGATGACCGCAACTTCTCGGTCGGGCTTGGGATTCAGCGACAGTTGTCGAGTCAGCCGGATCTGCGACCGGAGGAATGGATCGTCCACGCGGACGTTGGATGGAAGCCCTATGAATACGAGTTCCCGCGCCTGATCCTCGTTGCACAGGGCGGATACGGCCTCTCTACGCAACAGGTGTCCGCGCTGGCCGGAGTCCGCTATGAGATCGGAGGTGGACGGTGAACTGGCTCGACATCCTCAGGCAATACGCGGGTTCGGCGGCCGGGGAACTCGTCGAGTTCCTCCAGGAAGTGCGCGATGGTGCCGGGCCTCTCGCTGGCAAGGCGGCCGAGTTGCTCGAGAAGCTCGGTGCTCCAGCATCGCCGGAGAACCTCGCCGCGCTCGGATCGGCGATCCCGTCTGAACTGCTCAAGATCGTAACCGGCAAGATCGCGCCGAAGTCCCACCCGAGCGATCTCGTCGGATAAGGACTGGCCGCGCAAAGCCACCCCACAACAGAGGAGGAAAGTCGTGGTGAAATCAGTGATGGACAAGACCGTCCGCGAGGTGTTGGAGGAGGCCGGCGTTGGCGCCCGCTTCCGCGAGAGGATCGCGGATCACATGAAGCGGAACACGCGGACCTACACCGAGGACGGGCGCAAGAAAACCACCGTTCCGGAAGTCTCGAAGGGCCTGCTCGAGAAGTTCTTCCAGCAGGCGATGCATTTGTCTCCGGGGCTCTTCCGAGAGCTCTTCAGCGATCTGGAACCGCTGAAGACGGCTCCTCGGGGGTCGCAGGCGGGATCGGAATAGGGTCAAGATCGACAATTCGCAGGGTCCATCCGGTCTTCTTGAGCCGAGACCAGCCGTGGACCAGCATTCGCAGGCCAGAGAGTTGTAGGTGGGGGCTCGCGTCGATGATGGCGCGGGCCTTCTTCACGCGCGCCGCGACGTGGGCTCCGCTCGTGACCTGGATCAGCGCGCACTCGCCATCCGCCGAGATTGCGAAGAGATCGGCGAACCCGAATAGGTCTTGCGTGACGAACTTGCCGGGGATCGTGAGCCGCCGCTCGACGATTGCGACACGGTAGCCATGCTCGCGCAGCCATGCTAGGGATCGGGAGGTGGGGCTCACAGGAAGAACTTCCCCACGACTAGGCCAGCCAGGTACGCCACCAATATCACCAGCGCCCGGTACCGAGGGCGCGGCAAGCACGTGTCTCGGCTTGGCGTAGATCGGACTCAAGCTTCGTGTACCCCTCTCGTTTGTGCAGGACGTTGGCCGTTACACGCAGTTCGGTCGCGGCCTTGGTCAGCTCATCCCGCAGTTCCGCCACCTGTGCTTCGGCAGCCGCTAGACGGGCGCGGGTGTCGCGGAGGTCTGCTGCTATGGAATGTGCTTCGGATATGCCGATGAGCTGACACGGGCCGGCCGTGTCTGGGATGATTTCGGCTAACCTCTCATCGCTGACGCGCGGCTCGTTCATGGGGCTTGCTCCTCGGTGCGGGTGTACCAAAGAAACGCGGCGGCTGCGACGATAACCACGAGCCCGATTCGCCACGGCAAGATCATCCCANCCGCAAGNGTGGCCCAGCCGCAGACTCGCTCGATAGCGTAACGGCTCATGCGTCCGGCGCTCCCGGGTCAGGCCCGCTCATCGCTTCACCTCGCGGATTTCGTAATGACCGTACATCTGCTGCTTCGCTGCCCGAGCACTCTCGCACATATCTTTAATCCACTGCTCGGCGGCGGCGCGAGTCGCGAACGGGCTGCCCTTGACCTCGCCGGTGCCACACCAATGCACCGAGAACATGGTGCGGCGCGCTCCCGGGTCAGGCATGGGGCGTCTCTCCTGGCTCCGGGCGCGGCGCTGGCTCGGGGCGCACCAACTGCGTCAGTTTCGCCAGCCAGCGAAGGTGCGGAAACAGCTTTATGCCCCAGGCCGGATCTCCGTCTCCGCGAATATCACGCACGAAGGCTCCGGCATCGAATGCGGCCAGCACGCCCTCGCCGGCCTCCTGATAGGCCTCGACTCGATCGAGCAGCCGCAGGCACTCCGCGGGAGAGAAGGCGAGCAGGCACGCTAGAATCGCTGCCTCGTCCTGCGAGCCCATCGAGAAGTCGCTCGAGAAGATGCACGGCGCGGCGCACTTCGGGCAGGGGTCGAGCAGGTGGCGGGCGCCTTCGCGGAAGCCGGTCACGATCGTCTGCGTCTCCGTGGGTTCGTGCGTGGAGCGATGGGAAAGGCCGGTCCGGGTTGCCCTCTTCGCGCTACATGCGGCTTGCACGTCCGATCTCTGGGGGTACGGCACGGATCCCCTCGCCTTGCTCCGCAGGTCGGACATTCCGGTAGATCGCGCAGGTACGCATCGCGGATCGGGCCTTCACCTCGGAGCATGGTCATGCGTCCCATCCTGACCGGCCCCGCTCGCGGGGGATCGGTCCAGTCGTGCCCGCACCCGTTACAGTGCAGTCGCAGCGGGCTCGCCCTGTACGACTCCGGCTCGCCGCTGAACATAAACGAGAAGCGCTCGGCCGAGATGCCGAACGGCGCGTCGTTGCCGCAGAAGGGGCAGGTCATTTCTTGAGCCACGCGCGCCGGTAGAAGGTGGCCGAGTCACAGGGGCACAGGTAGCCGCTGCCGAGCCCGCTGTGATCGGGCAGCGTCCAGGTCCGACTGGAAACCACCGGACCACTGAAGTGCAGGTAGCGAATGCTGTCCGCACGCCACGCTGGGTTCCGCACGATGGTTCGTAGTGGGATGCGGACGCCGACGCTCGTAGTTACGTTGCCATTGAAGTCGCGCTCCCATTCCGCCACCGGATACGACTTCGTGTGGTCGCGCCCGCTCTCGGCCATCGTGGTCTGGCAGGCGGCGAGATCCGAATTGAGCTCGATCAGGCGTCGCTCGTATTCTCGGAGGCGCGGCTCCCAGACCGACTCGGCCGCCTTCCAGCCGCATGCGAACGCCACGAGAGCGGCGACGAAATACAGCGCGTAGGCACCCTTCATGCGTCGTGCTCGAACCGTTCGAACTCGGCGAGGTCAACCTCTTCCTCTCCAGAGATGTAGAGCGAGAACCGGGCGGGCTGGACCACGATCCCGTGCTTCAGCGTGTGGTCCACAACCTCCGCAGCCTCCTCGTCGGAAAGCCGGCCGATGAACAGCTTGCCAGCCACGGTCTTCCCGGCCCTGTTGCTAGCCCTGTGCATGCGCTCCATCCTACCCCGTCCCGCCCGCGGGCGCAGCGGCGAGGGCGCGGGCGTCGTCGCGGAGCCATCGTAAGAGATCGCCATGCTTCAGTTTTACGAACGTGCCTTCATCATCCTGAAAATAGAGGCCGTCCAAACCATCGGCGGCGTGCTCCAGCGCCGCGGTTGCCTCTGCTCGTACCCGGTCGTCATGCTCCCGCGCGGCGGCGGCAGTGTCGGCGAGAAAGTCCATCATCGGAGACGGTTGGAATGCTGGCGGTGGAGAGTTTGGCCGGATGGTCAGCATCCATTGGCGGACTCCATCGAGCGCGGCCCAGGCCGCCGCGATCCGCGCCCGAAGCGGCTCCTCGATGTTTTCCCGGTAGGCCCGTGCGGCTTCGGCGGTGTTGGCGAGCAGCTGGCCGATTTCAACGACAGCTAGATCAAGATCCGGCGAGTCGTCGGCTTCCATCGCAACCTCGACAATCACGAAATGTGCGCGTACTAGCGCCTCATTCAGCACCGCGCACTCGGCCTCGCGGGCGGCGAGCTGGGCGCGGGCCGCGTCAAGAGCACGCACGATGGAGCGGATGAATTCGTCGAACGGAACGTCCTCGGGACAGACTGCTGCTTCTCGTTCTGCGATGGCCGCCAAACGGGCGCGCGCATCGCGGAGTCGGACCACGGCTTCGCGAAGGAAAAGAGCGGCAGTCGCGGCGGGGATCTTGTCCTGCTCCGCGGCTTCTTCTTCGAGGGCCGCGATCAGTTCCTCGTCGCTGACGCACGCGTCCGGCGCTCCCGGGTCAGGCCCGCTCATAGCATCAAGCTCCCGAAGCGATGCCGCAGATAGCGATCGGCTGCACGCTTCTTCCGACTCTTGGGTGAACGGATACGCGACCACTGAATGGCGATCTCATCCAGCAACAGTCGCGTCGCTCCTTCAATGGTCCGTCCTTCGGTAGACAACAGCTTGTCATACGAATCTTCCTCGGGGCGCGTTCCCGGGTCAGGCATGGGGCGTCTCTCCTGGCTCCGGGCGCGGCGCTG
>C687J29039_10000152_pt1 | contig 25786 bp, 24 predicted proteins | sample RifCSP16_2_FD_29039 | JGI IMG/M metagenome (IMG submission 29039)
CTCTTCCGAGAGGATGGAGAGATCCCCGGTCGCGAAGCGCACGAGCGGGTAGGTCGTGTTCGGGAGGGTCACCACCACTTCGCCGATGGCTCCGGGGAGGACGGGCTCGCAGGTGGCGGGATCGATCAGTTCAAGGAGGATCTCGTCGGGGACGTGCATCCCGTTCGCCTCGTTGCATTCGTACCCCAGGGATCCCACGTCGGCCGTACCGTAGCATTGCCGTACCCGGACGCCGAACTCGTCCCGAAAACGGGCGCGCAGGGACTCGGGGAGCATTTCCCCCGTCACCAGGGCGACCTGGAGCGATAGGCCATCGCCGGGGGCGATCCCCATCTCCTTCGCCTTTTCGAGGATGGTCATGAGGAACGACGGGGTGCCGATGTAGCCGGTGACGTGAAGCTCCTTCATCACCTGCGCCTGCAGCTCCGTGTTCCCGACACCGGCCGGGATGACGGTGCACCCGATCCGCAGGAGCGCCTCGTCGAACATGAGGCCTGCCGGCGAAAAGTGGTACATGAAGGTGTTCTGGACGATGTCCCCCTCGCGGAACCCCGCGGCGACGAACGGCTTCTCCCAGCGCCAGTGGGTCGCGTCCCTTCCTTCCGGGTCGAAGGTGGGGCCCGGGGAGACGTAGATGCGGCGCATCGCGCGGGGCGGGACGGCGGCCAGCCCTCCAAACGGCGGCTCCCCCTTCTGGATGTGTTTGAGGTCCGCCTTCCGGGTGAGAGGGATCCTCCGCAGGTCGGCGAGCTCCTTCACGTCCCCGGGGCGAACGCCGGCGTCGTCCATCTTCCTCCGGGTCGCCGGCGCGTGCTCGTAGGCGTGGCGGACCGTCTCGCGCAGCATCTTCCGCTGCGCCTCGGCCCGTTTCGCCGGGGGCGTCGTCTCCCCCGCCTCGTCGTAATATCCCTTCTTCCTGTCGATCATCCCTTCTCCTTCCGGAAGTACCAGAACCCCAGAACTGGGACAGAGATGAGAGGATGAGTGTCCCAGTTCTGGGCGAGTTCTAGGAACGTCCCGGTTCTGGGGTCAGGAGAGCCAGCGCTTGCGACGCTTGTAATGCTTGATGTCGCGGTACGACTTCCGGGTGCCGACCTCGTTCATGCCGAGGTAGAACTCCTTGACGTCCTCGTTGTTGGCGAGTTTCTCCGTTTCGCCGTCGAGCACCACCTTGCCGTTTTCCATGATGTAGCCGTAGCTGGAGATGGAAAGCGCCACGCGGGCGTTCTGCTCGACCAGGAGGATCGTCGTCTTCTCCTTCTCGTTGATGTCCTTGATGATGCCGAAGATCTCCTTGACCAGCAGCGGCGACAGCCCGAGCGACGGCTCGTCGAGGAGCATGAGCCGGGGACGCGCCATCAGCGCCCGCCCGATCGCCAGCATCTGCTGCTCCCCGCCGGACAGGTACCCGGCCAGCCCCTTCCGGCGGTCCTTCAGGCGGGGGAAGTAGGCGTAGACCCGATCGTAGTCCCCCTTGACGTTTTTCTGGTCCTTCCGGGTATGGGCGCCGCACCGCAGGTTCTCCTCGGTCGTCAGGTCCTCGAAGACCTTGCGACCCTCCATCACCTGGAANACCCCCATCCGGACGATCTCCTCCGGGTCCTTCCCGTTGATNTTTTCCCCGCCGAAGAGGACCTCCCCGTCGGTGACCTCCCCTTCCTCGGACTTGAGGAGCCCCGAGATCGCCTTGAGGGTGGTGCTCTTCCCCGCCCCGTTGGCGCCCAGCAGCGCGACGATCTGTCCCTCGGGGACGACCATGGAGAGCCCCTTGAGGACGAGGATGACGTCGGAGTAGATCACCTCGATGTTGTTCACCTTGAGCATCGGTTCCCGCCCGCGTTGGATTGGAAGAAACCGGACGGGGGGCGCAACGCCCCCCGTCCGCGAATGCCTTTTCTTCTTACAGCCCCAGCCACTCCGCCTTGCGCGGCAGTTCGATCGTCTTCAACACCACCAGCTTCCCCTTCTGGAACTCCGTGATGTTGACCTTCATGAACGGACGGTGGTCGGTCTCCGAGAAGGTGATCTTGTCCACGGCCAACCCGCCCGTGTCGAAGTCCTTCAGCATCTCGAGCGCCGCCTTGACGCCGGGGCCGTTCAGCTGCCCCTTCTTGTCGGCGATCTTCAGCGCCTCGGTGAGGACCATCATCGACACGTAGCCGCGGATGTAGTGCGTGACCTGCGGCTGGTTCTTGGTGATCTCCATGAGCTGCTTCATGCCGGGGACATTCGAACCGTACACCGTGGACCCGACCATCACGAGAGCCCCTTCCTCGGCGCCGCCCGCCAGCTTCGGGGTCGTCTCGTCCGCGCCCCAGATGTTGATGAAGAATTTCGTCGTAAGACCGAGCTTCTTCGCGTCCTTCAGGACGACGGCGGTGGAGTTGGTGGTGCCGCCGACCCACGCGAAATCGGCGCCCTTGTTCTTTACGGAAAGCAGCTGGGAGTTCGCCTCGATCGCCTTCAGGTCGACGTTTTCGTCGCCCAGGACCTCGAACCCGAGTTCCTTCGCGTACTCCTTGCCGCCCTTGATCGGCGCGATGCCGTACGGATGGTTCGGGTAGATGAAGACGACCTTCGGGGCGCGCTTCTCCTTCCAGTTGTCCTTCAGGTACTTCAGGCCCGCCCGCAGCCCCGTGGTGTAGTCGGGCGCGCAGAAGAAGTTGTACGGCGTCGCCTTCGGATCGGTGAGGTGCGCCGAATAGGAGGCGGAGATGTACGGGATCTTGTCGTCACCGGTCGTTTTGGAGAGCGCCTCGGTGTCGCCCGAGCCCCATCCCTGGATCGCGACGACGCCGTCTTCCTTGTACTTCTTGTACTGGTTGACCGCCTTGTTCTTGTCGTAGGCGTAGTCGAACATCGCCATGTCGATCTGCTTGCCGTTGATCCCGCCGTGCGCGTTGACCCAGTTCTTGTAATCCTGGACGCCCTGCGCGTACGGCTTTCCCACTTCGCCCGTCGGCCCCGTCAGGTCCGCCAGGTGACCGACCTTGATCGCCGGAGCCGAAAAAGCGACTCCGGACACGAACAGCGCCATCGCGGCGACCATCGCGAACACACGCATCGTCTGCTTCATGCTGTTATCTCCTCCTCTGAGGTTCCGTTGGGTTGACCGATGTTGACCGCCGACGTTTCCGATACCCCCTCCCTGTGCCATCTCCCCCCGCGCGCCCTCCTTTCTTTGTCAATACGAGAACGGGTACAGCTTCCAGTATGCCTTCATCAGTTTCCATCGGTGCGCCAGCCCGTCGGGTTCGAAGATGAGGAACAGGACGATGATCAGTCCGAAGATCCCCTGCTCGAAGGCCGTGACCAGTCTCGTCAGCGAGGGGAAATCCGCGGAAACCGACGTCGTGATGACCGACAGGATCTTCGGCAGCAGGATCATGAAGACCGCGCCGAAGATCGATCCGATGATGCTTCCCAGCCCCCCGATGATGATCATCGCGAGGTAGGCGATGGAGACGCCGATGTTGAACTGCTCGGAGGAGACGAATTTCAGCGCGTGCCCGAAGAGGGCGCCCGCAACCCCCGCGTAGAAGGAGGAGATCCCGAAGGAGAGGAGCCGGTACTTGTAGAGGCTGATCCCCATGATCTCGGCGGAGATGTAATGGTCGCGCACCGCCATGAAGGCGCGCCCCGTCTTCGTCCGGATCAGGTTCGTCGCGAACAGGGTCATCACCACGGTGAAGGCGAGGACGATGTAGTAGTAGGAGCGGTCCGACTCGAAGGAGTAGCTCCCGATCGCCGGACGCGGGATCGCGATGCCGTAGCTTCCCCCGGTCACCGGCTCCCAGCGAAGGAAGACCCATTCGAGAATGAACTGGGACGCCAGCGTGGCGATGGCGAGGTAGAGCCCTTTCAGGCGCAGCGACGGGACGCCGAAGACCATCCCCGCCATGGCGGTCACCAACCCCGCCGCCGGGACGCCGACCCAGAAGGAGAGCCCCAGCTTCGCCGTGAGGTACGCCGAGGTGTACGCCCCCACCCCGAGGAACGCCCCCTGCCCGAGGGAGATCTGCCCGGTGAATCCCGTGAGGATGTTGAGGCCCACCGCGCCGATGACCGCGATCAGGATCTGCAGGGCGATCCAGAGGTACTCCCCCTTGATCAGGAACGGCAGCGCGAGGAGGGCGACGCCGAGGAACCCCATGCAGACCTTGATGAAGGGCGTCTGGAAGATCTTGACGTCCGTTTCGTAGGTGGTCCGGAAGTCGCCGCAAAACTGCATGTAAGGTTCTCCCTTAAATATCTCTTCTCAAATGCTCAAACGCGCTCGATTTCCTTCGTGCCGAACAGCCCGTACGGCTTGATCATGAGGATGACGACGAGGATGACGTACGGGGCGACCTCCTTCACGCCGCTCAGGTCGAGGTACGCTTTGCAGAAGCCGTCCGAGAGGTTTTCGAGCAACCCGATGATCAGGCCGCCGAGGGCGGCGCCGAGGATCGAGTCGAGCCCCCCGAGGATCGTCGCCGGGAAGACCTTCAGACCGAAATGGTAGAGGGAGCTGTTGATCCCGTTGATGTTGCCGATCAGGACCCCGCCGATTCCCGAGACGATCGCCGAGATGATCCAGGAGAGGGCGAAGATCGATTTGACCGAGATCCCCATCGACTGCGCGGCCTGCTGGTTGAACGCCGTGGCGCGCATCGCCACCCCGGCCTTGGAGAACTTGAAGAAGGCGGAGAAGACGGCGAGCAGGACCATCGACAGCACGAAGCACCAGATGAATTCCTGGGATACGGGGACCCCGCCGATCGACACCGTTTCCTGCGGGAAGAGCTTCGGCTCGTAGACGAGGATGTCGTTCCCCCAGATCGCCGTGACGAGGGACCGCATGACGAGCGACAGCCCGATCGTGACCATGATGATGGAGATGATCGGCTCGCCGATCATCGGGCGCAGCACGAGCCGCTCGAGGACTACCGCCATCGCCAGCGCGAAGAGGATCGTGAGCAGGAGCGCCGCCCAGAACGGGACGTGCATCTGCACGACGAAGGCGTAGCAGACGTACGCCCCCATCATCAGGAACTCGCCCTGCGCGAAGTTGACCACCCGCGTCGCCTTGTAGATGATCGTGAAGCCGAGCGCCACGGCCGCGTAGATGCTCCCCACGACCAAACCGCTGATCACGAGCTGCAACAGGTATTGTGTCGTCATCCGTGTCGCCTCCCTGTTCCTATTCCTACGCTAAAATTATCTGATACTTGTACCTGCTTTCGGGCTCGTGCCCCCCGTTTTTCCTGCTGCGGGGGTACCCCGGCGGCGCGAAGCTCGTATTGGGGCGGGGGGCTTCCACTCCGCAACATTTATCAAAGGTTGCGGACGGTGAGCGTCGTCCTGAGGCGCGACGTCTTGCCGTCCTGGTACTTGATCGTCGCGTCGATCGGGATGGCCTCTTCGCCGGCGTACATCCCCTCGATCACGTGCTTGTACCGCTCCCCCACGAACGCCCGGCGGACCTTGCGCGTGCGGGTCAGCTCGTCGTCGTCCGCGTCGAGCTCCTTGTAGAGCGGGACGAACTTTCTCACACGCGTAGTTTCCGGGAGGGTCGCGTTCACCTTCTCGACCTCCTTCGCCAGGAGTTCGAGCACCTCCGGCTTCGCGGCGAGGTCCGTGTACGTTGTGTAGGAGAGGCGGCGGCTCTCGGCCCATTTCCCCACGTTGGGATAGTCGATGCAGATCATCGACGCGATGAAGTCGCGCTGGTTCCCGAGGCAGACGCACTCCTTGATGTAGGGGGAGAACTTGAGCTTGTTCTCGATGAACTGCGGCGAGAACCGGGTGCCGTCGTTCAGGTGCATCACGTCCTTCACGCGGTCGATCACGACCAGGTGGCCGTCTTTTGTGAAGTAGCCGGCGTCGCCCGAGTGGAGCCAGCCGTCGCTCAACGTCTTTTCCGTCTCCTCGGGGTTCTTGTAGTACCCCAGGAAGACGGACGGGGAGCGCGACAGGATCTCGCCGGAGTCGGAGAGCCGGATCTCCGTCTCGGGGATCGGCTTGCCGACCGAGTCGAAGTTGATGTCGCCCTCGCGGTGGATGCACGAGATGCCGGAGATCTCCGTCTGGCCGTAGATCTGCTTCAGGTTCACGCCCATCGCGTTGAAGAACTTGAAGACGTCGGGCCCCAGCGCCGCCCCGCCGGTGGAAGCGGACCGGATCCTCAGCAGGCCGAGCCGGTCCTTCAGCGCGCGGAAGACGAGGGCGTACGCCAGCTTCTGCTTCAGGCGCAGGAGCGGCGGGATCGCCTCCTTCCGGAAGACCGCGTCGGAGTAGGCGTATCCCACGGGGAGCGCCCAGTTGTACATCCGGCGCTTGAGCGCCGAGGCGTCCATCACCTTCACCTGGACCGTGGAGGTCATGTTCTCCCAGATCCGCGGCGGGGAGAACATGATGGAGGGACCGATCTCCCGGATGTTCTCCTGCACCGTTTCGGGCTTCTCGGGGAAGTTCACGGTGAACCCGGTGAGCAGGGCGCTGGAGAGGCACATCATCTGTTCGCCGATCCAGGCGAGCGGAAGGAAGGAGACGAACTCGTCCTTCCCGAACTTGTTGTCGACCTCCATCAGGTTCGCCGCCATGCTGAGGAAGTTGCGGAACGCCAGCATCGCTCCCTTGGGGAACCCGGTGGTCCCGGAGGTGTAGCAGATGAACGCGAGGTCCTCGTAGTTCGTCCTGGCGACGTTCTTCTCGAAGAGCCCCGGGTCGCGCTGCTCGAGCTCCCGCCCGAAGTTCTCGACCTCCTTGAAGTCGAGCAGGAACGGCTGCTTGTACCCCCGCATCCCGCGCGGGTCGCTGTAGATGATGTAGCGGACCTTGGGGAGCTGCTCCTTCATGTCGAGGATCTTGTCGACCTGCTCCTGGTCCTCGGCGAGGACGAAGGAGGCATCGGAGTGGTCGATGATGTACGACACTTCCTTGAGCGTCGAATCCTGGTAGAGCCCCAGCGGGACCGCGCCCGCCGCCTGCGCCGCGACCTCGCCCCACACCCACTCGGGCCGGTTGTCGCCGATGATGGCCACCTTGTCCCCCGCCGCAAGGCCCAAGGAGACCATCCCGAGGGAGAAGTATTTGACGTGGTCGTGGTATTCCTTCCAGCTGTACTCCTGCCAGATGCCGAACTCCTTTTCGCGCATGGCGACCTTGCGGTCGCCGAACGTCTCCGCGTTGCGGACGAGGAGCTTCGGGAACGTGTCGTGGGTCTTGAGGATCTCCTTCATCCGGTCAGCGCGCCTCCATTTCCCGCAGGAAGTCGTCTTCCTCTCCGATGTACGCCTTGATGACGCGCGGGTCGTTGGCGACCTCCGCCGGCTCCCCTTCCGAGATCTTGACGCCGAAATCGAGGACGCTCACCCGGTGGCTGATGTCCATCACCACGCCGAGGTCGTGCTCGATCAGCAGGATCGTGACGCCCCACTCCTCGTTGATGTCGAGGATGAAGCGTGCCATGTCCTCCTTCTCCTCGAGGTTCATCCCGGCCATCGGCTCGTCGAGCAGGAGCAGTTTCGGTTTCAACGCCAGCGCCCGGCCCAGCTCGACCCGCTTGCGCAGGCCGTACGCCAGCGTCCCCACCGGCTTCTTGCGGATGTTCTCGATTTCGAGGAAGTCGATAATGTCCTCGACCATCTTCCGGTTCTCGATCTCCTCGGTGCGTGCCGGGCCGAGAAAGATGCCTCCAGCGAGGATCCCTCGTTTCAGGAACTGGTGGCGCCCGAGCATCAGGTTGTCGAGCACGGTCATATGGTGGAAGAGGGCGATGTTCTGGAAGGTGCGGGCGATGCCGAGATGCGTGACGTGATCCGGCTTCATCCCTGTGAGTTTGCGATCCTCGAAGTAGACCGCTCCCCGCTGCGGCTTGTAGACGCTGGAGATGCAGTTGAAGATCGAAGTCTTCCCGGCGCCATTGGGACCGATGATCGCGTGGATGGATCCTCTCTCCACGTTGATCGAAACCCCGTTGATCGCCTTCACCCCTCCGAAGGAGAGGTGGATGTCGTCGATCCGAAGCAGCGGCATAAGGGCTCCATGAACGGTAATCTNAATATGTANCGCAAGCCCCGTGCCAATATCAAACCGATGTTTTGGAATATCGATAATCAGGAATATAACATATTATTCAACTGCTTACGTTTTTCTGCCGTTACGGAACGGCAATAAATTCGGGAGGAATTGAATGAGTTTTGGTGTTTTTGCCAAGGCGCCGGCTTGGTGTTTGGTAATTATGCCGCTTGTTACTGCTTGGTAATCTGCCCGCTGGCCGGCGGAACCGGGCCTTCGTTCGCCACAACCCATACCGGAGCGACGGCAATGGAGGATTGGTTCCCGTTGTCGAGGATCGCTCGTACCGTCAAGTAGGCCCCCTGGTTTTTTACCATCTGCCGCGCGATTGGGTCGAAATCAAACGTAGTGGTGGAGATCGATGAGGCCAGTTGCCGCAACGACCCGGCGGAGAGCGCCGGGTCGTCGGTCCAGTAGGCCGTGTACCGGACGGTGCGCCCCGGATCGAGGGGCGTACCGTCCGCATAGGTCGTGACCGGTTCCCAGGCGATTCGCCACACTTCCGTGGGGACCGTTGATATCGGACCCGTGATGCCCATATTCTGCGGGGCCGCAGGAGCCAGGCTCGGCACGTCGACGATGCTCACGGTCCGCGTCGCCGTCCGCGTCACGCCGCCGCTGGTGTAGCTCGCCGACACCGTCACCGTCTGGTTCGACGTCACCGCCGAGGCCGTCAGAACGCCCCCGGTGCTGATCGTCGCATAGGACGAGTTCTCGCTCCAGGACGGGGTGACCGACGTCGTCGTCCCGTCGTCCCACGTCGCCGTCGCCGTGTACGTCCCGGTGCCGCCCTCGTTCACCGACGTCGGGCCGCCGACCGCGATGCTCGAGAGCACGGCCGGCACGCTCACCACGGGCACGGTCCAAGAAAATGCAGGGGAGAGTGCCGACTCTTCCCCGGTGTTCAGCACGGCCTTCGCCGTGAAATAGACGGTCGAACCGCGCGTCATCCCCTGGAGATCGGGATCGAACGTGGTGGAGGTCTGTGGCACGGAAGAGCCGATGGTGCGGAGGGATGCGATCGACAAACCGGCATCCGTGGTCCAGTACGCCGTGTAGGTGACCGTTTTCTCCGCCTCGATCGGCGTACCGTCCGTGTACGTGGTGACCGGATCCCAGGAGACGGTCCGCGTTTCAGCAAACGTACGGGAGGTTATCGCGAGGAGGCACGCTATCGTCAACAAGAACAGAACCGCATTTTTTTTCATGCTCACCGACCTCGTAGGCTGATTACTTGCAGGATCAAGAACGGTCCCAGGCGACCGGGGCCATGAACGCCGATTTCTGGCGGTCGATCCCGACCGCCCGCATGGAGACGTACAGGAGATTGCCTCCCGGAATCGATGGGATGAGCTCCAGAGTGAACTGCGTGACCGGCGACCTGACGACGGACTGACCGTCCGGGGAAAGGTTATCCGCGACGGCTGCGATCTCGACGGCGGGCTGGTCGTTCTCGGTGAAATTCGGGTCGGCGCGAAGGTAGAGTTCGTAGTAATCGATATCCGCNGAAGGATTCAGCGGCGTGTTGTCGTTGAACGTGGCGGGAGCGGCCCATGCGAACACGGAAACCGGGCCGGATGGAGGCGGCGCCTGGGCCTGGGGAGTCTCTCCTCCTCCTCCACACCCGGACAGAATCCCGATGGCTGCCAGAAGTACGATGAATCCCCTCAAGGCCGTGCGGTGATGCATTCCGAGCCCTCCCCGGNCCCCTGTCTACCGCGTCGGGACCGCCGGGCATCTCTTTCTCAAGTTGCGTGCCAGCAGGAGAGGGCTGCAGATAATTATGATAAAACCTTANANGTACATGATATATAACGGTAAATAATTATAAGAAAATTGTTGCCGAAGAACCTGCCCCCCACTGAAACGACGATCCTGGCGGGAATAATTCCGTTTATGTAATAAACGAATTTGATCCTCCGGATGGGCCTATCCGTAATAAGAAGTAACGGAACGTCTGGTGCTCAAACGTGGAAGATCAAGCGGTGGGAGGGAACGTTTTGAACGCCTCGAGGGTGATGCCGTATCGCTTCATTTTTTCCGAAAAGTTCTTGTTGTCCATCCCGGCGAGGCGAGCGGCTTCCGTCAGCTTCCCCTCGGCACGGCGCAACGCCTCCTCGATGTATCGTTTCTCGAAGAAGGATACCACCCGCTCCTTTGCGTCGCGGAACGGAAGATCCGGGTAGAATGTCGCCTCTCCACCCGGATCGGCCGGCGTCCGGGTCAATCCCCCGAGGGCCGCCGTGATCTCCGCCCGGTCCCCTTGCGCCCGGATGACGGCGCGCTCGATGAAGTTCTCCAGTTCCCTCACGTTTCCCGGCCAATCGTATGCGCGCAGCGCGGAGATGTCGTCCGGCGACAGGGAGCCGTATTCCTTCCCGCACTTGCGGGCGAACCGCCGCAGGAAGAAGTCCGCGAGGACCGGGATGTCCTCGGGCCGTTCCCGCAGCGGGGGAACGCGGATCGGGAAAACCGAGAGACGGAAGAAAAGGTCCTTGCGGAACCTCCCCGCGGCGACCTCCTCCTCGAGCGACTTGTTCGTGGCGCAGATGATCCGCACGTCCACGTCGATCTGGCGGGCTCCCCCGACGCGCAGGAACTTCTTCTCCTGGATCGCCGTCAGCAACTTCGGCTGCAGCGAGANCGGCACCTCGCCGATCTCGTCGAGGAAGAGCGTCCCCCCGTGTGCGAGCTGGAACATCCCCTTCCTGTCGGATACGGCGCCGGTGAACGCGCCCCGTGCATGGCCGAACAACTCCGTCTCGAAGAGCGTTTCGGGGATGGCGGCGCAGTTGACCTCGATCAGCGGCCCGTCGCGCCGCGGGCCGTTGTAGTGGATGGCCCTCGCNATCAACTGCTTCCCGGTCCCCGTNTCGCCGGTAAGGAGGATCGTCGTATCGAGGGGCAGNACGCCGGTCATCTCCTGCTGGAGCCGCTTCATCGCGGGGCTCTCGAAGACGAGCGTCTTTCGAAGGTCGAACGTCTCCTGGTTCCGGGCCGTCCGGAAACGGTCCGCCGCGCGCAGGTCCTGGATCTCCAGGATCCTGCGGATGTGAAGGAGAATTTCGTCCGGCTCGAACGGTTTGAGGAGGTAATCCTGCGCGCCGGCCTTCATCGCGTCCACNGCGGTCCGGATGCTGCCGTAGGCGGTCATCAGGATCACGGGAAGGTCGCCGAACTCTTCACGAAGCGAGCGGGTGAAGGCGATCCCGTCCATCCCGGGCATCCGCACGTCGCTGATGACGAGGTCGACCTCGCCGGTTTTCAACTTCTCGCGCGCCTCNGACGCCGTTCCCGCCGTGTCCACGAGAAATCCGGCGGCGACGATCGTGCGCGCGAGAGGACGCAGGAAGATCTCCTCGTCGTCGACCAGAAGAATCTTCCTTTTCATCGCTCCCCCCCCGACCCGGCGAACGGGTAGCGCGGAAATTCAACCGAGACCGTCGTCCCCTTCCCCCCCTCGGACTCGATCCGTACCTCGCCTCCGTGCATTTCCACCAGGCGCTTGACGATCGGCATCCCCAGGCCCACTCCCTGCGCCTTGTTCGTGTAGAACGGCTGGAATACCTTCCCGAGTTCTTCGACGGTCATCCCGGGTCCGTTGTCCTCCACCGTGATCCGGACGCCGCCGTCACGCTCCGAAAGCCGGACGCGCACCTTCCCGTCCCGATCCGGCGACGCCTCCACCGCGTTTTTCACGATGTTCGTCAGGACCTGCTTGACCCGCACGCCGTCCACCAGCGCCGTGCAAGGGTCCGCGGGCGCCTCGAGCGCCACCGAGACCCCCCTGCGTTTCGTCTCCTCCTCCATCCCGAAGATCGCGGAGCGGGTGATCTTGACCAGGTCGTAGGCGTCGAGGTGCAGGGAGATCTCACGGGTGTATTCGAGCAATTCGTTGACGATCACCTCCATCGAGGAGACCGCCTCACGGATCGTGCCGATCGCCTCCGCGGAGTCTCCGCCTCCGTCTCCATCCCCGAGCAGGCGGGTGCTCATCTTGATCGATCCCAGCGGAGTGCGGATCTCGTGTGCGACGCCCGCGGCCATCTGCCCGAGGGATGCCAGTTTCTCGCTCTGGATCATCTTGTTCTGCATCGCCTTGAACTCGGTCAGGTCCTTGAACGAAGCGACGAAACCGGCCGCTCCTCCGCCCCGGTCGGTGATCCGCGCCGTGGAGACGAGCCCCGGCGCCTGCGTGCCGTCGCCCCGCACGATGTCCGCCTCCCCGCGCCAATGGCCGTGGCGATACGTGGCCCGAGCGACGATCCTCTGCTTTTCCCGGTACGGGGTGTCCCGGATGAGGAGCTGGAAATCCTCCCCGATCATGGCGCTTTCCGCCCGGCGAAACAAGCGGCATGCCCCCTCGTTCACCGCGGTGATCGTCCCCTTCGCGTCGAACGCGACGATTCCGTCGTCGATGCTGTGCACGACGCTCGCCAGAAGCCGCTCCCGGGCGCGGATCTCCTCCTCCTTGTGGGAGACCGTCTCCCGCGTGGTCGCCAGATCCTTCTCCATCTCGCGGAACGACGCGACGAGCGTCTTCGCGTCCGCCAGCGCGATCGGGAGCATGTCCCGCAGGACGTTGCGCGCCGCGATCGCCCCGATGGACCCGGTGAGGATCCGCTCGAGGCGCACCGGCAGCTCCATCTGGCGGATCACCGCCTCGCGGGTCTCCCCCCGGCTCTTGATCTCCCGGATCTCGCGTACGACCTCGCCGACCTCCCTCTCCTTCTCCCGGCCGGCGTACCGGGTCACCACCGCCTCGATGTCCTCGAGGGACGGGTAGTGCGCCCCGCCGTCCGGCGATCCCCCGCGCCGGCCGATGCCCGACGGGACGGCCCGCCGTCCCTCCTCCCGCGTGCCGGCGCGCCCCGGCACGAGCAGCAGGGAGCCGGCGACGAAGCCGATCAGGTTCAGGAAGAGGCTCCAGAAGACGGCGTTTCCCACCGGGTCGCCGATCCCCGCGGCGAGGAGGTCGTTGGGCCGAAGCAGCGCGATCCCGAAGGGCCCGTGGGAGAGGATCGCCGGATCGAGGAACCCGGCCTTCACCGCCGCGGGGAGGATCATCGTGTAGAACCAGGCGGCGAATCCCGCGCAGATCCCGAGGACGGCCCCGCCGGCGGTCCCCCCTTTCCAGTACAACCCCCCGAAGACCGCCGGTCCGAACTGCGCCACGGCGACGAAGGAGATGATGCCGATCTCCATCAGCGCGGCGTTGTACGACATCAGCCGGGCGTACAGGTACCCGAGGCCGATGACGGCGAGCATCGAGGCGCGCGTCGCGGCGAGCAGGTACCCGTAGGCGTGGAACCCCTTCCGCGCCCGGAGGATCCCCGGGATGACGAGGTTGTTCGCCACCATCTTCCCCAACGCCACGGAGGAGACGACGACCATCGCCGTGGCGGCGGAAAAACCTCCGAGGAAGACGAGCAGGCTGAAGACCCGTTGGCCGGAAAGCATCGGGATGGCGAGGATGTACTTGTCGCCCGCGGCGGCCGGAAGGCCAAGGAGGAGCCCCCCGAACGCGATCGGGATGATGAAGAGGTTGATGAGGAACAGGTACAGGGGGAACATCCACATCGCCGTCTTGATATGCGACTCGTCGCCGTTCTGCACGACGAAAACGTGGAACTGGCGCGGGAGCAGAAAAACATCGATCACGGCGATGGCGAAAAAGGCCGTCCATCGTGCATACCCGTTGCCGGTCGCACCCGAAAGCCCCGTCAGCTTCCTCCATTCCGGGTGGGCGAGGATGCGGTCGTAGATCTCCCCCATCCCGTCGAACACCCCGTAGCAGACGAACAGTCCCGCCGCGAGGAGGATCACCAGCTTGATGGCGGATTCGGCCGCCACCGCCGTGAGAACGCCTCCCTGGGGCCGGGTGAAATCGAGGTAGCGCCCGCCGAAGAAGAGGGCGAAGGCGGCGAGGAACAGGGCGACGAGGAGCATCGGATCGACCGCGGCGGCCAACCCTCCTCCCGCGGATCCCGCGATCATCCCGTAGGAGATGGCCACGGCCTGGAGCTGCAGGGAGATGTACGGTACGCTCCCGACCACGAGGAATAGCGTTGCGAGGGCTCCCAGCCAGGGCGTCCCGCCGTACCGCACGCTCAGGAGGTCGGGCACGGACGTCACGTTATGGGTGCGGCAGAAGCGGACCAGCTTCCTCAGGACCGTCCACCAGGAGAGGGCGAAGACCGACGGGCCGATGAAGAGGGCGAGGAAGGAAGGGCCGGTCTGCGCGGCGTTCCCGATACACCCGTAAAACGTCCAGGAGGTGCAGTAGACCCCCGCGGAGAAGACGTAGACGTACCGGTCCAGCCCGCGGGCGCGCAGGGCGTCGAACTTCCGCTCGCCGAGATACCCGATCCCGAACAGAAGGAGCAGGTACCCCGTGACGACGGCGAGGACGAAGTTCCCCTCGAACAGCGGCCCGGGCATCTAGTGTACCGTCTCGCAAATATCTTGAAGCACCGAGAACGTCGATGCGCCGCTCCCGGCAAGACGCACGACCGAGGCGTACTTGAAAGTACGGCGAGGGAGTGCAACGAAGCCGGAGCGGATGCAGCGGCGTTCGAATGCCAAGATATTTGCGAAACGGTGCACTGGGCTACTCCCTCGAGCGCCGGCTCGCGGCGGCGAGCGCGTACACGAGGACCGCCCAGAAGAGGAAGACCCCGGCGAGAAACGACGGGACGCCGAGGAAGGTCGAGGGGAGGTCGAGCACGCCGAGGACGGGCCACGAGAAGAGGGCGAGAAACAGGAGGATGCACGCCTTCACCGCCGCTTCGCCGCCCAACTGTCCCCTCCATTGTCCGCGCAGGATCACCTATTGTACTATCAGACCATGAAGCGGCAGGTACGTCCTTCGGAAACGGTGCGCGTTCTGCTTGTCCCGGTTCTGTGCATCCTCGCCTTCTCCGTACCCCNCCTTGCTCCGCCGGCATTCGCCGACATCTACCGGTGGGAGGACGAAGGGGGAGTGGTCCACTTCACCGACGACCCTTCGGCCATACCGAAGGAATACAAGGGGAAGGCCCGGGAAATCCTGAAGGCGCCGCCGGTCGCCGGGCAACCGTCCCTGTCCACGATGGGCGCTCCCCCCCCCTCCCCGGGGCATGCCACTCCTCCCCGGTCGTCGAACGGGGAGGAATCCGAGCGCTCGATGTTCCCTCCGGACGACGACGCGACCCTGATCGAGAAGCTCCGCGCCAAGATCGACGCGAAGGAACGGTTCCTTCGCGTCGTCGACCGGAAGCAGTCCCTTTCGGTCAACCCCTACCGGAACCGGATCGTCTCTCCCCCGGACCTCGAACTTTACGGCAAGTACAAGGACGAACTTCCCCGCGACCGGGAGCTCCTGAAGGAGCTCGAGTCGCGACTCTCCCCCTTCAAGGAGCCATAAACCCGGCGGTTGCCGGGCAGACGACCCGCATCGGCGCGCCCGTTGCGGGGTGCCGGAACGTCACCTCCTCCGCGTGGAGCATCAGCCGCGTCTTCCCCGGTCCTTCCGGGGGGACGGCGGCGTACCTGCGGTCGCCCACGATCGGGTGACCTGCCGCGGCAAGGTGCGCCCGGATCTGGTGGCGTTTGCCGCGCGCGATCGTCGCCCGGACCAGGGTGCGGCCTTCCCCGGCGGGCCGTACCGGCTCGACCCGGGTCCATCGACTCGGGTCCGGATCCGCCACCCCTGTCCGCACCCGGACCGTTTCCCCCGCATTCGAATCGATCGCAAAGTGGATCGGGAACGCCTCCGTCACGTCCCCTTCCACGACGCAAAGGTACCGCTTGACGATCGCTCCCATCTCCCGCTCGTGCCGCAGAACCGCCCACGCCTCCGGCGTGAGCGCCGCAGGAATCGCCCCGCTGGTGGCGAAATCGAGGCGCGTGAGCAGGGTGAGACCCGGGAACGGCGCGATTTCCGCCACCTGCGGGTGAAGTTTCCTCAGGTATCCGGCAAGCGTCCCTGCCTCCAGCGGCCGCTGGGGCTCCGTGTGGATGTCGTGGGGCTTGCACAGGACGGCCACGTGGAAGTCCTCGTACGCGACGGACGCCATCGGGAGGTCGGAAGGAACCGGGAGCCAGTCCGATCCTTCCGCGAGGGCTGAAACGTCGACGCGCTCGCCTTCCCGGAGGATACGTCCCTTCGGGGATACGGCCCCGCCGACGCGGACCGCCCCGGACTCGAGGGCGAACCGGACGCTGCGNGAAGGCACCGAAGGGAACCGGACCCGCAGGAACCGGTCGAGACGGGTCCCGGACTCCCGGGAGAGAACGTCGAGCGCCTGGAGAATCAGCATTTCAAGGTGTATACTGTGTCCAGGGAAAAGCGTCGGATTGTCCACACGGATGAACCCGTACCGGAAAGGGGGTTCACGACATGTATGACAGGATCCTTGTCCCGCTGGACGGTTCCGTACTCGCGGAGCGGGCGATCCGGCATGCGGAGGAGATCGCGCGCGGAACCCGGGGCGAAATCATCCTCTTGCAGGCCGTAAACCTCCCGATGCCGGTCGTCCCCGAAGCCGTCCTGCTGCCGGACAGCAAGTGGCTCGCCGAGGCGAAGAAGGACGCGGCCCGGTACCTCCACGGGATCGCCGCGCCGCTGCGCGACGCCGGGATCCGGGTCCGCACGATGGTGGACGAGCGTCCGCCGGCGGACGCGATCCTCCACGTCGCCAGGGGCGAGGATGTCGACCTGATCGTGATGAGCACGCACGGCCGTGGCGGTCTGTCCCGTCTCCTCATGGGGAGCATCGCCGAGAGCGTGTTCCGGGCGACGTCGAGGACGGTGATGCTCGTCAAGCCGGAACCGCTTCCGGTCCCGTCGCAGAAGGACGAAAACCGGCACCTCCTCGTTCCGTAGCGAACGTCCCGCCGGGGACGTACCGCCCCGGCGGGATCTTCTCATTCCTGGACCATCGTCGCCTTGACGATCGAGACGGGCTGGAGCGGAACATCCTGGAACATGCCGGAATTCCCGGTGGGCACGGCGCGGATCTTGTCGACCACGTCCATCCCCTCCGTCACCTTGCCGAACACGGCGTAACCGTACCCTTGCGGGTTTTTCGACCGATGGTTGAGGAAGTCGTTGTTCACGACGTTGATGAAGAACTGCGCGGTGGCGGAGTCGACGACCGAGGTCCTGGCCATCGCAAGGGTGCCGCGGTCGTTTTTCAGGCCGTTCTCCGCCTCGTTCCTGATCGGCGGGTGTTTCGCTCCCCTCTCCTTCATATCCTTCGTGAACCCGCCGCCCTGGACCATGAAGTCCCGGATCACGCGGTGGAAGATCAGACCGTCATAGTGACCATCCTTGACATAGGTGAGGAAATTCTTCGCGGATACCGGCGCCTTGTCGGGGTACAATTCGACCTTGACCACCCCAAGGCTCGTTTCGAGAATCACCACGGGCTTGCCTCCTTTGCGGGCGGTCTCGGCGCCGAACGCGATCCCGCAGCAGAGGAGCAGGATCCCCGCAACCACGAGCAGTTTTCGCATCGCAACCTCCCGGCATGTTTTGAAAGGAACATTTTACGTGATTTCGGGTTTTCATAGAATAATCGAATGAGGAAAACCATGCTGCTCCTCCTGGTCGCGCTGTTCTCCGCGGCGGCTATCGCCTTTCCCTGCGCCGCGACCGCGGAACCGCATCGCCTGTCGGTCGACGNCGCCGTCCGGGTCGCGGTGGAGCGGAACCTCGGCCTGGAGGTGGAAACATACAACCCCGCCATCGCCGCGACCGACATCCTGCGGGCCCGGTCGATCTACGACCCTCGCCTCTCCGCCCTCCTGGACCATCGCGGGGATGACCGTCAGGCGGGCCCGGCTTCCCCGTTCGTCAACCGGAGCCGCTTCTTCGACGCCGACGTATCGCTGGACCAACTCCTTCCCTCCGGCGCGACGGCTTCCGCGGCATTCGCCAATTTCTGGTCGAGGGACAACCTCGGGCTTTCCACCTCCCGTTACGTCCGGCCGGAACTGATCCTCTCCCTTTCCCAACCGCTCCTCCAGGGGCTCGGAAAGGAGGTTACGGAACGCGGCATCACGACGGCGGACGACGCGATGGATCTGTCGCTTGCGAGCTGGAACCAGAAAGCGCTCGATACGGCCGCGGAGGCGAGGAACCGGTTCTTCGCGCTGGTAAAAGCGAGGGAGAGCCTCGCCACCCGGAAGGCTTCCCTCGCCGTCGCCCGGCGCGTCCACGAGGAGAACGAGGCGCGGGTGAAAGCCGGGGTCCTCGCCGCCTTCGAACTCCAGGACTCGGAGCTGGGAGTGCTCCTGCGGGAAAAAGACCTCCTCGACGCGGAACTTGCGGAAAGGGACGCGGCCGATCAACTTCGGGTCACGCTGCACCTGCCCCCCGGAACGACCCTCGAGATCCCCGACACCCCCTGGACGGACGTCACGGAACCGTTGGAGGAGGAGGCCCTGGGATCCGCCCTGCGACGCCGCCCCGACCTGGCGAAAGCCCGCACTTCCCTGCGGACCGCGGAGTTCAACGAGCAGGTCTCCCGCAACCTCGCCCTCCCGGCCCTTTCGCTCGAGGGGAGCGCGGGAATCACGGGAATCGGGACGGATTACGGGAACGCGATCGACGACATGGGGTCCGGAAAATATCCGAACTGGTCGGTCGGGTTGCGCTTCTCCGTTCCGCTGGGGAACACCGCCGCGCGAGCCGACGTCGCCGCCGCGGGCCTCAAGGCCCGGCAGGCGCGTACGGGGGTCGCCGTCCTCGAGGAGTCGGCGGGTCTCGAGATCCGGGCGGCCCTCCGGGCGCTCGAAACCCGCCGGAAGCAGAACGAGGTGGCGAGCAAGGGAGTGTCGGTTGCGGAAACACGGCTTGCCTCCTTCCTGAAGAGGGGGAAACTGGGTCTTTCCACCACGAAGGACGTCCTCGACGCCGAAGCCAACCTGACCCAGGCCCGTGAAAATCTCTCCGGCGCGCGGTCCGATTACCAATCGGCATTTACCGGACTGTGGAAGAGCACCGGGGAACTGCTCGACCGTCACGGCGTGCGCCTGGGCGGAAAATCGATCGGAACGCGGACCTCGAAGGGAACCCCATGAAAAAAATCCTGATCGGGACCGTCCTGGCGGCCGTCGTCGCCTTCGCCGGATACATGTACGTGAAGAAGGAAAACGGCGGGGCCGCTTATCGGACCGCGAAAGTGGAAAAGGGGGAGATCGTCGACGCCATCACGGCGACGGGGAACATCAACGCCGTCACGACCGTTTCGGTGGGGAGCCAGGTCTCCGGGACGATCCAGCAGATCTTCGTCGACTTCAATTCGCGCGTGCGCAAGGGGCAGGTGATCGCGCTGATCGACCCCCGCCTGCTCGATGCGTCGGTTACCCAGGCCCGCGCAAGCGTCGACAGCGCGAAGGCAGCCCTCGAGCGTGCGCAAGTAGGCGTGATCGACACGGATCGGACGAACCGCCGGAACAGGGAACTCGTCAAGGACGGTTTCGTCGCCCAGGCGGACGTCGACGCATCGCAGACCGCCTGGGAACAGGCGCTGGCGCAGAAGCGGAGCGCCGAAGCCGCCCTGCAACAGGCGGAAGGGGCGTTGCGGGTCGCGGAGACGAACCGCGAGTACGCCACGATCCGCTCGCCGGTGGACGGGATCGTCATCTCCCGGAACGTCGACGTGGGGCAGACGGTGGCCGCCTCGTTCCAGACGCCGACCCTCTTCTCGATCGCGCAGGACCTGACGAAGATGCAGGTCGACACGAACGTGGACGAATCCGACATCGGCCGGGCCGTCATCGGCGAGAACGTGACGTTCACGGTGGACGCCTGGCCCGAAAAGACGTTCACCGGGACGGTGACCCAGGTCCGCAACTCCCCTATCGTGACGCAGAACGTGGTCACCTACAACGTCGTCGTCCGGGTCGACAACCGGGACCTGCTCCTCAAGCCCGGAATGACGGCGAACGTCTCGATCGAGGTGAAAAAATTCGAGGACGTCTTGAAAATCCCCAACGCTGCGCTCCGGTACCGCCCGACGGTGAAGGGATCCGGGGACGAGGGCGCCGGGAAGCGGACGGAGAACGGGAAAGGGAAAGAGGCGGGGGGGCAGCGCGTCTACCTCCTCGGGAAAGACGGCAAGGCCTCGCCGGTACGGATCAAGACCGGGGTCTCCAACGGGACGTTCACCCTGCTCGAGGAGGGGAACCTGAAAGAGGGGGATGTCCTGGTGACCGGGGAGTCGCAGGGGCAAAAGGCTGCCGGCAACGCTTCCCCGCCCGGGATGGGCCTGGGCAGGTTCCGGTAGCCGTGGGCGTCGCGGCGATCGAGGTCACCGGCCTCGTCAAGACGTACCGGCTGGGGGACGTCGACGTGGAAGCCCTGAAAGGGGTGGACCTGTCGATCCCGGCGGGGGAATTCCTCGCCGTGATGGGGCCCTCCGGCTCGGGAAAATCGACCCTGATGAACATCTTGGGGTGCCTCGACCGCCCGACGTCGGGAAGTTACCGCCTCGACGGCGAAGAGGTTGGGACGCTTTCCCGCGACGACCGCGCGGTCCTTCGCCGGAACCGTCTCGGCTTCGTCTTCCAGGGGTTCAATCTCCTCTCCCGCCTCTCCGCGAGGGAAAACGTCGAGCTGCCGATGATCTACGACGGCACGTCCGCCGCCGGCCGCCGCGAGCGCGCGCTCGCGGCCCTCTCCTCCGTCGGCCTGGCCGACCGGGCGCACCACCTCCCGTCGCAGTTGTCCGGGGGCCAGCAGCAGCGCGTCGCGATCGCCCGCGCGATCGTCAACACCCCCTCCCTGATCCTGGCCGACGAGCCCACCGGGAACCTCGATTCCTCGACCAGCGAAGAGATCTTGGGGATCTTCCAGCGATTGAACGACGAACGCGGGATCACCCTGGTCCTCGTAACCCACGAGCAGGACATCGCCCAGTTCGCGAAGCGCGTGATCCGGTTTCTCGACGGCAGGATCGTCGAGGATCGCCCCATACCGGAGCGTCGACGGCCGGCGGCCCGCGAGGTTACCGCGGAATGAACCTCTATTCGGCGGGAAGGGTCGCCTTCCGGTCGCTGCGGGCGAACAAGATGCGCTCCATCCTCACGATGTTGGGGATGATCATCGGTGTGGCGGCGGTCATCATCATGGTGGCGATCGGCGAGGGAGCGAACCAGCGGATCTCCGCCCAGATCGCCTCCGTCGGGTCGAACCTGCTGCTCGTGCTACCGGGGAGCACCACATCAGGAGGGTTGCGGTCGGGGTTCGGGGGCGCACCCACGCTGACGATGTCGGACGCGCGGGCGATCGGAAGGGAGCTTTCCTCGGTACGGGCGGCCTCTCCCTCCATGCGCTCGAGCGGACCGGTGGTCTACGGAAACCAGAACTGGAGCACGATCCTCCAGGGCGCCGCTCCGGAGTACCTTGAGATGCGCGAGTGGAAGGTCGTCTCGGGGAGGAACTTCACCGCGAAGGAGACCGAGGCGGCCTCCAAGGTCTGCCTGCTCGGGCAGACGGTGTCCGACTACCTGTTCGGCACCGAAGACCCGGTCGGGAGGATCGTCCGGATCAAGCGGTCTCCGTTCACGGTCGTCGGCATCCTCGACCGGAAGGGCCAATCGCCGCAGGGCCAGGACCAGGACGACGTCGTGATCCTCCCCATCACGACGATGCAGAAGAAGCTGTCGGGAAGCGCGCACGTGGGCGCGGTGGGCGTCATCATGGTGCAGGCGGTCGACGGCGACCGCGTCAAGGAAGCCGAGCAGCAAGTCGTCGATCTGTTGCGCCAGCGCCACCGGATCGGACAGGAGGGGACCGACGATTTCTCGGTACGGAACCTCTCCGAGATGCTGGCGCTGGCCGAGTCCGCCACGCGGGTCATGAGCCTGCTCCTGGGAGGGATCGCCTCCGTGTCGCTGCTGGTCGGCGGCATCGGGATCATGAACATCATGCTGGTGTCGGTGACGGAGCGGACGCGGGAGATCGGGATCCGGATGGCGGTCGGAGCGCGGGAGCGCGACATCCTCTCCCAGTTCCTGATCGAGGCGGTGCTGCTGGCGCTGACGGGGGGCGCCGTGGGGATCCTCCTCGGGGCGGGCGGAGCCGTCCTCACCTCCAGGCTCGCCGGATGGTCGACCGTCCTCTCCCCCGCGGCGATCTTCCTGGCGTTCGGCTTCTCGGCGGCGGTCGGGGTTTTCTTCGGCTTCTACCCGGCGCGCAAGGCGTCCCGGATGGACCCGATTGAAGCACTTAGATACGAGTAGGTACCATCACTGCGATTCCGTTCTTGGCGGAGGACACTCCTTCCCTCCACCCGGGGTTGAACCAGGAATGTCCCCCTCTGTCACTCCGGCGGGGCAGGGAATCGGACCGTGATGGATGCGCGCACCGGTCCCTTTTCGCGGGAGGGTCGGCGGGCGCTCACGCGGACTTCCGTCACCCCCCCGACCGGTGGACGGCCGTAGGCGGCGCCGAAGTCGTCCACGAGACGGCGCGCCGTGGAAACGGTCTTCCCCACCTCTTCCGGTCCCGCGACGACGAACACCGTCTCCTCTTCCCAGAGGCGGTACATCGAACCGACCGGGAGCCCGTTTCCCCACGCGTACGTCAGGCGGATCCCGGACGGGGTGAACCCGTTCCAGACCTGCCTCAACAGGAGCGAGACCCGCCGTTTCGCCCCGAGCTTCAGGGAGTCTTTTCCGAAGACGAAAGTGACGGACGCGGGGAATGCCGCCTCGCCCGGGAAGTAGTCGTTCCTCCCGGAATTCACGTTGTCCGCGGCGAAGCGCAGCACGGCGGGACCCGGTTCCCAGCGCCCGGTGCGCGCGTACGAAACGCCGGTGCCGGGGGCCATCGTCATCTCGACCGAGATGCCGTTGTCGGTCCCGCCGACGCGGCGCTCCGGAAGCGACTCCCAGCGCCCGGGGGTGGACTCTTCCCATGTCCCCCGCCCCTCTCCCGCGACTCCGATCCGGTCGGACGCGGCAAACAGCACGGTGCAACCGAGCAGGAAAAGCGCGGTCCGGAGAACGTTACGCATCGTCGCCTCGCTCCTCCACCCGTCGGAGGACCTCGAACCCGGTTTCCGGGAGGAATTTCGCAAACCGCTCCGCGCACGCCGCCGTCCGGTCGAACCGGTCTCCGCGGAACACCACCCGCACGCGGTACTCCCCGTCGGAGATCGGGTACGACCCGATGCCGACATCGGGGAACGCCGACATCGCGTCCTTCATGATGCCGGCGTAGGACGATTCCGGGGCCATCGCGTAGAGGGTGACGCGGCTCCTGCGGCGACCGGAGACCATCGGCCTCACCCACTCGAACATCGCCTGGAGCATCCGCGGGACTCCGGGGAAGACCGCCATCCGGGCGATGAAGAACCCGGGCGCCGGGGAAAGCGGGTTCGGTATCAGCGTCGCGCCTTGCGGAACCTGGGCCATCAGCAACCGGAAGGAAGGATTCGCCCCCTTGTACGGCCGGGACTCCAGGGCCGCCTTCGCCTCCGGGTTCACGACGAGGGGAACGCCCGCGACCTCGGCCACCGCGTCCCGGGTGATGTCGTCCGGAGTGGGGCCGATCCCTCCCGTCAGGAGGAGGAGGTCCACCTCCTCCAGGTACCAGCGCAGGTGCCGCACCACCACGGGAATATCGTCGGGAAGGATCGCACACAGGGACGTCTCGGCCCCCCAGTCGGCCAGCAGCGGGATCATGTAGGCGATGTTCGCCTCCCTGATTTCCCCCTTCAACACCTCGTCGCCGAGGATGACGATCCCCACTTTCGTCGCCATGCGCGCCTCCCTGATCGAATCGCTTTATCTTACCCCCGGAAGGGGGGAAAATCATTGACATCCCCTTCCTTGAATCGGTACCGTGGGGTACATTCCGCCCGGAGCGAATCGTTGAAAAAACCCGTCACGTACAGAAGCGCCGGCGTCGACATCGACGAGGGGGACCGCCTCGTCCGCCGGATCAAACCGATGGTCCGNGCCACACACCGCAAGGAGGTGCTGGGGGAGATCGGCTCGTTCGCGGGATTCTTCCGCTTCCCCNCCCGGAAATACAGGGACCCGGTGCTCGTCTCGGGCACCGACGGCGTCGGCACCAAGGTCAAGGTCGCCGCGGCGGCCCGGAAATTCGATACGGTGGGGATCGACCTCGTCGCCATGTGCGTGAACGACATCCTCGTCCACGGCGCCGAGCCGCTCTTCTTCCTCGATTATTACGCCACCGGGAAACTCTCCTCCGACGATGGCGCCCAGGTGGTTTCGGGCGTCGCGGAAGGATGCCGCCAGGCCGGCTGCGCGCTTCTCGGCGGAGAGACGGCCGAGATGCCGTCGGTCTACGCCCGNGGAGAGTTCGACCTCGCGGGATTCGCGGTGGGAGCGGTGGATCGGCGCGCGATCATCGACGGCCGCTCCGTTCGGCCCGGCGACCTGCTCGTCGGGCTTTTCTCCTCCGGCCTGCACAGCAACGGGTACTCCCTCGCGAGGAAGGTCGTCTTCGACATCCTCGGAAAGCGGATCGGCCAGCGCGTCCCCGAATGGGGCGCCACCGTCGGGGAGGTACTCCTTCGGCCCACCCGCATCTACGTCCGGCCCGTCCTCTCCCTGCTCCGGAAAATGCGCATCCTCGGGATGGCGCACATCACCGGTGGAGGGATCACCGGAAACGTTCCGCGTTCCCTCCCCGATGGCGTCACCGCCGTCGTCGACCGTTCCGCCTGGGAAATCCCGCCCGTATTCCGCACGATCTGTGCGGCGGCGCGCCTGCCCGACGAGGAGGCGTTCCGCACCTTCAACATGGGGATCGGGATGGTGCTCATGCTCCGGCCCGGGGATGCCGATCGGGCGGTTGCCCATTTCCGCCGGGCCGGTCTTCCGGCCGCCGTCATCGGGGAGGTCCGGAAAGGGCGCCTGCGGGAGCCGCGCGTGATCCTTACGGGAGGGAAGCGATGAAGGAAAACCTTGTGATCGCCGTGCTCGTCTCGGGCAGCGGTTCCAACCTTCAGGCGATCATCGACGCCGCGGAGCGGGGGGAGATCCCGGGGCGGGTCGGATTGGTGCTGAGCAACAAGGCGGACGCCTACGGACTGACCCGGGCAAGGAACCACGGGATCCCGACCGCGGTGGTGGACCACAAGGCGTACGGAAGCAGGGAGGAGTTCGATGCGAAGATGGTGGAGGCGATCCGCGCCTCGGGAGCCCGCCTCGTCTGCCTGGCCGGGTTCATGCGGGTGGTGACGCCGGTGTTTCTGCGCGCGTTCCCCCACCGGATCCTCAANATCCACCCGGCGCTGCTCCCTTCCTTCCCCGGGACGCACGGGCCGGGGCAGGCGCTGCGATACGGGGTCCGCTTCTCCGGGTGCACCGTCCACTTCCTCGACGAGGGAGTCGACACGGGACCGATCATCGTGCAGGCGGTGGTCCCGGTGCACGAGGACGACACGGAAGAGACGCTGGCGGCGCGGATACTTAAGGAAGAGCATCGGATCTACCCGGTGGCGATCCGACTGTTCCTCGAAGGGAGGCTCACCGTTTCCGGAAGGAGGGTGATGACGAGGGACACGACGAGGATCCCGGACTTCTCCCGCCGCAATCCCGATGCCTAGGGCGGCGCACGCATCGGGAGGGTCCAGCGGAGCCGCCGCAGGAGGGGGGGCGCAGTGAGGTAAAGCGCAGCCGTGCAGGTTCACCGCACGGCGAGCCACGAACGGAGCCCCGCCCTCCGAGGCGGCGCAGCATAATCTCTCACTCCCAG
>C687J29039_10000189_pt1 | contig 23870 bp, 23 predicted proteins | sample RifCSP16_2_FD_29039 | JGI IMG/M metagenome (IMG submission 29039)
GCCCGACGCCACGTCCCGGTGCTGGAGGGCGTGGACACCCGCAAGCTCACCCGCCACATCCGCTCCGCGGGTGCCATGCGAGGTATCGTGGCGCAGGGGGCGGAGCCCAGTCGTGAAGCGCGGGCCGCGCTCGAGGCCAGCCCGCGCATGGAAGGGCAGGACCTGGCTTCGCGAGCCACCGCGCCGGGCGAGCGGGTGGTGGGCGACGCAAAAGCGCGCCACCATGTGGTGGCCTATGATTTCGGCATGAAGGAGAACATCCTGCGGGTGTTCACGTCGCTGGACTGCCGGGTGACGGTCGTTCCGGCGGCTACGCCCGCGGCGCGCGTGCGGGAGCTCGAGCCGGACGGCCTGTTCCTCTCGAATGGCCCCGGAGATCCCGCGGCCGTGGAGTACGTGCTTCCGGTGATTCGCGAATTGACCAAAGACGGTCTGCCCACCTTCGGCATCTGCCTGGGTCACCAGTTGATTGGGCTGGCGTTCGGAGGAGAGACCGTCAAGCTCCCCTACGGGCACCGGGGCGGGAACCACCCGGTTCGTGACCTTGAGACGGGCCGGGTTCTCATAACCAGCCAAAACCACGGATTTGCTGTCAGGGGAACAGGTAAGGACGTCCCAGGTGCAAAGTCACTTGAGGTGACACATCGTAACCTCAATGATGACACCGTGGAAGGCCTTAGGCACAGGGAGTTACCCCTTTTCGCCGTGCAGTACCATCCGGAGGCCTCTCCGGGCCCTCACGACGCGAGGACCCACTTCCACCAATTCCTCCAAGCTCTTGACAGTCAATAGGTAAGCCCATATGTTGACCCCCCGCGTCGCTACGGTCGGGGCCTTTTTTTTACACCTCGAGGCCGGCCTAGCAGGGGGAATGGATGACCAAGGCCGATCTCGTTGAGAAGGTGACCGCGACCATCGCCCGAACGGCGGGGCCGATGATCTCGAAGAAGGACTGCGCCAGGGTGGTGGACGCGTTCCTCGACGCGGTCAAGGCCGCCTTGTCGGAGCAGCACAACATCGAGATCCGCGGGTTCGGCACGTTCAAGATCCGCAAGCGCAAGACGCGCATGGCGAGAAACCCTCGCACCGGAGATCCGGTGGAAGTCGCGGCCCGCCCCGTGCCGGTGTTCAAGCCCTCCAAAGAACTCAGGGCCATGGTCGCCGAGGCGACCGAGCGAGTGCCGCAAGCCTGAGCCGTTCCTCATAGTCAGTTGGAGCAGTACGCCGCCCGCGGCTATATTCTTCGCTCCTATGCAGTTCCGGGTCGCCTCGAAGGCCGAGCCCAGCACCGCCATCCGAGTCACGGTGCGGCTGTTCGCCCAATACGCGGAGCTGGTCGGCGCCGACGCGATCGCACTTGAGTTGCCGCCAGAAGCCACGGTGGCGGACGCCGTTGCCGCCGTGCGCCGGCAGGCCAACAACGGTCACCAACTCCCCTCGCGACCCCTCGCCGCGGTGAATCTCGCCCACGTGCTCCCCGAGCAGCGCTTGGCGAATGGGGACGAGTTGGCGCTGCTTCCCCCGCTCGCCGGTGGCTGAAGGCCGCCATCTCACCCGCCGGCCGATCGAGCCGGCCGCACTCCTGGCCGCCGTGAGCGATCCGGGGCTGGGTGGCGCGGCGCTGTTCCTGGGCACCGTGCGGCGCGGGGCCGAGGACGGCCCGGTCGCGAGCATCGAGTACTCGGCCTACGAGGAGATGGTGGAGTCCGAGTTCGACCGCATCCTCGCAGAGGCCGGGCAACGATGGCCGGGCGGGCGCGTCGCGGTCTGCCACCGCCTGGGAACCGTGCCAGCCGGCGAGGCCAGCATCGCGATCGCCGCAGCCATGCCCCACCGTGCGGATGCCTTTGCGGCCTGCCGATTCGTGATCGAGGCGGCCAAGCAGCGCCTCCCCGTCTGGAAGCAGGAGATCTTGGACGACGGAACGCGGCGTTGGCGGGGCGACCCTCACCCCGGGGCCCGCTCCCCGCAGGAGTGAGGATGAGCCTCACGGTGGTGGTGATCGAGCCGCAAATCCCGCCCAATACCGGGAACATTGCTCGCTTGTGCGCGGCCACCGACACCTCGCTCCAGCTGGTCGAGCCATTGGGTTTTTCGCTGGACGATGATCAGCTCCAGCGCGCCGGTCTGGACTACTGGAACGAGGTGGACCTGTGGGTCCACCCCTCCTGGCGGGAGTTCCGCGATGCGGTCTCGCGGGATCGCTGCCTCTATTTCTCCGCGCACGGCGGCCAATCGTACCTCTTGGCGCCCTTTTCCTCGAACTCGGTGCTGGTGTTTGGGAACGAGACCATGGGGCTGCCGGAGCGGATCCGGGAGAAGCACCCGGAGCGGGTGTATCGGATCCCGATGCGTCCGGCCGTACGCAGCCTGAATCTCGCGACGGCCGTCGGGATCGTGCTGTACGAAGCCCTCCGGCGCGTGGGCGCCGAGCTGGAAGATGGGACGCCGCCCACGGACGCCCCCACCGAGCGTCCCCGCCGGCCGCGCCGCGGCCGGGTAGACCATTCGACCCAACATTCGGGAGGGGGAGAGGGCCAGAGTGAATCATGAATAAGATCACCGTGGTGGGCGCCGGGAACGTGGGCGCCACGCTCGCGCAGCGGCTGGCGGAGAAGGAGCTGGCCCGCGAAGTCGTGCTGGTGGACATCGTCGAAGGCATCCCGCAGGGCAAAGGACTGGACCAATGGGAGACCGGCCCCATCGAAGGTTTCGACACCCGGGTGACCGGAGCCAACGATTATGGTCCGGCAAAGGGCAGCGAACTGTTCGTGGTGACGGCNGGGATCGCTCGGAAGCCCGGCATGAGCCGGGACGACCTGGTGAAGACCAACGCGGACATCGTGAAGGCGGTGAGCCAGGAGATCAAGCAGGCGTCGCCGCACGCCATCGTGGTGGTGGTGTCCAATCCGCTGGACGTGATGTGCTGGGTCACCAAGCGGGTGACCGGATTCCCCAGGGAACGGGTGATCGGGATGGCCGGGGTGCTGGACACGGCCCGCTATCGGGCCTTCCTGGCCGACGCGCTCCAGGTCTCCGTTGAGGACATCCAGGCCATGGTGCTGGGCGGCCACGGCGACACCATGGTGCCGCTGGTGTCCTACACCACGGTGAGCGGCATTCCGGTCACCCAGCTGCTGGACGCCAAGAAGCTCGAGGCCGTCGTCCAGCGCACCCGCAACGGCGGGGCCGAGATCGTGAACTACCTGAAGACGGGCTCGGCGTACTACGCGCCATCGGCGGCGGCGGTGCAGATGGTGGAAGCGATCGTGCACAACAAGCACCGCGTCCTGCCGTGCTCGGCCTGGCTGGAGGGCGAGTACGGACTGAGGGACATCTTCCTGGGCGTCCCGTGCAAGCTGGGCGCCAAGGGGCTGGAGGGGATTATCGAGGTGGAGCTGACGGACGCCGAACGGGCCGCGCTCACGAAGTCCGGCGAGTCGGTGCGGGAGACGATAGGAGTGGTGAAGCTCTAGATCGCGCCTTCTGCCACCTCGCGCGGCGCGTAGGTCAGCGCCGCCTTGATGTAGTCCCGGTTGAGCAGCGCGATGAAGTCGATGCTGATGCCCTTGGGGCAGGCGGCCTCGCAGGCTCCGTGATTGGTGCAGTTGCCAAAGCCGTCCTGGTCCATCTGCTCCACCATGCCCAGGACCCGTTGCAGCCGCTCCGGCTGGCCCTGCGGCAGCAGGGCCAGGTGGGCGACCTTGGCGGCCGTGAACAGCATAGCCGAGCCGTTGGGGCAGGCCGCCACGCACGCGCCGCACCCGATGCAGGCGGCCGCGTCCATCGCGCGGTCCGTGTTCTCCTTGCGCACGGGGATCGCGTTGGCGTCCGGCGCGCTCCCGGTCCGGACCGAGATGTACCCNCCGGCCTGGATGATGCGGTCGAACGCGTTCCGGTCCACCACGAGGTCCNTCACCACCGGAAACGCCTTGGCCCGCCACGGCTCCAGCCACAGCTCATCGCCGTTCGTGAAGTGCCGCATGTGGAGCTGGCAAACGGTGGTCTTCTCGAGCGGCCCGTGCGGGCTTCCGTTGATCACGAAGCCACACGAGCCGCAGATGCCCTCGCGGCAGTCGTGCTCGAACGCGATGGGATCCTTGCCGGCCTCCAGCAGCCCCTGGTTCACCACGTCCAGCATCTCGAGGAACGACATGTGCTCAGTGATGTCGCGCGCCTCGTAACGCTCGAACCTCCCGGCCGCCCCGGGGCCTGCCTGGCGCCAGACATGCAGAACCAGATTCATCACTTGTAGCTCCGCTGCGCGAGGTGCACCGCCTCGAACGTGAGCGGCTCCCGGTTCAGACGCGCCGGGCTGCCGGCGCCCGCGTACTCCCAGGCGGCCACGTAGGCGAATCGCTCGTCGTTCCGCAGGGCTTCGCCGTCTGGCGTCTGGTATTCTTCGCGGAAGTGGCCGCCGCAGGACTCCTCCCGGTGCAGCGCGTCCTGACACATCAGCTCACCGAACTCCAGGAAGTCCGCGACGCGGCCCGCTTTCTCCAGCTCCTGATTGAACTCCGAGTCGCTGCCCGCGACCCGGACCTCTCGCCAGAACCGCTCGCGCAGCTCGGGGATGACCCGGAGTGCCTCCTTGAGCCCGGCACCATTTCGTGACATCCCGCACTTGTCGCGCAAGAGCGCGCCCAGTTCACGGTGGAAGGCATCCACCGTGCGGCTCCCCTTGGCCCCCAGCAGCTTTGTGACCCGCTCGCCCACCTCCCGCTCCGTGTCGCGGCAGGCGGCGTGCCGGTCGTCCACCTGGTCGAATCGTCGCCCCGCCAGGTAGTCGCCGATGGTGTAGGGCAAGACGAAGTAGCCGTCGGCAAGCCCCTGCATCAGCGCGCTGGCCCCCAAGCGGTTCGCCCCGTGGTCGGAGAAATTCGCCTCGCCGATCACGAACAGTCCCGGGACCGTGCTCATGAGGTTGTAGTCCACCCACAGGCCGCCCATGGTGTAGTGCGGGGCGGGGTAGATTCGCATGGGGAGTTCGTAGGGGTCCTCCCCGGTGATCCGCTGGTACATCTCGAACAGGTTGCCGTAGCGCTCGGCGATCTCGGCGCGTCCCAGCCGCGCGATGGCGTCGCGGAGATCCAGATACACGCCGTTCTTCAGCGGCCCCACGCCGTGGCCCGCGTCCACCATCTCCTTGGCGCGGCGCGAGGAGATGTCGCGCGGCGCCAGGTTGCCGTAGCTCGGGTAGATGCGCTCGAGATAGTAGTCCCGCTCGGCGTCGGGAATCTCGCTCGGGGATCGCGTGTCGCCCGCCCGCTGTGGTACCCAGATCCGCCCATCGTTCCGCAGCGACTCGCTCATCAGCGTGAGCTTCGACTGATACTCGCCGCTGTGGGGAATGCAGGTGGGGTGAATCTGCGTGAAGCAGGGGTTGGCAAACGCCGCCCCGCGCTTGTAGGCCCGCCAGGTCGCGGTGACGTTGCAGCCCTTGGCGTTGGTGGAGAGGTAGTACACATTGGCGTACCCGCCGGTCGCCAGCACCACCGCGTGCGCCACGTGGGAGGAGACCGCACCCGTCACCAGATCCCGCACCACGATGCCGCGTGCCCGCCCGTCAATCACGATGACGTCCAGCATCTCGGTGCGGGAATACATGGCGACCTTGCCCGCGGCGATCTGGCGCGCCAGCGCCTGATAGGCTCCCAGGAGCAACTGCTGCCCGGTCTGGCCCCGCGCGTAGAACGAGCGCGAGACCTGAGCGCCGCCGAAGGATCGATTGGCCAACAGGCCGCCATACTCGCGCGCGAACGGCACCCCCTGGGCCACGCACTGGTCAATGATGTTGACGCTGATCTGCGCCAGCCGGTACACGTTGGCTTCGCGGGAGCGGAAATCGCCGCCCTTGATCGTGTCATAGAACAGCCGGAAGACGCTGTCCCCGTCGTTCTGGTAGTTCTTGGCGGCGTTGATCCCGCCCTGCGCCGCGATGCTGTGTGCCCGGCGCGGGCTGTCCTGGAAGCAGAAGCAGCGGACGTTGTACCCCAGCTCGCCCAGCGACGCGGCCGCCGAGGCGCCCGCCAGCCCGCTACCCACCACGATGACGTCGTATTTCCGCTTGTTCGCCGGGTTCACCAGCTTCAGGTCGAACCGGTGCCGATCCCATTGTTGCTCGATCGGCCCGTCCGGGACGTTGGGGCGGAGCTCCATTAGCGCAATACCCCCGCCAGCACCGCTACCGGCACCGAAACGAAGCCCACGAAGAGTCCCACGGCCACCACCCCTGCGACGGCGCGGCGGTAGGCGTTGTATCGCGGATGGCTGAGCCCCACGGTCTGGAGCGCGCTCCACACGCCGTGATAGAGGTGAAAGCCCACGGCACCCACGGCCAGCACGTACACCGCCGCCACGGGCCACGACTGGAAGCCCGCGACCAGGTTGTGATACACGTCGCCGGGTCTGAAGTCCGGATGAGCCGTGCCCAGCGTGAAGTGCAACAGGTGGTACCAGACGTACAGAAAGATGATGACGCCACCCCAGCGCAGCGTGCGCGACGCGTAGCTCAGCTCCAGGTGCGGTGGGGTGTGGTACGCCACCGGCCGAGCTGCGCGGGACACCAGCCACAACTGGAGGGCGGCGATGATGTGGATCGCGACGCAGGCGATCAGCACCAGGCGAATCAGCCACAGCACCTGGCCGGGACCAAAAAAGGGCCCCCCAAATGTGCGGAGCCCTTCGGCGTAAGCATTGATGTGTTCGGGACCCTGGAACGTCTTGAGATTGCCGAGCATGTGGGCGATGATCCAGAAAAACAGCACCGCGCCCGAGGCGGCCATCGCGACTTTCTTTCCGACGGTAGATCCGTAGAAATGCACCACCCGGCGCATCGCGGACTCCTAACCTAGGGTCTCAAAACGTCCGCATGATACACGGGGTGCGCGGGCTCGGGCAAGCGCGTAGTTTTGGCGCGTCCTTCACTCCAGGAGCGCCCGTGATCGTCTCCATCACGTCCCTCTGGCTCCCCATTCTGCTGTCCGCGGTCATCGTGTTCGTGGCCGCCGCCATGGTGTGGATGGCCCTGCCGCATCACAAGCACGAGTGGAACGGTCTCGCGAACGAGGAGGCGGCGCGCGCGGCGCTGAAGGGCACAGCACCCGGTCAGTACGTGCTGCCATACACCACGCCACAAGGGATGAAGGACCCCGCGTACCTCAAGAAGCGCGAGGAAGGACCCACTGCCTGGCTCACGGTGGTGCCGCCGGGCGTGAGGGGCATGGGGCCGCAAATGATGTCGTCGGTGGTGTACTACCTCGCGGTGGGCGCTCTGGCGGCCTACGTTGCCGGGCGCACGCTGGAACCCGGAGCCCACTACCTCCAGGTGTTCCGCGTGGTCGGCACCGTTACCTGGGCGGCGTACGGGTGGGGCGGCATCTCGGATGCCATTTGGTTTGGGAAACCGTGGAGCAGCGTCGCCAAGCAGCTCGGCGACGCGCTGCTGTACGCGCTCTTGACGGCGGGCACGTTTGGGTGGCTCTGGCCCGACGCATGAGGCGTATGAGAAAGTGAGAACCACGGCGTGACGCCCGGCCGGGCGTCACGCCGTTGGCGAGCCGGGCCTTATATTGCACTACCTCCGTGAGGCGTTACCTGGTCGCGGCCCTCGCCGCCCTCGCCCCGCTCCACCTCCGCGCGCAGCGTAGCGGGTTCGAAGCCACCTACGGCCGCTGGTGGCCGGATTCGACCGCCCTACTGTACGGCGTTGGGTACCATCGCAACGTGATCGGCCCGTTCGATTGGGGGTTGGGCGTAGCCCACGTGGACGACAGCCGATCATTCGCCGACCGCACCCAAACCGGCGCCGACGTTTCGCTTAGGCTAGGACGCACCGATGGCCGGGCCTACGTCGTGGGCACCGCGGGCCTCGCCATGCGGCACGGCGATGGCAGCTTCGACGCGTCATGGAGCGCGGGGGTCGGGTGGGCGGTTCCCGTCTTCTCGTTCCTGTCGCTGGGCCTGGAGGCGCGCTACCGGACCGAGGACCAGGACGCCCGGGGGTTCTGGCGGCTGCGCCCCGATGATCGCCGCGGCCTCACCCTGGGCATTCGCCTGGCCACCGGAGGTCCGCCCCGGCGGGCGCGCCAGGCGCCGACGGTCGAGCCGCCCAGGTTCGACCCGCCGTCCGAGGGCGAACTGATCACCCTGGGGCGCGACAGCGGGGCCTCGCCGGATGGGGCCCGCGTCGCCGCCGACGTGGTCCGCACCGCGATTGACGTCATGGGATCCCCCTACACCTGGGGCGGCAGCGACGCCAACGGTTATGACTGCTCGGGACTGATTCAATACGCCTATGGACAGCACGGCATCATCCTGCCGAGGATCAGCCGGGACCAGGTGCGGATGGGTAAGGCGGTCGAGCCGCGACTCGAGGTGCTGCGCCCCGGAGACATTCTGGGGTTCTCGGTGGAAGGTGACCGGGTAACCCACGTCGGGCTGTACCTGGGTGAGGGCCAGTTCATCCACAGCGCGTCCGGCGGGGTGAGACTATCCAGTTTGTCCGCCCTGGATGGCGACAGCCAGTGGTGGCGGCGGCGCTGGACGGTGGCCCGGCGAATACTGCAGTAGTCCAGCGTCCCCTTGACACGGGCGGTCCTNGCGGCGACCTTTGGGTCATATCACTNGCACTCATNNACACTGAGTGCTAATCGCAGCAGTAAGTCACTAAAACACACGCACTTGCAGCACGGAGGGTTGGTGTCATGGCAACTGCTACCAAGGCCAAAGTAAAGATCCAGCCCCTCGGTGACCGCGTCGTGATTCGGTCATTGGAGGAGGCGGANGAGATGCGGGGCGGGCTCTACATTCCGGACACCGCCAAGGAGAAGCCGCAGCAGGGCGAGATCGTCGCCATCGGCCCAGGCCGCTACGAGAAGGGCGAGCGGGTCCCGATGGAGCTGAAGGTCGGTCAAAGGGTGCTGTACGGGAAGTACAGCGGGACGGAAGTCAGGTTCGACGACGAAGAATACCTCATCATCAAGGAATCCGACGTCCTCGCCGTCATCGGCTGAGCGATCGAAGGAAGAGAGAGAGACAAGATGGGAAACGCAAAGGAACTACATTTTGGCGTCGAGGCGCGGGCCCGGCTCAGGCGGGGCGTAGACGCGCTGGCGGACGCGGTCAAGGCAACGCTCGGCCCCAAGGGCCGCAATGTCGTCATTGACAAGAAGTTCGGCAGCCCCACGGTGACCAAGGACGGTGTGACGGTCGCCAAGGAAGTGGAGCTGCCGGATCCGGTGGAGAACATGGGCGCCCAGATGGTGAAAGAGGTCGCCACCAAGACCTCGGACGTGGCCGGCGACGGGACCACCACGGCCACAGTGCTGGCCCAGGCCATCTACCGAGAGGGCCTGAAGAGCGTCACCTCGGGTATCAACCCCATGGCCATCAAACGNGGCATCGACAAGGCGGTCGAGGTCGTGGTTGGGGAGCTCAAGAAGCTNTCGGTGCCCACGGCAGGCAAGAAGGAGATCAAGCAGGTCGCCACCATCTCCGCCAACGGCGATGAGGCGATCGGCGACAAGGTCTCCGATGCCATGGAGAAGGTGGGCAAGGACGGCGTCATCACGGTGGAGGAGGCCAAGGGCCTCGAGACCGAGCTGGAGACCGTGGACGGCATGCANTTCGACCGCGGCTACCTGTCCCCCTACTTCGTGACCGACCCCGAGAAGATGGAAGCGGTGCTCGAGGACGGCTACATCCTGATCCACGACAAGAAAGTCTCGGCCATGAAGGATCTGCTGCCGGTGCTGGAGAAGGTGGCGCAGACCGGAAAGCCGATGCTCTTGATCGCGGAGGACATCGAGGGCGAGGCGCTAGCCACGCTGGTGGTGAACAAGCTGCGCGGCACGCTCAAGGTCTGCGGCGTCAAGGCTCCGGGCTTCGGCGATCGCCGCAAGGCGATGCTACAGGACATCGCGGTGCTTGCCGGCGGCCAGGTCATCAGCGATGAGGTGGGCTTCAAGCTGGAGAACACGGTCTTGAACGACCTGGGCCGGGCCAAGCGCATTATCATCGACAAGGACAACACCACGATCGTGGACGGGGCCGGCAAGCAGGATGCCATTCAGGGCCGCATCAAGGAGATCAAGGCGGCCATTGACAAGACCACGTCCGACTACGACCGCGAGAAGTTGCAGGAGCGGCTGGCCAAGCTGGCCGGCGGCGTCGCGATCATCAACGTGGGAGCCGCAACCGAGACCGAGATGAAGGAGAAGAAGGCTCGGGTGGAGGACGCGCTGCACGCGACGCGGGCGGCGGTCGAAGAGGGGATCGTGCCGGGCGGCGGGGTGGCGTTGCTTCGTGCGATACCGGCTTTGAGCAAGATGAGGGTGGGCGACCCCGACGAGCAGGTGGGCGTGGACATCGTGCGCCGGGCGTTGGAGGAACCCATGCGGATCATCGCGTCCAACGCGGGAGCCGAAGGCTCCATCGTGGTCGAAAAGGTCAAGACCCAGAAAGAAAAGAACTTCGGGTTCAACGCGCAGACGGGCGAGTACGAGGACCTGGTGGCGGCCGGCGTGATCGACCCCACCAAGGTGACCCGCACGGCGCTCCAGAACGCAGCTTCTGTCGCCGGCCTGCTCCTCACCACGGAGTGCGTGGTGGTGGAGAAGAAGGAAGAGGAGAAGACCCCGCCGATGCCGGGTGGCGGCGGAATGGGCGGGATGTATTGAGCCGCTGATCGGGCAGATAGGACGCCGATCAACGCAGATGGAAGGGAAGCAAAGCGCCCCGGGGAAACCTCCGGGGCGTTTTGCCGTTCTGGCGCCGGTGGAACAGACCGGGAGTCAGGGCTATGTTTCCCGCATGATGCGACTGTTGCCGCTCGTGACTCTGGTCACGGCCCTCTCGCTCGCACCCGAGGTTATGTTCGCCCAGTCGAGGCCCAGGCCGCCCCGGAACATTGCCGGCACTTGGCGCGCCCAGACCCCGGAAGGCCCCCGTGAAGTCGTGGTGCGCCCGGATTCCTCCGCCAGCTACGGCGAAGAAACCGTTCGCTGGCGCCTCACGGCGGATTCTTTGTACCTCGCCTTCGGCGACGAGTGGGTAGGCTACGTGATCGCAGTGAGGGGCACCGAGCTCACCATCTCCGGCGGCGACCTGGAAGAGCCCATGAAGCTCAAGCGCATCGGCCCGCATACGCCGCGGCCGGATAGCATCCCGGTTCCCGACGCCCCTCCCATGAACCGCAAGCCGGAAGGGGCCTGAGCGCCTGCCCCGCGTGCGCCTGTGACCGAACCCACCAGCACCTTCGGGCCGGCGAAACCCCAGGTCGCCCTCTCTCGGGACCTGGCGGATTTCTTGATCGAGCTGTCCATCGCCCTTCATAAACACGCGATGTACCCCGGAGGCCATCCCTCCCTGGCTCCGGCCACTGAGCGGGTGGTGGAACGGTTGACCCGGGCGCTCGGAGGACGCTCGACCCTCTCCCTGGGCGTCGCACGCCACCAGCTGGTGATCGAGGGCGTCGCCACCGATCCCAAGAACCCAGTGCTCAAAGACCTCGCCGGCCGCCTGCATCGCCACCACCTCGGCGCCATCACGTTCCGCCAGGGACTGGCGCCCCGCGAGCTGCACGACGTGCTGGAGCTCGTGGCGACCGAGGCTGACCGGACCGGTGAGCCCCTGGGCCTCGGTCCCCGCGAGCGCCTCAGCGCCTGGGCGCACGTGCGTCTCTACCCGCTCACCTACGAGCGCCTGGACCTGATCGAGGAAGCCCCGGCAGCTGCGGACCAGGACGACTCGGCCTCACGCGCAGACCGCACCCGGGGCGCCCAGCTCTGGCTGGGCCTGGCGCGGGCCGCGCTGGCCGCGGACACCGTGGCCGAGGGGGCGCCCGCCGATCAACCCCCGCGCACCGATCCCACGGCCGTCGCACGAGCCATTCAGGCCCACCCCCGGGGCACCGCCTACGACCAGGTCATCGTGGGCTACCTGCTCCAGATCGCCGACGAGGTCAAGGCCGGGGCGAGCCCGGAAGACCAGGCCTTACGGAAGCGCGTTTCCCAGTTGATCACCGATCTGGACGGCGACACGCTCAAGCGGCTGTTGGAGATGGGCGGCGACCGGGTCCAGCGCCGCCAGTTCGTGCTCAACGCCAGCGACGGCCTCGCCGTGGACGCGGTGATTGACCTGCTTCAGGCGGCCGGGCAGGCGGAGAACGAAACGGTCTCGCACTCCATGCTTCGCATGTTGGGCAAGCTGGCCCAACACGCCCGCGGCGCGTCCCTCAAACGCCGCATGCTGGCGGATCAGTCGGTGCGCGAGCAGGTGGCTGAGTTGGTGAGGGGCTGGTCGCTGGGCGACCCGAACCCGGACACCTATCGCGCCGCGTTGCAACGCATCGCCTCGTCCGCTTCGGGGGGGGCGCGGAGCGAGGTACGGCACGCCGCGGAGCCGGAACGCATTCTCCAAATGGCGCTCGAGATCCGCGTCACCGGTCCCGCGGTGGACGGCGCCGTCCGTCAGCTGGTGGAGACCGGCCAGCTTTCCAAGGTGGCCGAGACGCTGGGCGGAACCGAGGACGAGCAATCTGCCGCGGCCATCTGGCAGCAGCTCGCCACCGCAGACGTCATTCACCGGATCGTCACCACGGAGCCGCTGGACGTGGAGCAGCTCGACCTGCTGCTCCCCCGCACCGGGGCGGCGGCGGCTCCGCCGATGCTCGACGTCCTGACCGCCTCCGAATCCAGCCAGACCCGGCGCATCCTGCTCGACCGTCTGACACGGGTCGGCTCGGGCGTGGGCCCGCTCGCGGCGGAACGCCTGCAAGACGCGAGCTGGTTCGTGCAGCGCAACATGCTGGTGATCCTGCGCGGGCTGCCGGTACTTCCAGCAGGGTTCGACGCACGCCCCCTTGCCGAACACCCCGATGCCCGGGTCCGCCGGGAAGCCCTGCGCATCCTCTTCATCCAGCCGACCGCGCGGGACCGCGCCATCTGCCAGGCTCTCACCGACACCGACGAGCGCAACGTGCGCCTGGGGCTCAACGCCGCGCTCGACGGCTGTCCCGACGCCGCCGTCCCATTGGTCGCATCGCTGGCCGCGCGCGGGGCTTCCGAGGATCAGCGCGTGGCCGCCATCCGAGCCCTCGGTGCCGCGCCAAGCCGGGCTGGCGTCGAGGCGCTGCTCGCCATCGTGACGCCCAAGAGGCGGATGCTGTGGCGCAAGAAGCCGGCGGAGACCCCCGAATACCGCGCTGCCATCGTCGCGCTCAAGGGAAAAGCCTACGACCCGAGCGTCCAGGCCGTGCTCGACCGGCTGGGAGAGCGGTGATGCCGCTGGCGCTTCAGTTTCTCACCGCGTTCGCCCAGGCCTTGTCGGCGCTGACCCTGTATCCCGAGGGGCACACCACCCGCGAGCGGGCGCTGGACCTGGTGTTCGAGAAGCTCCGCGACCTTCTGGCCGAGGACCCCAACCCCGTGTACTCGTTCCTCGGCGACGAGATCGTGTACGGCCACATCCCGTTGCGCGAGCTGCGCGGCTGGGAATGGGCGCCCCGGCTCTCCAACATCGGGATCCAGCGCCTGCAATTCGACGCGACCGTCACCCGCGAGGAGATCGAGGCCTTTCTGGACGATGTGCTCGCGCGGCTCACGCTCCGCGCCATTGACACCAGCGAGGCCCGCCAGATGCGGCCCAGCGGCATCCGTTACGGCGCCGTGGGAATCAAGGGAGACGAGGACCCCGCCGCCGAACAGATCGCCACCGCCACCATCGCGTTCACGCTGGGGGAGGAAGCCCAGACCATCCGCTGGATCCACGACGAGATGGGCGGGAACCGCGCGCTGCCGCTGAGCGAGGCCGAGGCGGTGGTCCGCGCGCTGAGCGTGGCGATGCACGGCGACCAGCACGTCATGCTGCCGCTCCTGAAGCTGCGCCGCTTCGACGAGTACACCACCACGCACTCCATGAACGTGTGCGTGCTGGCCATGGGGCTGGCGGAGTGGCTCCGCATGAGCTCCGACGACGTGCGGAGCTTCGGCGTGGCCGGGTTGCTGCACGATCTGGGGAAGGTGCGCGTTTCCAAGGAGATCCTCACCAAGCCCGGCAAGTTCACCCCCCAGGAACGCGCCGAGATGAACCGGCACCCGGCGGAGGGGGCACGCCTGATCCTGACCGCGGAAGAGGATCTCGATCTCGCCGCCGTGGTGGCCTACGAGCACCACATCATGTTGAACGGGGGAGGCTACCCGGGGCTCAAGTTCGCCCGCGACTGCCACCAGGCCAGCAAGCTGGTGCACGTCTGCGACGTGTACGACGCGCTCCGGACCGACCGCCCCTATCGGGACGCGTGGCCCATGGAAAAAGTCCTGGCCTACATGGAGGAAAGGGCAGGCACCGAGTTCGACGGCGCCATGGCCCACGCCTTCACGCAGATGATGCGGCAGTGGGAGCCGAGGGTGGCGGTGGTGACGGAAGAGGAGGCCATTCCCGCGGTGTAAGCGGTCAGAATACGTGGTCCGTTATCCGTTGTCCGTCATCCGTTGGCTCCACGCACATACGGAAAACGGAGAACGGACAACGGACAACGCCTTAACTGCGGATGGGTGACGTCGCATGATCATAGATCGCGCCCAGCATCCCCCGCACCTCGTCGGAGACCGTCACTCCCCGCCGGGGCATCACCCGCTCCGCAATGGTGAGAAACGCCTCACGAGTCAGCCGCTCGCGGGTGTCACCCCACGCGAAGGGTGGGACCTGCTTGGGCGACCGCGAAGCACCGAAGAGGTTGGCGCCCACGCCCACCACGGTCCCGGTATCGAGCTGGGTGCCGATCGCTGTCTTGGCATGATCGGCGATGAGCGATCCCAGGAACTGCCGGCCCGTCTCCGCCGTCCCGGACGGCAGTCGTAACCGCACAGGGCCATAGGTGTTCTTCAGGTCCGAGGTCGTGGTTCCGGCGCCGAGGTTCACCCACCGCCCAATCACCGAGTGCCCCACGTATCCTTCGTGGGCCTTGTTGGAGTAGCCCAGGAACACTGCGGCGGAAACCTCACCCCGCACCTTGCAGCGCGGGCCCAGCACACTGGCACGAATGGCACCGCCCAGCACCTGAGTACCTGGACCGACGTACACCGGCCCTTCCAGCCGGCTGCCGCTCATTACATAGGCGTGCTGCTCGACCACCACGGGGCCTTGGCGCACGTCGAACACGGTCCCCGCCTCCACACCGCCGCCCAGGATGATCACATCCGCCGGATCCCCGATCACGATGCAGCCGTCGGGGACGCCGTCGCCCCGCTCTCGGGTGAAATCCGCGGCGTCGGGCGGCAGGAAGTGCTCCAGCGCGCTCACCAGATCGTAGGCGCCGTGGAGCCGGAGGCCGTCGAGCTCCACTTCCGGCCAATCGCCGGCGGCACCCTTCCAGCGCTCACCTTCCGGAACCCACCAGCCGATCGTCTCGCCCTCGTGGACCAGCCGCGCGGCGCCGCCCCCAAGGTCCGGCTGTACGCCGCTCGGCGCGAAGTCCGAGCGGCCCACGATGGCCGGACCGTCCACGGTACCGGGCTCGCGCACTGGCGGCACGCCGGCTTCGGTAAAGGCATGGAGGTGTGGCGGTCCGAAGATGGCGACCGAGGTCGCTTCGCCAATGGCCTCCCACCGCTCGCGGACCAGCCACACCCCGGCGCGAAGCTCGGAGATAGGCCGCGCGTCCGCGAAGGGGAACCACGCCGGCTGCGGCTCGGGCTCCAGCAAGAAGAGATCCGTCATCTCGGTTCTTTCACCTGAGCAGGGAGTGACTCGAGCAGGGTCTTGACGAACTGCGCCCGCTCCACGGTGGTCACCAGGGTGATGCCGTGGGCCCGCACTACCACCAGACCCTCGACACCATCCACCACGACCAGCCCCTCATCGCTCCAGAGCACGCAGCCCTTGGCCTCGTGCGCCGTCACCGCACCCACCACGACGTTGCCGTCCGCATCCCGTGGCCGCACCCGGGCCAGCGCGCCCCAGGTCCCGACGTCGTCCCAGGGGAACTTGCCCGACACCACCGCCACTCGGCGGCTGCGCTCGAAGTGCGACACGTCCACCGCGATCGGCGTCACACTACTGAAGAAGCTGGCCACGTCGCCCCGACGCAGCCCCGCCACGTGCGGCGCGATCTCCTGCGCCACCGCCTCCGTCTCCCCGATGAACCGCGCCGCGGTCCACGCGAAGAGGCCGCTGTTCCAGAGCGCGCCGGCCTTGATCAGCTCCGCNGCGCGTCCCGCGTCGGGCTTCTCCACGAAGCGCGCCACGCGCCGGGCGACGCCGGTCATGGGGTCGCCCGGAATGATGTATCCGTAGCCCACTTCCACCCGCGTCGGCACCACCCCCACGGTCACCAGCACATCGTGGCGCTCGGCGACGTCAAGCGCCGCGGCCGCACTCGCGCGAAAGGCGTCGTCGTCTCCCACAAACCAGTCCGCGTGCATGGCTAGCACACTCGCCGAGGGGTCGCGCCCGGCAGCCACCACCGTGGCCCATGCGAGCGCCGGCCCCGTGGACGCCGAGCGCGGCTCGATCAGCACGTTACCGGAGGGCAGTTCCGGGAGCAGCTGACGCGTCCGCTCGGCGAGTCGCGCCCCGGTGATGACCAGCACCCGCTCGGGCGCGATGAGGCCGTGGAGCCGCTTGACGGTTTGTACCAGCAACGGCTCCCGCCCGGCCAGCGGCAGCATCTGCTTGGGAGTGTCGCTGGTGGAGAGAGGCCAGAACCGGGTGCCTGAGCCACCCGCCAGGACCGCCGCCCAGCGGCTCATGGCGACCCGCCTGTGACCACGTTGCTAGAGGAGTGAGGCGATCGCCGATCGATGGCGGTGCAGCTCGTAGAGCAGGGGACCCACGTTCACGTTGGATCGAACGAAGACGGCAAGCAGTGCTTCCGGCGTCAGCGCGCAGATCACCGCCATGCCGCCCGCATACTCGACCGCGCCCATGCCGAACTCGCCACGCGCCGCCGCCGTGCCCAGCCGCGCGCAGGCCGCCACCACGGACGGCACCAGCGCGGCAAGGCCGTCCGCGTCTACGCCGTCCTTGGTCGTCGCGTCAATGGGAAGTCCGTCCCGGCCCAGCACGATCACGGCGTCCACACCATCGCGCACCGCCAGCGTGCGCACCACGTCGCGAATGCTCGGCATGGCCGCCAAGCTAGGCCTGCCCCAAACCGAAGTCAAGGCAAGACACGAGCTTGACCGCGTTTTCGGCGGTGACTAACGTTCCGTCACCTCCATGCGGCGTATCTCCTTCTGGCACTTGGCGTTTGGGTTTTCTGCGGCGGCCACCGTTGGGGCCGTTTCGGGATGCGGCGATCCGTTCGGCCAGGAGGCGACCATCGAGAACGCCGTGGACACGGTGATCCTGTATGCGCTGCGCGACACGCCTATCCGACTGCCGAGCGCGTACGATATGTTCCAGCTGTCGGGCTCGCAGGCGGTTCGGACCGACACCACGTCGCAGTTCGATTTCGCGTTCGACATCGACTCTGCGGGCCGGGCGCTGATCTACCCCGCCGGCGCGCTCGGCCTGTCGCGCGAGCCGGGGCTCCAGCTCATGGACAAGAGGTTCGACGAGGTGCGCCGGGCCCCGGACACCGGGTATCGCGCGGACAGCGCCATGACCGTGACCCAGGGGAACGTATTTGTGGCGCGCTCCCGCGTCACCAGCCTCCTCTGCGTGTACGTGAGCGTGCCGCGCTACGGCAAGTTCCACGTCCTCTCCCTGGATACGACCAATCGCAGCATCACGCTCGAGACCCTGGTGGACCTGAACTGCGGGTTCCGCGGGCTCGAGCCGGGCATCCCAGGCTCCTGATCCGTGATTGACCTGAGGTGGCTGCGCGACTCGCCCGAGGCGGCGCGCACCGTCCTCGGCCGGCGGCGCAATCCGGCGGTCGCAGGGCTCATCGATACGGCCCTGCAACTGGACGCTACCCGCCGCGAGCTTCTCCAGAAGGCCGAGCGCCTCAAGGCAGAGCGCAATACGGCCTCGAACGAAGTCGGCCGTCTGAAACAGCGGGGCGAGGATGCCGGTGATCGCCTCGGTCAGCTGAAAACGCTCAGCGATACCATCAGGCAACTGGACCAGGGTCTGCGCCCCCTGGAGGATCAACTGGCGCAGGTGCTGCTCCAGATCCCCAACCCGACGCTGGACGACGTCCCCGACGGCGACGCCACCGCCAATCGGGTGGAGCGGTCCTGGGGATCGCCCCCGGCGTTCGCGTTCCAACCCAAGCCCCATTGGGAGCTGGGCGAACACCTGGGCCTGCTCGACTTGCCGCGCGGCGCCAAGATCGCCGGGAGCGGCTTCCCGCTGTTCACGGGGCAGGGCGCCCGCCTGGTGCGCGCCCTGATCTCGTTCATGCTCGACCTCCACACCCACGAGCACGGGTATGTCGAGGTCTGCCCCCCGCTCCTGGTCAACCGGGACGCCGCCCAGGGAACCGGCCAACTGCCCGATCTCGAGAGCAACATGTACGTCACCGAGGACGGGTTCTATCTGATTCCCACCGCCGAAGTGCCGGTCACCAACATCCATCGCGACGAGATCCTCTCCGGCGCGGACCTGCCGCGCGCCTACGTGGCGTACACGCCGTGCTTCCGCCGCGAGGCGGGCGCCCACGGCAAGGACACGCGCGGCCTGATCCGGATCCACCAGTTCGACAAAGTCGAGTTGGTGCGGTTCTGCCAGCCCCAACACTCGGCGGACGAGCATGTCAAGCTCCTGGGGCACGCGGAGGCGGTGCTGCAGCGGCTCGAGTTGCCCTATCGGGTGGTGCTGCTCGCCTCCGGCGACACCGGCTTCGCCAGTGCCAAGACCCACGATCTCGAGGTGTGGGCCGCCGGGGTGGGCACCTGGTTGGAAGCCTCGAGCGCCAGCTGTTTCACCGATTTTCAGGCACGGCGCGCAAACATCCGGTACCGCAGAAGTCCGGACGCGAAGCCAGATTTCGTGCACACGCTGAACGCGTCGGGCGTCGCCTTCCCACGCACCCTGATCGCGTTGCTGGAGAACAACCAGCAGGCGGACGGTACCGTTCGGCTGCCCAAGGCGTTGGTGCCGTATTTCGGGGAGGAGCTGCTTCGGGCGCCGTGAACCCGAGCGGGTGAGGCAGATGGTGGTCATCTGGGACACGCGCCATTGGGAGAACTTCTGACTCGCCACACTCGGGGGTTCCTGCGCCCTCGACGGGTCCCGCCGGAGGTGGTCCTCGCCCTCGTCGTCGTCCTGGGGGCCGTGTCGCTCTGGCAGGCGTGGGACATCGCCGGGCTGTTGCGCGGTGAGGCGCGTGAGACGTCCCGGCTGTTCGGCCGGGTCGTCGGCGGCTTGAGCGATGACCGGCCCGGCGCGGACACGGAAACGCTGCTGCAGCTGGTGCGTGAGATCCGCGAGCGCGGCATTCCGCTGATCACGACTGACAGCGCCGGCCGCCCCACCGCGAGCGCCAATCTGCCGTTCACGGCCGAGCTGGACCATCCGCGCGTGGCCGCCTACGCCAGGGAGCTCAACCGGATCAACCCACCCATCGCCGGCCCCGGCGGAGGGCTGATCCACTTCGGATCGCTTCCGGCCGCGCGTCGCATCAACCTCCTGGCCATGCTCCAGCTGGGGTTGTTGGTTACCGCGGTGGCGGTAGGGATTTGGGCCTACCGCACGGCCGTGCGGCGGGACCGTGAGCGTCTCTGGGTGGCGATGGCGCGCGAGTCGGCGCACCAGTTGGGCACACCGCTGATGAGCGCCGGCGCCTGGGTGGAACGGCTCGACGCCGGCGATCCCAACACCCCCACCATCGCCACGCAGCTGCGCGCCGACCTGGAACGCCTGCACCGCGTGGCCCAGCGGTTCGAGCGCATTGGGAGACCGGCGCGCCGCGACCGCGTCCCCCTCGGCGTGCTGGCCGAGAAGGTGGCGGCCTACTTCACGCCGCGCCTGCCGCGGCACGACAACCCCGTGACCATACAGGTCCGCGCCCCCACGTCCGGCCCGGTCGTGGCCGGCGACCCGGTCCTGCTGGAATGGGCCCTGGAGGCGCTGGTGCGGAATTCGGTGGACGCGTTGAGCGGCCGCGGCGGCACGATCGACGTGAGCGTGGTGAGCGACGGCGGGACCGTCGAGCTGATCGTGAGCGACGACGGCCCCGGCGTGTCGCCCGAGATCCGGGGTGCGTTGTTCGAGCCCGGCGTCACCACCAAGACCGGCGGCTGGGGCATCGGGCTGGCGCTGGCCAAGCGAATCATCGAGGACGTGCACCACGGCCGCCTGGAGCTGCGCCAGACCGGTTCGGCGGTTGGGGCCACGTTCGTGGCGGAGCTGCCGCTGGGCACCGAGTGACGACGTTGGACCTCAACCCCGCCCAACGCGAGGCGGTGGAGTACCGGAAAGGCCCGCTCCTGGTGTTGGCCGGCGCAGGATCGGGGAAGACCCGGGTGCTGACGGCCCGACTCGCCCACCTCGTCGCCCAGGGTCAGGTACGGCCGCACCGCATCCTCGCCGTGACGTTTACCAACCGCGCCGCCGGGGAAATGCGGCGCCGGGTGGGCGAGTTGCTGGGACGCGAGCCGGCCGGCCTTTGGATCGGAACGTTCCACTCGCTGGCCGCCCGACTGTTGCGGCGAGAAGCGCCTCTCCTGGGCTTCACCTCACAGTTCACGATCTACGACGAAGACGATCGGCTGGCTCTGGTGAAGCGGTTGCTGGAGCGGCTGGGCCACTCGCCCAAGACCTTCCCGCCACGGCTCATCACGTCGCTGATCTCGGCCGCGAAGAACCGGCTGGTGTCTCCGGAGGAGCTGGGCGCGACCGCCGACGACGCTCCCTCCCGCGTAGCCGCCGCGGTCTACGCCAATCTGGGCGACGCCCTCAGGACGGCGAACGCGATGGACTTCGACGACCTGCTGCTCCACCCGCTCGCGTTGTTCGCAGAGCACCCGGACCGGATGGCGTACTACCAGGATCGCTTCGTCTCCATTCTGGTGGACGAGTTCCAGGACACCAACCGCGCGCAGTACCTGCTGGTCAAGCAGCTGGGGGCCCGGCATCGCGACATCTGTGCCGTCGGCGACGACGATCAGTCCATCTACGCCTGGCGCGGCGCGGACCTCCGCAACATGCTCGACTTTCAGAGCGATTTCCCGGAGGCCGCCTTGATCCGCCTGGAGCAGAACTACCGCTCCACCCAGCGCATCCTGGACGCCGCCAACGGGGTGATCGCGGAAAACCGGGCGCGGTTGGGGAAGACCTTGTTCACCGTGCGGCCAGGCGGGGAACCGATCGTGCTGGTCGCCTCAGCCGACGAGCGGGATGAGGCCGAGTGGGTGGCGCGCGAGTTGCGGAGCAAGAGCGCGGAGGAGCATTACGCGTTCAGCGACATGGCGGTGCTCTATCGCACCAACGCTCAGTCACGCGCCTTCGAGGAGGCGTTTCGGCGCTCCGTGATCCCGCATCGGGTGGTAGGGGCCGTGAGCTTCTACGAGCGCCGCGAGGTGAAGGACCTCGTGGCCTATCTGCGGCTCATCGTGAACCCGGCCGATGACGAAGCCTTTCTCCGCGCCGTGCAGGTGCCGCGCCGCGGGATTGGGCTGGGCAGCCTGGCNGCCCTGCAGGCCGCTACGGCCCAGTGGCGGCGTCCGTTGCTCGAGACCGCCGCGCTTGCGGATCGGATCGGAGACCTGCGCCCGCTCGCGAAGCCGGCGTTCCAACAGTTCGCCAAGCTGATCGAGGACTTCCGGGNCGTGCTACCCGGTACCACCCCCGCAGCACTCCTGGAACGTCTGCTCGAGACCCTCCACTACGAGGCGTACCTGGCGGAGGAGGGCCCGGAAGGCATGGAGCGCATCGAAAACGTCCGGGAGCTGATCGCGGGCGCCGCCGAATGGTCCGAGGAAGCCGACTTGGAACCCGAGGACGCGGCCTCGCCGGTAGAGCGTTTTCTCACCACCGCGGCGCTGGCGACCTCGGAAGACAAGGTGGGAGGCGATCCAGAGGGCGTCACCCTGCTCACCGTGCACGCGGCNAAGGGACTGGAATGGCCCATCGTGATCCTGGCGGGNCTGGAGGATGGCCTCTTCCCGCTGAGCCGNGCCCTGGACACCCCGGAGGGAACCGAAGAGGAGCGCCGCCTCGCCTACGTGGGGATCACCCGGGCGCGCGACCGGCTCTACCTTACGTGGGCCCGCGCCCGCCGGCGCGGCGGCCAGCTGATGCCCGGCCGGCCCTCGCGGTTCCTGGACGCGCTGCCGCCGGAGGTCATTGAAGAGCGGCGCACCAGCGGCGTGTTCGGAGGCGAGTTACTGAGGCGGAAGCCGGGAACGGCCTGGCGCGCCGGGAGCCTCACCGTCCCCGAGCCGGAGGTGGAATCGCAGGATACCCCGCGCTACGTCAAGGGGGAGCGGGTGCGTCACCGGAAATTCGGGGCGGGAGTCATCCGCGGCCTCGCGGGCGTCGGCCGGGACCTCAAGGTGGTCGTCGAATTCGACGACCACGCCGTGGGGACGAAGCAGCTCCTGGTGGCGTACGCCGGACTGGAACGGGACTGGGAACTCACATGACGCTCTCTCGCAAAGACGTCGAGCGCATCGCGGAGCTGGCGGCCCTTCACGTGGACGAAGCGCAGCTGCCCCAGCTCACGCAACAGATCGCGCGCATCATCGACTACGTCTCCCAGCTGGACGCGGTGGACACCGGATCGGACGCCGCGACCTGGTTGGCCAAGTCCCCTCCGCAGCCTCTGCGGGCGGACCAGGTGCGCCCGGCGGACCTGATGCGGGACCCCACGTCTTTCGCCCCGGCGTTCCGGGAGGGGGTGTTCGTGGTCCCAAGGCTCGCCGCCATGGAGGATGAGTGACCGCCCTGGTCGAGCGGGCCCGCGAGGCGGCAGATCGCATCGAGGCAGTGGAACGGCGAGGGCTGCACGCGGTGCTGGCCTTCGACCGCACCGTGCTGCTGGAGCAGGCCACCAAACTGGACGCCGCGCCGACGGACGGGGCGCTCAAGGGATTGGTGATCGGCGTCAAGGACAACATCGCGACGTTGGAATACCCCACCACCTGCGGATCCCGCATCCTGGAGGGCTACCGCTCGCCCTACGAGGCGACGGCTATTAAGCGGCTGAAGCAGGCGGGGGCGCTGATCGCCTGCAAGACCAACCTGGACGAGTTCGCGATGGGCTCCTCCACCGAGCACTCGGCCTTCGGCCGCACGCGGCATCCGGAGCAACCCGATCTGGTTCCGGGCGGCTCGTCTGGAGGTTCAGCGGCGCTGGTCGCAGCGGGTGCGGTGGACGCAGCGCTGGGCTCGGAAACCGGCGGCTCGGTGCGCCAACCCGCGGCGTTCTGTGGCATCGTAGGGATCAAGCCCACGTACGGCCGCGTGTCCCGCTACGGTTTGGTGGCCTTTGGCAGCTCGCTGGATCAGATCGGCGCGTGCGGTCCCGACGTCCAGACCGCAAGTCGGGTGCTGTGCGCCATCTCGGGCAGAGACCCGCACGACGCCACCAGCGCGGATCTCCCGCCCCTCGAGTTGCCGGAGTTTCCTGACGACCTCCAGGGCTTCACCATTGGCGTGCCGGAGGAGTACTTCCCGGACGACCTCGACGCCGGGGTGCGCGCGGGGTGCGGTCGGGCCATCGCGCGCATGCGGGACGCCGGAGCCACCATCAGTCCGGTTTCACTGCCGCACACCGGGCTCGCGATTCCGACCTACTACATTCTCGCCCCCGCAGAGGCCAGTTCTAACCTGGCGCGCTATGACGGCGTGCGGTATGGGCCGCGCTACGCGCCTCCCGAGGGCGACGTGCAGGCGATGTACCGCGCCACGCGGGGCGTAGGCTTCGGCCCGGAGGTGCGGCGCCGCATCATCGTAGGCACCTACGTGCTCTCGGCAGG
>C687J29039_10000190_pt1 | contig 23852 bp, 27 predicted proteins | sample RifCSP16_2_FD_29039 | JGI IMG/M metagenome (IMG submission 29039)
GATCCAGCTCACCGAGGAGCAGGCCGCCCGGCTCGAAGGCATCGCCGCCGAGCGTGGCGTTTCGATCGCCGAGGTGATCCGCGAAGCCGTCGATCGCATCCTCGATCGCGACGATCGCGCCAAGCGGTTCGAACGAGCGATCAGGGCTCTCCGAGAGAGCCACTTCCACGACATCGAAGGGAAGATGGACGTGAGCGTCAGGCACGACGAGTACCTCGCAGACATCTCCGAAGCCGACTTCAGGAAGAGATGATCGTCGTGCGCGAGGGGTTCGAGACGGTTCCGTAGCCAGTTCAGCCAGCGGTGCCCGGACGGCGCGACTCGATCTCGGCGGCGAGCGCGTCGGCGCTCGGGCGGTCGCCGAACCTGAAGCCGCTCGACAGCTGCTGTCCGTCGAGCGCCCACGCCACCTTCACGACCGGCCTGCCGGCGTTCCAGGTACCCGCGTGCTTGGTGCCGATCAAGACACCGGTCACGAGACCGAGCGGGATTCGAGTGTGGTGCTTCGTAAGGGCGCGGTGGAACCGGAGTTCGCCGTCCTCGAACCAGTACTTGCCGTTGCCGCGCGCGGAGAACCCCGGCGCTCGGTAGCGCTTCCACCACTTCCCGGCGACCTCGGTCCCGAGGTACTGGGCCGAACCGGATGGCTCGCGCTCGCTCACCGAGCCACCCCCTCAGCGCTCCCAGATCGCCGGGTCGTGCGCGAAGTGCACCCGGATCGGTTCGAGCGATCGCAGTCGCTCCACCGAGCTCGCGTACCCGGGGTCGCGCGCGGCCGAGGCGCCCGAGGCCGAGGGCTCCGTCGCGCCCTCCCACTCGAGGCGCGACTGCAGCGCCTGGCCGGCGAGCACCACGATCCCCTCCGGCGTATCGAGCACGAGCGATTGGTGGCCCGCCGTGTGCCCGGCCGTCGCGATCAGGCGGATCCCCGGCGCGGCCTCGGTCTCGCCGTCGAGGACCTCGTACGTCAACCCCGGCGCGTCGATCCACGCGGGGACCGTGTAGTCGGGCTCGTGCAGCATGGCCCACTCGGCGCGTTGCACGAAGATCCGCACACACTTCAGGCGGACGTTCTGCCCGGTGTGGTCGAAGAGCAGTTGGCAGTTGGCGGCGCCGGTCACGTCGGCGAGCGCGATCCCATGCTCGCCGAGCACGTCCTCGATCGGCGAGACGCGCGGCGAGAACGTCGACTCGACCTCGGCGTCGCCGAACCCGACCCCGTTGTCGAACAGGAAGACCCCGTCCCGGTGGATCACGGCGTGCGCGTACGACGGCCACTACTCCCGCCCGAGCAGCTCCCGCTCGTCCGGCGGCAGGCGCAGCTCGGAGATCAGGAACGGGGCGACGCGGACCTCGGGCACGGCCGGCATCTAATCCCACAGCCGCTCCATGTGCCAGCGGTCGGCCAGGCGGTCGTGGTACAGGTCCCAGACCGCGCCGCCGCGAGCCTCGACCCGCCAGTACTCGCGGTCGCGGCCGTCGGCCCACCAGCGGCCCTCGATCCTCCACCTGCCGATCACGTCGACCACCTCGTACCGCCGGCCCCGCCACACGAACGCCGAGGGCATCCCGGCGTCTCGCTCGACCCGGACCTGCACGGCCTCGTCGTAGCGCTTGGACATCTGCGCGCCTCCCCGGACGACCACCCCCTCGAGGTCTGTGAACCGAACATATGTTCGAGAGGGAGGGTGACTGTACGCCCGGGGTCCGACAGCGGTCAAGCCCGGGTATCGTCCCTGGTCAGAGGCCTGGTTCGCGCAGGTGGTACCACTCGCGGTGGTACGTGCACCGGCCCTGCTCGTCGAAGTCGCAGACCAGGATGCCGTCCATCTGGACCCGACCCTGCCCCTCCTCGAACGAGACCTCGAAGTGGGCGATACCGCGCTCCCCCGCCGCCGCAAGCGGCTCGAACTTCATCCGGAGCCCTGGTTGCGCGCCGCCCTGCACCCAGCGGCGGACGATCTCCTCCCGCCCCTGCGCCTCCTCGCTGAAGGGCCCGTAGGAGTAGACGGCGTCCTCGGCGAACAGCGCGGTCACCTCGTTCGGGTCGTTAGAGGCCCACGCCGCGAAGTACCGCTCGAGCCAGCCGGCGAACGCGTCGAGATCCATCCCCCGCATCGTAGGCTTCCGGCCGATGGCCGGTCCCGACGCCCTGGTGGTCTGCGTCCCGAACTTCAGCGAGGGCCGTCGAGCCGAGGTCATCGACGCCATCTGCGACGCCCTTTCGAGCGTCCCAGGCGCGCGCCTGGTCTACCGCCAGGCCGATCCCGAGCACCACCGCCTGGACACGACGATCGTCGGAACGCCCGAGGCCGTCCGCCGCGCGGCGCTTGCCGGCGCCGCGACGGCCATCGATCTGATCGACATGGCCGAGCACGCGGGGGGGCACCCGAGGATGGGAGCGGCCGACGTGATCCCGTTCGTGCCGCTCGCCGGCATCTCGATGGAGGAGGTGGTTGAGCTCTCGCGGGACTTCGCTCGCGAGCTCGCTTCGAAGCTCGACATCCCGGTGTACCTGTACGACCGTGCGGCGCTCACACCCGAGCGCGCCAGCCTGGCCGAGGTGCGCCGCGGCGAGTTCGAGGGCCTGCGCGAGGCCGTCGCGCGCGGCGAGCGACTGCCGGACTTCGGACCACACGAGCTCGGGCGCGCGGGCGCGACCGCCGTGGGAGCCCGCAAGCCGCTGATAGCGTTCAACGTGTATCTGCGCGGCTCGGTGCAGGACGCGAAGGAGATCGCGAACGCGATCCGGGAGTCGAGCGGCGGGCTCCCCGCGGTGCGCGCGATCGGGTTCGAGGTTACCGAGCGCGGGGGTGTCACCGTCTCGATGAACCTGGTGGACTTCGAGGTGACAGGGATCCGGACGGCGTTCGACGCCGTGGCCTCGATGGGCGCCGAGCGCGGCATGGCGGTCGTCTCCACCGAGATCGTCGGCCTGGTTCCCCGCGCCGCACTCGGACCCGGCGACGCGGAACATGTTGGGCTGGAAGGGTTCGACGCGAACGGACAGATCCTGGAGCGACTAGTGAACGGAGGGACGGCGTGAGCGACATCGGTGGCCGGATGATCGACGGGTTCCTGGCGCAGCTCGCCTCGGACGCCCCGACGCCGGGCGGCGGGGCGGTCGCGGGGCTGATCGGCGCGAATGGGGCGGCACTGATCGAGATGGTCTGCAACCTGACGATCGGTAAGGCCGGGTACGAGGAGGTGCAGGAGCGGATCATCGCGGTCCGGGAGGAGGCCGGCGCCGGGCGCGTGTCCTTCCTCGACCTCGCCGACCGCGACGCGACCGCTTTCGACGGCGTGATGGCGGCGCTCAAGATGCCGAAGGAGACCGACGCGCAGAAGGCCGAACGCTCGCAGGCGATCCAGCGCGGGTACGAGGCCGCGGCCGTCGTGCCGCTCGAGTGTGCGAAGCAGGCCGCGGCCCTGATGGAGCTCGCGGCGGAGGTCACGGGCACCGGCAACGCGCAGGCGGCTTCCGACGGCTCCTCTGCGGCGCAATGCTTGTCAGCGGCCGTGTGGTGCGCGACCTACAACGCGGAGATAAACGCGGCGGCACTGAAGGACCAGGCCAAGGCGCAGGCGCTCCGCGACGAGGTCTCGGCCCTGCGCGCGAACGCCCAGGCGCTGCTCGACGCCGCCAACGTAGCGTTCGCCGAACGCATCGCCTGAACGCATGCGCCGGTTCGCACGGGGCGAGGCGGTGGCGCTCCGAGAGATCTGGAACGGACGCGTCTGGTCCGCTCGCGCGGCGATCGTCGTCGAAGATCGGGAGGATCAGACCACCTTCTTCGTCCCTGCCGAGGCGATGCGGATGGCCGCCGTTCGCGACGGCGCCATGCTCCGGATCCCCCAGGACGGGTTCGAGCTCGCGCCGAGGACCTCCGGCGAGGCGCCGGCATTGTCCTTCGGCTGGCCGGACCGGTGGCACGGGACGCTCCTGTTCTTCCATCCGGACGGGCGTCCGCGGNAATGGTACGTGAACCTGCAGGAGCCGCTGCGCCGCACCGATGTCGGGTTCGACTACCTAGACCTCAAGCTCGACGTGATCGTCGAGATGGAAGGCTCGTGGCTGTGGAAGGACGAGGACGAGCTCGCCGAAGCGATCGCACAGGGGCTGGTACCCGCCGAGGACGAGGCACGACTGCGCGCCGAAGGCGAACGCGCGGTCCGAAGGATCGTCGACCGCGAGCCTCCGTTCGACCGGGATTGGAGGACGTGGAGCCCCGACCCCGACTGGCCGGCGCCTGCCCTGCCCGATGGCTGGGACCGCCTCTAGGCAGGGCNCAGCTCCGGCATCACCTGCTCGATGAACTCCTCGAGACGGCCGCGTCCCTCGCTCGGCCAGTCGACCACCAGGTACTTCACGCCGTTCGCGACGTGGGCGTCGACCGCCCGGCGCACCTCGTCCCAGGGCTCGCTGATCGACAGGCTCGAGGCGCGGACGATCGAGCCGGGATCGCGTCCTGCGTCCTCGGCCGCTCGACGGACCACGTCCCACTTCTCGGCGTAGCGACCGCCCCAGGTGTGCCAGGCGTCGGCCTGGCGGCCGACGATCGGCAGCATCAGCTCGCGTCCGGACGCCCCGATCCAGATCGGCGGGTGGGGCCGCTGCACTGGCGCCGGACGGTAGAGCGCGTTCCGCAGCCCGAAGTAGCGCCCCTCGAACGACACTCGCTCACCGCTCATCAGCAGACGGAGCACCTCCACGCCCTCCTCGAGTCGTTCGGCGCGCTCAAGCACCGACGGGTACCCGAAGCCCAGCTCGCGATGCTCGTCCCCGTTCCAGGCTGCTCCGACCGCGCACTCGACGCGCCCGCCGCTCACGTGGTCCACGGTGACGACCTCGGTGGCCAGCAGCGAGGGATGGCGATACGTCATCCCGGTCACGAGCGTGCCGAGGCGGATCCGCTCGGTCGCCGCCCCCAGAGCGGCGAGAAGCGTCCAGCCCTCCAGGCAGGGGCCGTCCGGGTCCCCATACAGGGCCGTGAAGTGGTCGAAGACCCAGGCCCCCTCGAACCCGGCCTCCTCGGCCAGGCGCGTCCGTCCCAGGATCTCGTCCCACGTGAGCTGGTGCTGAGCTACGTCGAGTCCGAACCTCACGGTCAGCCCTCCTGGTTGTCGGGGCGGGCGGCGTGCGCGAGTGTAGGGGGCGATGGTGGATCTCTCCCACGTTCGATCCCGGTTCCCGGCTCTTTCGCGCGAGCAGGACGGGCGCCCGGTCGTGTTCGTGGACGCCCCGGGAGGCTCCCACGTCCCCGAGACCGTCATCCAGGCGATCGGAGGCTACCTTCGCTCCAGCAACGCAAACACGCACGGCGCGTTCGCGACGAGCGAGGAGACCGACCTGGTGATCGCCGAGGCGCATCGCGCCGCCGCCGACCTGCTCCACGCCGACCCCGACGAGGTCGCCTTCGGGCCGAACTCGACGACGCTGCTCCTGGCGTTCTCGCGCTCGGTGGCGCGGACGCTCGAACCCGGCGACGAGGTCGTGATCACCCGGTTCGATCACGACGCCAACGTCCGGCCCTGGATCTTGGCCGCCGAGGACGCCGGCGCGTCCGTCCGGTGGGTCGACCTCCGCGACGAGGACGTGACCCTGGACGTGGCCTCTCTCGAGGCCGCCCTGTCCGGACGGACGAAGGTCGTGGCCTTCTCGCTCGCGTCGAACGCGGTTGGCTCGGTCACGCCCGCGGCCGACCTCGTCCGACTTATCCGGGAGCGCGCGCCCGAAGCCCTGGTGTGCGTCGACGGCGTACACGTCGCTCAGCACCGCTCGGTGAACGTCCACTCGATCGGCGCCGACGTGGCAGTGTGCTCGCCCTACAAGATCTTCGGGCCGCACCTCGGGATCATGTTCGGTCGGCGCGAGCTGCTCACTTCGCTCCGCCCGTACAAGCTCCGGCCGGCGAGNGACGAGATCCCCTACCGATGGGAGACCGGTACGCAGAACCACGAAGGCTTCGCCGGCTTCGTTGCCGCGATGGACTACCTCGCGGGCCTCACCCAGGCCGCCGGCTCGCGGCGCGAGCGGATCGCGGCGGCCTTCCGCGACGCGATCGTGCCCTGGGAAGCCGAGCTATCCCGCCGGTTCCTCGACGGGGTCGTCTCGCTCACTCACGTCCGTCTCTTCGGGATCGCCCACGCAGCGCGAGTGGACGAACGCACGCCGACGTTCGCCGTGCGGGTGGAAGAGCAGCATCCGCTCGAGACGGCGAAGGGCCTGGCCGAGCGCGGGATCTACGTCTGGGACGGCCACTACTACGCCATCGAGCTGATGGAGCGCCTGGGACTCCTGGAGACGGGGGGCGCCGTCAGGATCGGCTTCTGCCACTACAACACACCCGATGAGGTCGACCGGGTCCTCGAGGCGCTGGCGTCCCTGCCCTGAGGTGACCTTCCCCCCGTTGCTAGGATGACGCGGCTCCCTCGACCCGAAGAAGGCCACGCATGCGCATCCTGATCCTCGGCGGCGACGGGTACCTGGGCTGGGCGACCTCGATGCACTTCGCCCGCCGGGGCCACGAGGTTCACGCCGTCGACAACTACCTGCGCCGCCGCGCCCATCAGGAGGCCGGGACCGGCTCGCTCACGCCGATCGGCGCATCACTTCCCGCGCGCGCTCAAGCGTTCCGCGAGGCCACCGGCCTGGATATCGGGGTCACCGAGGGCGACCTCACCGACTGGGAACTCACCCAGCGCGTGTTCCGCGATTTCCGGCCCCAGGCCATAGTCCACTACGGTGAGATGCCCAGCGCACCCTACTCGATGATCGACCGCGACCACGCGGTGTTCACGCAGACGAATAACGTCGTGAACACCCTGAACGTCCTGTTCGCCATGGCCGAGATCACGCCGGACGCACACCTCGTCAAGCTGGGCACGATGGGCGAGTACGGCACGCCCAACATCGACATCGAAGAAGGCTACATCGAGGTCACACACAACGGGCGGACCGACACACTGCCCTTCCCGAAGATCCCAGGCTCGATGTACCACCTGTCCAAGGTGCACGACTCGCACAACGTCCACTTCGCGTGCAAGACCTGGGGCCTTCGCGCGACGGACCTCAACCAGGGCGTCGTTTACGGGATCGCGACCGAGGAGACCGCGCTCGATGAGCGCCTGCTCACCCGCTTCGACTACGACGAGGTCTTCGGGACCGCGCTGAACCGGTTCTGCCTGCAGGCCGTGATCGGTCACCCTCTCACCGCGTACGGCAAGGGCGGCCAGACCCGCGGGTACCTGAACATCGTCGACACGCTGCAGTGCGTCGAGCTCGCGGTCGCGAACCCGGCGGCGGCCGGCGAGTTCCGTGTCTTCAACCAGTTCACCGAGCAGTTCTCGATCGTCGAGCTCGCGGAGCTGGTCCAGCGGGCCGGCGCCGAGTCCGGCCTCGAGGTCCACATCGAGCACGTCGAGAACCCGCGTGTCGAGCTCGAGGAGCACTACTACAACGCCAAGCACACGAAGCTGCTCGACCTCGGGCTGAAACCGCACCTGCTGTCCGAGACTCTGATCGAGTCGATGTTCGAGACGATCCAGCGGTACCGGGACCGCGTGATCGCCGACCACATCATGCCGGCTACCCGCTGGCGGGGCGTCCGCGAGCACACGGCCCCCTGACGCGGGGCGGGACCCGGCTCGCGTAGCATCGTCAGGCCATGACGGCCCTGCGGATCCTGGGAGGAGTGTTCGCCGTCGCGTTCTTCGCGCTGGCGCTCGTCCGCTACCGCCGACGCCGGATCAGCCGCCTGAACCTGATGTTCTCGTGCCTGATCTCGGTCATGGTCCTGCTCCTCGCGATCGGGCCGTCGCTGTTCGACCCGCTGTTCGAGATCTTCGACTTCCAGCCAGGGAGCGGGCAGCGCCTCATGGCCGTCCTGCTGTTCGCGGTGGCCATCCAGTTCGTCCTGCTGCTCCTCGCCCGATCGGAGATCGACACGAACGAGCGCAGCATCCGGCTGCTCGTCGAGTCGCTTGGACAGGCCGCGTTCGACTGGGACGCCTCGGAACGCCTGCCAGGGGGCAAGCGGATCGTCGTGGTCTCGCCGGCGTTCAACGAGGCCGAGAACGTCGGCGCCGTGCTGGAGGCGATGCCCCGAGAGCTCGAGGGCTACCAGGTCGTGCCGATCGTTATCGACGACGCCTCCGACGACGGGACCCCGGAGGCCGCTCGCGCGGCCGGTGCGCTCGTCGCGAGCCTACCGATCCGCCGGGGAGGCGGCCTTGCGCTCCGCGTCGGCTACGACCTCGCGCTGCGCCTCGGCGCCGACATCGTCGTGACGATGGATGCCGACGGCCAGCACCAGCCCGAGGAGCTGCCGACCCTCCTCGCCCCGATCCTCGAGGGACGCGCCGACCACGTGAACGGGTCACGGATGCTCGGCGACTTCGAGCGCGAGAGCCTCGTCCGGCACCTGGGTGTGCACTTCTTCTCGCGCCTCGTGACGCTGCTAACCGGCCAGCGCGTCACCGACATCTCCAGCGGGTACCGCGCCACGCGCGCCGATACGCTGCGCAAGCTGATCCTGGAGCAGGACCAGTTCTGGACCAGCGAGGTCACGATCGAGGCGCTGCGCCAGCACGCGCGCGTCGTCGAGGTTCCGGTCACGTTCCTAACTCGCCGCGGCGGCGTCTCGAAGAAGCCGAAGTCGTTCCGCTACGGCTGGAACTTCTCCAAGGCCATCGTGAAGACATGGCTGCGCTGAGCGCGGGCTACGATGCCGCGTTCGCGGCGGCGATCTGCCCCGCGAGGCGCGCGTTCTCCTCGAGCAGCACGAGGTTCGCGTCCATGCTCGCGCCGCCGGTGCGCTCGGCCAGGCACGAGAGCAGGAACGGCGTGAGGTCCTTGCCGCGCACACCGCGGCGTTCTGCCTCGGCCTCGCACGCCGCGACGGCCTGCGCAACCAGGTCCGCATCCATCGCCGCCTCGAGCGGGATCGGGTTGCAGAGCAGCACCCCCGCCTCCGCGTCCATAGCCGCGAGCGCGCGGACCAGCGCGACCGCACCCGCCGGGTCCTCGACCCGCTGGTCGAGATCGATCGCCGCCTCTCGCGCCAAGAAGAACGGCAGCCGGTCGCACCGGTAGCCGACCACACCCACGCCGAGTTCCTCGAGACGTTCGGCCGTCGCGACAGGGTCGACGATCGACTTGGGTCCCGAAGACACCAGCAGCACCGGCGTTCGGGCGAGCTCGAGCAGGTCGGCCGACACGTCGCCCGAATGCGGATGCACGCCGCCCGTACCACCGGTCGCGCCGATCGCGATGCCGGCCCTTCGGGCCGCCCAGATCGTGCTCGATACCGTGGTCGCGCCCAGTCCACCCCGGGCGAGGGCGAACGGCAGGTCCCGCCGCGCGACCTTCTCGGCGCGGTCCGGCACCGTGAAGGACCTGAGCTGGTCATCGGACAGGCCCACGACCACAGAGCGCTCCACGACACCTACCCAGGCAGGCAGGGCGCCGGCGTCGCGGATCGCGTCGCTCATCCGCTGCACGCACTCGACGTTCCGGGGCGCTGGCAGCCCTTGGCCGATCACGCTGGTCTCGAGCGCCACCACCCCACACCCGAGTCCTGTGCGTCGGCGACCTCATCGGAGACACGGACGGCGCTCATCCGAGGCGACGTTGCGGCCAGGTTTCATAGCTCGCCGCGACGCTCGCCCCCGCCCGGCAGGCCGCTGCGAGCGCGTCGCCCGGCGACCGGCCGGCGACGAGGTTGGCGAGCAGGACGCCGTCGAAGGCGTCGCCCGCGCCCGTCGGATCCAGCTCCTGGACCGGCTCGGTCGCGTTGCGGATCACGAGGCCCTCCCACGACATCACGGCGCCCTCCCCGCCGAGCTTCACGCACACGATCGGATAGCGCTCGGCGAGCGCGTCCGCCGCGCGTTCGGCCCGGCGGCCGGTAAGCGCCTCGGCCTCACGGTCGTTCGCCAGGAGCATCGTGGCGGGGCGGGTCACCTCGAAGAAGCGCTCGGGACCGAAGTCGCGGACCATCGGCCAGCTCGCCGCATCGACCGCNACGAAGCGCGCGCGCGCGCGTTCGAGCGCGGCGCGCCCGGCCTCGTGGCTCGGCTCGAAGAGGAGCGTGTATCCGGAGATCAGGACGGCCGACGCCTCGATGCTTTCGGGCAGGTCCTTCGGCTGGAGGTGCCCGCCGGCGCCGCGGTCGGCGACCATCGACCGCTCCCCCGGCTCGTGCACGATCAGCATCGTGCCGGTGTCGGCCGATGGGTCCATCGCGAGAGCCGGCTCGACGCCTCGCGCGATCAGCTCGTCGCGGACCAGCGCCCCGGCGACGTCGGAGCCGATCCGGCCGTGGACCCGGGCGCGCGCGCCAGCCTCTGCGGCCCATACGGCGGCGTTCGAGGCGCTTCCGCCCGGACGGATCATGACCCGCCCGTGCACGTCGCCGCCCTCTTCGAGCGCGTCGGCCTCGACGCGGACATCGACCATCACGTCGCCGATCGTCACCACGTCCATCGCGGACGCAGCCTACCGGGTACGGTTGGCGCGATGGGTGACCGGGCGATCGAGCGAGGCGAACGCGTGTTCCTGCGCTACCCCGANCCGACCGACGAGGAGCGGTTCCTCGATGCGGTCCGCGCGAGCCGGGACCTCCACGTGCCCTGGACCTTCCTACCCGACACCGCGAAGGGCTTCCGCGCGATGCTCGAGCGCGGCGCCGATCCTTCCGACGAACTACTGCTCATCTGCCTGGTTGGGGACGGGTCGCTCGTCGGCGTGGCCCACCTCAGCCAGATCTTCCTGGGCGACTTCCGCAGCGCCTACCTCGGCTACTCGGTCTTCGTCCCGCACGAGGGCAAGGGTTACATGACGGAGGCGCTCACGCTCGCGCTCCGCCATGCGTTCGGCACCATCCGGCTGCACCGCGTCGAGGCGAACGTACAGCCCGAGAACCTGCGCTCGATCGCGCTCGTAGAGCGCCTGGGCTTCCGTCGCGAGGGGTTCTCGCCCAAGTACCTGCGGATCGGCGGCGAGTGGCGCGATCACGTCCGCTACGCGATCCTCGCCGAGGAGTTCGAGGCGCCGGCCTAACCCGCCTCGGCGATCCCGGCGGCCTCCTGCGCCCAGCGACCGAACGCCCCCCAGAAAGGGTCGAGTCCCGGGTGCTCGAAGGGGCGTTCGCCCTCGGACGTATCCAGCACGGTCCCGCGCGACGCGTCCACGATCTCGCCGACGTCGGCGGCGTCGATCTGGGCCCCGGCGAGCGCGCGGAGGAACGCGTCGGCCCGGTGCGGCACCACCGTCGCGATCAGCGTGCCTTCACTGATCGAGGTGTAGGGGTCCATACCGGTGTGCTCGCAGACCGCGCGGACCTCCGGACGCACGGGGATCGCCCCGAGGTCGATCCGCATCCCCGTCCGGGAGGCCGCCGCGACCTCGGTGAGGCCGCCGAAGACCCCTCCCTCGGTCGCGTCGTGCATCGAGGTCACGCCCTGTTCGCGCAGGCCGAAAGCACGGGCTACCGTGGCCTCCGGCACAACCGTCATCTGCTCGAAGAGAGCGTCGGCAGCCTGGACGACGTCCTCACCCACTCCGGCCGCCAAGCGTTCGGGGAAGGTCGCGGCGAACAGCGCGGTAGCCTCGATCGCCGCGCCCTTGGTCACGACGACCCGGTCGCCGACACGCGCCATCGCCGGGGTTACGAACCGATCCTCCCGCCCGCTCGCCAAACACACTGCCCCGCCGACCATCGGCCACGAGCAGCCGTCGTACCGCGCCGTATGGCCGGTTACCACGGCGACCCCTATCCCCTCGCAGGCGTGGTGGAACGCNTCCCANAGCTGGGTGAGCTCGTCGTCGGTGATCTCAGGAGGGAGGTTCAGGTCGACGGCCATCCAGCGGAGCGGCAGGCCGCTCGTCGCCGCGTCCGAGGCCAGGATGTGTACGGCGAACCACGCCGCGCGCTCCCAGCCGTACGCCGGGACGACGAACACCGGATCGGCTGTCAGGGCCATCGCGACGCCCTCGGCCACGCGAACGACGCCCACATCGACGCCGTGCTGCGGGCCGACGAGGACATCGTCGTCCCTGGCGCCGAGGCGCCGAAGGATCACCTGCTCGAACAGCTCCGCCGTCGCCTTGCCCGTCCGTTGTTGGCTCAACGCTCCCCCACGATCGTTCGGAGCCGCCGCGTTGCCCCCACCATGTCCGGCCCCGCCCCCACCGCCGAGATCACCGCAACGCCGGCCGCCCCCGCCTCAAGCACCTCACCCGCGTTCCCCGGGTTGATGCCGCCGATCCCGACGACCGGCAGTGACGTGGCGTCGACCACGGCCCGGAGCCCGTCGAGTCCGCAGGGGACGGCGTCGGCCTTCGTCGGCGTTGCCCATACGGTGACCCCCAGGTAGTCGGCGCCCGCGGCCTCGGCCGCGATGGCCTCCTCCGGCGTGGCGACGCTGATCCCCAGGACCGAGTCCGGCTCGAGAACCTCGCGCGCCCTCGCCGGGTCGTCCGACTGGCCGACGTGCGCCCCGGCGCCCGCTTCGGCCGCCATCTCAACCCGGTCGTTCACGACGAACAGGACGTCGGCGGCTCGACAGGCCTCAGCGAGCTCCTGCGCGAGCGGGAGCAGGGAGCTGTCCATGAGCTCGGGCGCCCGGAGCTGGATGGCCGTCGCGCCGCCCTCGATCGCGGCCAGCGCGACCTCCCGGTGCCCCCGTCCGGAAACGAACCCGCTCGAGGTAACGACGTAGAGGGACAGCCGGTGCGGCTCGATACGTGTCATGTGCCTCCCTCCGCCGGCATTACCCGGTTCAGGTTCGGCGGGTCGCCGCCACGTTCTGGCGGCCTCTCAGCCCGGTCGCCCGAGCTCCCCGGTCGTTCCGCCTCAGGATAGCGCTACGGGCAGGCGGACCACAGGCCAACGTCAGCGGCTCGCGTTCCGGGCGCGCGCCACGCGCAGCTCGCGCCGGACCTTCTTCCAGTCGCCGCGCTTCGTCGAGAAGACGACGTCGGTGACGATCTGGAAAACCCCGATCGCCGCCAGCGCGATCGCCGCCCACGTGGGTACGTCGGTGGCCGGCCAGAACGCCAGCGCGATGAAGGGTGCGAGCTTGGTGACCACCGCGCCCGAGCCGTGCATCCAGGCCCGCGCGACCGGCGACGCGCGTAGGTAGCTCGCGTAGTCGGTCTTCACGCCCGGCCTCGGCGGGAACGGCCCAGCGAGGAAGTACGCCGTGAACCCGATCCCGACGATGCGGCCGACGAGCCAGTGGGTCGGGCAGTGGAACGCCACGGACCAAGCGACGCCCGCGAACACCAGCGCGAGCCCCGCCACGACCTCCTCGTCCGAGCCCAGCGCGATCCCGACGGCGAAGGCCCCGGCCATCGCCTCCACCAACAGGACGAGGTTGCCGAACCACACTGGGAACCGTCGACGGACCCGGGCCTCGAAGGCCTTCCGGTCGATCCGGCCCGCCTGCTCCGCCCAGTGGGCCGACAGTGCGGCATCGGCCTTGACCTTGGCCAGGAGCCGCCAGAAGCCCATGGCGCGCAGATCGGTGTTCCCGGCGTCCACGGCAGACTCGATGCGGTCGAACTCGGCCTCGAAGCCCTGGGGAACCCTCACCCCGCCTCCACGGTTGATGAGGCAGGACACGCTAGGATTCGTGCTCGGACGCGCCCCCGGCCCCTGGACGTCCGCCCGCAGCGGCCACGAAGCATCGGGAGGCGATCATCTCGAAGAGCACGACCCCGGAGCGGTCCGCCCGCTCGGACCTCTCGTTCGCCCTGACCACGCTCGACGGCCGCTACCACGTGGTCGATCGTATCGCCGCGGGCGGGATGGGTGAGGTCTACCGAGCGACCGATGCCGTGCTGGAGCGCCAGGTCGCGCTGAAGGTCCTGCACCGGAGCCTGTCCGGCGACCGAGGCTTCGTCGAGCGGTTCCGGCGCGAGGCGCGCGCGGCCGCCAACCTCAACCACCCGAACATCGTGGCCGTCTACGACTGGGGCGCCGTCGACGGCATCTACTACATGGTGATGGAGCACGTCGCCGGCGTGAGCGCGCGCGAGCTCTTGAACGCCGAGGGCGTGCTCGCGCCGGCGCAGGCGGCCGACGTGCTGCTGCAGACGCTCGCAGCCCTTGGCCACGCGCACCGTCAGGGCATCGTCCATCGGGACATCAAGCCCGAGAACCTCATGGTCACCCCCGAGGGGATGGTCAAGGTCGCCGACTTCGGCTTGGCGAGGGCCTACGCCGACGCGCAGATCACCGAGGCCGGCACCGTGACGGGTACGGTCCAGTACCTCTCCCCCGAACAGCTGCAGGGCGAGCCCGCCGATCCTCGCACCGACCTGTACGCGCTCGGCATCGTCGCCTACGAGCTCCTCACCGGGCGCCTGCCGTTCACCGGCGAGACGCCGATGGCGATCGCCTACAAGCACATCCACGGCAGGGTGCCGGCGCCCTCCTCGCGCAACCCCGTCGTGCCCGCAGGGCTCGACGGCTGGGTCGCATCGGTGACCGAGAAGCAGCGAGAGCTCCGACCGGAGTCGGCAGCGGAGGCGCGCCGCGACCTCGATGCGGAGGCAAGCACGCTCCCCGACGCCGCGCCGCTCGCCTCCTTGGTCCCCGAGGTCTCGGTGATCCCTGTAGAGGTCAGCCCCGCGCGCGCCACGACGGTGACGATCCCTCGCCAACAAACTGGCAAGCACGAGCGCCGACGCGTGAGTCGATGGCTCCTCGGGCTGCTGGTCCTGCTCGTCGCGCTGGGAGGTGCCGCCTGGGGTTCATGGCGGTACCTCATCCCGCACGAAGTGGACGTCCCGACCGTGATCGGGCTGCCTGAGGCCGAGGCCCAGCGCCGCCTCGAGACAGCCGGGCTGGTCGTGCGTACGGGCGGGGGTCGCTACACGACGGCCGAACCCCAGGGCATCGTCCTACGCGTCCAGCCCCCCGAGGGCACCACCCTCGAGGAGGGCGACCGCGTCACGCTGATCGTCTCGCTCGGCCCCCCGCCGGTCGACGTGCCGAACCTCGTCGGGCTCACGATCGCGGAGGCGGGAGCCGCGTTGAAGGACGTCCGATTGAAGCTGGGCGAGATCGACCGCGTCTACAGCGAGAACTTCGTGGCCGGGCAGATCATCCGTCAGTTCGTGCCGGAGGGGGACCAGGCGCCTCAGGGGAGCGCGATCGACGTGGTGGCGAGCGACGGCCCGGCGCCCATCGCGGTGCCGCGCGCGACCGGGCTAACGCAGGGGCAGGCTACGAGCGCCCTGCAGACCGCCGGATTCCACGTCGAGGTGGACGAGAAGTACTCGGACGAGGTGAACGCAGGGATCGTCATCTCACAGAGGCCGATCAAGGGCGCACAGCTGCAGCCCGGCCAGACCGTGACGATCGTCGTGTCGCTCGGCCCGCCGCAGTTCCCGGTGCCGAGCTTCGTGGGCATGGGGCGAGACGCGGCTATCGTCAAGATCAGGTCGCTCGACCTCGTTCCCGAGGTCATAGAGCTCCCGGGAGCCGTCGGCGACCTGACGGTCGCGAGCCAGCTCCCGATCGGCGGCACGGTCGTCAGGGTCGGCACCACGATCACGATCTACGTGGCGTGAGGCTGGGCGCGCACCTGCGGACGCCGGGAGGCCTGCGGACCGCGGTCGAGGCCGCCCGGGACATCGGAGCCGAGACCGTCCAGCTGTTCATCTCGAACCCCCGCGCGTGGGCGGGTCCGCGGACGGAAAAGGCCGAGGCGTTCGGCTCCGCGTGGCGCGAGGGCGGGATCGGTCCGCTGTACGTGCACGCGCCGTACCTCGTCAACGTCGCCTCCCCGAACCCCGAGTTCCTCACGAGGTCGATCGACCTGTGCCGGCGCTCGGTCTCGGCGTGCGGCGTGATCCCGGCCGCGGGGTTCGTGGTCCACGCGGGGGCCGGCGGTCCCGGCGAGCGCGCGGCGTCGATCGAGCGCGCCACGGCGGTCCTGGTGGCCACGCTGGCCGAGACGCCGGACACGACCCGCCTGCTCGTCGAGCTGATGGCCGGGACGAGCGGCGCGGTGGCATCCACCCTCGCAGAGGCAGGCGAGCTGTTCGATGCGGTGGATGACGAGCGTCTCGGTCTCGTCCTGGACACGTGCCACCTCTTCGCGACCGGCTACGCGCTCGACACCCCTGATGGCGTTACCGCATGCTTCGAGGAGCTCGCCGCCGAGGACCTCACCGACCGCCTCGCGCTGATCCACCTGAACGACGCCAAGCACGAGCGCGGCTCCCGCCGCGACCGCCACGAGCGGATCGGCGAGGGCCGGATCGGGCTCGATGGGTTCGGAGCGATCCTGCACCGCCCGGAGGTGGCCGGCCTCGACCTCGTGCTCGAGACGCCGTCGGACCGCGAGCAGCGGATCCGGGAGCTGGAGACGCTGCACCGCCTGGCCGCGTGACGCGCCACGTCCGGTGCAGCCTCACGCGCAGTCGGCGCTACCGGCGTCCGAGTAGGGGTTCTCGCCCTGCGCGGTGAGGAACTCCCACTCGTAGCCGCCGTCGCGGAGCGTGAGCTTCAGGGCGCCGAACGAGGTGTCCTGACCCGCCTCGCGGTTCGTGGCCGCGGCCCCCTTCGGTAGGTCGCCGTAGGTGCTCCCGCCCGTGCCGACGATGAACTCGCGGATCCCGTTCGGGTCGGCGCGGCCGAACGCGTCCATCGGCGCGAACCGCTGGTAGTTGTGCTCGTGCCCAGCGAGCATGACGTCAACACCCTGCTGATCGAGTAGCTCCCACAGCGGCTGCAGCTGCAGGAGGAACACCCCGGCCGGCCACGGGGGCGAGCCGAACAACGGGTGGTGCATGATCGCGAGCGTGCACGGCCGATCGGCGTGCAGGACCAGGTCCTTCTTCGCGAACTCGTACATCGCGCTGCCCGGCCCGCATCCGTCGCTGACGGCCGGGTTAGCGGTGATCGGCGTGTTCTGACCGAGGTCGGGATTCCACACGCTCCCCTTGCAGATCTGGCTGTTCAGCGCAAGCACGCGCCAGCCCCCGAGGTCGAACGCGTACCAGCCTCCCGGGCCATGGGCGGTCTTGCCGAAGTACGTGTAGTAGCCCTCGCCATAGAGGGTGTACAGCTCGTGGTTGCCCGGGACCGGGGCGGTGATGGGCTTCAGGTCCCCGAAGAACCGGTCGTAGTAGCTCGTGAATTGATCGAGCGAACCGTGCAGGTACTGGAGGTCGCCGAGCGCCAGGAACCGCTCGGGCGCGAGGCTCCGGATCAGCTCCGCCACGGCGTCGTACCGGCACCGGCGCGCGTGCTCCGAGGGCAGCGACTTGCACGCGATGTCGCCCACCGCGGCGACCACCACGGGCGGCGATGCCTGCGAGGCGTCCGTCGTAGGCGCCGCATCCGCGCACGCGACCGCCACGACCATCATGATGCCGACTGACACGACCGATCGCCGCATGTTGCGCACCTCCGATGGTGGGAGGCGCATCGAACAGCGCCGGGCGGTCCCCGGTCAAACCGGCGCAGACCTCGTCCCTACGGCTCCATCTCGGCGCGCGGACCCTCCTGATAGGAGTAGCGCTCCTCGGCCCAGGGGTCGGCATGGATGTGGTACCCGCGCACCTCCCAGAACCCGCGCTTGTTGTGCGCCGCGAACTCGAGGCCGCGCAGCCACTTCGCGCTCTTCCAGGCGTAGCGCCTGGGCACGACGAGCCGGAGCGGGAACCCGTGCTCGGGCGCGAGGTCCTGCCCGCCGTGTGCCCACGCGACGAGGACGTCGTCGTCCATCATCGCCTGCAGCGACAGGTCCGAGGTGTAGCCGTACTCGCATCGGGCGATGACCCACTTCGCCTCAGGCTGCACCCCGGCCCTCTCGGCGAGCAACCGGAACGGCACCCCGGTCCATGTGTTGTCGAGTGTCGACCAGCCCGTCACGCAGTGCATGTCGGCCTGCACGTCGACCTGCTCGAGCGCCTTCAGCTCGTCGTGGGTGAGCCGGTAGGGCGAGTCCACGAGGCCCGAGATCTCCAGGTCCCACCCCGACGGCTCGAAGGCCGGGATCGGACCGTAGTGGAGCACGGGCCAGGTCTTCACCAGGCGCTGGCCGGGCGGGACACGCTTCGCGACCTCCTCGGGGTACCGCGGACCGAACAGCTTCACGGGCGAACCTCCTATCGGGGGGCCACGGCCCGCCAGGCCGCGAGCGCCGTCTCGACGTCCTCATCGGAGATGTCCAGGTGGGTCACCATCCGGGCCCCCGATGGCCCGGTGGTGCAGCCCACGCCCTCTCCCTGCATGCGGATCACGGCCTCGAGCGGATCCAGGCCCATCACTGACGTGTCGACGAAGACCATGTTCGTTTCAACCTGGGCGAGACTTACCGACCCGGGGAACGCCTCGGCCAGCCCCTCGGCCAGGCGCCGNGCNCGCGCGTGGTCCTCGTGGAGCCGCTTCGGTCCCTCCTCCAGGGCAACGAGCCCGGCCGCGGCCAACACGCCCGCCTGACGCCAGGCGCCNCCGTACAGGATCTTGAGGCGGCGCGCCTCGCGCATCGTCTCGGCGGGCCCGCAGAGCAGCGACCCGATCGGCGCGCCCAGGCCCTTGGACACGCAGAACATCATCGTGTCGACCTCGCTCGTCCACTCGGTCACGTCCACGACCGCGGCAGCCGCGGCGTTGAAGATGCGGGCACCGTCGAGGTGGATCGGCACGCCCGCCTCCTGNGCCACCTTGCGGATCGAGCGCATCTCCTCGGGCGGCAGGACGGTTCCACCCCCGTTCCCGGCGGTGTTCTCGACAGCTAAGAGGTCGACGACCTCGACGTCGTAGTAGGCGTCGGGCGCCAGCAAGCCGCGCGCGAGCTCGGGGGTCATCCATCCGTTCGGCGCGTGCGCCGTGCGGTACGAGATCCCCGACAGGACCGCCGAGGTCATCACCTCGGTCGAGGCGACATGCGAGCCGGCCGCGGCGGCGACCAGGTGCCCGTTGCCCGACCAGTGGAGCCGTAGCCCGATCTGGTTGGCCATCGTGCCGGTCGGCACGAAGATGGCTCCCTCCATCCCGGTGACTTCGGCGGCGCGATCCTGCAGGCGGTTGACGGTGGGATCGTCGCCGTACCAGTCATCACCGACCTCGGCCTCGGCCATCGCGCGGCGCATCGCTTCCGAGGGCTTCGTGACGGTGTCCGAACGCAGGTCGACCCGGTAGGCGCTCACCGTCCGACCAGTCTACCGACGGGCCCTCAGTAGAGGAACATCGGCTTGCCGTCGACGTGACGGATCTTCGGGCGGTAGGCGTCGGCGTCGTACAGCGCGCCGACGTCGACGCGCTTCACTCCCTGGCGGGTCACGGCGAGCGGAACGTTCACGTAGTTGCCGTTGCGTAGCGCGACCAGGCGTCCGAAGTTCCCCTCGATCACGAGGTCGGCGGCCATCACGGCGTAGTTGATCGCCACCATCAGGTCGAGCGAATCCGGCGAGCCCGAGCGCATCAGGTAGCCCACCTGCTGGTGGATGATCCCCTCGCCTGTGATCTCCGTCAGCGCCTCACCGGTCGCAACACCGATGCCGCCCAGCTTCTGGTGNCCGAAGGGGTCGGCGGTGCCACCCTGGACCATCTCGCCGCCGATCATCGTGGCGCCCTCGGAGATGGTCATCATCGCGTAGCTGCTGGGGTTCGAGCGCTTGTCGTCCATCAGCAGCGACGCCAGGCGCTCGATGTCGAACGGCACCTCGCTGATCACCGCGCGCTCGACGCCGGACAGGTAGGCGGAGACGAGCGAGGTCTCCCCGCTGTACCGGCCGAACACCTCGACCACGGCCAGGCGCTCGTGCGAGCCGGCGCTGGTGCGGAGCTGGTGGATGAAGATCACGGTCCGCGTGATCGCCGTCGAGAACCCGATGCAGTAGTCGGTGCCGTGGACGTCGTTGTCCATCGTCTTGGGGACCGCCACCACCGGCACGCCCTCATCGTGCAGGCGCAGGGCGAAAGAGAGCGTGTCGTCGCCCCCGATCGGGATCAGCGCGTCGATCCCAAGCCGGTCGAGCACCTGCAGGACGTGCGCCGTGTGGTCGCGCGGCTCGTCGTCCTCGCGCCCGCCGGCCAGGAAGGCGGGCTCCTCGGCAGGGCGGACCTTCGCGGGGTTGGACCGCGAGGTGTGCAGGACCGTGCCCCCGGTGCGGTCGATCGTCCGCACGGCTGCAGCATCCAGATCGACGATGTTGGCCTCGACCGAGGCGGGATCGTCGGGGTCGCAGTGCAGCAGGCCGCCCCATCCCCTTCGGATCCCGACGACGTCGTGCCCCTCCTCCTCCGCCCGTAGGGTCGCGGCCTTGATGCAGGCGTTCAGGCCGGGAACGTCGCCGCCGCCCGTCAGTACCCCTATGCGCATGTGCGCGCTCCCCTCATTCGAAGAACACCTCGGCCACCGCGAAGAGCTCCTCGGGCACCGGGCGCACCTTCGCCGCCTCCGCCAGCGGGACGCTCGCGATCTCGCCGCCGCGGAGCGCCACCATCTGCCCGAACCCACCGGCGACGACCAGGTCCACCGCGCCACGCCCGAGGCGTGTGGCCACGATCCGGTCCTCCGCGACCGGCGTCCCACCGCGCTGGACGTGCCCGAGCACGGTCACCCGCGTCTCGAACCCGGTCAGCTCGGCCAGTGGCGGAGCGATCACGTTCGCGATGCCGCCGAGTCGCGGGAAGCCGCGTTCGTCCGTCGGGTAAGAGGGCGACTCGAGCATGCCTCGAACCGGGCTCGCTCCCTCAGCGATCACGACGATCGAGAACGAGTGACCCCGCAGATGCCGACGCCGTAAGCCCGCCGCGACCTGCTCCAGATCGAAGGGCCGCTCGGGGATCAGGATCGCGTCCGCCCCGCCGGCGAGGCCGGCGGCGAGCGCGATCCATCCGGCGCTGCGCCCCATGACCTCGACGAGCATGAGCCGCTGGTGGCTCTCGGCCGTCGTGTGGAGCCTGTCGATCGCATCCGTCGCCACCTGGACCGCGGTCGCGAACCCGATGCACGCGTCGGTCCCGGACAGATCGTTGTCTATCGTCTTCGGTACGCCTACGAGGGGTAGCCCGTCCTCGGCCAGGTGCGCGGCGGCCGTCATCGTGCCCTCGCCGCCGATCGCCACGAGTCCTTCGAGCCCGAGATCGATCAGCGTCCGCCGAACGGCCCCTATCCCCCCGGAGTGGTAAGGGTCGGTCCCCGAGCTGCCCAGGATGGTGCCTCCCCGATGAAGGATGCCCTGGACCGTAGCGGGCGTGAGCGGCGTCGTTTCGCCCCCGATCACGCCCGCCCAGCCGTTGAGGAACCCGACGACCTCCAAGCCGTGCACACCGATCGCAGAACGCACCGCTGCGCGGATCGCCGCGTTCAGACCTGGGGCGTCGCCGCCTGCGGTGAGGATGCCGATGCGCTTCACGGACAAGACGCTCCCGAGGTGGACCGTCGCGCGCCTCAAGGCCTCGCGACACGGTGTCGAAGTCGGAATCGTACCGCCGGTCAACCCGGCCGGCCGAGCATGCCCGGGAGTCGGACGTGAACGTTCGGAGGTGGATGCGGAAGGCGCTGGTGCTCGGCCTCGCGATGAGCGCCCTGCTTCCCGCAACCCCGGCCGGCGCCCACGACATGGATCACCTCGTCGACGAGGAGCGCGAGCTCGAGCTCCCCGAGGTCCAGCGCCTGGTCCAGCTCCACCGCGAGGTTCACCAGCTCTTCGCTCGCTACGGGCGCCTGGAGCGCGCGGCGGGCCACGGGTGGTTGCAGGTGGTCGAGGCCGAGCTCGCGGTTGCGGCGGCCGGAGACCTGGTCTTAGCCGCCAGCACGCGCCTGGATTCGCGGATCCGTACCGCCTACCAGTTCGGCCCGGGCGGGAGCCTGGAGGCGTTACTCGGTGCCGAGACGTTCGCCGACCTGGAGGCGATCTCGGTCTACACGGGGCGAACCGTGGCGCTGGACACGCAGGCGCTGCGCGAGTCGGTGGTGACGGCAGCAACGCTGCAGGCGCAGCGGGCCCTCGCGCAGGCCAGTCGCGCCCGACTCACCCCCCGGCTCGAGGAGCTCCGCGCGCTGATGGACGACATCCTCCGCAAGCAAGCGGAGGCGATCCGGCTCGCCGAGGCCGCGTCGATGAAGGATGAGGCGCTCCGGGAGCAGCAGGCTGCGATCCAGGCGGCTTCCGCTCGACAGGGCACCTGGGACATCATCGGGGGCTTCGGCAGGGATCAGTCGTGGCTCCTGGCGCTGCTCGGCCCCACGGGCGGCCGTACATGCGACACGCCGGAGGGTCTGCTCGCGACCGGAGGGTCCTTCGAGGGGTACGCATCCTGGTACGGATGGGAGTTCGGCGGCCAGCCGACCGCGACCGGCGCGATCTTCGACCCCCGCCTGTTCACGGCGGCTTCGCGGACGCTGCCGTTCGGGACGTTCCTGCGGGTCCACCACGGCGACCGATGCGCGATCGTGTTGATCAACGATCGCGGACCCTACGGACGCCTCGAGCGCGTGATCGACCTGTCCGAGGCCTCGGCCTCGTACCTGGGGGTCGGCGTGTCGTGGGTCAGGGCCGAGATCCTCGTCCCGGCCCAGGCCACGTCGGGATAGACGCCGACCCTCGTCTAGGATGGGAGCGTGCTCGCCGCGTGGGGACTGCTCGAGTGGACGTTCGCGCTGCTCCTGGTTGGACTGACCGGGGCGGTCGGGATCTTCTTCCTCTACCTCGTCGCCACGCTCTTCCTGAACCCCGGCCGGCGCAAGCGCTCGGTCTGAGCGTTCCGTCCCGGTGAGCGAGCCCTCCGTCCTCCCCGGCTGCGAGCCCTTCGCGTTCGAGGGCGGGACCGTCGGGATACTGATGATCCACGGCTTCACGGGCTCCCCCGCCTCGATGCTCCCGATGGGCGAATGGTTCGCCGAGCAGGACCTGTCCGTCGTCGGCGTGCGACTGCCCGGACACGGCACCAGCGTCGAGGACCTGCGCCGCCGCGAGTGGACCGAGTGGTTCGAGGAGGTCATCGCCGCTACGTCCGCGATGCGGGGCCGGTGCCGCACGGTCGTCGTCCTCGCTCAGTCGATGGGCGCGGCGCTCGCGGTGCACCTGGCGGCGACCCGCCCGAGCGACGTCGACGGCCTCGTGCTGTGCAGCCCTTACGTGTTCGACGTGCGGCTCCTCGCGATCCCGGTCGGTCGGATCTTCGTGAGGCAGGTCAGAGGGGTCGGCAACGACATCGCCCGTCCCGGTCAGGACGAGAAGGCGTACGAGGTCATGCCCGTGGAAGGGATCTCGACGATGTTCCGGTTGCTGCAGTTCGCCCGCGCCGAGCTTCCGCGCGTGCGAACGCCCGCCCTCGTGTTCCAGCCCGGGCAGGACCACACGGTCCCGCGCTCGAACCCGCGCAAGGTCTTCGAGGCGCTCGGGTCCGAGCGCAAGGAGCTGATCGCCTGTACGCGAAGCTTCCATGTGATCACGCTCGACCACGACGCAGACATGGTGCGCGAGCGCGTGCGCGCCTTCGCACTCGATCTGGACTCCAGGGCTCACGGGTAGACTCGTCGATCATGCCCGGGGGTGCTGCGACCGAGCTGGACGAGATCGCACGGCGCTTCCAGGAGAGCGCGGCGATCCGCTCCAAGGCCTCGATCGGCCTCGTGACCGACATCCTGGGACCCACCGACTGGCTCTCGGGTCCCGGCGACGACGCGGCCGCACTCCCCTCCCCCGGCCCAGGCTTCGTCCTCGCCGCCGGCGAGGCGATCTGGCCGCCGTTCGTCGAGGCCGATCCGTTCGGAGCGGGCGTAGCGGCGGTGGTCGCCAACGTCAACGACCTGGCGGCGATGGGCGGACGGCCGCTCGGGCTCGTAGACACGATCGTGGGGTCCGAGGCCTTGGC
>C687J29039_10000201_pt1 | contig 23479 bp, 28 predicted proteins | sample RifCSP16_2_FD_29039 | JGI IMG/M metagenome (IMG submission 29039)
GGCCGGATCCAGACCTGGATGAAACGGAGAGGGGTCGTAGGAGACAGGTTCATCTCGGAGTGAGTGACGCCCGATCCCGCGCGCAGATACTGGACCTCCCCGCGGTCGAGCGTGTGCTTGTTGCCGAGGCTGTCGGAGTGGGTCAACTGTCCTTCGATGCAGTACGAGATGATCTCCATCTCCTGGTGGGGATGCTCCTCGAATCCCCTCCCCGGCCGGAGGACGAAGTCACTGAGAGCACACAGGACGCCGAAGTGGGTGTTTGACGGGTCGACGTACTCGGCGTAAGCGAAATGGTATTGCGCCTGGCCCCAGCCGTCGTTCGAACGGTAGATGCCCTCGGATTCGATTCGGGTGAGCACGGTCCGATCTCCAGCAGTTGAGTGCCGACGGGCGACACACAGATACTTCCAGGGAGCGTTCCCGCATGGTAGGACGGCTAGCCAGTGCGCCTGTCCAGACAAGACGACCCCGAACCTCAGCGGACGAGATGGGTCGGGGTTGCGATTCGACTATAGCCGCCCTTCCGGCCTCGGTCAAGGGTTGCATTCCTCCGACATGGTCATGTGGAGAGGGGCATCAGCAGCCGACCTTCTGGCTTTCGAATGCTGCTATTCAGACGAAGGGTGCTCGGGTCGCCCAAGGAGTCGGTCGGCTAGATGGAGCCCGCCGGAGAGAAATGCCTGGCCAACTCGGACGCATAGCGGCGACCAAGGGTCTCTCGTCGCTGCACCACCCACTCGGAGAATCGCTTCGATCCATTCGGTGCCTGCTCTGATGTCAACATCTCATCCATCAATCCCCGCAGCTCGTCAGCCGTGAGTATGACGTCTCGGACTGCCATCCCGATGAGCTGTCCGGTGGCAATCCCCGCCCAGGGTGGAAAACGGATCAAAGGGATCCCAGGTCGCACCTGCGTTGAGATCACTTCCAGGAATTCCTTGAATGTGAATTCCTCAGGCCCGATGACGTCTGTGGTCGTGGACGTCGGATCACGCGAGGCCCGGATGGCCAGCGCGGCAAGGTCCTCGACAAATACGGGCTGCAGACGGTAGGCGCCTGAGCCGAAGATCGGGAAGACAGGGAAGCGCCGCATCAGCCAGGCGATGTTGTTCACTAAGATGTCCCCGTCCCCAAAGACAAGAGTCGGACGCAGGATGGCATACGCAATGCCCGAGTCTTTTAAGGCGCTTTCCTGGCGAGCCTTGCCCGCATAGTAGGCCAGCGANGACCCCTCCGANGCCCGTGTCACGCTGATATGGACGATCTTNTCGACACCGGCNGANCGGGCACACTCGAAGAGGATCGATGTATTCCGGACGGCTTGCGCGAAAGTCATCCCGCGCTGCTCGAAGCGGATCCAATACGTGTTGTAGAGTGTGGTGACCCCGCGCAGGTGATCCGTCAAGAGAGCGGGGTGGTCGAAGTCGTACGGGAAGGCGCTCACCGCGCTATTGAAGGGGTCGGCCCTTCTCCAATGGGTGGTGACCGTCCTGACGTCTTCGCCGGTCTCAAGCAGTTTACGGGCGATGCTCTTCCCGATGTAGCCGAATGCACCTGTCACAACACTCGTCATCTTGAGTCTCTTTGTGAGTCTGCCGGACTCAAAGCAAGAGGATAAGCTCCTATCGTCGGGGCTTCTTCTCTTTAGGGGGAAGCGATTGGCTGTATACGATCGCCTTGTTGATCCATCTCTTAAATTCGCCCTTATTGTCGCGAATGCTCTCAGGGACGATGACATAGTCCCGCATCGGCTTGCCGGGCATCGGCTCAAGGAACCCGCTTCCCGGTTTCTTCAACAAGATGGCTTGGTCGTCCTCCGGGAGCCGGAGGAAGAACACGTCCGCATGGAGGCCGACCGTCATGTGTCCGTTGATAAGCCCGCACGGGTAGCCGAACACCTTGCGCAGTTCGACGTCGGGGAAGGACTTCATCGTCGTATCGAAGAACGCGACAAGTGTCTCGGGAGATCGCTTCAGTTTCGGACGTTCGCCGGCCTTCTTCGTCGGGACTTTGGTGGCCTTCTTTGGAGCGGACTTACTCTTGACCATCGGTCTCTACTTCACTCGGACAGACAACCCACGGGGCTTGTCGGATTGAGAACTCCCTTCCTTGAGGGGCAACCGTGGCCTCGGCCTTGAACCCCCTGACCATCTGGGACGGCCAGGCCGAGGACTGGTTCACTTCATTTGTACCCTGAGCAGGTATTTCCCCGGCTCACCCAGGCCCAGCGCAGGCGAGCGACTAGTCTGCCGGCACAAAGCCGAAGCCCGTCTTGCCGCCGAATTCTACTTCCACATTCGTGGAAGAAGCCTGCCGGTACTCTTCCTATACTCGAGATAAGCCTCCCCGAACTTGGCGATGAGAACTTCTTCTTCGCGCGGGATGACCACCGCAACGAATAGGATAGCCCCGAGGACGACCAGCCCGGCCATGAATGCGTTTGAGGCAACAAGGCTGAGTGAGAAGAAGGCCAGCAAGGCCCCGCTGTACAACGGATGTCGAATCCGGTGGTACGGTCCGTCCGTGACAAGCTGATGGTCCTTCTTGGTGAGAATAGTCTCCGAGATGTTGGATCCGATGGAGGCGAACACCCACCACAAGAAGAAGACGCACAGGGCCCCGATTGCGAGGCNGGTCCAGCGCAGCCAATTCGGTAAGGGGACGAATGACCACTGCATCCAATCGGGGTTGATGGCAAAGGCGGTGAAGGAGAGGAAGAGCGGCAAGGCCAGAACCGCCCGCAGCACAACCGCCCAGACGCCCTCCTCGCGGCGAGCGATGGTGCCTGAGGTCNTGCGTGCCCTGGCACGGAACGTCGCCGAGAGCGCGAATGCGATCGCCAGGATTGTCACGAAACCCCAGTGGAAGATTATCGCCATCTTTTCGTACTCAGGGTAGATCCGTCTTCAACTCCAGTGACGAGGCGCTTGGGCATATTCATGTTTCGGCGCCAGGGCCTGCGGAACGGGTGGGGAAGCGTCATCAACTTCGGGCGCTGGTCTTGGAGGCGATCCAATCGGCGACGACCCAGCAGCACACGAAATATGGGAATACCCCGTAGAAAGTATCGCTCACCGAGTGTAAATTGCGGTCGATGGCCACGAACTCCATGGGGGATGAGATTGATCGGCGTCGAGTATTGGCGTCCAGAGCGTCCACCGGCAACGGTGATCACTGCGAAACCCTCGCCGAGAATCGGATGAAGCGCCGAGGTAAGGGTGGACTTGACGATGAAGTTGCTGAGGCGGGATGGCATGCAATCCTCGCTCCGAGTTGTTTCATCGCATGGATGCCCTCACCGATTCCCCGAATCGAGACGAACAGTCCATGCCTGGCACTCACCCGGGCCTCGGCGTTCGCCGGCTCCGCGTTGCACAGCCTGGATATATACCACAGCCTGTTGCTCGGCCCCCGTTGCGGCCGAAGTCCGCTGCCGGAGGGACACCCGGCTAGACAGCGCGCGACGCCTCCACCTTCAGCGCGTATGGTCGGCATCGCTTGTCAGCCCGAAGCGATCGATCTTCTCGCTGATACCGCTGCTCCTTCTCACGCCGCGCAGACGGGCGGCGATCTCCAGGTTCTGGCGAACGCTGAGCTCGGGATAGGCCGCCGGAGCCTCCACCATGTGACCGACCCTGTCCCACGGCCCGCCCCCCATGGGACCCACCAGCACGCCGAACAACCTGACACTGCCGCGGGTTGGTCGAATCATGCCGAGTAGCGACCGGATCGTGGTGGTCTTTCCGGCGCCGTTCAGCCCCAGGAAACCGTAGATCTCCCCTTGCGCGACATTCAGATCGACCGAGTCGACGGCGAGCGTGTCACCAAAGCGCTTCGTCAGTTCGCATGCTTGGATGATCAGTGACATGCGCTGGAAATCGCCCCTTCCTTTGGGATATCGGATCGGCTCGCCCTTGAAGAGGCTGCTCTGGGCCGGCCATTGGTGACTAGCCGAGCAACGCGGCAACGACGCGCTGGATCGAGAATGCGACCAGAGGCAGGAACAGGCCCGTCAAGACCGCCGTCAGCGTCCCCGGCTCCTATGGCCAGGTCTGCATCTTCTGGATGTACTGTTCCTCAAGGATCAGCGTCGAAAGAAGCCGGTTGAGTTCATCAATGCCCTGGCCTTCGGCAGTGTCGATCCGGNGGTGGATGTTTTCGAGGGTGACCTTGATCCTGAGGCCCACGTCCGTTCGNAAGCGTTCCTTCTCTTCGACCATGCGTCGATGGACGCNCTGCAGTGGCCACAGGAAGACGAGAAGGCTTAGGGGGAGAGACACAATCAGGAGGTACCCGTAGACGAGCGGATTGGCCATCACGGTTGGGAAGGAAACGAAGAACAAGTAAGACAGCGNNGCGATGAGTAAGGCGATGCGCGATGTCAGCAGAGAANATGCGAACAAGGGGGGGCGCTGAAACAAGTCCAACCTCGGAGAGCGATCATGCGCCTGGGTGACGGCGAACAGGACGCGCAAAGCCCTGTAGCTGCAGGTCAGGATCATGCTGGTGTTGATCCAACCGATGAACAAGACGAGCGAATCAGGACAAGCGCGCCCGGCGAGCAGGCCGAAGAAGGTGGGATCAAGCCAGTTGATGGCAAGCATGTACACGACACCGGCGCCAAGGGCCAGGACCACGCTAATGGGAGGAGCCGACGTCAGCTGAACGAGCAAGCGGCGATAGAGAAGGGCATCAGCCTCCAGGGCAGGGCGAAAGGACTCGAGTGCCCGCCGGCCAACCACCTGCGTGTGATGGATCGCCGCCAGAGAGAGCACGCTCCATATGGAGGTCATTGCCAGCGGCAGGCTGAAACGAGGGACTGCAGCAGCGGAGCATGCCCAATCCGCGGCATGCGTGGTCGCGACAAGTAGCAGGCCTGCTGCCAGGTACACGCTCCACGCCGGGAGCGGGAGGCGATCGATGAGGCCGGTCACTCTATCGATGAGGCTCTGGCGCATGGCCTCCACGGTGTGTTCAGGATCGGTTAAGGCGGCCGATGTCATCATTGCATCACCCTCGGGTGCTGTCATCGTGCGGGACCTGCGCTATGGGAAAGAGCGTGTTATTGATCGTGACGATCGCTCCGTCGCGCTGCGGTCCCGCCCCCTGTTGGCTATTAGCGAAACACAGAACTCAGTAGGCCAGCCCCTGCACCGAGTGCGATCAGCCAGGTCGAGTTCAGCTTGAAGCGGACCAACAATCCCAGCGAGGCCAGGGCAATCCCAATTGTGATGGTGTCGATCAAGCAGGCGCGGCCCAATTGCCAACTAACAGCGGCCATTAGCCCCAACGAAGCGACGTTGACGCCATCGAGCAGCCCACCGATCCAGGGGGAGTTGCGGATCCTTGGGATGAGGGGATTCGACACGGCGACAAGGACGAAGGAAGGCAGAAAGATGCCCACCGTGGCCAGGACTGCCCCTCGAGCCCCGCCAAGTACGTACCCGATAAACGTCGCCGTTGTGAAGACCGGGCCAGGGGTGAGCTGGCCGATGGCGATGGCGTCCAGCAACTGGCGGTCCGTCAGCCATCCGAGTCTCTCGACAAGATCGGCATGCAAGAACGCAAGGAGCACGTACCCGCTGCCGTAGAGAACCGAGCCGATCTTCAGCAGGATCAGGAACAATGCCGTGAGGCTGAAAGGTGAGGCTATCAGGGCCGGAGCGGCAAGAGTCCCAAGCCCGGCGATTGACAGCGGGAGCCACGCTCCGGTGAGGCTACGCCCAAGCCGGCCGTAGTTCGCAGCGGCCGTCACAACCAGCCCTCCCACGAGGAGCAAGACAAGCTCGTTGACGCCCGCCAAAGACAGGATGAGGACAGCCAGCCCGACGCAGGCCATGATCCGCGTCTTGACCGCCCTCTTGCCCAGGTTCCAGAGAGCCTGGAGGATGATGGCGATGACGACTGGCTTGATCCCATAGAGAAGCCACCCCGCTTCAGGTGTAGCCCCGTATCGGACGTAGCTCCACGCAAGGCCCATCACCATGAGCACCGCGGGCATGATGAAGCTGACGCCGCCGACGATCAAACCGGGCCAGCCGGCACGGCGAAAGCCGATGTGGATTGCCATCTCGGTAGAGTTGGGACCGGGGATGAGATTGGTGGCCCCTAGCAGATCCAAGAATTCCTGATCGTCCAACCACTTCCGCCGCTTGACCGTCTCGTCGTGCATGATCCCTATGTGCGCAGCCGGACCACCGAATGCCGTGGCACCGAGTCTGAGAAACAAGAGTGCTACTTGGCGGAGGCGGAGGGAGAACGAAGCGGTCATGCAGGGCGGATCAAACCTCCCGGACGTCTGCCTCGAGGGCATCCAGCCGGCGAACAAGCGTGTAGGCCACACAGTCGAAGTGGCGCGTCCAGAAACGCCTTGCCTGGGGATTCATCGGCTCGAAGTCGACGGCGCAGCGATCGTATCCTTGATCCTTGGCCCAGCCGAGAGCCCGATTGAGAAGACACGTCGCAACCCCCTTGAGCGCGCCACGTCGGCGCCAGGTGAGTGTACAGGGCCTCATAGACGCGGCGGCCGTCGGTTCCGGCGACGGTGTTGGCCCACTCAGCTGAGAACAAACTCGGCTTGCCGAGCAAAGACGCGAGCTGCCAGGCTATGATGAAGCCTATCAAGGATCCTTCGCGGATCGCAGCCGGGCCCGAACCTGTTTTCAGCAGGTCCGCAAAGAGCCCACTCAGCGTGGTGGCGTCCGCGTATCGGGCAGGGTTCTCCGGCGCGAGGCGGCGCCCCGGATGGAGGTGAGTCTCCCCCTAGGACTCCCGGTTCGGAACCGCCGGACGCACCCGCTCCCACACTTCGGCATACACCGCTCCCCCCCGGCGCACCTCGGAGACGAGCCGAAAGTCACCAGGATCCCAGCGCGCGCTTCGCACATCCTTGCAGAGGACCACGAAGTCTGCTTTCCAGAGGGGGGAGTACTGGCTCTCGATCTGCAAGTCACTCCGGGCGTAGGGGATTGCATTCTGGACCTGCCCGAAGATCATGAGTGCCTGAGCCGGACCAGCCATCCGATTGACCGTCTCAGTACCTTCCTTGATCGACGTGCACCAGTAGTCCTGGCTGTATCTGCCGTATGCGCCGTCCACGCCGCCGGCAAAGATGTTGAAGTAGGTATATTCATACGGCTGGAGGGAGATGATCCCCCACAGACCCGGTATGAGGATCAGAGAGAGAATCACTCGTCTAAGCCAGGGGCGGGAGACAAGATCCAGAATTAGATCGATCCCCGCTCCGGCGAGGATGAGGATCGGCGGGAGGACAAACAACAGGTGCCTGATCCCGCCGTAGATCCCTGCGCCACGGAAGATCAGCCAATAGGTTGGTGCACCAATCCATCCGGCAAGCAGTCCAACCACNAGCGGGTCGGACTCACGCTTGAGTGACTTCCATACCAGGACCGGAAAGCCGACCCCGGCCAGAATCAGCGCCGGCTCGGTGAGTTGAAGACTCAGGAACTCCGGGAAATAATTCCAAGGCAGCTCCGAGGTGAAGACGACTCGACCCCGGAAGACCGCAGTGTGGAGCCCGTACGCATCCACTTTAGAGAAGCTGTCCAGGATCCGGCGCACGGGATCGGCCCAGAGGTACGGCCAGGTAAGGTAAGCGACAGAAGCGGCAACGAGCCAGAAGAGCAGCAGCGGCAGGACCGCCTTCATTCGGCCACGGTAGAGCATATACAGGGTCAGGATTGCTCCAGCCAAGACCCCCACCTGACGGATGCAGATCGCGCCACCCAGGAACACGGCTGAGCCGAGCCAGTAGGGGTACCGACCGTTTGACCAGGCGCCCATCCAGAGCGCCCCAATCGATTCGAGAGAGGCGCTGGCGAAGACGATCGCCACCAAGACGAGAAGTGCACTAATCCCCAGGCGCAGCAGCGAGAAGAGGCTACCGAACTTCTCGATGTAGAGCTGCAAGGGGGTCTTGTAGGCATCGACAGCGATGAGATCGAAGAGCCGTTGGATCGGCCAGAGAGCATGCCTGTTATAAGCCGCCTTAACCCCCCACTCGCCCAGATGCTGCAACAAGCCTACGAGGAACAAGTCCACGATGATGAGCGTACCTAGCGTCAAGGGGACAACGAAGTGACTCTTGGTGCTTTCATGCAATCCGCGCCAGTCCGCGCCCACGCGTTTTGTGAACCGGCGAAGAGCGATCCTCAGACCTTCCGGCGGCTGCCCAGGGTGTTTTCCTGAGAAGGCCTCCCATCCGTCCACCCCGACCAGACCCGATGCGATCACAGCCAGAAAGAACGTCATGAAGGGAATGTCTTTCTGGTTCACAAAAGCGGAGCCGAACAGAATCGGCTGCGTCGCGAAGAGGACTGTTGCCATCAGCGCGGACTTTCGACTGAGAAGCCGTAAGCAGATCACATAGAAGGACAATGCGCCGAAGAGGAATGTGGCATAGGTCGTCATGTGGCGACCGTCGGCGAGCGACCAGAGAGGCAAGATCCGGTGAATCGTCTCGGATGTTGCCGTGAAGATCATGAAGTACAGAGGGCCATGTTCCACCAACCCCGGTAGGGCGAAGTAGTCCTTCGAGCCAGCATAAGCCCTTCGAGCCGCCTCTCCGACCGCCACGTTGTCAACTTCGTCCCACGACACCCCATAGGTTCGTACGAGCAGCATGCCGACGACTGCTGCCATAGCCAGGAGGGCCGCGACCGGAAGGTGCGGGATCCTCGAAAGCATCGGCGGGGAGAGTACTCCTCGCCCGATGGACGGAGATCCACCGGGGAGCGGACGGTGATCCTGATGAACAACCTCGTCAGTCATGCGGGGACCACATCATGCGGCGATGGATGGGATGCACCGAGCGGCGACCCTCTCCGTAGATCAGCGACACCTTGATCTCATGGACCCAACGTCGAGCTCGACGCCACTCAACCACTCTGGCGGTCCATTATAGGCCCAAGGACTCCATGAGGACGGACTTGCACGGAGGCTGTCCAACGATCTCTGCCGAGGCGGGAGCGGCCCATAACTGAATGGGAGCCAAGGCCAGTTATCGTGCTTCGGTGAAGCCCTGGTCACGCCTCCGCCCGCAACAATAGGTCTGCCGGGGTGGCACCGGCCTAGCGAATTCCCCTTAGAATAGTAGATGCTAAGCGGGCTGTCACAACTCTTAGATGTCGATCGAGGTCGACGCGGCGCCATTCCGCACGAAACCCCGATCCAGTGCTCCGTCCGTTTCTCGTCTGTCATCAACGACACCGACTGAGTGGAGATCTAGCGAGTGGATACGTCTTCCGGAAGCGCTGGCCGACGCTCTGCGTGGTCAGCGCACTGGCCCGTTATCGGGCTGCTCTTGACGGGTGTCGTCGTCGGCCTCTGGCTTGGAAACGACTACGGAGAATCGCTGGATGAGGCAGCGAATGCCGGATCGGGCGCACAGGCCCTGCTCGCATACAGTGGCTCAGGCGACTACTTCTCGCTGCCCTCTCTGGCGGATCATGGGCCTGTCTACTTCATGGCCTTTGTCTCGACCTCGCGCGCCCTCCATGCCCTCGTCCCGAGTTGGAGCCTGTCGGATGGCCGCCATCTGACCAACTACCTGATGTTTCTGGCCGGGGTGTTGAGTTTCTACTTCATCTGCCTCAGGTTCATGCCTCGCAGCTATGCGGGGATGACGACGATTCTCTTCGCGACCCAACCTCTCCTGTTCGGGCACGCATTCATCAACCAGAAAGACATCCCCTTCTTGACGTTGTTCCTCGCCACGCTGTCGGTTGGCCTGACTTGGCTCGATCGCACGCCGACGGGTACTCTCGCTCTGTCGGGGTCTCTGGGTGTTGAGCGGCAGAAGACCGTTCCAATCAAGTGGGAGACGATCCGAGCAGAGTGGAGAAGCCTTCGCGCGGGGAGGAGAAGGTGGCTGGTTGCCCTCTGCATCTTTGGATCCGTTCTCGCACTCGACATGGTGATCGTGCGCTCGATCGAGCACGCTGGCAGGGGGCTTGTGATTGCCGCATTCAACGCCAAGGCCCCGATCCCCATCCAGAACCTCTTCGATTGGATCGCTACCGATGCTTACAAGACGCCGGTGGAGCTTTACCTGGCCAAGTACGACAGTGTCGTGATCATTCTGCGCCAGACCCTTGCCCCGGTCTTGATCCTGGCCGTGCTGATCGCGTTGAGCACAGCTCTGCCTTCGTTCGCCGAGCTTTGGGGGTTCTCGAGGAGGGGGATCCTTCAATGTTCCATGCTCGCTGCAGGTATGCTTTTGGGAGCTCTGATCAGCGTGCGCCAAATCGGAGTCTTCGCCGGTGGTCTGATAACCCTAGGCCTACTTTTCCGTGCTCGATTGAAAGCCCTATTCTTCTTGGTCGTCTACTGGCTCGTGGCGGCGTGCGTGACGGTGGCCACATGGCCATACCTTTGGCCTGATCCAGTCGGACGCTTCATCCAGAGCGTACTCCGCGTCGGCAGCTTCCCCACCCATGATGTCCTTTTCCGCGGCAGTGTGTTGAGTTCGGCAAACCTGCCCTGGACGTATTTCCCAACTCTGGCCGGCCTGGAACTCACCGAGCCGGCCGTCATCCTCGTGCTCATCGGGTCCTTTGCTCTGGTTTGGAGACGGTTCATCGCTCGCCGGGGCGTTCTCCGAGTTGAAGATGGGATCCTAGGGCTATGGGGAGCGATCCCCCTAATCGGTTTGTTGTTCGTTGGGGTGTCGGTGTATGGCAACATCCGCCAACTCTTGTTTGTCCTGCCTCCGTTCTTTGTTCTCGCCGGGAAGGGTCTTGAAGCCGTCGGATCTGCACTGCGGTTCAAGGCCTCCACCATACTCTTGACAGCACTCGTTGCGTTGCCCGGGATCGGAGGCATCGTCGCCTTGCATCCCTACGAATACGCCTATTTCAACGCCATCGCCGGGGGAGTCGGCGGCGCGGACGGCGAGTACCAGTTGGATCCCTGGTGTATCTCCTACCGTGAAGCCGCCGAAGCCGCCAGCGCACTGGCCGAGGCGAATGCGACAGTCTTGGCAATCCCGCAATCGAATCAAGTCCGACCCTACTTGAGGCCGGATCTGAACTTGGTGGCCGGCCGCAGCAACGTCTCGATTGCCGACGTCGTCGTGACGTGTACCTATCGGGATGCCGAGGGGTGGGTGACGGGGGACTTCAGCCTGGTGTATCAGGTGGAGCGGGGAGGTGCCGTGTTCGCCAAAGTCTGGAAGCGAGTAGGCAGCCAATAGGCATGTGCGTCAGCTATTTGGCACTCGACTCAGGGGGGACTCCGGGTAGGTCGATTTGCAGCCCGGGCTTCGTGCTATCTCCGGGAGAACGGCAAGTCTCGTGAAGCCGGACATCGGTGGTGTCCGAGTACGGCACAGGCGACTCGGTTCACCTCGAGCCGAGTGCAGTTAGCAGTTCGTCCTCAATTCTTCCCCTCAACTCATCCCTGGCCGCGCGGAAGGCATGCAGTCTACCGTCCACAGGTCCTTCCGCCTTCGAAGGGTCCTCTACCGACCAGTGTAGACGTACCCGGGCATTCGGAAAGAACGGGCAGGACTCGTTCGCCTCGTCGCACACCGTGATCACATAGTCAAAGCGCTGGCTGACGAATGCGCCGAGGGATTTCGAGGTATGACCTCGAATGTCGATGCCGATCTCCCTCATGACCTGGGTGGCTTCGGGGCGGACCGAGGTGGCCACGGTTCCCGCGGACTGAACATCAACCTCACTACCGGCCAGGCTCCGGAGAAGCCCCTCGGCCATCTGAGATCTTGCGCTGTTGTGGGTGCACAAGAACAGCACCCTGAGAGATCCGGCCTGGCCACTCAAAGGTCTCACCTCGGAGAAATCGACGCTCGCTTGATCTTACCCCACTCGAGTCCTTCGCGGCCTCCCCCAGCGGTCGATGCATCCGGCGATTTGTTACCCCCGGCTTGCTCGCAACATGGTCACAGCCGGCCGTGCGGAATCGATCCACGGCCGGTGCGGCGAATCATGTCGACGCAAAATGGTGGGACTCAGGCGGGCCTTTGGCGCTTGCCTCGGCCGAGATGACTGCGTAGGACTTGCTGTTCCTATGGTCCCGAACCCGGGGCTTCGTACATCGCCACGATCGTTTTCCCATGACGATCGATTCCGTAGCCAACCTCCCCCCCGGGATAGTCCGCCTGCACCAGTGGCAGGTTTGCCTCCGTTCCTCGCATGAAGGCGAAGAGCAGGCGCTCACCCGACGGCCGGGGATTGTCGGCTGAGCCCCAAGGAGAGACCATCCGCACGATCCCTATCTGAGGCGCAAGATATGCCAGGTTGGGATTGGGAGCCGGATCGCGTTCATTGCCGAAGAAGATGACCTGATCCACTTCAGGATTCCCTCGGAGGTAGTTGGCAATGTGCTGGCTGGCCAGGGCCCCGCCTGTATCGAAATCCCCTGTTGGCGTGTAGACGAAGAAATACAGGCCGATGTCACGTGCACCGATCCACAGACTGATCGCGAATGCAATAGATGCAACGAGGCGCGTATGGGAGGGCCATCCTCTGGAGGCGGTGCGTATGGCCTGGGAGAGGGCCACGCCGATCACCAGGGCGGCGGCCGGAGCGGCCGGGACGAGGCGTTGCGCAGCAGGTGTGGATTCACTCAAGCCGCCGACCAATCCGAGTGTGACCAACCACAACCCCAGCATGGCNCCTCGCGCGTCCCGGTATTTCCAGATCAGGACGACGAGGCCCACGACGAAGAGCAGAGTGGCCCCTCCCTGCAACAGTGGGATCCCGGGGCGATACCAGGCGTTGAGGGGAACGGAGATATAGGCAAGGAAACCTCGAATAATCTGCCGCGCCAGGATCAACCCAGGAGGCATTCCAGTCATGGCCTCCTCGGCCCGCAGCCATGGGCCGATCAAGGATTTGCCGTGGACTAATCCGAAGTAGACGTCCGGGTTCTTTANATAGAACCAAGCCAGCGGCAAGGTCACAACAACGGTCATCAATCCCATGAGAAGCAAATCCGGCAACGCCCGGACGAAGCGGCGGCGGTCGAGGACGAATGCGATGACGAGCCAGACAGGTACAATCAACAGGAGGAGCCGAGANGTCATGTAGAAGTACTGTGACAGGCCCAGGGTAAGGCCAGCCAGAATGTATGAGGATCGTCTGCCAGTCTTCCAGCCGTGCCAGACTGCGCCCAGGACCAGGACGTACCACAATCCATCCCAGATATTGTTGAACCCGAGGCGGCTGAAGTGGATGTGGAAGTGCGAGAAGGCGAGGAAGATCGCCGCCAAGAGACCGGCCCGGTGGCCGAACATCGATCGACCGAGCATATACAATGCGCTCACCGTCAGTGCACCGGCCAGCGCAGACAGGATCCGGATTGCCTGGGCGGTGTTCCCTAAGATGAGGATGGGGAGAGCCTGACCGTATAGGAATAGTGTGGGGAAGAGGTGAGGGCCAGAGGCGAAGAGGTTCGTAGCCTTACCCTTCAGGACTTCCACCGAAGCCAGTGCGAAAAGGCTCTCATCGCCGGTGAGCACGTAGGGGATACTTGATGTTGCCGTCCCACGCACTAGAAACGCCAGGCTCGTCAATCCCGCCAGCCCGAGGATGAGCCTTGGGCTCGGTCGAAAGACCTCCCCGTCTACTTGAGAGACTCCCAGGACGAACAAGAGAATCCCAAGCCCCCAGCAGACCGCCGCCAACTTCTGGGTATCCGGCTGGATGCCGAAATTGGCGGCCTGAGCGGCGAGCAGGGCGAAGGCGAGCGCAGCCCCAATCGACAACAGGCCAGTCGGACGAAGTCCGAGCCAGCCGGTGAGGCGCGCCCACAGGGCCGGCTTGCCACCACCACGTCGGCGAAACGCCAGGGGATAAGCCGCTGACAGGACGAGAAGCCCCCCGACCGTCATGAATGGTGCAGCCGTCCATCGAAGCTCGGGGATGAGCATCGGGTTTAGAAGTCGGGTCGAGGCGAGTGTGGCTGCTCCGCCGATGAGCAAAGGACCCCCGGTCTTGATCTGTGCGACGACCCTCTGCAGCCTCGGCCGGGCCTCGCCTCCCTTGTGGTCGGCCGCCGGAGAACGCCGCGAGTGTCTACGAATCCGCAGAGCCCAGACCACGCCAAGATCCATGATTGTGGCGGCGAGGATGGCGGGGACGAGCCAATCTTGCACAACCATAGATCCAGGGTTCCTTCTGGTAGGGGGGCCGCAGCCCCCGGGATCGGACCGGAGACGCCCCCCTAGAGATGCACCGAGGCATCCACGAGGGGAGCCTCAATCTATCGAATCCTGACGTGGCCCGGCCCGCGCCCCGAGCAACTCCTGATGCAAGCCTTGGTCGGGGTGTCGTTCTCAGGCGGAACGATGTCCCAACTCGACCCCCTCCGGTTTCCCCTCGCCTAACGCAAACGGTACCTCATGATTCGGGGCGTTCCATGGCGAGCTTCGACGTTTCCCTCAAGGGTGCCAATTTGCAGGAAGACCTAATAGGAGGTCTGCTCGAGGGGAGGCACTCACCATCGGCTACTTGTGCTAAGTAGCAGGTGTTCCGGGGTCTGCTCGGCTCGAGGCGGATGTGGTGGCCAGGGGAAGAGCTCTGGCAGGCNACGAGCAGACGGCCGGGATGCGGACCGGATTCCCCCTTCGAGACCCCATGCATACTCGGATGCCCAGCAATTCGAGAATAGGCCTGATTTGACCGCGAGTCAATGAGGACGCTGCCAGAGTGGAATAGACAGTGTCGAATGACCTGGTTCGATCAGAGTCAGAGCCTCGTTGCAGGCGGAAGCGTGATGGCTGGCCAGGATGGTCGAATGATGCAATGCAGCCTTGCCGAACACCCAATGGGCCGACTCTGCTAACGCCGGAGTTGGCGGCCACCCGGTCGGGGAGCCCGGCTGAGGACTCAAGCTACGGCGTCCGTTCCATGGAGGGAAAACGAGACCGCCTGCGAAACAGAGGTCGGAAGGACCGAACCGCGAGCAAGATGCGACTGCAGCCGATCACTCGAGAGGGCCGCTNGCGTCAGGATACTGAATTCTCGTCGAGATGGAGGATCAGCGACGAGGGACTCACCCGTGAATGCCGGGGGAAGGTGAGGTTGCAGACGTCGGTTACCTTCTGGCTNTCCGGTCCCCTTGGTGAGCTCCCGGCGAGACCGTCCTTCCTCACCCCCTTCAGGCAATGCAANGGCCGTATCCCGGCTTAGTGTGTGGGGTCGAGTGAGCGATGAATGCGCAGCGCCGGGGTCAGTTCGACGGGTTCTCTTTGGGTATCGCCTCACTCCGTCGTGAGATCCCCGCGCCGAGGAACAATGCGCCGGAAAGGAGCGGGGGACCGGCCATGATCGTTTTCGCCGTGGGATCGGAGAACTGCAGCAGGGTGACTAGACCGACCAGGAGCAGGGCGATCCCACCCTGGAGCGGGCACCTCCAAGCTAGCAGTGCCAGAAGAACGGCTGCGGCGAGGGAAACGAGGTGGCCTGCTCCGCTTAAATCGCCGGACAACATCTCGCCAGCCCCGAAGAGGAGGAAGACGGCGGACTGCAGACCGAGCAGGATCAGCCCGGCGATCGACAAAGCCCTACCCCAGCCGGTCAAGACAATGCGTTGAGCCCTGCGGCGGATGGCAAGGGCGGCCAGAACGACAATGGCCGTGAATTCCATCAGTACGATCGACAGCATGGCAGGCTCCTTGAGCGAGCGGTCCTTGTCACGAAATCTGCAATACTCCGACCGGGTGGGGACTCCATTCCGAAACGGCGGGATCCAGCGCACTAGGATCGCGACTACTGAGGTCTCGAACCCTCCTGTCCCCTCGCCGGAAGATCACCGGGAGGGCGCCGCTGCGCTCCGGGGGTAGCAGCTTCATAGTTGACAAGCTGGGCAGAAGTAGCAGGCTCCGCCGAGGTACTGGATCTTCTCAATACTCCTCCCGCAATCCGGACACGGATGGCCGACGGCATTCTTGTCCAAGATGCGGACATACCCTCCAGGGCGATCGAAGAGGTCGCGTTCGTCGTTCCGACCTCCCAGACGGACGCTCTCCACCACCGTCCTCAAGATCGTCCGATGAAGCTTCCGACGCTCGGACCTGCTGAGGTTGTCGATCGGATGCCTGGGATGAAGCTTCGCCTTGAAGAGGATGTCCTGGCAGATGGCATTCCCGAGGCCAGGGATCAATTGGTCTTGAGTCAGGAGGCCCTTCACACTCCTCTTGCCCTCTTTCGCGACCTCGTCGATCAAATCTGAGAAGTACTCGAATGTGAACTCCGGCTCAGCGGGTGTTGACCGCATCCCCCGGATGTACTTTCGATGCTTCTCCTGACCCGCCTCGAAGAGCTCCATCGCCCCCCACATCTGTGTCGTGGCGGTAAGTGAAGACCCGTCTTCAAACGAAAGGCAGAGGTGGAATTTCCTCGGAAGCGTAGCTCCCCCGGGGTGGTAAAGCACACGCCCCCCGCACTCACCCAACACCAGCACGTAGCCGGGNTTCACCGGGGAAAAGAGCCATTTCCCCCTCGAGGAGGATTTCCCGAGCGTCCTGCCGCGGGTGAGTTCCTCGAAGTCCTTGGGGGTCCGGTTGAACCAGACAAACTTGTGTGGAGTTGGATTGAGACTACCCTTGATGATGCGCTTACCTGAGAGAGTCTCGTTCATCTGCCGGGCAAGGGTGACGAACTCTGGCAACTCAAACAAGGATGCCTCCTGCCGACCATGCTGGCCTGCGGTTCGGGTGATTGTAGGCGTCCGTTCGAAGGTGAGGGCAGGCACCCCATGTCATGTGGAGCAATCTCACGGGCTGGCGGCCGGCCCCCGGGCCGTCTGCGAGAAGGGGCTCATATCGCGACACCTAGCTCGATCAGGTGCTCGGCCGCGTCTCGGACGAATGTCGGGGATCTGGCGGCGAGCAACTTCACCCGGGCTTTTTGTATGGCTTCAAGGGTGTCAGTCGCTTGACTGGTGAGCTCCCGGCACATGATCGAGCCGACACTAGCCAGAATGAGCGAGGCCATGAGAACCTTCAGAAGAAGGTGAGGACGAAATCAAACCCTTACAGCGGTGCCGCCCGGGAGGCTGCGCTGAATCTGATCTGCCCGAGGACGTACTCGATTTCTTCTCGGACGTGGATAAGGGTCTCCTCCTCGAGCAACTCCCTCAGAGGTTCTCCCACCGGTTCACCCATTGCGATCAGAGCGTGAACCACTTCGGGGTGGCCACCGATCTTGGGCAGAAACCTGCTCTGAGCAACGATCTCAGGGAAGACGTCAACCAAGGAGGAGATTGCCCAAGGATCGCCGATCTTTCGCAGCGCCTCGGCAATTGAATCCAGACATGGCGCGTCTGTGACTCGTTTCAATGCTTCACAGAGCGGCCCCACGGCCCTTCCTGCCCTGGATTCCCCCAGATAGTGGGCTGCCTTGGCGACAATGTTGATGTTGGACACTGACGTTCCTGCCCGAATCAGCAGGTCGGCTGCTTTATCGCCACCCATCCGGCTCAAAGCGTCTATCACAGCTTCGTTGTCCAAGTTCTCTGAGCAAACATCGAGACACGCCTCACCGATGGCGACCAAAGCTGAAGCGATCTAACTCTGTAATCCCTGAGTGTCATTCCGGGAGTCTTCCCGCCCCTGGGCGCGTCATCATCGGATTTAACGCGACGAGGTCCCCATGTCTAGTTTATGGCCAACTCCCCTGATTTCAATAGCCTCGCGGTGAATCACACCCTTGTGTGCCGGTATTGGGTGAATTGGGCGCCTGTTCAGGGTTGGCAGCCGTGCTTGGACGGCGCGACCCGACGCCGAGTCTCTGGGGATTGCCGAAACCTTCCGCGGGGTAACCGTGTCTGTCCTCTCCAAGGACACCGGGGATGGGCCACGGGCCTGGGCCACTCTCATCCTCTGGTTGTACGGTGCCAGAGCGAGACGGCCGGCAGGTGTCGATCGTTCATCTTTCCGAAGAACACACCTGCCCAGACCCGCAGGCCGTCTCCCCCCCGACGGGCCAAGGCTCGCGGCTCGGACGGGGTGCTGGGTCGGGACAATGAGCTTGACTGGCCTGCACTCAGCTGCACACCCGGAGTGAACTGAGGGGACCCGGGTATGACTTTGCGCCAGGCGAGCACTGGTCGGACGGAGGAGGCCTGACTTGCCTCAGGCAGGGTTCGGTCGAATCTCTCAGGGGAATGGACGTCGTTCGGGGTGATTGGCTGGAAGAGAATTGGGCCGCATCAATCCTTTATGAGAACTGCAAACGGGCGAGGATTAGGCCGGGCAGGGGGGGTACCATTCCAAAACCGTATAGGGGCGGACGTGATCCTCTTTCGAATCGGCTGCGCCTCGAATTCGTACCTGGAGACGCGCGAGGACCTGCTCGGCCGGCTCGCCTGCCTGTTCGTCCTGGCCCGGCTCCCTTGTCGGGGGATGGTCTGATTGAAGAGTCTAAGCGGGGACTTAGATGTCAGGCCACGTCAGTTCCACTGGCGGTTGGATCGGTTGGCAGCCTCTCCATCCATCTCTCGGGGTGCTCCAACACCGAGAACCCGGCATACCGCCGATACAGCTCGTGGGCGTCTCTGGTGGCGAGAAGCATGCGTCTCACCGTGGAAAGTTCAGAGTGGGAGGCGATCGCCTCAACAAGCCTCTTTCCTAGGCCGCGGCCACGATGCTGCTCCAGAACAAACACGTCGCAAAGCCAGGCAAAAGTGCTGTAGTCCGTGACAACTCTGGCGAAACCGACCTGTCTCCCGTCGGAGGTGAGGACTGAAAAGCATAATGAGTTGTCGATCGACTTCCTGACGGCCTCTATTGCGCGGCCTGCCGCCCAATAGGACGAGCCGCTCAAGTAGGCGTGGATCATTGGGATTTCCAGCCGGTTCTTGTCTGTTGTTATGAAGTACTGGGTATCCAAGGCAGGGTAACCTCTTAATCTTATGGCTAGGGTCGCATGCATGGTCTGTCGGATGGCGCAGGGAGCGGTCTGGCGGATTCGAGTCAATCCAAGTATCGCGCCCGATCCGAGATCCGGTTGACCGGTCAAACCTGCCTTGCGCTCGCCATCTCGTTGTCGCCCAAGGTGTTCTCGCCGTTCGACTGCTTTGAGCTAGCTCTTGTGCTCGAGGGGGCGCACGTCTATGCTGGCAATCCGACGTGCGGCTCATCAGCCAGGAGCTTGTTGCCCAGACCGCTAGCCTGGGCAGCGAGCGAGTCGTCGGCCGGCCCAGATGAGAGAGAGCCTGGATCAGGGGATGGAAGCTTCCGGTTGGCGGGCGACCGCGAATTCACTTCGACTGTGTTGATCTTGATACGATCAGACATGACACAGCCGCCACGCGCAACCAGAAGGACGCCGCATCGAGAGGCAGGGGGCGGGCCACGCGACACTCGTCATTGAGCCTGCGGCGGCCGCCATCCGCTCCCGCAGGCGGCGGCACGCTCGAGGAGTAGCGTCCGCTCGCGAGCGTTGCGCGTGAGCGAGGCCGCGCGCTCAAACTCCGCACGCGCCTCCGCCAAGCGGCCAAGCTTTGCCAGGAGGTCGCCGCGCACGCTTGGCAAGAGGTGGTATGCCTTGAGCGAGGGTTCCGAGGTCAGGGCATCGACGAGCTCTAGGCCTGCCGCCGGACCGAACGCCATTGCCATCGCCACTGCACGATTCAGCTCCACCACGGGTGACGGCGCGAGCTGGGCGAGTGCATCGTAGAGCGCCGCGATACGCCCCCAGTCGGTCTCCCCCGGTGTTCGCGCCCGCGCGTGGCAGGCGGCAATCGCTGCCTGTAGCGCGTACGGGCCGAGCGCGCCGCCGAGGGCCTCGGCGCGCTCGAGTGCAGCCAGACCGCGGTGGATGAGGAGTTGATCCCAGCGGGCGCGGTCCTGATCGAGGAGGAGAATGGGCTCTCCCGAGGGGCCGACACGCGCCTTCACCCGCGACCCTTGGATCTCCATCAGCCCGACAAGCCCGTGCACCTCAGGCTCCTGCGGAAGCAGCTCGGNTAGGATACGACCGAGCCGGAGCGCATCCTCGCAAAGCTCCGGTCGAAGCCAGTCATCGCCGGAGGTCGCCGAGTAGCCCTCGTTGAAGATGAGATAGATCACTTCGAGGACCGAGGACAAACGAGCGGAAAGCTCGTTCCCGTGAGGGACTTCGAACGGTACGCGCGCCTCNGCNAGNGTCCGCTTGGCCCGCACGATTCGTTGGGCGACAGTCGCCTCTGGGACGAGGAATGCCCGCGCGATCTCAGGTGTCGTCAATCCTCCGAGCAGGCGGAGCGTGAGGGCGACGCGGGCCTCGGGGGAGAGAACCGGATGGCAGGCCGTGAAGATGAGGCTCAAGAGGTCGTCGCCAACGGTATCGTCGATCGCGGCCTCGTTATCCTGCACGGCTATCACCTGCTCGGTCTCAAGCTCGCGCCCGAGCTCTTCGTGCTTGCGCTCGAGCACCGTCTTCCGGCGCAGCAGGTCGATCGCACGATGCTTCGCCGTGGCCGTGAGCCAGGCGCCGGGGTTGTCCGGGAGGCCCGACACCGGCCAGCGCTCGAGCGCAATGACGAACGCGTCCTGGGCAAGCTCCTCGGCGAGTCCCACATCGCGCACGATCCGTGCCAGCCCGGCGATGATCCTAGCGGACTCGATCCTCCAGACCGCCTCGATGGCGCGATGGATATCCGAAGGCGTCATGGGGACAGATCGAGCTAACTTGCCCGCCCGCAGGGAGGGACCGTGGGGCGCAGCCCTGCCGGGATCACGACCCCTTGCTTTGCCCAGATTGCGCTTGCAGGTCGGCAAACCCGGCCGCGGCCTCGGCGACATCGGGGGGAAAGTCCGACATCTCCTGCACCTGACGGACTTCGATCACCTCGGTCTCCGAGCCCGGGCATCGCTTCGCCCATTCGATCGCTTCCTCCTTCGACTTCACCTGGATCATCCAGTAGCCGCCGACCACCTCTTTCGCCTCGCTGAAAGGCCCGTCGGTTACCTTGGGCTTTCCACCGGGGAACGAGACGCGGGCGCCCATCGAGGGCGGGTGGAGGCCATCGAGCGCGAGCAACACGCCGGCCTGCTGCAGGGACTCGTTGTACTTCATCATGCCGGCCACGGCTTTGGCGTCCGGCATGGTCCCCGGCTCTGCGATCTCGTATCCCTTTGGGATCATGAGCATCATAAATCGCATTGTCATACCTCCTGAGGGTCTAGACTATCGCCTGGCGGCCTTGTTAAGCTGCTCCGACTGCGCACGCAGGCGCTCTTCCGCGGCCATCAGCTCTCCCGTAGGGTCGCTCGGCGCGAAGTCCGTGGACTCGAACACCGGGCGGATTTCGACCTCGGTGTCCTGGAAGGGCGCGCGCTTGAGCCACTCGATCGCCTCTTCCATCGACTTCACCTGCCACAGCCAGAAGCCGGCGATGAGCTCTTTCGCCTCAGTGAACGGTCCGTCGAACACCGTGGGCTTCGTTCCCTTGCCGAAGCGAACGCGTGCGCCCTTCGAGCTCGCCTGAATACCCTCTCCCGCCAGCATCACGCCGGCCCTTACGAGCTCTTCGTTGAACTTGCCCATCTCGGTGAGGGTCTTCTCGTCCGGGAGGGCCCCTGCTTCTGAGTTCTCGTCCGCCTTGACTAGCACCATGACTCTCATCGCGATCACTCCCTATGGCTTCGGATTCGGCCCAGGCTTCCGGCCGGTTACGCCCGGCTGAACTCGGGCTCTACCTATACGTCGAACAAAGAGGGGCAAAATCGACACGTAGAAGAGCTATTCCCGGGAGTGCCGGTTGTCGTGGTCGAAGCGGCGAGCCGCAGGCTGAGTGAGGGGCGGAGCGCCACATGTCCCTTGCCGTTGAACGCCCGTCCTCAGTTGTTAGTTGTGAGCAAAGAACGGACTGGAATAGAGGCAAGGCAAGCAGCAGCGAGCGGCCGCCAGGCCGGTGTTCGGCCTTAGTCTCAATCCTGGGAATGCTCCCCCAGCTACGAGCCGTGACCCGGTGAGAATGGCCTCGCCGTTCGCCAGGAGATTACTCAGGGGTGACCTGATAGATCTGTATGAGGTTGCCGCAGGTGTCGTTCAACACGGCTATGGTTGTCATTCCCATGTTCGTGGGTTCCATCGTGAACTCCACGCCCAGGCCTTTCAATCGTTCGTATTCCTCTTGAATGTCATCAACCTCAAATGCCGTGAACGGTATCCCGTCTCTCACCAAAGACTCCTTGAGCGCCTTCATCGCCTGGTAATCACTGTTTGGTTCAAGCAGCAATTCGGTCCCGTCTGGCTCTTCGGGCGAGACAACGGTGATCCATCGAGCGCCTTCCCCCAGGGGGATGTCGTGTTTCTTCGCGAACCCCAAAACCTCTGTATAGAACTTCAGGGCTTGGTCGTAGTCGCCTATGGGTACACTGGCTAGCTTGATCTTCATGCCGATCTAACCCTCCCTCAGAAGCTGAGTGGCCGCCCGGCAACCGAGTTGGCGAAACTCACTGGGACTGAGACCATATCGTTGTCTGAAAGCTTTGCCGAAGGCTGCATGCGAATCGTAACCGGCAGCGAGCGCAACCTCGGTGATGTCGACTGCGCCCATCCGCAGCTTCCGGCCCGCGCGTTCTAGGCGCACCCGACGAACATAGCCGGCGATGTTCTCGCCTACGCTGGCCGTGAAGATGCGATGTAAGTGGGGTACGGAGAAACCTGCAACCGCGGCCAACACTTGCCGGTCGAGAGCCTCGTCGATATGCTCCCGGACGTATCGCTTAACCTCGTCGATTCGATCCAGATGACCGCGAGGTCTGTTGGAGTCGATCGTCATGCTTGTACCTTAAACTACCGGGAGCCCATTGCGCTACTCTAAACGTATCACCCTCCCGGATGCGAGGCGGCGACCACGGCGTCCGGCTGCTGGGGGGGATCAGCCCGTGTAGCCGGTCGAAGCGCGACCTTCGATCCCCATCCAGCTTCCATCCGGCGTTGAACAGCCACTTTCAAGCCTTCGANTTCCCGCCCGACATNTCATCAGGGCTAGCCGCCGGCTATGGCCCCGACGATCAGAAAAGGCTCCCGGCCCGACGCAACCTCAACGGGCAACAGGGAGTCCGGTGGCTCGTGGGACAGGTCCTCCCCGCATGCGAAAAAACGAAGCATGGGCCTCCGCAGTTTAGTGGCGTGGTCACGGATCGTCCCGCGCAGCATCGGGTAACCGATCTCGAGAGCGTCGAGGACTGAGCGCTGCGTGACAGGCTTGTCGACGTCCACGCTCACCTCTTTCCCGACGCCCGCCAGATTCCGCAGATGATAGGGGAGAATGACCCGGATCATGACAGCGTCTGGACCTCCACAGACAGCACGGCGGGAAGGTCGCGGACGATCGGCGCCCAGCTGTCTCCGGCATTGGCTGAGGCGTACACCTGCCCGCCAGTAGTGCCGAAGTACACGCCGCAAGGATCGAGGGAGTCGACGGCCATCGCGTCGCGCAGCACGTTCACAAAGCAATCGCGTTGCGGCAAGCCCTTCGTGAGCGCTTCCCACTCGTT
>C687J29039_10000224_pt1 | contig 22448 bp, 16 predicted proteins | sample RifCSP16_2_FD_29039 | JGI IMG/M metagenome (IMG submission 29039)
AGAGAGGCGATCTTCCCCTACGGCCCCTTCGTCATGAACACACAGGAAGAGATCCAGCAGGCCTTGACCGACCTGCGCAACGGGACGTTTGTGCAGAGTGAAGCCGAGAGTGTGACCTCGAGCCAAAACAACGCCCGCCTGCCCGGAGGGTCGCCAGAACCCCTCGCTTGTCCTACTGCCTGGGAGTGAAAGGCGAGGCAAGAGTGGTTCGCCGTCACCACCCCTCCATTGATCGCTGGAACGCCCTCACCCGATAGGACCACCGGTCAAAGAAGCCCCCGGCATGTCGGGGGCTTTCCATTTCTCAAGGGGGTACTCCAAGAAGCCGTCGGGCAGCAGCTAGGAGATGTCCGCCAGCGCCCGTTTCATGCGCTCTGCGTCGGGGGCGGCGCCCAGCGCCTCGAACGCCGCCAGGGCAAGACCGAAGTGACCGAACGCAGCCGCGCTGTCCGACCGCGCCAGGTCGAGTTCTGCCATTTCGTAAAGNGTGCGCCCGACTTGCCAGCGGGCTTCCAATGCCTGAAATAGCTCGCGCGCCTTGCTCAGTCGCTCCNCGGCCTCGGCGTTCTCGCCCGCAAGCCGATGGGCCACGCCCCAGCCCCGGTGGGCGATGGCGAGGCAGAGCCGGTGGTCATCTCGCCGGGCCAGCTTCTCCAAACGCGGGGCGTATCGTCGCAAGACCTTCTCGTCTCGCGCCCCGGCTGCGCCATCCACCAGCATCATGCACACTGCGTGTTCGTGCGCCATGGTGCCGCGCTGAACAGGTTGGCCGGACAGTTGGATCGCCGGCTCCAGGNTCTCTCTGAGCAGGGCGAACTCGCCCTGTGCCAGCAGCGGCAGCGATCTTCAGTAGAACTGATTGCGCTGCCACTGCTCCGGTTTGCCGGAGATCGAGACCATGAAGTCATAGGACTCCTGGGCGTAGGTGTTCGCCCGGTCGGTGTCGCCACGCAGAGCGTGCACGCTGGCGCTGAGCGCAACCAAGAAGCAGGTAGCACCGACCCGTTCTCGAGTGTGGCGTCGTTCCAGATCGCGCCACTTCTCCTCCAAGGCGAGCACCTCGTCCCAACGGTCCGTCCTGAACAGGCACTGGGCCTGGACGGTCAGTACATTGGCGATCTGATCGATCGCCTGTACCTGGGTCGCCAGGCCTTCTGCTTCCGCCAGATAGGGCAGGGCCTGAGCATACTCGCCCACATACATTAGGGCGGTCCCAAGTCCCCTCAGAGCCTCGAGGGTCTCGCGCAGGTCGCTGAACTCGGGCTGGCGGCAGATCGCCAGGCGCTGCTCGGACATCTGGAGATGCTCGCGCAACCGGCTGCGGCCGTCCAACACGTTGGCCAGCGCGCCGTGCGCCTGGGACAAATCCACCGGGCTATCGAGCGTGGCCGCCATATCCACCGCCGCCTGCGCGAATCGCTGGGCCGCATCCCAGTCCGGTGGTTCCTGAATGCGCCAGGCATCCGCGGAAAGGGCGATGCGCGCCCGCACGGTTTCCAGATAAGGCGGCTCCCTTTCGAGTTGGTCCAGCGCCTGTACCAGGCTGGCGCGCGAGTCCTCGCGAGCAGTATTGGCGCGCTGCAGGTTCTCCAGGCTCACAGACCATTTCAGGTCGGTCACGGCCTGCACGATCTTGCGGTGCAGTCGCACGCCGGCCATACGGTCTGAATCCTGCAGGCCCCGCCACAACTCCAGCGCCTGCTGGTATTCGGCGATAGCCCGCGCACCATCTCGCAGCAGGCAGAAGATGTCGGCGCACTCCTCGCGTAAAGACAGGTGGATCGCGCTCACCTCCCCCGGCGGGATCAGCTCGAGGGCGGCGCGCAGGTTCTGGGCGGCGTCGTCGTACGCGTAGACGGCCAGCGCCTGTTTGGCCGCCCTGCGCGAATACTCAATGGCCTTCTCCCGCTCTCCGGCGAGCGCAAAGTGATGGGCCAGCAGGCCGTAGAGCCCCTCCAGGCGGTCGGGGTACAGCTCCACCATGGCCTCCCCGACACGGCGATGGAACTCGCGGCGGCGCTTTAGCAAGATCGTCTTGTAGACCGCCTCCTGGGTCAACGGATTGCGGAAGCTGTATTCGACTTCGGGCACCCGCGCCATCTCGCGGATCATGTCCANACGCAACAGCGTCCCGACATTNTTGTCCAGGTCGGAAGTCCCTTCGTCGACCGCTTGAAGAACCCGGTAGTAGAAGTTNCGTCCGATCACCGAGGCCATTTGCAGCGTGGCGCGGGTCGCCTCCTCCAATCGATCCATGCGGGCGGCCAGCAGCGAGCGCAGGTTGTCGGGGATGGCGAAATCGGCGGCCTCGCTCGTTGAGCGCCAATATCGGCGGAGCTCCCCGTTCACCGCTCGCTCTTCAGGGTACACCGCTCCGTTCTCGATCAGCGTGCGCACGACCTCTTCAATGAAGAACGGGTTGCCCGCCGAGCGCTCGAGGATCCTGGCCCGCAGCGGGTCGGAGATCTCGGCGATGGCCAGCAGGCGGCTCACCAGTTCATCGCTCTCCTCTTCGGTGAGCGGGCGCAGGGACATCTCGGTGTAGCGATGGGGGTAGTGCTCATAGGACTGCGTCTTGATCTGCCATGACGGGGCCTCGCGCTCGCCACGCATGGCGCACAGCAGCACCACCGGGATCTCCTCGGTGAGCGGGAGGAGTTGCAGGAGCAGTTCGATGGAGGCAGTGTCGCCCCAATGCATGTCGTCGAAAACCAATACGGTCGGCCGATCGCCAAAGCGGGTCCGCCACCAACCCTGCACCGCCTCGAAGAGCTCGCGTCTGAATGCCTCGCCCTCCAGCGGCAGCGCCCGCTCATGAGCGTTCAACCCGAACAGCGCCTCCAGGACTTGCATGGCGCCGGGACGGCGGTCTTGCGCAAGGCCCTCCACCACCGAGGCAAGAGTCTGGCGGATGTGCGGCAGCGGGTCGTCGTAAGCAATCCCCTCAACCCGGCGCAGCAGTCTCTGAAGCAGCCCGTAGGCCTGGTTGGTTTCGTAGGAGAGCGTCGTCGTCTCGTGCCAGTTGGCTTCACCGCCCATCACTTGCAGGAAGACCTTACGGCTTTCCTGGATGAGCCGCGTTTTCCCCACGCCGGCGTCGCCCATCAGGCATACAATCCGACCGACCCCTTGCTTGAGGTCGACCATCAGCTCACGCAAGGTTGCCAGCTCCACCCGGCGCCCAACCATCTCGGCGTGCAGGCCTTCGATCCCGCGCCCCCGCCCTGCGAGCTCTTTGGCCCCCAGGGCCCGGTAGGCCGGCACCGGCTCCGCCTTGCCTTTGACTTCGATCCCTCCCAATTCCTCGAATTCGAACAAGGGCTTGACGAGCTTGTACGTGTCGTGGGCGACCTGCACAGTGCCGGGCCTGGCGGTCTGTTCCATGCGGGCTGCCAGATTGATCGCGTCACCCAACGCGGTGTACTCCATGCGCAAGTCGGAGCCCACGGCTCCCACAACTACCAGGCCAGTGTTGATTCCCACGCGCACATCGAAGTCCACGCCGTACCGCTGTCTGACCTGCTCACGGTAAGGACTGATCCCGGCCACGATCTCCAGTCCGGCGAGTATGGCGCGCTGCGGGTCGTCCTCGTGGGCGATGGGTGCACCGAAGAAGCCCAGGATGCCATCCCCCATCAGCCGGGCGACGATGCCCTCGTAGCGGTAGATCGGCTTGATCATGAACTCGAAGCCGGCGTTGATGATCTCGCTCCAGTCCTCCGGGTCGAGCTGCTCGGCGGCCGCAGTGGAGCCTTTGACGTCGGAAAAGAGCATGGTCACCACGCGCCGCTCGCCGACCATCTCTCCACTGGCCCGCGCCGCATCCAGCCTGGCTTGCAGTTCCTTGGGAATGAAGCGCTGCAAATGGGATTCGATCGGTGCTGGCTCGGGAGCGGTCTTGCCGACTCGAGAGGGGGGTGCTGCCGGCTGCGACGGCCCGGCGATGGGCGCAGCCTTCTTCGCCAAGCTGCCTTCGAGCGTGGCCCCTGTCTTCGCCACGGGTAGAGCACCGGTTGCCGCGGCCGCCCAGCGGTCGAGGTTGGAGGCCTCCTCCAGCTTCAGGCCGCAGTGGTCACAGAACAAGGCGTCGTCGAGGAGGGGCGTGTCGCAGCGCGGGCAAGCGGGGAGGAGCAGATTTCCGCAGTGTCTGCAGAAATTCGCCTGGTCACGATTTGGGGTGCTGCACCTGGGGCAGTCTATTAGGCTATCGCTCCCTTCTTGTGACTCACCCGGCTGCTCCTGGCACGGTCAGGCTGGCGCGATCCGTGGCTAGGCAATCCCTCAACGGTCTTCGGATGCACCGGCGATGATATCACGCAAGGTCTGGGCCTCACTCTGCAGGTCCTTGAAGTACTGCGTTTCCGTGATCTCGGCAACCTTCTTTTGCTGGCGTGACTCGTCGAGCACGATTCGCAGTTCCCGGACCTGCTCTTTCAGTTTCTCTTCACGTAAGCGGACTTCGCGGGCCATCTTCTGGAAGACCCGAGCCAGCTGACCCAGAGCATCCTCCCGCTGGGCGAGGCCATCCAACGATGTCGGCTCGAACCTATCTTCCTCGACCGCGGCCGCGGCGCCCATGACGACCTTCACTTGCTCCAGATAATCCAGGAGTGACTGGAGTGTCTCGCGCAACTTGGCCGTCATGGCGTTGAACGTGGTGGCCAGGATACCGATCTCGTCCTCAGAACTGACCTCGGCTTGAGCCTTAAGGTCGCCCGCCTGAATCTCTTGGGCGGTACCCGTCAGGCGCAAGATCGGAAGTGCGATGTCCCTCCCGATGGCCCAGGCCAGGATGAGCCCTGCCAGAAGCACGACCAGCGCGCCCCCGATCGAGGTAATCTGTGCACTGCCCAACTGCTGGCGGCCATGGTTGAGGTCGGCCTGTAGCAGATCTTGCTGAAGCGTCGTCTCCCGGTCCAGCAGGTCCAGCATGGCATCCGCCAGCGGGACCGCATCGGTGCGGAATAGGTANAAGTCCTCCCGGGCGTGTTCGCCTTCTACCGCTTCAAACATGCTCTCCGGCATCACCAGGAAGGCAGCTCGAGCCTCCTGGATCCGGCCCAGACTTGCCAGCTGGCTACGAACGAGCAAATCGCGTTTCCCGGCCAGGAGCTCCCAGGCCTGGGCGTTGCTGTCGAGGTTGGCTTGGTACTCGAATTTGAAACTATCCCTGCGGGTGGTCACGTAGCCCCGCAGCCCGGCGACCATCGCATAGAACGAGGACTGGAACTCCGCCATAGAGCCCATCAGTTCAATGTTCTGGGGGGTCGGTTCGCTCAGCTCCTGGGTCTTGATCATCGTGGANGAGTTNACGATGATNGTGTTGATCAGTGGAGNGGCCTCCACAATCAGCATCCTGAGGGCCGGCTCCCGCCGCAGCTGGTCGTCTCTGAGTTCGAACAACCCTGGCACCAGGGCGGACCAGTCCTCGTAGTTAACCCGCAGTTCGTCCAGACTGCCGGCGAGCGCTCGATACTCCGGAGAAGCCTGCGCCCCGGGCTGGTCGACGATGGCCTGGAGCTCGGCCAGGTTGGTTTCGAACTCCGCCTGGTAGGCCGCGTAGTCTTCCCGGTATTGGGAATCGCCCAGGGCGAGGTAGGCCTGCAGATCGGCCACCAGCCTGAGCAGGTTGGCCCGGGCCTGCGCCGAGGCCAGCGTGGTCGGGGCGCGCAGGCTGGTGGTGCGATCGATCTCCCGGGTCGCCTGACTGTTGGCCGATATCCCCAGGCCATACCCAACCAGCATCAGTGCGATCAGGATCCCAAACCCGATGCTCAGCTTGGGGCCGATCTTGAGCCTGCGCCTCAGCAGCAGCAACCGACCGAAGAGTGACGGTGTTTTCATGATGAGAGCCGCTGGCTATTTGTACCAGTCGGCGATGTTCCAGACCTCCACATCCCAGGCCGTGAAGTCCCAGCCTTTCAGGTCCACACTCACCGCAGCCGGGAGGGTCAATTTGACCAGCGGGATCACGGCGGCGTCCTGGATGAGCAGCTCATTCATTTGCACGAACAACGCCGCCCGCCGGTCGGGATCGAGCTCCAGGGTGGCCTGTTCGAAAAGCGCGTCAAACTGCGGATTGCAGTAGCGGGCCCAGTTCGGCAGTGACCAGTCGTTGGCCTGCTGGGCTACCTCGTCGCAGGCCCAACCCGCCATGTAAGCGGTCGGGTCGGGGCTCTTGTTGCTGAAGGCAAACTCCTCNAGGTCGGCATAGAACTGCCGCCGGGTGTCAGTGGTATCGGTCGGCGGCCCGAAGAAGATGCTGGAATCGATCTGCTTCAGCTCNACGGCAATCCCAATCGCCTCCAGATCCTGCTTGACCTGGTCCTGGGCGCGTTGGCGCAGGGCCTGGATCGAGGTCTGAAAGACCAGGCGCAATTCCACGCCGTCCTTCTCCCGCACGCCGTCCCCATCGCTGTCCATCCACCCGGCCTGGTCCAACAGAGCGGCGGCAGCTTGAGGGTTGTATTCGATGGATGTGTCCGGTGAGGCGAAGTAAGGCGGCTCGGTCAGGATGTTGGTCGTCAATACCCCTCCGCGACCATAGGGGGCGGCGATGGCTTCCCGATTGATCGCTATGCCGATCGCCTGGCGGACGCTCAGGTCCGACAGGATCGGATGTGGGAACTGGACGCTGGCCCGTTCGCCGTCGGGTGTTTCGGCGTTGGGATCGGCGAAGTTGAACATGATCCGCTCAACGAACGAGGAGGCCGGCGCTACGACCAGCACGTTGCCTGCTGATTCTGCGTCAACCATCGCATCCTCGGAAACTGCGGTGTTCCAGACAAAATCCACGAGACCCTCCTTCCCCGCCTGTACGGCGAGGTCCAGATCTCCACCACCCTGCAATTCCACTCGGCTGAAGAAAGGCTTATCGGGGTCGCGGTAGTAGGGGTTGATCTCATAGATGATCTTGTTGGTGCTCACCGCGTTTCCGCCGATGATCAGGACATCCTCATTCCGGAACTCGGAGACATAGTACGCCCCTGTGCCGATCGCCAGCAGGTTGGCGGGCGCTTCCGCGGCACTGGCTCCGTTGTAGGCCTCGAAGAGATGTCGGGGGATGATCATTCCAAATGCACCGACATAGGGCGCATACCACCCGGCGGTCGGCTGTTTGAAGTGGACCGTCACCGTGAAGTCATCGAGGATTTCTAGACTGTCAACGTCGACGTAGGCAGAGGCACTGGTGGCTTTGACGTCTGGGTTCGTAACGTATTCATAGGTGAAGAGTACGTCGTCGGCCGTGAACGGCTCCCCATCGGCCCACTGAACACCCGCTCTGAGTTTCCAGGTCACGGAGGTGCCGTCCGCGGCGACCCCGCCGTTCTCCAGGCTGGGGATTTCGGCCGCCAGAAAGGGAACCAGGTCGCCTTCGCCGTTGAAACTGGCCAGGGGTTCGTACGTGATGCGGCTGGCGGAGAGATCCTTGGTCCCCGGCGAGAGATGCGGATTGACGATGGTCGGCGCCTGGAAGTAGAGCAGGCGCAGGATCCCGCCCTGCCCGCGAGCCGAGACTGCTTGCGTTGGGGGTGCCAGGGTGGCCGCTTGCCTGGGGACAGCCGTTGCNATCGGCGCAGCCGGGGCGCCGCAGCTGGTTATCAGAAGGGTGAGCGCAAGACCGACCGAGAGCAGTCTGGCAGGGTATTGCCTCGGTGAATCCGGTTGGTTTTTCAAGTTCAACTCCTATGAGTGAAGTGTGATTTCGAGCTCGAGTTTTTGGATNCCGAAAGGAAGGAGCGCCTGGCCATCCCGGGGATCAAGCCGCACCTCTNCCGCTTTCCCATCTCGTTTCAGCCGCAACGCCGCAGGTAAGGGCCGGCTATAGCCCTCCGGTGAGATGACATGAGCCCAGAGTTTCAGTTCTCGCGAGGGACCGGCAGGAACCTGTACCGACAACCTCTTCAGCTTCTTGAAGGAGCTTATCTCGAATTCGGCCCCCCGCAGGGTCTGTTCTCCGTCCGCATACTCCAGCCGAATGCCCGTCTCGACAGGTTTCCCATCCGCAATGACGGCAAAGGTGGCCCGTTCATCCGTGTCCGACAGTTGAACGCGCAATTCGACCACCATCCGGGGTGCGAAGGCACCCCGCCGGATGATCAGGCCGGTGACGATGACCATCACCACGCCGACTCCGATGGCAATCGCACGTTGGAGCGGATCCTGCCAGATGATCAGACCGTAGATGAATACCCCGCCCAGATAGAGCAGGTAGATCGCCGCTACAACGACCGGGTGACCCAGAAACGCAAGTGAGAACCTGGGCGCATAGTCACCCTTGCGGCGGCTGGCGGCTAACATGAGCATCGGGAAGACGCCCCCCAAAATGGGCACCAATAGTACCCCCAGGATCCCCAGCAGCCCGGAGAAAGACTCGCGGCGGGTGAACAGCAGCCATTCCGCCACGACGAAGAGCAGGAAGACCGGGGCGATGCTGATGATGAGCCGAGCGTTGCGTTTGAGGTTTGAGGGGAGGACTTCACGCGCCTGATAGTAGAGGCCATAGGAGAAATGGACCGACCCCATCCCCATCGCAAGGATCACATAGATCGCACCAAGCACCGGAACCACCCCGCCGATTCTGGCTGCCAGCGGTGAGATGACTGTGCCGGTTGCGCCCTCCAGGATGGCGGCCGGGAGGGCCCCATTAACGGCGACCACCCACAGGCTGTAGAGGGCGATCGCCGTGGCCATCGCGGCGATATTGCCCCACACTAGTGAACGGCCACCCGGGTCGCGGCGCAAGACGACTTTGGCCGCGTTCCCGGCCGAGGTGTGTCCGAAGTAGGCCGTCAGGACCACGCCGAAGACTAGCTCCAGGATCCTCGGATCAAAGGTCCGCCCCTCCCCAAAGGGCAAGTTGACGTGGCGGAGATTGGCCGGATCCAGGTGGAAGAATGCCAGCACCGAGATCACGATGATGATTAAGATGTTGATGATTCCGATGACCAGCGCCGAGGCTACGGTTGCGCTGAGGGATTCGCGCCGCAGGAAATAGACTGCAACCAGGAAGACGAGTGCGGCCCACAACATGGGGTTTGTCCCGGTGGCGTCACCCAGTGAGGTTGAGATGCCGACATAGAAGGCGGTCAGGAGTAGGACATTCAGCAGCAGCAGCGCCGGTGCCAGGACGATCGATCCAGGGCGGCCCAGATAGTCGCCTACCAGGCGACCGAAATAGGCGGTGCCATAGCGCATGTTTCCGTTCCGCGTGATCGCCTCGACGATCCCGGCGATGGTGAGGATATTGACCAGGCCCAGGATGACGAGCAGAACCACCCCTGGGATGGGTCCGACCCCAGCCAGTGCGATGGGGAGCGCAAGCACACTCCCGCCGACCGTCTCAGTCAATGTCAACGAAAAGGCAGTCCAGAAAGGCGGCATTCGTTCCAGGCCGTTGGCAAGGCGAGAAAGCAGCCAGCGAATCTGCTCCGCCACCGAGGTGGTGCGCGAATAGACTGAGTCGAGGGGGTGTTGGTACATGCGCTCAAAGGCCTGTTCGACCGCCTCGGCTTCCAACCCGAGCGACCGACGCATGGCAGGAACATCCTTGAGCCGAAACCGATACTTCTCTCCCAGAGAGTGGGCGAGCGCCGCGCGCAGGTTGGCTTCAGCGGGAACCAATGTCGCCCACTCAGGTGCAAACCGCTCCAGCTCCTGGATGGAAGGCTGCAGGGGAAGATCCCGACCCTGCGACAGGGCCGCCAGGAAGGCCTGTTCCTTCTCCTCGGCGCTCTTTTCGGTGAGGTAGCTGGCCAGAGCCTGCCTGGACTGGGAGACGAGCTGCGCAGTGCGTCCCTCAATGGCGTACAAGATGGTGCCTGCGCGGCGCGCGGGCAGGCCATCCAGCAGGTCCAAACCAGAGAAGAAGGAGGGTTCGTCGGGCATGCTGTCGAGGAGGCCGCCGGCGACCTAGGCCAGCTGAGCTGCGATCCCGCGATACTGCTCGGCAATAGGATGGGAGGGCTGGGTGAGACTGAAAAGCCCCCGGCTGCCCAGCTCCATCATTTCATCGGAATGCGGCAAAACCGCGACCACCGGACATCCGTAAGCCTTCTCGACCTGCTGAGCAAGGGCGGTTGGCTCCAGGCTGCTGGGGGCCTTGTTGACCAGCAGCAGGATGCGGGGAACTTTCAACTCCTGGGCGACCCGGACCGTAATGCCGGTGCCCTCGTAGTCCTGCTGATCGGGACGCATGACGATGAGCAGCGTGTTGGAGATGACCAGAGAAAGAAGTGTTTCCTCGTTGAGTCCGGGGTGGGTATCGATGAGCAAGTAGTCCAGCCTGAGCCCCGTAAGCAGGCGGCGAAGACCTTCGGTCAATTGCCGCGCGTCGTACCCCTCGCGCAACACACGCGTGATCTCACCCGGCTTGATGCTGGATGGAACGAGGAAGATGGTGCCGGAATTTGCCCTGACATCATCAGGGGTTACGTCAAGGGCAACCTCCTCGATGGCGCGACCGTGCCACAGAAAATCGTTCAGGGACGATTGGACCTCCTCACCGCCCAGGCCGAAGAGGATATGGATGCCTGGTGATTGAATATCTGTATCAATCACGCATACCCGGTTCCCTTGTTTGGCCAGCATTGCGGCCAGGTTGGCAGCCGTGTTCGACTTACCCGTCCCGCCTCGGAACGAGTGGATGGAGATGATCTGGGGCATGCATGGTCTCCCTGGAAGGGGCNAGAAAGGTCAGGACTGATTATACAGGTTTTGTATCAGAGTTGACCAGTATTCGACTGTTGGATGAGACCGCACTTGTTTCCGGCTATCGGGGTGCAGGCTGAGCGCGACTCACAGGCCGCGGAAGAGGAGACCGTCACACCACTAACAAGCCCATCTCAGGTGGTCTGGGTTTCACCCACGCAACCTTAGATGCGCCTTCTCTTCCCTCACGCTGACTTCACAGNATCCCGCCCATGGGAGCGGGCTGGCCGGGGCCGTTGTGGGGAAAAACCGGGTAAGAGTCCTCCTCCTCGNTGCGTCCATAAAACCGGAAGGGAGAACCAAACCATGGCAAAACCGATCCACGTGAAGAGTGGTGAATTCGAAACCCGGGTCCTCCAGGCACAAGGTCCAGTCGTTGTCGACTTCTGGGCGGAATGGTGCGGACCGTGCCGGTTGATGGCACCCGTGATCGATCAGCTGGCGGAGGAATACGACGGCCGGATTCAGTTCATCGAAGTGGACGTCGATGAGAACCCCGACGTAGCGATGACCTACGGGGTTGAGGGCATCCCGACGCTGATCCTCTTCCACCACGGTGAAGTGGTCGACCGGATCGTCGGCTATCTTCCAAAGCCAATGCTCACCCAGCAGTTGGAGGCGACTTTGCCGCTGGCGGCCTAGGCCGGAGATAGCCCATCCCCGTCGGACGGGTTAGGGGAAAATGCCATTTCACCTGTGGGGATAGGTGAATTCAGAGAGCGGGGACCATCCGCAAGGGCGACAGGTACCGGGTGACCGGTTCACGGCGTCCTTTTTGATTCTGTTGCGACCCGGCGACCTCGATCGGAAGGTACCATGCGCCACGCGGGAGATTGACCGCCGGGCCAGGGAGTAGCTAGGGGGTCGTAGTGCAGGACTGCGTCTGGCCCGACGGATCCCGGCAGGCCGCCGAGTCATCCGGTTGATCGGTCGGGGTCGGCTGGGCCGGCGGCGGTGTGGGTGAAGCTTGCTGCGGATTGTTAGGATCCGGTGTGCTGGAAACGGCCTGGGTCGCCGTCGCATCGTCTGGGTTGTTCGAGGCACTCCCGGGCAGCGACGCATCCTGGGTAGGGGCCATGCTGGCCGCTTCTACCGNATCCGGCGCCTCAGAGTCTTCGGGCGGTGACGCGGACGGTGGGTCGGTCTGTCCGACCGTGTCTTGGGTGGGGAAGATGGCGGCCGGGGGATCATCAACAACAGACCCCGGCTGATTCGGGGTTGGCTGAGGCAAGCGGGCGTGCAGCAGCTCAGGTGTCCCGGACACCGTTGGCACACGCCGCTGATCCGAGAGCAAGCCGGCGATCGACGTCAGGTCAAACCCCATCCAGCGCACTGCCGCCAAGGCTGGTACGGACAGAGCGAAGCATGCGAACACCACAACGACCATGCTTGCGAACCCCCAGCCGAGGGACCGGCGTATTCGTCCTTCCGAGTGAGGTGTGGACCCAGGAGCACGTGATGGGAGGGAGGGAGTCCGAGCCGCCGAATCGAGAGCCCGGATCATCTCCCCCACAGAACCGAACCGTCTGGACGGATCATCGTCTAGCGCCCGTTGAAGAACCTCGCTCACTTTCGGCGGCAGCTGGATTTGCCGGTGGCCTGGATCGGCCACAGAACCGCCGGCACCGGCCTTGAGGTCGGCGGCGGCTTTCACAGCTTCCTTGACACGAAGACCGGACAAGAGTTCGAAAGCCAGAACAGCCAGGGAGTATTGATCCGAGGCAGGCGTGGGTTGGGCGCCTTCACGGACCTCAGGCGCCAAGTACTCGTGGATGGCCTGTTTTCCTTGCCCGTTCGATCCATTCGACAGCAATGGCGGCTGCCCCAGTCCGATGATCTGCAGCTGGCCCGCGTCATCAAACATCACCTCAGAGGCTGACAGGTGACCATGGACCACACCCAGGGCGTGGATCCGGTCGAGGACTTCAGAGATCTTGGTGAGGAGATCGCTGGCGTTTTCTGGTGAGACATTCCCGATCTCGAGACGGTCGCGCAAACTGCCCCCAGTCATGAAAGGCATCACGACGTAAGGCCGCCCGCCGCTTACCCCGGAACCGATGAGCCTTGGGATGCCTGGCTGGTCGAGTCGGGCGACCTTGCGCAGAGAATCGAGAAGCGACTGGAGCTTCTCCTTGTCGTGATGGATTTCTGCCGGGAACAGCTTGATCGCCACCGGCTTTCGGCCGTCGAAACCGACAGCCTTGTAGACTTGGGATCCCCCCTGGCCTCCGAGCTCCTCTAGGAGCCGGTACTCCGCCAGGATTGCGCCGATCATCCCCGTCTTCACACCCGAAGTAACGCCCACCTTTACCACCACTCCTGGCCGAGTTTGAAAAAGCTGTGCTTCATCCACCTGAGGACCAGCAAGCGGGCGCCGACGAACAAGCTCGCCGCGATCCCGCCTGAGACCCTCGACAGGTGACGAGTGTCGTACATATAGGATAACCCAGCCAGACTGGGGCGGAGCGCTGGGCGACGTGATCCTTTGGTACTAGGGCCTTCATTTCACGCGGTCGACTTGCCAGGAAGCGTCCTGACATGGGTCCAGCTCCCGCGCTCGACCCGATTATGCGTTCGGCAGAAGTGATTGGGGTGTAAGCGGCCGCAGGCCGCACAACAGCCCGGGTGGAGCGGTGAAAGCCCATCACTGTGATATTCGCTGCCTGCATGGGCAGGGGATTCGGGTACTCTCTAGGTAGAGCAGACCTGGCCGATGATCCTCCGCCCATTGACCGGACCGAAGCCTTCCAGGCCGGATGGACGGCTGGAGCGTCACGCCGCGCACGCCGCCGCCCGGAGATTTGGCAAACGTACACAACCGTGCAGCCGACTTGGTCTTAACTACTTGTCTTTGCCCGGCTTACCGTGATCCTGAGGGCGCAGGTGTTCCCGCACGCATCCCCAGTCCTGCTGGCACGTTCCCGTGAACAACGCCNAGACCTGATCCGGGCCGACGCCGTACTTCTGCGCGATCTGCTCGGCTGTGCGTTCATCGCTTTCGGTGTGAGAACCGCCAGACGGCTGTTTGAAGTGGGCCCGAACGCAACCCCAATCGTCGTCGCACTCACCGCTGAACACTTCAAGGACATCATTCTGGGACACACCGAACTGCTTTGCCAGGTTGGCCGCGGTGCGTTGATCCTGCTCGGATTGGCGCGTGGACTGCGCTTCCTGATGCGATTCCTGCCGATATCCCTGGACTCCTTCTTCGAGGATCGTCGCTGCGTTCGTCTCGCCGTCGGCAAGCCGATATGCCTGGGAGATTTCGCCCCAGCTGTGACCATCCGCGTGGGCGCCAACGATATCTGCCCAATCCGCGCCGGCGCGTTCTGCCAGACTAGCGGCATGGTGAAGCTCGGGCAAGCTCACCCCGGCATCCAGGTAGCCATCGAGCGCCGACGGATCAACGCCCAGCTCGGACACAGTCTTGTAGAACTGCCCCAGCTCCCCGGGTGAGGCGCCCGAGGCCAGCCGGGCAAGAGCGTCTTCCATATCAGCGTCGTATCGGGTTACGGCTCGAACGGCAGTCCGAATGTCTGCAATCGAATTCTCGCCGCTCAGAACACGGCTCATCAGGTCGGTGACGGAGACTTCATCCAGTGCGTTGGCTAACTTATCGAGCTGAACGAGGAGACCCCACCCGAATCCGTCAAGATGCCANCTGAGAGTCTCCTCCCACGTCAGATCGTCTATCGTCTGCGTCAGCTTGTAAGCGTGCCACATGCGACCGAACCCAAGTTGAGAACCCGTAAGACCGCCCTGGAAGAACGCGAAGATGTCTTCGCAGGTGTACAGATCTTGAGCCTGATCGGGGAAGAGCGTATTGACCGCATCGGCGATGCGCTGGGCCATGGGATGGCAGGCCTCGGTATCGAGCGGATCGTCAACGATGACGGGGAGGGTATCCGTGGCCGTCAGCCCGCATCCATCCTCCACGGTCACGCTTGCGAGGTACTTTCCGGCGGAGGTATAGGTGAAGTCGACGGAGCTGGCCGTCGGGTCAGCCCCTTCTGGGTTTCCGTCGCCGTCGAGGTCCCATTCGAACGCGTATGGGGGAACGCCTCCGGAGGCCTCAGCCGTGAAAGCTGCCGTCGCCGCACCCTCGCTGAGTGTGAGTAGCGGCGGGAATGGGTCGCTTGTCAGCGAGACCGTCGGACCAGCGATCTCGATCGTGCCTTGCGTCGTGGCGGCGTTCTCCGCCCCGTCAATAATATTGAGGGACCAGATGTACTCGCCTCCCCTGGGATAGGTGTGACTGGTTATATGGGGAGAGGCTACATCCAGCTCGATAAGGGTCTCGCTGTCTCCAAACTCCCATTCGAGCTGATACGGCGGGAGTCCGCCGGTTATGCCAATATCGAATGAAGCCTCGGCGCAGCTCACGGTCGACGTCACACTGATCACAAGGCCGTCCTGGGCGGAAACGGATCCCGGGACAGCGAGGCTTCCCAACACGCACACGATCGCCAGCTTTCTTAGGAACATTGTTCATGCCTCCCTTTCGCTTGTCGACTGCCTGTGAAGGTGATACCTGTGATCGTCGATGCTCGGCAGCTCCGTCGGTCTTCATGTCCCGCCATGAAGATCGGACAAACCCCCTCCGACCGGCCTGCAATCATTGCCCCGCACGACCTCGTCTTGATGTGAGGATCTGTCGCTTCATCCTTGGTAACGGTGCAGCCTCGGCCCTGTTACACCCGAGAGCGCGGGATCGGGTGATACGGTGAGACCTTTCTCTCCCGGCCGCTCTAACCAGTTTCATCGGATGCGTGCCGATGTGCGCGCCTGCCCTGAGAGTAGACCCGCCTCCCTCCAAAATACTCGATCTGCCACATGCCTCATTGCCTGGATCATGGGACCGGGGTGCAGTAGTTCTTGTGCCCCGGATCGCTCTTGCACTTGTTGGGGTTGATCGTCGCCTCGGCCAGATCAGTCGGCGGGACGTAAGTGGCCTGGACCGTGACGGGAGTGGCCGACGGCACGCTCGTCGGCACCAGAGTGCTCGTTGGCAGCGGCGTTGGGCTGCTCACCGGAATGATCGTCGAGGTCGGGCCCGGAGCCACGGGAATGTCAGTCGGGACCGCGTCTGAGCCGGGATCGGCATCGGCTGATTGAGGGGTGCTGGCTGGCGCGTCGGCGGCATCCGCGGGCGACGATGGAGAGCTGGTGGGAGGGGTCCCTCCCTCGACGTTAGAAGAAGTCGGGGGCTCCCCGCTGAGGGCAGTCGAATCCGCAGAGCTGTTTGGATCAGTCCCGTTGATGGAGGATGCCGGCGCGGTGACAGGTTCCGAAGCTTGTCCGCCTTTCCGGGACAAAGCCTCAACGAGTAAACCGGTGTAGTGACCCAGGTCGAAGCCCCCCAAATTCGAAGAAGACATGGCTGGGATGGTGGCGGCGAAGCACAAGACGAGGGCGAGGGCCGTGGCCGGGATTGCGATCCGTGAGCGGCGCTTCCGACGAGGAGGCTCGCCGGCTGCATTCTCGGAAGGAGGCTCGGCTGCCGGGAGGGGCGTGCCATGCATCGCCGCCAGCAGTGCGCGCTCCATGTCCGCCACGGACGGAAAGCGCTGGCCGGGATCGTCGGCCACTGCCCGCCGCAGAACCTGGATCATCCTTGGGGGCAGGCTCGGCCGTGACCGATCTTGCCGTGTGGCATGGTATGGGCCATCAGCCACGCCCGCCTGCAGCGAGCGCAGGGCGCTTCTGGGGTCGAAGCCGGTTGCGATCTCGAGGGCGATCACGGCCAGGGAGTACTGGTCCGACATCGGTGTCGGTGGCTGGCCATGTAATCCCTCCGGTGCCCTATAGACTTCGTCCGCCGGCTGTGGACCGGAATCGGGCTGGTTAGGGAGGTCAAGAGTCTGGCCAAGCCCGATGATCTGCATCTGGCCGTCCGTATCGAACAGGATCTCGGAGGGTCTGAGGTCCCCATGGACCACACCATGGGAATGGGCGCAACCGAGGATGGCGGAAATCTCAGTCAATGCCGGCTCGAGATTGGCCAGAGACATCATGCCCATTTCAAGGCGATCGCGCAGGCTGCCCGAAGCGAAGAAGGGCATGACGATATACGGGCGACCAGCGACCATGCCGGAGCCGATCATGCGTGGTATCCCGGGCTGATCAATCCTGGCCACAGTCCGCAAAGACTGCAGCAGTCGCTCGGTGGTCTGTCTGTTCTCAGTTACGCTTGCCGGGAAGACTTTGATCGCCACCGTAGATGACTGATCGTGGCCAACAGCCCTGAAGACCTGGGATCCGACGCTACCGCCCAGTTCTTCTTGGATCCGGTAATCCCCCAGGACCGCGTGCAACCTGTCCTCTTGGGACCTTTCGGCTTCCATCGATCCGCCTGGACTCAAAGCTAGCCTCTCTCTCGGGATGCCCAATGGCCTGTGGCGATCTTCCCTACCAAGGACGGCATGCCTCCCTCTCGGAAGGCGAAAAACGCTTCCGATGAGACAATCGAGGACGAGGGGATTCCGTTACAGACGTTGGATGAGACTTTGGTACTGGTCGGACTCTGTTGCGGCTTCGGGAGCGGGCCTTCCCCGGCGCCACCCACCCCGGAACACGTTGCCCGGCCATCCTGTCCTGTGTAACAATCACTACGGATTAGCGTTGTTATGGGTGAAGGCGTGGAACGACCGGCCTCGGATTCCGATCTCATCTCGCGGGCCCAATCGGGAGATGCGGAAGCATTCGGCGAGCTCTACCTGAGGTATGTGAATCCGATCTACCGCTATATTCGGATGCGGGTTGGGGACACGCAAATCGCCGAGGATCTAACCGAGATGGTGTTTCTACGCTCGTTCAAATCACTCCCTGACTACCGAGAACGCGGCCACCCTTTCTCCGCTTTCCTCTACCGCGTGGCGCGGAATATGCTGATTGATCACTACCGAACGAAGACATCGGATGTCGCGCTCGACGAGGCGGACCTGGAGGATGGGGAGTCGGCGGCGCTGGAAGATGGCCTGATCAGGCAAGACCGCGATCGCGCCATCCTGGGGGCTCTGTCCTCTCTCCCACCGGACTATCAAGAGGTTATTCGACTCAGGGTGGCCATGGCCCTCCCGACACCCATTGTGGCGGAATGGATGGGCCGGAGCGAGGGGTCGGTTCGAGTGCTTCTGCACCGGGCGTTGAAGGCCCTGCGCAAGAAGGTGGAAGAGGTTGACCAGGATCAAGGGTGAAGTCTCCCCCGAGATGCTCGATCGGTATCTGACCGAGGCCCAGCTCGGAAGGGCAGGGATTGAATCGCGCTCGGACCAGTTACTCGAGCCTGCCGCGCCGCTCAGGACGTTGCTGGAAGCGGCTGACCGCGTCCGGGCGGAGCTGACCCCGGCGGAGCCGGAGGCTGCGTTCGTCGACGCTTCCCTTGCTCGGTTGCTCAACCATATCCGGATCGCAGGGCGAGGAAGACGTCAGGTCTCACCTAGACCCGTTCGGCCCGCCCGATCGATCTGGCGCACGGCCTACGCGCCGGCGACGATCCTGCTCGCAGCCGCCCTCTTGCTGGGAGGGGCTGGTGTAGTTCAGGCCTCGGCCGAGGCTTTGCCCGGAGGATCCCTGTACGTCGTCAAGCGGGCGGTTGAGGAGACACAGCTGGCCCTGACCTGGAGCGCCTCGGGCGATGCCGCGCTGATGGAGAAGATTGCCGAAGAGAGGTTGTCGGAAGCCTCGACGCTGTCGGCCGGGAGGAGCTCCGAGGGCTTGGCGTTGGCATTGGCAGGCTACGACCAGATGATCGACAGGTTGACCACATTGGCGGCGACTTCCGCATTGCAGGAGGGACCCGGGTCGCTGGTGCGGCTACAGGCCGACCTCGACCGTCACATTCAGGTCCTCCAGGGTGTAGGCTCCCACGCGACGGCCGCCGCTCAGGTGCAAATCAACGCCGCGGTCGAACGGTCTCGTCACAATCGAGCCGTGATCGAGCAACTCGAGCGCGGTGGGAGTCCAAGCGATCTCGCACCGGGCCAGGAGAAGACCCCCAAGATCCCGGCGGGGAAGCCGGACGAGGACCGGGGCAAGTCGGCTGAGGCGACCCCCGAGCCAGCCGCAACCGAGAAATCACACGGCCCTCCGCCGTGGGCCCGCCCCCGCCCCACAAAGACCAAAGCTCCCTAGGCCTCCGACCGCGTGCATCCCCTCCTGGATGAATTCCCAGCGTCCATCGCCCCCGTGGGTTAGGGCCGAGGGGCGAAGATCACCGGTCCTTCCCGGCTGACGGAGCACCAAACCGCCTCATCCGAGGCGCCTTCCATAACCTCATCTGAACCGGTCGACGGTCTCGCCTGGGCAGACACATGGGCTCCCCAGACCCTGGGCCGGGGGTGTGTCTCTGGTGCCCCACCGGGGGTGACGATCGTCCGCCGGAGGCATGACAACGCTCCGTTCCGCCCGAAGAGCCTTGCCTGTAAGCTGAAGATGCGAATCGTTCTCATCTAGGCGGTAGCATGAGGCGGCTCTCCTTCCGAGGGAACGCACATCACCCAAGCTCTTGCCACACTCAGGCCCGGGCGGATACGGAAGGCTTGGCCGTCGTGGCCATCATCGGGCAGCCCAACGTCGGCAAGAGCCTGCTCTTTAACCGACTGACCGGCTCTTATGTGACGGTGTCCAACTACCCGGGGACGACAGTCGAAGTGGCCCGGGGGCGGGCTCGTCTCCGCTGCTGCAACCAGGCTTTGCGCATCGTCGACACTCCCGGTCTGTTCAACCTGGTGCCGACCACCGAGGAGGAACGGGTGACGCGCCGGATCCTCTTCGATGAGCGCCCGCAATTGATCCTCAACGTTGTCGATGCCAAGAACTTGCCGCGGATGCTGCCGCTGACCCTGCAACTGATCGAAGCCGGGCTTCCGCTGATACTCGATCTGAACATGATGGACGAGGCGGAATTCCATGGACTGACCATCGATCTTCCCGGCCTCGAGTACGCCCTGGGTATCCCTGTTGTCGGGACCATCGGCACCAACGGCAGCGGGATTGAGTATCTGAGGGAGCGGATTTCGACCTGTGTCCACCCAGCTTGTGCAGTACGCCCCTGCCATTGAACGTTCAATCACCGAGATCAGCCGCCTGCTCCGCGGCGGCTATCCCCTGTCGACAAGGGCGGTAGCGTTGCTCTTGCTTGCCGGGGATGACGAGATCCGGGCCGCCGTAGAGGCTCGCGATCAGGCGATCTCTTCGAGGATCGACGAGCTTGTCGCCAAAGTGCGGTCGAGTCAGTCTCAGCCGTTGGCGTACATGTTGGCGGCGCAGCGGCAAGCGACAGTCGAGAGACTCCTTCCGCGTTTCGTACGGATCAAGGCGGGCAGAGCAGTCGGGTTCGGAGAGCGTCTCAGCCAGGCGATGATGAACCCCTTGACTGGGGTCCCGATCCTCGTGGCGGCCCTGGCGGCGCTCTACGCCTTCGTCGGCGTGCTTGGCGCGCAGACTCTTGTTGGGTGGCTCGAGGCCGGCGTTTTCGTCCGTTTCTTCAATCCATGGGTCGATGCGCTGGTCAACCGGCTGATCCCCTGGCCAGTCATTCAAGCGCTCTTCGCTGGCGAGTACGGCATCCTCACGCTGGGGATCCGCTACGCCGTGGCCATTATCCTCCCCATCGTAGGGACCTTCTTCTTCGCCTTTGCCATCATCGAGGATAGCGGCTACCTGCCACGCCTGGCTCTCCTGATCGACCGCTTGTTCAAGACGATTGGTCTCAACGGACGGGCGGTGATCCCGATGGTGCTTGGCTTCGGCTGCGACACAATGGCTACGATTGTCACTCGGACCCTCGAGACTCGCCGAGAACGGGTGATTGCCACGGTATTGCTCGCCCTGGCCGTTCCGTGCTCCGCCCAGCTGGGTGTGATATTCGCAATCCTGGCCGGGCGGCCGCTGGCGCTCCTGATCTGGGCGATGATCGTGATCGGCATCTTTTTACTGGTCGGCTTTCTAGCTGCCAGGCTCGTACCCGGGGAAAGGGCAGCGTTCTATATGGAACTGCCGCCTCTCCGCCTCCCGAGCCTCTCCAACGTATTGGTGAAGACATATACCCGGATGGAGTGGTATCTGCGTGAGGTCCTGCCTCTCTTTGTCCTGGCGAGCGTGCTGATCTGGCTCGGTCAGATCACCGGGTTGTTCAGCACCGCCCTCACCGCCCTCGACCCTGTCGTGAGATGGATTGGGCTCCCGCACGAGGCCACACCGGCAATCCTCTTCGGCTTCTTCCGCAGGGATTACGGGGCGGCCGGGCTCTATGATATTCAGGGGATGCTCAACGGCGTGCAGCTCACCGTGGCCGCCGTCACGCTGACGCTCTTCGTGCCATGTGTCGCCCAGGCGGCGGTGATGCTCAAAGAGCGCGGCTGGAAGATCGCCCTTGGGGCGATTGCCTTCATTGTGCCCTTCGCTTTCGTGGTGGGATGGGGGCTTTCCAGGCTCCTGATCTGGCTGAGGTTGCCGCTATGAGATGCAGCATGTGTGGCGCTGATTTCGAGGTCGAAGCCGCCGCCCGTTCCTGCAATGGATGTCCACTGGTCGGCAACTGCGGTCTGATCCGATGCCCGTCGTGCGGTTACGACAACGTGCCCGAATCGCGGCTGCTGGGTTGGGTACGGCGCATGGGGTGTCGGCGGAAGAGGGCTCGGGGTGAGCAAGGGCTCAAGTGGGTCGGGCCTCTAACCCTGGCGGACCTCCCTCCGGGGCAGCCGGCGCGCGTTGTCGGGGTGGTGAATGAGAAGGAGGGTGGACGGCATACGCAGAAGCTGATCGCCATGGGTGTGTTCCCCGGTGCCCGGATCGAGATGCGCCGGAGATCGCCGGGATATGTCTTCCAGATTGGTTTCAGTCAGTTTGCAGTCGACGCGGACGTGGCGAGAGCGGTCCTGGTCCAGGTCGATGAGGGGAGAGGCCTGCATGCCAAACGTAGTTTCAACTGACTCCCGGGCGAGACTGCGCGGTGCCCGACTTCGCGTCACACCGCAGCGGGTGCTTGTCCTCGAGATCCTCGAGCACGGCCGCCATCTGGACGCGATGGCGATCCACCAACGGGCCGCAACCAGCCGAGGGGGGCTCAGCCTGGCGACGGTGTACCGCACCCTGTCGGCCCTGACGGAGGCCGGCCTGGTTGTGCAGCGCTACCTCGGTTCTGACCACAGCCGCGAGTATTACGAAGCGGTGCGTGGTCCTGAGCACCACCATATGACCTGTCTCGCCTGCGGCAACGTGATCGAGTTCGAAACGCGTCGGATTCGGCAACTCCAAAGCGAACTCGAGGCCGGGCAAGGTTGGATGCTGCAGCGCACGTGTCTGTGCATCGAGGGCTACTGTCCGACTTGTCAGGCCGAAGGGCGGATCGTCCCCATCGCCACGGGAATTGCAGCTCACGCCTGAGGCTCAGGATTGCCTCACCTTACATCAGTTCGTCGTCCTATCTCTAGCCGTGGGCGACAGCTTCGCCGCCGGCGCGAGAGGATCCTACTCAAAGGGCAGACGATGGCTGGTGGAGAGGGAGCGTCCCTCTCCCCACTCCCTACGGCGTCCTCCCTGGCCTGTTCGGCCGGGAGAGTCAGGGCCGCCGAGGACGGCGGCCCGAGCAACTATCACCATGCTCCCGGCGCCGTCCTCGGCGCCGGGTCATAACAGCCGGCGTGGTCGCCGGCCCGAACAATCACATCCACGCTCCCTGCCCCGTCCTCTCTGACCTACCCGGACAGGGGGAAGCAACCCACGACGATCCGGGC
>C687J29039_10000242_pt1 | contig 21981 bp, 19 predicted proteins | sample RifCSP16_2_FD_29039 | JGI IMG/M metagenome (IMG submission 29039)
CAGCCGAGTCTGGTTGACATTGATGCCTGAGAGGCGGGCGGCGGATTCGTTCCCGCCGATGGCGTAGATCTTTCTCCCGATCGGGGTGTACTTCAAGAAGCCCCACGCCAAAGCGTACGTGATCAGCACGTAGAAAAACGGCAGGGCGATCCCGAAGAGCTGACCGTAGAACCAAGGCTCGAGCGAGGTCGAGACCGAGAAGATCGGCGACCCGTCGTTGAAGAGAAAGGCAATGCCGCGGAAGATACTCAAGGTCGCAAGCGTGACGATGAAGGATGGGATCCGCCCATACGATGACAAGAATCCGTTGATGGCCCCCATAATGACGCTTATGATCAGGACGACGACGACGGCCAAGGGCACGGACATCCCTTGGAACTTGAGGAGGGAGCCCATGATCATCGTCAGCAAGGCGATGGCCGAACCCGGGGAGAGATCGATGCCCCCGGTGAGGATCACCAATGTCGAGCCCACGGCCACGATGGCCACGATGCTGGCTTGCAGTGCAACGTTGTTGAGGTTGTCTAACAAGAGGAAGCGGTCCGTCGAGAGGGTGACCGCGAACGAGACGAACAGGAACGAGATAATCGGCCCCATCACGGGGATGCGCGACAGCAGCCGAGGCCTAGTTCTCATAGGTCCGTCCCTCGCTCGGATGGTGGGCCCGTGAGGCCAGTTCCAGCAACCTGTATTCGGAAAGCTGATCTGACGGCAGGATTTGCAGGATTCTCTTGTTGTGCACGATTGCGATCCGATCGCTCATGGCCAGCAGCTCAGGGTAGTCGGAGCTGATCAGCAGGATGGCGATCCCGAGCGAAGTGAGTTCGTTGATGATCCGATAGACTTCGATGCGCGCCCCGATGTCCACGCCCTGGGTCGGTTCATCCAGGATCAACAGGCGGGCCTGTGAGAAAAGCCACCGGGCGAGGATCACCTTCTGTTGGTTGCCGCCGGAAAGAAACTGCACACTCCTCTCGATCCCGGTGTTGCTGATCGCCAGTTTGACGAAGTACTCCTTGCTGAAGCGCATTTCGCGGCCAAGGTCGAGGAACGGCCCGCGCAGCAAAGCCGCCAGATTGGCGATCGTGATGTTCTCCGGTCCGCGGAAGTTCATGAAGAGCCCATCGGCCTTGCGGTTCTCCGGCACGAGGGCCACCCCGTTCTTGATGGCCTCGGTCGGCGTGCGGAAATGGACCGGTCTTCCGTTCAGACGGACGCTCCCGCCCGTGGCCCGCTCAGCACCGAATAGCGCCCGGGCGATCTCGGTTCTGCCTGAGCCGACCATGCCTCCCAAGCCAAGGACCTCGCCGGCGTGGACCGAGAAGGTGACGTCCCGAACCCCGGACTGGGTTCTCAGGTTTTCGACTTGCAGGCAGACGTCGACCTGGGCATTGTGCTGTTTGGGATAGTGCTCCGTCACCTCCGTCCCCAGCATTTGACGCACGACCGAGTCGACATTCAGATCACGCGCCGGCTCGCTTCCCGCCAACCGGCCATCCTTCAAGACACTGATTCGGTCGGCGACCTGGAAGACCTCGTCGATCCGATGGGAGATGTACAGGATGGCCTTGCCCTGCCGGGCCAGCTGGCGAATGAGTTCCTGCAGTCTGCGCGTTTCCGCCAGGCCGATCGCCGCCGTGGGCTCATCCATCACAAGCACGCTCGAGTCCTCGGAGATCGCCTTGGCGATCTCGATCAGTTGCTGCTCGGCCATCGAGAGCGATCGCACGACGACGTCGGGGTTGATCTCGATCCCGAGCTCACCCAGAGTTCGGACCGACTCCCGGCGCATGGTCTGCCAGTCGATGATCTGGCCCGAGGCCACGGTCGGAAAGCGCCCCAGGAAGATGTTCTCGGCCACGCTCAGCGTGGGCACCAGCGAGAGCTCCTGATAGATCGTCGCCACCCCATGCTGTCGGGCGACGATCGGGTTCGGCATCGAGACCACCTGGCCGTGAAGCCGGATCTCGCCCGCCTCCGGCTGATGAACGCCCGACAGACACTTGACCAGCGTCGATTTGCCGCTCCCGTTTTCGCCAACCAGGGCATGGATCTCACCGGCTTTCAACGCAAGTGAGACCCGATCCAAAGCCTGGACCCCCGGGAACGCCTTGGATATCTCGCGAACCTCACAGGTCGGTGTGGTGTCGCCGTTCATCCAGGCAGCCTGTTCGATGAAGGGGTCCCCTGGTCGCGAGCCGTGGCTCGCGACCAGGGGCGTCCACAGGAGGAGACAGCGACTCCTACGGGCAAGCGTAGTCCTTCGACGGCTTGGGATGTAGAGTCTCCGGATGGCACAGGAAGTTGACGGCGTTCGTCTTGTCGACGATCGTCACCGGTGTCTCCACCCAGCCTCCCGGATAGGTTCCCTTGAGGCAGTCATAGGCAACGCGCATGACCACCTGCCCCATGACGAACGGGGTAGTGTTGACCGTGCCGGTCCAGCGCCCGGCGTAGATTTCTTCCAGCCCGGTGGTGTCCCCATCGTTACCGAAGTTGGCGATGTCCTGACGGTTGAGCGATTCGGCCGCCTTGGCTGCCCCGATGGAGATGTAGTCGTTGGCTGTGACGATGACCTCGATCTCGGGATGGGCCTGGACAAGATCCATCATCGCCGAGTTGCCGGTCTCGACGTTCCACGCAGTCGGCAGACTGGCGACGATCTCCATGCCCGGGAACTGCGAGAGAGCATCCATGTAGCCGCCGATCCGCTCGGTCGAGTGATAGCCCGGCTGTCCTTCCAACACTCCGACCTTGGCCACGCCTCCGAACTGGCCGGCCACGTACATCCCCATCTTGTAGGTGCCACGACGCTGGCTGTAACCTACAACACCGTGAACCGGCGATGGGAAGTTCGGAATGTCGGAGTTGACGATGATGACGACGATACCCTGATCGACGGCGCGTTTGACCAGGGGGGCTGCGGCCGCTTCATCATGGGTCGATAGGATGATCGCATCGACGCCGCGAGTGATGACGTCCTGGATCATGCCCATCTGACCGGCGATGTCCGCCCCACTTTGGGGTGCCAGCATGAATGTCTCGGCGCCCAGGCTGGCCGCCTCGGCCTTGACACCTTCACCGATTGCGATGTAGTAATTGAACTCGGTCGCCGGCGGCATGTAGGCGACGTTCGGCGTGCCACCTTCGAAGGCCAGGTTCTGACACAGGGCTTGAGAGCCGGCGTTGAGAGCGACGGGCTTCAGGGCCCCGTAGGCTGCCTCGTAGGCGGCATAGTCGACCACCCCTGCCGCCGGCGCCTGCTCGGCCTCCTCCGGCGCGGCTGTCGGGGCGGCCCCGGCGCAGCTGGCCAGGATGAGCACGAGCGTGGCGATCAAGCTCAGCGGGATCATCAACTTTCGAGAGCGTTGGAGAGCCATTGTTACCCTCCCCTCCTTGATCTATGTGGGATATCGAGCCTGACATCCCCCTCACGCGTCTTACCTGCGTTCCAAACGTTGTTTCCCCTCACCTCCTTTCCATCTGAGGCCGTTGTCCAGGCCGTGACGCTTCGCTGCTCCATCGGTCTTCGTCGGGCCTTCCAGGACACCGCGACCAGGATCGATGATCAGAGCCTACCGAATTCGGCCAGCAACTCCTCAACCGTCTTGCCTTCACGGATCCGTTGACGTGTGGCTTCCTCTTGAGCAGCCTGCTCCTGAGCCCGTTTGAGAACCTCGGCTGCCTCGGATCTNGCGACGACAACAACTCCGATCTCATCCGCCAGGACAACATCTCCCGGCGCGACCAGCACCCCAGCACACTGGATCGGAACGTTGACTTCGATCGGTTCCATCCGTTTGGAATACGGAGAGTGAGTCGAACGCGGGACGATCGCCCGGCTGAAGATCGGGAACCCCAGGCTCTTGATCTCGTCGGTGTCACGAATGGCGCCGTCGACGACCGCCCCGACAACTCCCTTCTGCTGGCACAGGCCCGCCATCAGCCCGCCCCAGATCGAGGTCTCCGTCTCACCGGCGGCGTCAACAACGATGACGTTCCCGGTCTGGGCCACTGCCAGCGCATCCAGACAGTCGACGAGATCGCCTGGAAACAGTCGCACCGTCAGAGCCGTACCGACGAACCGGCTATCGAACAGCGGGCGTATGTCGCTGCGCAAGACGCCGGCTCGTTCTTGACTGTCCGCCACGACGCAGGAAGGGCTCATGATTTCGAGTAGACCCTGGAACCCGGCAAGGACTGCGGCGCCCGGTCCTTCTCCCGGCGGATTGATGATCCGTCTCATCCTCTAGCCTCCCGTCCGGCCTGCCCCCGAGCCGCTCAATGTCACACTTGGCGCGCTTTCGCCACGGCCGCGACAAAGCCTCTCGCCAGCTCGGTCAATTCATCAAACCGCTTGGCGGCGATGGCACTCTTCTTGACCAGGTTGCTGCCGACGGCGACGGCCGCCGCCCCGGCGCGTATGAANTCGCCGGCCGTCTGCAATGAGACCCCGCCGACCGGAACCAGCTTGACTTGGGGGAGCGGCGCCAGAACGGCCTTGAAGTACGCCGGGCCGCCGAATTCGGCCGGAAAGACCTTCACGAAATCCGCCCCGCACTCCCAGGCCGTCAGAATCTCCGTGGGCGTGAAGGCNCCNGGGATNACCACCTTGCTGTANCGGCGGCACACTTCGATCACGGCCGGATTGAGCGTTGGGGCGACGATGAACTCGGCCCCAGCCAGGATGGCCGCCCGAGCNGTCTCCGCGTCCAGGACCGTGCCCGCCCCGAGCAAGACGTCCTCGCCGAATTCGCGTACCGACTGCTGGATGATCTGTATCGCGTTGGGCGTCGTCATGGTGAACTCGATAGCGCGCACCCCACCCNCCNGNATNGCCCGGGCCACCTGGATCAAGTCCTCCGATCGATCGAAGCGCACGATGGCGATAACGCCCCCTTGCTCGATTTCACGGACATGATCATCTTTGCCCATTTGCCGACTCCTCAGCGGGTGATCCGCAAGCTTGCCGTTGTGGGAGCCTTAAGGAGCTTCTCGGCCTCCTCGAGCGTGGTCCAGTTGAAATCGCTCCACGTGGTCTGCTTGAGCGCCGAGAACGCGTTGCCCAGGCGGACAGCCTTATCTACCCCCTCGGTGAGGTAGCCGTATATGAAACCAGCCGAGTAGTTGTCCCCGCCTCCCAACCGATCGACGATCTCGATCTCATAGGACACGTCGTCGATATACCGGCTNTCGGCATAGGCGAAGGCGCTCCACGTNTTGCGCCAGACCGATGGTGTGCCCCGGAGCGTAATCGTGACCACTTTGAGACCGAAGCGGTCCGCCAGGAGCTTGGCCACCTCTTTGTAGTCGGCCCCATGAACGCCGAAGACGCGCTCTGTGTCTTCTTCGGTCGTGATCAGAACATCGACCAAGTGCATAAAGGGTTCCTGGACTGCGCGCGCCTTCTCTTCCGACCAGAGCTTGGCGCGATAGTTCAGGTCGTAACTGACGGTCAGCCCTTTCTCCCTGGCGCCACGTAAGGCGGCTTCGGTCACCGCCGCCGCGTCATCGCTCAACGCAGGCGTGATGCCGCTGGTGTGAAACCATCGGGCGCCGTCAAAGACCTTCTCCCAATCGACCTCACCCGACTGAATGCGGCTGATGGCGGAGAGGCCGCGGTCATACAGGACTCCGCTGGCGCGAGGCGAGGCGCCGTACTCGACAAAGTAGAGCCCCATGCGGTCTTCCTTGGTCCACACCAGGTGACTCGTGTCGACGCCAAACTCACGAGCCTTGTTCTGAGCCATCCGCCCCAGAGCATTGTCCGGTAACCGGCTGACCCAACCCGTGCTGAGCCCTAAACGGGCCACACCGGCGGCGACGGTCAGCTCCGACCCGCCGACACTCATCTTCAAGGTCGAGGCCTGCTCGAGCCTCTCGAAATCCGGAGGCGAGAGGCGTACCATCGCTTCACCGAAGGTTATGACGTCCGGCATGCCGTCCTCCTCGATTGCGTCATCATGCCTGAGGCACGCCTCATCTCTTCCAGTTGATGAACAAGTCGATGTAGCGGAGAGGGACGGCATTCGGGTTGGAGACCCCGTGGGCGATGCCCGGCGGGATCAGCACTGCCTTCCCCGGCGAGAGTGCGAACTCCTGGTCCCCCATGTGGATCTTGCCTTCACCTTCCAACACGTAGTACAGCTGCTCTTCATGATCGTGAGTGTGAACGGGAAGATGCTCGTGGGGTCGAACGCTGACGAGCCCCATCTTCAAGTTGTCACGACGGATGATGTGCTTGTTATCGGAATGCTCCCTGGCGACGGCTTCAACGGACTCGACGTCGATGACGTATTCCATCGAGACCTCCCCCGCTTTCTCCCCTCAGACGGCTATGGGCAACCCTCGGTCCGACTTTGCGCCTCAACCACCCAGAGACCTTCGGCGCGATGAGATGGACTTCACCTGAGTCGCTCGTCTTCGCTTTCCTACCTCGTGCGGACGGCGCGCATCTTCGGCCGCGCCGGCTTTTCTACTTCACCTAGCTGATCGACCCCGCGGCCCCAACCCATCTGCTCGGAGATCTGGGCTGCCGCTTGTTGCAGCTTGTCGATGAGATCGTTGTTCGAAATGTGATGGTCGACCCGCTTCACCGGGCCGGAGACGCTGAGGGCGGCGGCGATCCCTTTGTGATCGAATGTCGGCGCGGCAACGCACTTGACCCCCGGTTCGTGCTCTTCCTGATCGATCGCATACCCACGTTTGCGGACCCTGGCGAGCTCAAGCCGGAGTTGATCGAGGTCCGTGATCGTCTGGTCGGTATACCGAGTAAGCTGACCGTCCGGATAGCGCGCCGCCAGCTCTTCCTCCGGAAGGTAGGCCAACAGCACTTTGCCCACCCCGGTGCAATGTGCCGGGTTTCGATCCCCCACGCGAGACGACATGAAGCCGATGGGGTACAGCCCGGCGAGCTTCTCCAGGTAGACGACCTCGCTCCCATCCAGGATCGTCAGGTGGACCGTCTCACCGAACTCATCTCGGAGCCGCTCGAGGTGGGCGATCGACCGCGTTCGGATGTCGTTATTCCTGAGGAAGCGCGATCCGAGTTCCAGGACGGTGACGCCTGGCCGATACTTGCCCGTGGTGTGGTTCACCTCGACGAACCCCTGGGCCTCAAGCGTCAACAACAGGCGGAAGACCGTGCTCGGATCGAGATCGGTCTCCTTGCTGAGCTCGGCGGCAGACAACTCGCCGTCATGTGCCAGGAACGTCCGCAACAGGGTCAATGCCCGTTTCACCGAGCGGACCTGGTATTTAGGTGTCTGGTGGTTAAAGTGGGTTGGCAAAGGCGTTTCCGGAGATTTCACTCTATGAAATGCCATTGCGTGCAGTGAAATTATAGGTCGCCCTGCCTCTGATGTCAATAGGCACGGCCCGGGGCGCTAAGCTCAGCTCATTTGAAGCCACGTGGAAGACGGCCCCACCCCTCGGGGACGTTCCCAGGTGGGCCTCAAAAATGGGGTCGAACGGGGATCGCAGCGAGGACCAAGGTTAACCGGAAGCCAGCACCTCAAGCTTCTCAAGGATCTTGACCATTCCCAGTGTGTCCAGCGTGCAGTAGTCCCATAACGCCTGACGGAGCCGCTCGGCCTCGGCCGCCTCGGTCCCTTCCACCAGGCGGCTCCACGCAAGCATCGCCTGGCCGCCATCCCCCACCTCCAGCGTCTCGTAGGACAACTCCGGAACGAGCGCCGGCAGGACGGCCTTGATTGAGCTCGACCCATTCATCCCGGGTTCGTAGACCCAGCGCTGCTTGAAAGGCTCAATCAGGTCCTTGAGGCGCGCTACCACGGCCNCCAGCCAGCCGGCCTGGTCGGGGAAATCACGCGCCAACTCTTTAAGACGGCCCTCTTCGAAAGGTTGGTGGTAGACCAGGATATCGCCTTCCTCAGGAAGCCGCCTCATCAAGTGCTCCATCAACGCTTGACGTGGATCGCCGACCGGATCAGCCAGGAAGCCGTCATGCCGCGGCTCAGCGCCTATTTCTGCGATGGTGTGTAGCGAGAACTGGAAGGGGATCTGCTGATACGGTCGGGACTGATCATAGGCTGGGATCGCCGACATCGCCGTCTCGAAATCAAGGAATGCCAGCGGATAGGCCAGGCCGCCCACGAATCTCCGCAAAGGCGCCCGTTCGACGATGGACTGACCGGACTTGTGAGCGACGACGTGAAAGCGCGAAGGGGCCGGGAGCGGGAAATCATCCGGGATGTCTTCGATAGAGATCACACCTTTCCTATAGAGCTCTTCCTTCTTCGACCATGGCAGGCGAAAGACCTCGAAAATAGACGGCGAGGGTACATGCTCCCAGCAGTGGGAGATGAAATCGCACGGGTAGGGGTCGTTGCACTGCCGTCCGATGGGTATCTCGGGGACGACTCCTTGAGCCAGGGCGCTCTGCAGATCCTCGATCAGGCCAGGGATCGTCGGCTGGAGCGACTCGACCGAATCCGTGACCGGGTCCATAGCAAACAACGCCTCCAGATCGAGCGGCCCGCTGCGGACGTACGTCGAGTCGATATGCACTAGCCAGGCATCGTTGATCGACAATCCGGCCCTACGCATCACATAGACCTGAAATGCAACGTCTAGGAGATACTCGTCTTTGACCGAAGTGCTGCTCTTGACCTCGTAGAGTTCCCACGCGGAGCCCGAACGCACCAGCACATCGGCCCTCAGGAATAGACCGTCGGCAAGAAACGCCGGCTCGAACAGGGTGGTCCCCCCCGATTCCATGGCTGATTGCGTCTGCTGCAGAGCCTCGGCCTTGCTGAACCCTCTTGGAGTGCTGACCAGAACTCCTTCGGGGAATAGACCTCGGGCCAACTCCCCGACNTGTTGGCCCATCGTCACTCGCGCANGTTGATCCGCATCGAGAGGCGTTGCCAGATCTCGCTGGAACGTGTGTAGGTAGAGTGACTTGGCGCACTGAACCCCTCGCAGAAATGTGCTCTTGCTGAGCCCGTGTTGACTTGTCATGGCATGCATTCTAGGCTCTCCTCGTACTCCGGGCGAGCTCGTCGCTGACTCGGCGCAAGCTGCAATTCGCCCTGTGACGACTTCAGACTTTGGCGCAGGGTCAAGGGAACCCTTCCCCCGGTTCTTAGACTCGAGTCAAGCACTTGAAATGGCCCGCACCTCGGTGCCAGTGGCCCTCTTTGGAGGTCGCCGGAACCAGCACANACAGTAGGTGGGTNGACTNAGGGAACCAAGCGACGAGCTACGTCCGGGCTGATGACGGGGTCGAGGCTTGGGGCCAGGCCTGGCCTGATTTCTCTGGCAGCATTTCGAAGCGCGCGGCAGAGGCGATCAGTTCCGGGGTNGGGCGCGGCTCCCAGCGCTCAACACCAGGGGCCAGAGTTGGCAGGACATTACCGCCCACGACCTGTCTGACCTGCAAGGCCGCACCGAGAGCGGCCGCTTCGGTGAGAGCTGGTCGCTGGACCGGCAGGCGGAATACATCCGCCACGATTTGGGACCACGCCTCCGAAGCCGCTCCGCCACCGACAAGCGTGACCGCTCCCGGCTCGATACCTGCCNTACTCAAAGCGCGCGTGGCGTNTGCCAGGCCGAACGTGACCCCCTCGACGACGGCGCGTACAAGTTCGGTGCCCGTATGAAACGACCGCAGCCCCGATAGGATGCCGACACCGTCCGGCCGGTCCGGCGTGCGTTCGCCGTTCAGGTACGGATTGAAGGTGAGCCCGGCTGCGCCTGGCATGGAAGCCTTCAACCTTGTTTCGAATTCACCGCGGTCTAGGCCAAGCAGTCCCATGACCCATTCCGTTGCGCTCGTACAGTTAAGGGTGCATGGCAGAGGAAGTCAGCCGTCGGTCGAGCTGCAGAAGGCGGCGGCTTCGCCCGTTGGATCTATCGCGGGCCCGGTGGTGAAGGAGAATACCGTGCCGGAGGTGCCGAGTCTCACGATGACAGGACCTGGGACGACCGCGCCCGCTCCGATGGCAGCATACATGTTATCACCGCCGCCAGCGCTGACGGGGATCCTCCGGGGAGTCCCGAGACTCTCGGCNCCTTCTCTGCGGAGGCCTGCGATGAGCGAGAGTGAAGGCGAGATTGCGGGNAGGCTGTGCTCCCAATCCCGGTCGGCGTCGAGCGTTCTCAGCACCGTCTCAGAGTAGCTGCGGGTCTGGACATTGAAGTAGGCCGTCCCGGAGGCGTCCCCCGGCCCGGAGGAGAATTCACCCGTCAGCCACAGGTTGAGATAGTCGTGGGGCAGGCAGAAGTGGCGCGCCCGGGCATGGAGTTCGGGCTCTTTACGACGCAATCAAGAGACCTTTGGCGCCATCTAACCGGGTAGGAGGAGATTGCCGGTGAGAGAGAGGACCGCAGCCTCCCCACCCAGTCGTTCGGTCAGAGCTTCGCAGTCAGGCACGGTTGTGGTGTCATTCCAGAGCTTGGCCGGCCGCAAAGGCTGATGGGCTGAGTCAAGTACGACCAGGCCATGTTGCTGGCCGGAGACGGCCATTCCGGCGACGTCGACAGCCCCCACAGCGTCGAGCGCGCCCCTTACCGACTCCAGCAGGGCCTTGATCCACCATGCTGGCTCTTGCTCGCGCGTCCCATCCGTCGCCTCGATGATCGTGTGCGGGGAACGTCCGACCGAGAGCACCGCCCCGGTCTCAGCCTCGAGGACGAGCGCCTTGGTTGACTGGGTTCCACAGTCGATACCGATGAAGACTCGTCGAGTCATGAGGATGTCACCAGGCCGATAGAACGGGTGAGGTCGAAGGAGAGCATGGCCTCCTCGACTGCCGGTCAATATCGTGGAGCGGGAAGAGTGTTATGCGCAAATTGTCCTCTGACTCGCAAAGGAGAAACGCCGAACGTCGCCCGTAGGGCCCCTGCGGCATCGATCATAGGTCAAGTGACCACGGTCGGGGCCTGCATACATCCTAAACTCGATTGAACCCATAGGCAATTAGTGCGCCCACGGCCGGGTTCAGACGTGCCGTCCGAGAGAGGTCCTTTCCTCTGGCCGACATTCCTGGGCCAGNGCNAGATGGCTCACNCATTCCACCCAGATGCGGCTCGGCCCGGCGTCTATAATCAATCGTGTGTTGACCTCGCAGTGAAGGGAGCACTCAATTGGCCAAAGACCTGGATATCCTCATCCNCCATGCACATCTGCGTCGGTCCGACGGGCNGCTGGACATCGCCGTCAAGGAGGGCACAATCGTCGAGATCAGTCCAGTGATCAGCCGGAGCGCGGAGGTGGAAATCGACGCCGGTGGCAGTCTGGTCACCGAATCGTTTGTTAACCCGCATCTTCACCTGGACAAAGTCTACACGCTTCCCATGCTGGACGAGCAAGCATTGCGGGATTACCACGGTCAGGACATGGGCAAGGCGATGACGGCGATAGAGCTGGCTGCCCGAGTGAAGGAGGGATACGAGGAGGGCTGGATTCTGGAGAACGCTCGGCGGGCGATCGGCCTGGCGGCCAAGTACGGCACCACCCATATGCGGGCCTTCAGCGACGTGGATAACAAGGCCAGGCTCGAAGGGATAAAGGCTCTGATCAAGGCACGAGAGGAATGGCGCGGCCAGGTCGAGATCCAGGTGGTGGCGTTCCCCCAGGATGGAGTCGTGCGCGAGCCAGGCACGACGGATCTGATCCGCGAGGCGCTCGAGCTGGGCGCCGACGTCGTCGGCGGGATCCCCTGGATCGAGTACACCGAAGCCGAAGCCCAGGCGCACGTCGACGCCATGTTCGACCTCGCCGTGGAGTTCGACAAAGATGTCTCGATGCTCGTGGACGATGCGGGCGATCCGGGTCTGCGAACGCTGGAGATGATGGCGGTTCGGGCGATCCGGTCCGGTTGGCGGGGCCGATCCCTGGCGCACCACGCGCGGGCCATGGCGTTGTACCCCATGCCCTACTTCCAGAAGATTGTCGCTCTCCTCAAGCGGGCCGGGACGGGCCTTGTCACCGATCCACACACCGGTCCGCTCCACGCCCGGGTGAGCGAGCTCCTCGAGGCGGGCGTGCGCGTATGCCTGGGCCAGGATGACATTTCCGACGCCTACTACCCATTCGGCCGGAATAACATGCTCGAGGTGGCCTTCCTCGCCTCCCATCTTCTGTGGATGACGACCACGGCGGACATGGAGCGGCTCTACGACATGATCACGATTGAGCCGGCGCGGGCGATCGGTCTGACCAAATTCCGGCTCGAGGCCGGCGCCCCGGCCAACCTCGTTGTCCTCGGAGCACCTGACGTGTTGGAAGCCCTGCGAGAGCACGCGCCGCCGAGACACGTGGTCTCTCATGGGAAGCTTCTGGACCAGGTGAGCTAGCCTCGCCGGCAACCCCCTCCGCCCCGGCTCCAGGCGTGGCCGGCCAAACGTGCCCCGGCCTCCCGGCGCCCGTACCGCAGGTGCTGGCAGAATTGCCTGCTAGACAGATCCCAAGAAGAGTGGTAAACTCTTAAGTCATAGGTAGCATGCAAGTTCTGACTGGACGTCGAAAGACCACGGCCCGAGCTGCAGGTGCTCGGGTCGTTCTGGTTGACAGCCGGTTCCGCCGGAAAAACCCGACCTCCTAAGAACAAGACAGGCTCCTAAAACCTATTTTGCCTTGGAGGCAAAAACAATGTCTGAACGGATACAAGGTACGGTTAAGTGGTTCAACGGCGGGAAAGGCTACGGCTTCATCGCTCGCGAGGGCGGCGAAGACGTGTTCGTCCACTTCTCGGCCATTCAGGGTGACGGTTACCGCTCACTCGAAGAGGGCCAGAAGGTGGAGTTCACCGTTGAGAAGGGCCCCAAGGGCCTTCAGGCTGCTTCGGTCGTCGTCATCTAGACGATAAACCGACGGTCTCTCCCTCAACGTGAGTCGGCGGACGCTCAGCGCCCGCCGCCCACTCCGAGGATGCTCCAATGTGGCGCCTACCTGCAGGCGCCACTTGCTTTCCCCTTTCCCCTCGCCAGGCTCATCCAATTCCCAAGCACTCTGCCCGGTCCTGAATACAGATCAAGTAAGATGGAGCTATGCATTCAAGTGCTTTTCGGCCATGGATCGCTCGGATCCTCGTCACTACCGTGTTCATCATGAACGTCCAGAGCTCCCTGGCCTTCATCGTGCGGCCGGGCGCCCACACCTCAGGTTTCGAGCTTTCGGGAACCGTGGGGCTGTATCTCGTTCAGGCAATAGGGATCCTGTTTCTGATTTGGAACGCCACGTATCCACCGGTGATTTTCAAGCCGGCGAAGTATCGAGTCCTGTTCGGCGTGGTGGTCGTCCAACAGGTGATCGGACTCGCGGGCGAGAGCTGGTTGCTTTCCAACCTGGATCCCGGACACGAGACCCTGGCCGCGACCGCAGCACGATTTGTCTTCTTCGACACACTCGGCTTGATCGCCCTCGCCGCCGCATTCCTGCTCACACGGGAGGGATCGAGGAGCTAACCTGGCAGACCCAACAAGCCTGCTTTGTTATGTCCCCCCACTTTCCGTGTCCGCCCCACCCGAAATCTCGGGACAACCGCCTCCACCCGGGGGGAATTGGATCGGGAGGGGGAAGTGGAGCAGCGGGGACAGGGATGATCGCACGTCCACCGAATCATCATGACATCTCATGCAGCTGGAGCCGGCGGAGATCCAATAGTCGTCGGACTCGAGCTGTGCGGCGCGAGGTGGATCCCCTTGCGGCCGTCCGAAGGCGGCACGGGACGAGACCACAGCCCTTTCTGAGACCACCATCTGCGAAAGTCGACTTCCCCTCCACCAAGCCGCCCGTTCCGGTTTCACCGCCCCGCGACAGAAGGGACGAATGGGGGTTTCGGGAAGAGAGNCGGGGGTCAATCGGCCGGATGGCCTTGGTGCCTCATGGGCTCGNCGATCAACTGCAGGCCCGTTGACCGAGCCACAGCACGGCCGAGGGGTTTGCGGCTGAATGCCTGGAAGTCACTCAGTTCGTCTCCGGCGCCCACGCCCCGGCCGATCGGCCGGGGCGTGTCTGTGATTTGAGGCACAATCTGGGTCTATACTGAGGTTAGTCCCGACAGGCAGCCCGACGGTTGGGTTCCTGATGAACTCGCAGCTACGGTGTACCTCTTCAAGGTCCCAATGGCGGCCTGCCTGCTTAGCGTTGCCCCCCGTCATCGCCCTCGCTGAGAGAGAGTCCGCCAAGTTGCCCTCGCAGGTTGCCGCTCATCCTGGGGTCCGAGCCGTAAGGACCGCTTCAACTGGAGGCGGTCCGCCCGATGGGGATACGAGGTCGTCGCATCCGGTTGCATTACCTGCAACGGCTAAGCGCTAGATTCAAAGTGCCCTGAGAGGCTGCCCCTACGTAAGGAGGGAGAGCTGTATGAGCCGGGGGATGAGCAGGGCCGCGCGCCTGCAGCGACTCGAGTCGCTCCTTGGCAATTCCTCCCAGGGCTATACCGTTCGCCAGCTGGCCGAGAAGCTCGGCGTTCACCGCACGACNGTCTGGCGTGACTTGACTGAACTCAGCTGCGAAATCCCCGTACGACAAGAGGGGAACCACTACCTGATCGAACCAGGGGACTACGTTTCCAATGTCCGCTTGAGCCGTNGCGAATCACTAATCCTGTATCTCGGACTGCGGCGCCTTGTCCGATGGCCCTCCCACTTGTCTTCGCCCCTGGCGCTTGCTCTTCAGAAGCTGGCCCGAACTCTCCGCGAACCCTCTTCCAGCCAGCTCGTCGAGTCCCTGCAGTCGATTCAACAGCACCTGCCGACCGATAGGGAGCGCGCACGGATCTGGGAGACGCTCATCCAGGCCTGGCAGGAACGGATGGCCGTCCGGATCAGCTACGTGGAGTTTGGGAGCACGGTCGTTTGCGAGCATGAGATTCAGGCGTACTTCTTCGAGCCGGGTCTGCTGACTGAGGGCATCTTTCTGGTGGGGTACTGCTCCCACCATCAAACCCTGAAGACTTTCAGCGTTGATCGGATCATCGACGCCGTGTTGACGACCCATAGGTTCGAGCGCCCGGATCACCTGGTCCCCGAGGCCGTGTTGGAGAAACAATGGGTCAGTCCGGGGGGTGGCAAGCTTACCGAAGTGCGCCTGCGTTTTGGCGATCCGGCCACGGCGCGGCGGGTACGCCATAGCGTCTGGATTCCCGGGCAAACGATCCGGGAACTGCCAGAAGGGGGGATTGAGTGGATTGCACATGTGCCCGATGTCTTTGAGCTCCTTCCCTGGATCCGCGGCTGGGGGCCGGCCTGCGAAGTCATTGAACCAGCCGAGCTTCAAGAGGAAATCACCGAGCTGGAGAAATCCCGAGGAGATGTCATCATGACGACCGGTGAACTATCCCAGGCTGCTGCAGTAAGCGACGCTTTCTACGCCGATCTACAGAGTTCGACGGACGGTGATCGTTACCGGAGCTGCCTGCAATGCGGTTCATGCGCAGGGATCTGCCCTTACGGCTATCTGATGGACTATCCTCCACGCAGGTTGTTGGCCGCCCTTCGGGCCCAGTCCTTCGGGGAAGCATTACAGAGCGACACCGTCTGGATGTGTGTTGCATGCCATGCCTGTACCGAAGTCTGTCCGGCCAAGATCCCTTTAACGAAGGGCCTGATGACTANGGTCAAGGGAGAACTTGTACAGGCCGGCAGAGTCCCGGAGGAGCTTCAGCGCGCCCTTGAGAACTCCGAGAGGTACGGCAATCCNCTGGGAAAACCCCGGCGCCGACGGGCAGAATGGGCCAGACCCCTCGAATTCCCCGTCCCGATCATGAGCCAAGTCGGCCGGCCGGTGGACGTCTTGTGGTTCGTGGGGGACTATGCCTCCTACCACCCGCGCGTTCAGGCAGTCAGCTTAGCCCTGGCCCGCCTGTTCCATTTGCTAGGTGTAGATTTCGCAATCCTTGGTCCCGAGGAATGCAGCGACGGTGATTCTCAGCGGCTTGCCGGGGAACATGGCCTGTTTGAGCTACTTGCCGAACAGAATGGGCGGACGTTTGAGAAGTACAAGTTCAGGGAAATCCTCACCGCAGACCCCCATGCCTACAACGCCATCAGGAATGAATACCCGGCGTTGGGGGTGAGCTACCCGATACGACATGTTGTCGAGCTCCTCGCCGACCGGCTGCAGGATCTNTCCTCCCTATTCAGGTATGANATCGAAGCCCTGGTCACCTATCACGATGCCTGCTACCTGGGTCGCGTGAATGGGATCTATGATGAACCACGCGCCCTGCTCCGGGCCATCCCGGGCGTGGAGCTGGTCGAGATGTCCCACACTCGGTCAAACAGCCTTTGCTGTGGCGGCGGGGGGGGAGGTATGTGGCTGGATGGTTTCCAATGGGAGAAGGCCGGCGTCCGAATGTCAGAGTGGCGAGTTCGAGAGGCGATATCCGCCAGCGGCATTCAACCCATCGGCCCTCCCGGCCAGGCCAAGCCTAAGCGCAGGGCACGCCTGGAGGAACGTAAGGAACCTCAAAGAAGGATCCTGGCCGTGGCCTGCCCGTATGAAGCGCCTCGATTCGAGGATGCAGCAAAGGCGGTCGAGGGTGGCGGCGAGTTGGCGGTCTTGGACATCGCCGAGCTGCTCGTTGAATCTGTCGGGCAATAGGAGACGATGCCCATGAAGATCATGGTTCCGGTCAAACTTGTCCCCGACCTTGTCGAGAACCTGGAAGTTGCTCAAGACGGGAGCGAACTGGACAGGGATTCTGTTCGCCTGATCCTCAGCGAACCCGATGAGCACGCATTGGAGCAGGCTCTGCTCCTGAAGAAGCAGAACGATGAGATCACGGTCGTCGCGCCGGGGGTCCTCGAAGCCGAGAATGTGCTCTTTGTCGCATCCGCAAAAGGCGCTGACAGGCTGATCAAACTGACGAACAGTTTCGGCAAGGGGTTCAACTGCCATGCCTTGGCACGCGCACTTGGGGGTATCGCCACCGAGCTCCACCCAGACCTGATCCTGACCGGAGTACAGGCTCACGATGACCTGGATGGCTCGTTGGGGCCGCTGCTCGCCGGGTTCTTGGATCTTCCCTATGTCGGCAATGTCGCAGGCATATCCGCCGCGAATGGGAGAGCGACCGTTCGAAAGGAGTATTCGGGCGGGCTCATCGCCGAGATGGACATCAGCTTGCCCGCAGTTGTCGGGATCGTCGCCGCCGAGGAGCCCCCGCGCTACGTTGCTGTAAGTAAGGTCCGCCAATCGGCGAAAACGGCGATCGTAGAGCCATACCCGGTCGGCGAGTTAGACCCCAGCGGAGGGATTGAACTCGACCGCATGTATAAGCCGGAAATCGTTGAGCGCGCCACGATGATCGAAGGCACGGTCGAGCAAATCGCCGCCCGACTGATCGAGATTCTTAAGGAACTCGACATTTTCTGAAGGGATGAATCCCATGAGTCAGGACATCTATGTCGTCATTGAGCACATACAAGGCCAAGTCCAGGAGATCTCCTACATCATGGTGGCTGCGGCCAGGTTGCTNTGCGAAAGCCTGGGTGGGAAGTGCATCGGGGTCTTGCTCGGCCACGNTGCTCGAGACCTGGCCGGTGACCTTGCCGCCGACACCGTGATCTACCTGGATGATCCCGCTTTGGCCGAGTTCACTCCGGATGCATATCAGCGCGTCCTGGCCGCCATCATTTCGGAATGCCACCCCAGACTGGCTCTGCTCGGCCAGACGTCGATCGGAACAGACTTGGCGGGCATCCTCTCCATGCGGTTGCGATTGCCTCTGGTNAGTCATTGCCAGCGCATCGAGGCGGANGGCGACAGCCTCAGGTTCGTCAGTCAGATTTGCGGCGGCAGGATTCTGGCTCAAGGCAGTCTTACACCTTCGACCGTCCTGATCAACATGGTCCCCGGGGGGCATAAGGCAGAAGCCGGACGAAGCGACAGAGCGCCCGAAATCAGGCCCTTCGCGCCTCCGCCCCTGGATGACTTGCGGATCAGTCTGAAGTGTTACATCGAGCCGCCGACAGGAGACGTGGACATTTCCCGAGAGCGAATACTGATCGCAGTTGGCCGCGGGATCCAGCGGCAGGACAACCTGCCCCTGGCCGACGAACTGGCGGAAGCTCTGGGAGGGGTGGTGTGCGCTTCGCGCCCGGTGGTCGACCAGGGATGGCTTCAGCCGACGAGGCTGGTAGGGAAGTCGGGGATGAAGGTCGCTCCGGCCGTCTACATCGCCCTGGGGATCAGCGGCGCCCCGGAGCATGTAGAGGGAATGAGCGACAGCCAGGTCATTATCGCTATCAACACCGATCGGGGAGCTCCCATTTTCAACATCGCCCGCTACGGCGCAGAAGCCGATGTCTTGGACCTGATGCCGGTTCTTACCCAGCAAGCCAGGAAGGTCAAGGAAGTCGCGTGAGTCTTTCCTACGAGATCCTGAAGCCCGTTGGCGTGCTGCTGGCCCTGGCCATCGCCGGGTGGGTTTTTGGTGTGCGCATCTACAGGCTACTCTGGATCAGCCTGAAACAGGGCCAACCCAGCGGGCCCTTCCGCCAGTGGGGGAAGCGCTTCAAGAGTCTCCTGGTCTACGTTGGAGCCCAGCTGAGGTTGTTCCGATTCCTGATACCGGGCACGGCCCATTTCTTCATCTTCTGGGGTTTCCTGATCCTGTTCCCGACCATCCTGCAAGCGATCCTCGAAGGCTTGCTGGCTGCAGTTCGCCCAGGATTTGAACTTCCTATCCTGGGGCGATCGGGCCCGTACGCCCTGCTTCAGGATCTGTTCATCCTGGGTGTCATCATCGCCGTCCTCAATGGACTGTTCTTGAGAATCATCAATGACCCAGAACGATACAAGGGAAGCCATCGGCGGCAGGCTATCCTTGTTCTGTTCTACATCATCGCCATCATGAGCAGCTTGCTCGTCATGAACGGGGTCCGGATCAATACCCTGGCTGACCCGCTCCAGAGATGGCGGCCGATCTCGACGCTGGTCGGGAGTCTGTTCGCCAACCTCGACGGCGTATCCCAACGTGTGCTCGGCGAGGTTGCCTATTGGATCCATCTGATCGTCGTGCTGTTCTTCCTGACAGAACTCCCGGGTGGAAAGCACTTCCATGTTGTGACATCCATCCCTGCCGTACTCCTGCGAGACTTGAAACCTACCGGGCAGCTCCCCCCGTCGCCCGAATTCGATGGCCAAGCAGGTGTAGGTTCCATCGACCAGTTCCGCTGGCGCCAGATGCTGGACTTCTACACCTGCACGGAATGTGGTCGCTGTCAGGATGTCTGCCCGGCCTATGCCAGCGGCGCAGTGCTTTCACCCAAGTTGCTGATCATGTCCCTGCGCCAGGGCATGTCAAGGCTGGCTGATGGTCATCCAACGCCGGGGTCCGACGGAAGCCACGCGGAGCCGGCCGAAGCCCTTCTCGGAGACATTGTCTCTGAAGACGTGCTGTGGTCCTGCACGACTTGCCTGGCATGTGATCAGGAGTGCCCTCTTTTCATCGAGCATGTTGATCCGATTGTGGACATGCGGCGCAGGCTGGTGATGGANGGTCGGATCGGTCCGAAACTGCAGGATGCGCTCAGCAATTTGGGACGCTACGGCAACTCATTTGGCCAATCCGAAAGGGCGCGGGGGAAGTGGAGCCAGTCTCTCGCAACCGGGATAAAGGATGCCCGCAAAGAAGCAGTCGAGTTTCTTTGGTTCGTCGGGGACTATGCTTCGTACAACGCCAGCCTGCAGGAGGTCACGCGCAAGACCGCCCGGGTATTCCAGGCCGCCGGCCTGGATTTCGGGATACTCTATGAGTCGGAACGCAACGCCGGAAACGACATTCGCCGGGTGGGCGAAGAAGGCCTGTTCGAGCTTTGTCTCGAGCAAAACACGGATGCGATGGCAGAATGCTCCTTCAACGCCATCGTGACGACCGATCCCCATTCCTACAATACGCTGAAGAACGAATACTCTCTGCTCGCCGGTGAGTCGCGGCCCGTGTTTCACGTCGCCGAACTCCTGGATCGATTGATCACTTCTGGCCACCTGAGGCCCAAGACGAAGCTCGGCTACCGGGTCACCTACCACGACCCATGCTATCTGGGCCGTTACAATGGAATCTATGACTCGCCCCGGCGCGTGATCGAGGCGAGCGGCTGCCAACTGGTCGAAATGGGACGCCACGGGGATCGAGCACTTTGCTGCGGAGCAGGCGGCGGACGGATCTGGATGGAAGAGGCCAAGGTCGCGGAGAGGCCCAGCGAAGCGCGCATTCGGGAGGCGGCGGGACTGGATGGCGTGGAGCTACTTATCGTCGCATGTCCGAAGGATCTGACGATGTTCCAGGATGCAGTGAAGACGGCTGGCTTCGAGGATCGCCTCCAAGTCAGGGACCTGGCTGAACTGGTCTACGAGGCGCTGCTCTAGGAGGAGGATCCGATGGGCATTATGGTCTCTGTCGAAACCTTGCGGCGCTACCCCTTCTTCGCCGGGCTGGACCAAGGGACCCTCAAGTCGTTGGCCATGACGGGGGAGGTCATCACCGCGAAGAAAGGGGATTGGCTTTTCCAGGAAGATGACCCCGCGCAGGCGCTATACCTTATCCAAGCGGGATCAGTCGAAATCAGGATCGCCCTGGACGCCATGCATTCCCGCCATGCCGTCGTGTGCAGCCTCGGCAAGGGGGAAATCCTTGGATGGTCGTCGCTCACCGAGCCCTACATCTATAGTTCGGGCGCCTGCGCCTCGACGAACGCTCGGCTGGCGAAGTTGCACGGCCCGAAGTTCCGTCAGCTGATGGATGGCCATCCGGACATCGGCTACAAGATCATGGGCCGGGTGGCCAGCATCGTGGCCAGCCGTCTGAACGACCTGTCGGTTTGCATGGCGAGCTTGGTCGAAGGAGGCCCGATCCAGCAANTTGTGTATGACCCCCCACACCCGGCGCTCGGAGGCGGTCTGCCCACCGGGCTGAAGCANCCTCGCGCCATCTAGGCAGGATCATCGCCTGGATCACACCCGTAANAGATCTTGCCTGCGCGGCGTCTGGAATGGCGGGGGGGTGCCGCAGAAAGGCGTTGAGGGAAACCTCACGACCGGCAATCAATCGAGGCCCCGAAGGCTTGATTCTGGCGCGATTCCACCGGCGGAGGGCCTAGTTGCCGNGGCCTCGGACCGCGCAGGCGATCTCCGAACCCGAGAAATCAATCCCCCTTGAGATAGCCGTCGAAAAACTCGATCGTTCGCTGCATGGCCAGGCTGAACGGGTCGGCCAGATTGTGATCCGCCCCGGGATAGATGTAGAGCTCGACGGTCATGCCGGCTGCCTGCACCTGATCGTAGAGGGTTTGTGAGAATACGACCGGCACGCTCGTGTCGGCCGTGCCGTGATGCAGCTGGAGCGGGCCAGACAGATCGGCCAGGTAAGAGTTCGCCGAGATGGAATCCCAGAATGCGGGGTTCTCCTGGGGGGAGCCGTATATCGCCGAGAGCGAGTTGCGCCAGCCGCGCCCAGGCAAGGGCGTCGCCACCGTTTCGCTCTGCGGCCTGCGCCAACAGCAGAGCATGTCCGGGTATGATCCCACGACGCCGGCCCAGATCACGCCGGCCTTGATGTCGTCGCGGATGACCATCGAGCGCAGGGTGATGTACCCGCCCATTGAGTGGCCCCACATCCCGATCCGATTTGGGTCGGCCTCGGGGTAAGCCTTCATCGAAGAAACCGCATTCAACACATCGGTGACATAGTCGGGCGAGCTGTAAGCGCCCTCGGCGATTCCTTCCGAGTCTCCATGCCCGCGATAGTCCGGCCGGAAGATGATGTACCCATTGCGCGCCAGGTTATCGACGTAGGCGACGTACCGCTCGGCGGTACGGTACTGCCCGGGCGGGATGTAGCCGTGATTGAAGATGATCACCGGCCACCCGGTCGGCGGCCTCTCACCCAAGGGGACCGTCAGCAGCGCGTAGATCTTCAGCCCCTCCGAGCGGTAGGAAGCGATATACCGGTTGTAATTGGCGCCCCGCGTCAGCTCTTCTTCGATGAAGACCTCGCTGCCCGGGTA
>C687J29039_10000275_pt1 | contig 20569 bp, 24 predicted proteins | sample RifCSP16_2_FD_29039 | JGI IMG/M metagenome (IMG submission 29039)
CCCGGCGCTGGCGCCGCTCCTGCCGCTCTGGCAGGACCGGGCGCTCGCCGTCGTCCACGCGTGCGGCTCGCCCGACGCGACACGCTCGCACTTCGACGCGCAGGACTACATGGAGACCGGCACGCCGGGCGTGAAGAGCACGGCCGACGGCTGGCTGGCGCGCGCCGTCCGCGCGCGGCCGGCGCAGGCCTCGCCCTTCCGCGCGGTCGCGCTGGGGCCCGCGCTCCCGCGCGCGCTCCAGGGCGTCGTCGGCGCGATCTCGATCGCCTCGCTCGACCGCTTCGACGTGCGCGCGGCGGGCGGCGACGGCGGCGCCCGGCGCGGCTTCGAGTCGCTCTACGCCCAGGGCGTGCGCGACCTCCTGCGCGGCACCGGCCGCGAGACGTTCGAGGCCGTGCGGATGCTGGAGCGCGCCGACGCGGCGCGGATCCCCGCGGCCAACGGCGCCGACTACCCGCGGAGCCCGTTCGGGGCGGCGCTGCGCCAGATCGCCCAGCTCGTCCGGGCCGACGTCGGCCTCGAGGTCGCCTTCGCGGACAGCCAGGGCTGGGACACCCACGTCGGCCAGGGCGCCGAGCAGGGCCAGCTCGCGCTCCGCCTGGGCGACCTGGCCGCCGGCCTCGCCGCCTTCGCGCGGGACCTCGGCAGCCGCCTGGCGGACGTCGTCGTGCTCACGATGTCGGAGTTCGGCCGCACGGTCGCGGAGAACGGCAACCGCGGCACCGACCACGGCCACGCGACCGCGATGCTCGTCCTGGGCGGCGGCGTGCGCGGCGGGCGCGTCCACGGCCGCTGGCCCGGCCTCCTGTCGCACCAGCGCTTCGAGGGCCGCGACCTCGCCGTGACGACCGACTTCCGCGCGCTCTTCGCCGAGGTCGCCGCGCACCACCTCGGCGTCCAGGCGGCGCCGCTCTTCCCCGGGTTCACGCCGACCGCGCGGCCGCTCGGTCTCTTTACGTAGCCATGCGGTAGAATGTCCGACGTGTACCAGATCACTCTGGAGATCCAGCAGCTCGACGAAGGACCCTACCTCGGGACCAGTCCCGACTTGCCCGGGCTCATCGTGCAGGGCGCCACACCGGAAGAAGTGGTCGACCTGGCTCCGGACATCGCACGAGATCTCATCGCCGTGATGATCGAAACCGGCCAGCCACTTCCGACCGGCCTCCAGCGGCTGCCCACCCCCACCCGGATCTCCCTCGTCGTTCCGGCGTGACCTCCGCCGAGCTGACCCGGAAACTCCGGGCGCTCGGCTGCGTGCTGAAGCGTCAGGCCAAACGCAGTCACGAGATCTGGCACAACCCGCGAGCGAGCCGGTCAGCGGTGGTTCCGAATCACCCCGGCGACCTGCCGAAGGGCACGCTCGGCGCGATCCTCAAGCAGCTCCAGATCACACGCGATGATCTGGACGGAGGCTGAGCGGAAGCGCGAGGTTGCGCCGTTGCGCGGGTCGTGGGCGGTGTGCTACCGTCCGCGCGACATGGGCGACAACGTCACGCTCACGCGCGACGGCGCGATCGCGACGGTCACGCTCTGCCGGCCGGAGCGGCGCAACGCGCTGAGCGACGCGATGCTCGCCGAGCTGGCGCAGGCGTTCGCCGCGCTCCGCGACGACGCGGCGACGCGCGTCGTGGTCCTCACGGGCGCCCCGCCGGTCTTCTCGGCCGGCGCCGACGCGCCGCTCAGCGCGCGGATGTCGCCCGAGGAGCGCCGGCGGGCGTTCGGGCGGACCAAGAGCCAGTTCCGCCGGCTCTTCGAGCGCGCGAACACGCTCCTCGAGGGCCTCGAGCAGACGACGGTCGCGAGCATCAACGGCCACGCGGTCGGCGGCGGCTGGGGGCTCACGCTCGCCTGCGACTTCCGCTGGGCGGCGGCCGAGGCCGAGTTCTGGATCCCCGAGGTGGACCTCGGCGTGCCGCTCGGCACGGCCTCGACGGCGCGCTTCGTCCGGCTCGTCGGGCCCGCGCGGGCCAAGGAGATCATCCTGGAGTGCCGGCGCTACACCGCGGCCGAGGCCCAGGCGCTGGGCCTGGTGCACCGCGTGGTGCCCGGCGGCGACCTCCGGACGGCGGTGCGCGCGTATGCCGAGGCGCTCGCGGCCAAGCCCCAGCGGCCGCTCGCCGAGGCCAAGGCGCGGATCAACGCGATCGCGCGCACCGGGATCCCCGAGGTGAACGCGATGACGGAGGGGTTCCTCGACCGTGGCTGAGCCGGCGATGCTCGAGGGCCTCCGTGTCCTCGACCTGTCGCGCGTCATCGCGGGCCCCTACTGCACGACGCTCATGGCCGACCTCGGCGCCGACGTCGTGAAGGTCGAGCGGCCAGGGCGCGGCGACGACCTGCGCGCGTGGCGCGGCGACGGGATGAGCGCCACGTACGCGGCGATCAACCGCAACAAGCGTTGCGTGGCGATCGACCTGCAGCGCCCGGAGGGCGCGCGGCTCGCGTTCGAGCTGGCCCGGCGCGCCGACGTCGTCGTCGAGAACTTCCTGCCGGGCGTCGCCGGCCGGCTCGGCGTGGGCTACGCGGCGGTCGCCGCCGCGAACCCGGCGGTCGTGTACGTCTCGGTCACCGGCTTCGGGCAGACGGGGCCGCACGCCCGGCGCCCGGGCTACAACACGATCGCCCAGGGGATGAGCGGCCTCATGGCGCTGACGGGCATGCCCGGGCAGCCGCCCACCCGGGCCGGCGGCTCGGTCGCCGACCTGGCCGCCGCNTTCCTCGCCTTCGGCGTCGCCAGCGCCGCGCTCGTCCACCGCCAGCGCACCGGCCGGGGCCAGCACCTCGACGTGAGNCTCGTCGCCTCGACGCTCGCGCTGCTGCCCGACCCCGCGGCGCAGTACTTCGACTCGGGCACGCGGCCGACGCGCGTGGGCAACCGCAACCCGGCCCTCACGCCCGCGGAGGCCTTCCGCACGAAGGACGGCTGGCTGCAGGTCGTCGTGATGAACCCCGACCAGTACGCGCGGTTCTGCGCGCTGCTGGGCGACGACGTGCTCGCGGCCGACCCGCGCTTCGCGACCAACGAGGCGCGCCTCGCCCACCATGACGAGATGCGCGCGCGCGTGGAGGCGGCGCTCGCCGGCGCGACGACGGCCGAGTGGGTGAGCCGCTGCGTGGCGGCGCAGGTCGCGGCGGGGCCGATCTACGAGTTCGACGAGGTCTTCGAGGACCCCCAGGCGAAGCACCTCGGGCTCGTCGCCGAGGTCGAGCAGCCCGGGTACGGCCGCGCGCGCATGCTCGCGTTCCCGGTGCGGGCGTCGGCGACGCCGGCGGCGATCCGCCGCCCGGCGCCGCTCCTCGGCGAGCACACCGCCGAGGTGCTCGGCGAGCTCGGCCTCACGCGCGCCGAGATCGAGCGCCTGGCCGCCGACGGTGTCGTCGCCCTCGGCTGAGGGGCCGGGCGGGCGCGTGCGCCTCGGCGTCCGGGGCAAGCTGGTCCTGCTCGCGACGCGCGTGCTCCTGGGTCGATGATGCGAAAGGCGCGGGGCATGCCGGGCAAGACTCGCCACCGGACGCCGGAGCGTCAAGCGCTACAATGGCCGGCGATGCTCCGGCNCCGGCGCACCTCCGCCCTGGGCGGCCTGTTCCTGATCGCGCTGCTCGCGCTCGCGCCGCTCCAGGCGAGCCACGGCGCGCTCAACATCCTCTGGCGGTACTCCGTCCTCTCCTGGGACAACCCCGCCAGCCTGGCGCTCGACGGGCTCGCCGGCGCCTCCGCCCCCAGCACGGACCCGGCCGGCGAGGCGCTGGCGCACACGCGCACCGCCGACGTCGAGACGGGACGCCTGGCGCCCGCGCGCGAGGCCGACGGCCGCCCGAGCCCCGCGCTCGCCTCCGGCATCACCCGCTCCCCGCCCGCAGAGTAGCGCTCCGAACGGCTCCAGGTTCGAGCGGTTCACCGGTCGCCCGGATCGGCGGCGCACGCCGTCCGGCGGCGGCCGACTCTGCGGAGGACTCCATGCCCGAGATGTCACTGCTCGTGAAGGCCCTCATGGTCGGCTTCATCGCGCTCATGGTCTTCGCCATCGTCGCGTACCACATCGTCGTCGACGCCGGGCGCCGGGCAGGCGGCGAGGCAGCCGCATCCGCGGAGAAGGCCAAGGCCCGCTCGGCCTGAGGCAGGCGCCCCACCCTTCCCCCGCAGATCGGCGGGGCTCTGGCCGCTTGACGCTCTGTGTCACCTGACAATTGCTGCCGGTTGACAAGGCGCCACGTTTCGCGGATTAATCGCGCAACCGTGCTTGTTGGAGACGCGCCAGAGACGAGACAGACGACCGGACCGAGAGGGAGGGACACTGAATGAGACTCCGGGGCCTCCTGCCTGTGCTCTTCGTTCTGCTGCTGGTCGCAGCGGTGCCGCGCGTCGGCGCCGCCCCCGAGGGGCAGCTCACCTGGGCGGTCCACGTGTCGCTGGCGCCGACGTGGTTCGACCCGGCGGAGGCCCCCGGAATCATTACGCCCTACATGATCTTCTATGCCCTCCACGACGCCGTCGCCAAGCCGATGCCGGGCGAGGCGATGGCGCCGGGCCTGGCGGAGTCCTGGTCGGTCACGAAGGATGGGCGCGTCTATGACTTCGTGCTCCGCAAGGGGATCACGTTCCACAACGGCGAGCCGGTCACCGCCGAGGACGTGAAGTTCTCCCTCGAGCGCTACCGCGGGGCCGCCAGCAAGACGCTGAAGGAGCGCGTCGCCGGCGTGGACACGCCCGACGCCCGGCACGTCCGCATCCGGCTCAAGCAGCCCTGGCCCGACTTCCTGACGTTCTACACGAGCGCCACGGGCGCCGGCTGGGTCGTGCCGAAGAAGTACGTCGAGAAGGTCGGCGACGAGGGCTTCAAGAAGGCGCCGATCGGCGCCGGCCCCTACCGGTTCGTCTCGTTCACGCCGGGCGTCGAGCTGGTGCTGGAGGCGTTCGGCCAGTACTGGCGCAAGGCGCCGCAGGTCAAGCGCCTCGTGTTCCGGGTGATCCCGGACGAGGCCACCCGGCTGGCCGCCCTCAAGCGCCGCGAGGTGGACATCGCGTACTCGATCCGCGGCGAGCTCGCCGAGGAGCTGGTGCGCACCCCGGGGCTCACGCTCGTGCCGGCGGTCATCCAGGCGCCGTTCTGGATCTACTTCGCCGACCAGTGGGACCCGAAGTCGCCCTGGCACGACAAGCGCGTGCGGCTCGCGGCCAACTACGCCCTCGAGAGGAAGGCGATCAACCAGGCGCTGACGCTCGGCCACTCGAAGCTCACCGGGAGCATCATCCCGAGCAACTTCACGTTCTACTGGCAGCCCCCGACGTACGGCTACGACCCGGCCCGAGCCAAGCAGCTCCTCGCCGAGGCCGGCTACCCGAACGGCTTCGACGCCGGCCAGTACTTCTGCGACACGGCCTACGCGAACCTCGGGGAGGCGGCGGTGGACTACCTGGCCAAGGCGGGCATCCGCGTCCAGCTCCGGCCGCTCGAGCGCGCCGCCTTCTTCAGCGGCTTCAAGGAGAAGAAGTTCAAGAACCTGATCCAGGGCGCGAGCGGCGCCTTCGGCAACGCCGCCACCCGCATCGAGGCGTTCGTCGCGTCGGGCGGGACCTACGTCTACGGCACGTATCCCGACATCGACGGGCTCTTCCGCGAGCAGGCGGCCGAGCTGGACCAGAAGAAGCGCGAGGCGATCCTGCACAAGATCCAGCAGCTCGTGCACGAGAAGGCGATCTTCGCGCCGCTCTGGGAGCTCGCCTTCCTCAACGGCGTCGGCCCGCGGGTGGGCCAGTCCGGGCTCGGGCTCATCGCCGGGCACGCCTACTCGGCGCCCTACGAGGACGTGACGCTCAAGGGCAAGTGAGGCGGGGCGATGAGGCGCTACCTGCTCAAGCGGGCCGGGTTTGCGCTCCTGTCCCTCGTCTTGTTATCGCTGACGATCTTCGCCTTCGTCCGCCTCACGGGCGACCCCGCCGTGCTCCTGACCGAGCCCGGCGCGAGCCCGGAGGACCTGGCGCTGATCCGGCAGCAGTTCGGCCTCGACCGCCCGCTCTGGGTCCAGTACGGGAGCTTCGTCGCCCACCTCGCCCGCGGCGACTTCGGCCAGTCGTTCTACTACCGGACGGACGTCCTCGCCCTCTACCTCTCCCGCCTGCCCGCCTCGCTCCTGCTGGCCACGGTGGCGATGGCGTTCTCGCTCGTCATCGGGATCCCGACCGGCGTGATCGCGGCCGTGCGCGTGAACGGCTGGTGGGACAGCGCGGGGAAGATCTTCGCCCTGCTCGGGCTCTCGCTCCCCTCGTTCTGGGTGGGGCTCCTGCTGATCCTGTTCTTCTCGGTCTACCTCGGCTGGCTCCCGTCCTCGGGCTCGGGCTCCCTCCTCCACGTGCTCATGCCCGCCTTCGCCCTCGGCTGGTACTTCGCGGCGGCCCACATGCGGCTCACGCGCTCGTCCATGCTCGACGTGCTCGGCTCCGAGTACGTGAAGCTCGCGCGGCTCAAGGGGCTGCCCGAGGCGCTCGTGATCGGCAAGCACGCCCTCAAGAACGCGCTCATCCCCGTGATGACGCTCGCGGGGATCAACCTGGTGCTGATGGTCAACGTCGCCGTCGTCGTCGAGACGGTCTTCGCCTGGCCCGGCGTCGGCCGCCTCCTCTACGAGGGGATCGCGGCCCGCGACTTCCCGATCGTCCAGGCGACGGTGCTCCTCGGCGGCGCGATGATCGTCGTGGTCAACCTCCTGGTCGACGTGCTGTACGCGGTGATCGACCCGAGGATCCGCTATGAACGGTAGAGCCATGGGCAGCCGCGCGGCCGCCCTCACCGTCGCCTGGCGGCTCGCCGCCTTCCGGACCGGGGGCTTCCCCCTGGGCCCGACCCTGATCCTCGTCACGCTGGCGCTCGTCGCGATCTTCGCCGACGCGCTCGCGCCGCACAACCCCGAGCTGGGCTCGCTCGGCGAGCGCTTCCACCCGCCGGTCTGGCAGGCGGGCGGCACCGCCGAGCACCTGCTCGGCACCGACCACCTCGGGCGCGACGTGCTCTCGCGCCTCGTCTTCGGCGCGCGCGTGTCGCTGGTCGTCGGCTTCACCGCGGTCGTCGTGGCGGGCGTCCTGGGCACGGCGCTCGGGATCCTGTCCGGCTACCTCGGCGGCTGGGTGGACCAGGTCATCATGCGCGTGACCGACACCTGGCTCGCGCTCCCGGCGCTGACGTTCGCGATCTTCCTGGCCGCGATCGTGGGCCCGAGCGCGNCGAACATCGTGATCATCCTGGCGGCCGTGTACTGGACCCGGTACGCGCGCGTGATCCGCAGCGAGGTCCTGTCGCTCAAGGAGCGCGACTTCGTGCGCCTCGCGATCGTCGCCGGCTGCTCGAAGCGCGCGATCATGCGCCGCCACATCCTGCCGAACGTGCTCAACTCGGCCATCGTGCTGGGGACCCTCATGCTCGGCGTCGTCGTCGTCGCCGAGGCCTCGCTCTCGTTCCTCGGCGTGGGCGTGCCGCCGCCCAAGCCCGCCTGGGGGCTCATGCTCGCCGACGGCAAGAAGGGGCTGATGGCGGGCTACTGGTGGCTGACCGTGCTGCCGGGCACCTGCATCATGCTGCTGGTCCTCTCGGCCAACCTGCTCGGCGACTGGCTCCGGGTGAAGCTCGATCCCCAGCTCCGCCAGCTGTGAGCCTCCTCGAGGTCCGCCACCTCGCCACGCACTACGTGAGCGCGCGCGGCACCCGTGTGACGCGCGCCGTGGACGACGTCTCGTTCGACCTCGACGTGGGCCAGACGCTCGGCGTGGTCGGCGAGTCGGGCTCCGGGAAGACCACCCTCGCCCTGTCGCTCCTGCGCCTGCTCCCGCCCGCGGCGCGCATCGTCGGCGGCGAGATCCGGTTCNAGGGCGAGGACCTGGTGGCNAAGCCCGAGGCCGAGCTGCGGCGGATCCGCGGCAGGCGGATCGCGATGATCCTGCAGGACCCGATGGCCTCGCTGAACCCGCTCTTCACGATCGGCGACCAGGTCGCCGAGCCGCTCCGCGTCCACGAGCGCACGCCCCGGCGGGGCGCCTGGGTGCGTGCCGGCGAGCTCCTGCGCGCCGTCCGCATCGCCGCGCCCGAGGCGCGCCTGCGCGAGTACCCGCACCAGCTCTCGGGCGGCATGCGCCAGCGCATCGTCGGCGCCATCGCGATCTCCTGCGAGCCGCGCCTGCTCATCGCCGACGAGCCCACGACGAGCCTCGACCTCACGATCCAGGCGCAGTACCTGAACCTCCTGCGCGAGCTGCAGCGCGCGCACGACCTCGCGCTGATCTTCATCACCCACAACCTCGGCATCGTCGCCAAGATGTGCGACCGGGTGGCCGTGATGTACGCCGGGCGCATCGTCGAGGCCGGCCCGGTCGGGCGCATCTTCGACGCGCCGGCGCACCCCTACACGCGGGCGCTCCTCGAGTCGATCCCGCGCTTCGGCGACGGCCGCGAACGGCTCGCCGCGATCGACGGCCAGCCGCCCGACCCGGCGAGCCTGCCGCCGGGGTGCGCGTTCCACCCGCGCTGCCCGCAGACGGAGGACCGCTGCCGCGCCGAGGCGCCGCCCGAGGACGCCGTCGCCGCCGGCCAGGTCGCCCGCTGCTGGCTCGCGGGCGCCGCGCCGCGCGCGTGATGGCCGCGCCCGTCGTCGAGGCCGAGGGCCTCGTCAAGCACTTCCCGGTCAAGCGCGGCGTCCTCTCGCGACAGGTCGGCCTCGTGCGCGCGGTGGACGACGTCTCCTTCGCGGTCGAGCCCGGGCGGACGCTCGGCCTCGTCGGCGAGTCCGGCTGCGGCAAGACGACGACGGCGAAGCTCGTGCTCCGCCTCGAGGAGCCCACCGGCGGCGTCATGCGGTTCGAGGGCCAGGACCTCCAGTCGCTCGGTGCGCGGGGCCTCGCGACCTACCGCCGCTCGGTCCAGGCCGTCTTCCAGGACCCGTACGCGTCGCTCAGCCCCCGCATGCGCGTCGGCGCGATCGTGGTCGAGCCGCTCGTCACCAACGAGCCGCTCACGGCCGCCGAGACGCGGGCGCGCGTCGCGCGGCTGCTCGAGCTGGTCGGCCTGCCCGAGCGCGCCGCCGACCTGTTCCCGCACGAGTTCTCGGGCGGCCAGCGCCAGCGCATCGCGATCGCGCGCGCGCTCGCGCTCTCGCCGAAGCTCGTCGTGCTCGACGAGCCGGTCTCGGCGCTCGACGTCTCGATCCGCGCCCAGATCCTGAACCTCCTGCGCGACCTGCAGGCGAAGCTCGGGGTGTCGTACCTGTTCATCGCGCACGACCTCGCCGCCGTCGCCCACATGAGCCACACGATCGCGGTGATGTACCTCGGCAAGATCGTGGAGGTCGGCGACGCGGACACGATCGCGCGGAGCCCGAAGCACCCGTACACGCAGGCGCTGTTCTCCGCCGCGCTCCCGTCCCACCCCGACGACAAGCGCGAGGAGATCGTGCTCGCGGGCGAGGTGCCGAGCCCGCTCGCGCCCCCGGCGGGCTGCCGCTTCCATCCCCGCTGCCCGCACGCGCTGGACCGCTGCGCGACCGAGGCGCCCGCGCTCCTGCCCGAGGGGGGCCGGCAGGTCGCCTGCCACCTCTACCCGCGCTGAGGCGGCGGCGGCTCAGCCGCGCAGGGCCCGCACGTCGAAGGCGGGCACGGGGCGCGCGAAGCCCTTGAGCGTGAGGCCGCCGAGCGCCTCGACCTCGACCAGGTCCTCGACGGCGCCGAGGACGCGCTGCGAGATCAGGATCTGGCCGGGCTTCGCCTCGCCGCAGAGCCGCGCGGCGAGGTTGGTCACGGTCCCGATCGCGCCGTAGTCCATCCGGCCCTCGAAGCCGATCGCGCCGATCGTCGCGTAGCCCTGCGCGATGCCGACGCCGAAGTCGAGCTCCCAGCCGCGCTTCTTCCACGCCACGAGCAGCTCGTCCACGCGCGCGCGCATCGCCGCCGCCATCCGCACCGCGCGCTGGGGCGCGTCGGGCACGGGCGCCGGGTCGTTGAAGAAGATCATCATGCCGTCGCCGGTGAAGCGCTCGAGCGTGCCCTCGTGCGCGAGGATGAGCCGCCCCATCTCGGCGTGGTACTCGCGCAGCACGCCCATGACCTCCTCGGGCTCGGCGGTCTCGGCGAAGGCGGTGAAGCCGCGGAGGTCGAGGAAGACCACCGTGACCTCGCGGCGGTGGCTCCGGAGCGGGTCCTCGGCGCCGCCGCTCACGATCGCCTCGGCGAGCTGGGGGGAGAAGAAGCGCTTGAGCCGCGCGAGCCGCTCGAGCTGGGCCACCTGCGCGGCGACGCGTTGCTCGAGCGTGCGGTTCGCCTCGGCGAGCCGGTCGTGCAGCTCCTTGATGCGCAGGAGCGACCGCACGCGCGCCAGCAGCTCGGGCTGGTTGATCGGCTTGCTCAGGAAGTCGTCGGCACCGGCCTCGATCCCCTTGACGCGCTCCTGCGCGGGGTCGAGCGCGGTCACCATCACCACGGGGAGCGCCGCCGTCGCCGGGTTCGCCCGGATCGCCCGGCACACCTCGTAGCCGCTCATCTCGGGCATGACGACGTCGAGCAGGACGAGGTCGGGGCGCGCGCGCGCCACCTGCTCGAGGGCCTCGCGGCCGGAGCGCGCCGTGACGACCGCGTACCCCTTCACGGTCAGGAGGTCGGCGAGCAGCTTGACGTTCTGCGGGGTGTCGTCGACGACGAGGAGCTTGCCCGGCTCCGTCATCGCCGGTCGAGCATCTCCCGCACGGCCGCGAGGAACTCCTTCACGCGGATGGGCTTGGACTGGTAGCCGTCGAACCCCGCTGCCATGATCTTCTGCCGGTCGTGGGTCATCGCCGACGCGGTCACCGCGATGACCGGGATCGCGCGCGTCGCCGGGTCGGCCCGCANCCGGCCGAGCGCGGTGATGCCGTCGATCCCCGGGAGCTGGATGTCCATGAGGACGAGCGCCGGGAGGCGCTCCCGCGCGAGGCGCACGCCGTCCTCCCCGGTCTCGGCCTCGACGGTCGCGTAGCCCGTCGCCCGCAGCACGTCGCGGGCCAGCCGCCGGTTCTTCTCGTTGTCCTCGACGATCAGGATCAGCTCGCCGGCCATGGTCGCTCCGGAAGGGTGAAGGTGAAGGTCGAGCCCTGGCCGGGCTCGCTCTCGACGCGGATCGTGCCGCCGTGCAGCTCCACGAACCGCTTCGTCAGCGCGAGCCCGAGCCCCGTCCCCTCGCGCTTCTTCGCGTAGTCGGTCCCGACCTGGCGGAACTCCTCGAAGATCGCCTCCTGGTCCTCGGGGACGATACCGATGCCGGTGTCGTGCACGGCGATCTCGACCCCGCCGTCCGCGGGCGCCGCGCGCACCTCGACCCGGCCGCCCTCGGGCGTGAACTTGACCGCGTTCGAGAGCAGGTTCAGCAGCACCTGCTTGAGCTTGCGCTCGTCGCCCGAGAACTCGCCGAGCCGCGGGTCCACCTCCGCGGCGAGCGCGATGCCGTGGTTGGCGGCGCGGCCCCGCACCAGCGTCAGCGCGTTGTCGATCGCGGCCGGCAGATCGAAGCGCGTGACCTCGAGCTCCATCCGGCCCGCCTCGATCTTCGAGAGGTCGAGGATGTCGTTGATGAGCGAGAGCAGGTGGCGGCCCGAGGAGAAGATGTCGCGCAGGTACTCGTCCTGCTTCTCGTTCAGCTCGCCGAACATTCGCTCGACCAGCACCTCCGAGAAGCCGATGATCGCGTTGAGCGGCGTCCGGAGCTCGTGCGACATGTTGGCGAGGAACTCCGACTTGTGGCGGTCGGCGACCTCGAGCTGGCGGCTCTTCTCGCCCAGCGCCTCGAACAGCCGCGCGTTCTGGATCGCCAGGGCGGATTGCGTCGCGAACGTCCTGAGGAGTTCGACCGCCTCGGGCGAGAACTCGCCGGGCGCCGTCCGGATCACGACGAGGCCGCCGATGATGTGGTCCTCGCGCAGCAGGGGCACCGCCAGCAGCGCGCGGTACCCCGTGCGCGTGAGGATCTCCCGGACGCGGCTCCGGTACGCCCCCGCCTCCGTGATGTCGGCGATCTGGACCGGCTCCCGCGTCTCGGCCAGCCGCCCGACCGCGCCCTCCCCTTTGCGAAGCGGCATCGCCCGCAGCGATTCCACCACGTCGTCCGGCAGGTCCTGCGTCGCTCTGAGATGGAACAGCTCGGCCGCCTCGTCGTACTCGTAGATCGCCCCCGCGTCGGTGCCCGAGAGCTGGTTGGCGCGGGAGACGATCGTCGTCAGCACCGTCTCGAGGTCGAGCGTCGAGCTGACCGCCCGCCCGACCTCCCCCAGCGCCCGGAGCTCCTCGACCGAGTGCGCGAGCTCACGGGTGCGCGTCTCGAGCTCCGTGAACAGGCGCACGTTCTCGATCGCGATCACGGCCTGGCTCGCGAAGGTCTGCAGCAGAACGATCTGCTTGTCGGCGAAGGGGCGCACGTCGGTCCGACGGATGAGCAGCGCGCCGATCGGCGCTCCCTCGCGCAGCAGCGGTGTGGCTAGCGTCGTACGGTTGCCGAACCGCTCGCCGAGCACGCGGCCTTCCGGGAACTCGTGTCCCGCTGCCAGCAGGTCGGGCACGTGCACGGGACCGCCGTCGAGCACGGCCCGGCCGGCCACCGTCCCCCGAACGATCGGAATCGCCTCGTCGTATGGCACCGAGATCTCGCCGTAGTGCGCGGCGATGCGAAAGGAGCCGTCGCGGATCAGCAGCACCGCGCCGTCGGCTGCCTCGCAGACGCGCGTGGCGTTCTCGGCCACGGCGTCGAGCACCGGCTGAACGTCGGTCGGCGAGCTCGAGATCACGCGGAGGATCTCGGCCGTCGCCGTCTGCTGCTCGAGCGCCTCGCTGAGCTCGCGCGTCCGCTCCTCCACCTTCCGCTCGAGGCCGGCGTACGACTCCTTGAGCTGCGCGGCCATCCGGTTGAACTGCTCGGCGAGCGCCTCGAGCTCGTCGCCCGTCCGCACCTCCAGGCGCTGGTCGAGCTCGCCGGCGCCGATCCGCGCCGCGCCCTCCCGGAGCGCCCGGATCGGCGTCACCATGCGCCGGGCCAGGAGCAGGCCCGCCCCGATCGAGAGCGCCACGCCCGCGAACACGAGCAGGCCCGTGCGCTGCATCGAGGCGTAGAGCGGCTCGAAGGCCTCCTGGAGCGGCTGCTCCACGAAGACCGCCCAGCCCAGCTCGGAGATCGTGGCGTAGTCGGTCAGGACCCGGCGGCCCGCGCGGTCGCGCGCGATCGTCACGGCGTCGGCCGGCCGGCCCGGGTCGCGCAGGGCGGCGAGGGCGGCCCGCACCTGCTCGAGCGAGGCGAGGGAGGTCTTCCGGAGCACGAGGCTGATGTCCGGGTGGGCGACGAGGGCTCCCTGGCGGTCCACGACGTAGGCGAGCCCCGCGCGGCCGATCGTGATCCGGGAGACGACGTCCCAGATGAACTTGAGATTCACCTCGGCGACGGTCACGCCGCCCGCGCGGCCGCCGCCGACCGCGATCGCCATGTAGGGCTCCGACTCCTTGCGGAAGTACACGGGCCCGTGCCAGACGCCGTCGCCCTTGGCCTCGAGGAACGGCGGCTCCCGCGACTGGTCGAGGCCGCTGCCGACCACGTTGATGGCGAGGCGCGAGGCGCGGACCTGCTCGCGGCCCTCCGCGTCGAGGTACGTCATCTCCGTGATGGCGGGCACGTGCTTCTGCAGGCGCCCGTAGTCCAGGAGGCGCTGCTGCAGCGCCGCCCCGCTCGTCCCGAGGCGCACGTCCGCGGTCCAGCGCACCTGCCGCTCGATCTCCTTGACGAACGCGGCGATGCGCGCCGCCGCGGCCAGCGCCTTCTCGCGCTGGATCGCGACGAGGGCCGCGCGGTACTCCTGGTAGGAGAAGTAGATCTCGAGGAGCCCGGAGGCGAGCAGCGCGGCGCTGACGAGTCCCGCGAACACCAGGGCGTACTTGCGGAAGAGGCGCCCGCGGGGCCTCACGCCAGCAGCACCAGCAGGCGCTCCACGGCCCGCTCCAGGCAGCGCTTGATCTCGTCCCGGCAGGCGCGGAAGGTGTCCTCGCCCTGGCCGGCGGGGTCGCCGATGTCCCCGTCCTCGCCGATGAAGCCGCGCAGCGTGAAGACGGGCTTCCCCGCGGCCTCCGCGAACGCGGCGAGCGCCTCCTTCTGCCGGGCGGTCATCGTGAGGATCAGGTCGGCCTCCGCGATGAGCTCGCGGTGCTGCTTGAGGTCGGTCGAGGCGAACGCGTCCTCGGCGAGCTCGATCCCCTCCTCGCGCAGCGCCAGGCGGGCGTCGAGCGACGCGAGCATGCCGTCGCGCGCGAAGTGGGCGATGCCGCCGGAGCGGACGCGCACGCGGGCGCGCGGCGTGCGCGCCGCGAGCAGCCGCTCGAGGAGCGCCTGCGCCATCACGCTGCGGGCCGTGTTCGCCTGGCAGACGACGAGGACGGTCCTAGCCACGCGTGTCGGGGAGCGGGCGGTAGTAGGGGCGGCCCGCCCGCGTCCACTCGTCGAGCATCTCGCGGAACCGCGGGCCCATCGGGTCGATGCCCCGGCGCGGCATGCTGCCGCGCCGGATCGTGAAGTCGTGGGGCGCGAGCTCGCCGGCGCGCACGAAGTGCCGCTCGGCGGCCTCGAGGCGCCCCTGGCGCGCGAGCCAGTCGGCGAGGCCGAACTCCGCGCGCGCGAGCTGGTCCTGCTCCGACGGCAGGGTCAGGTGCCGGCGCACCTCCTCGGGCGCGAGCCCCGCCGTCTCGCCGCGNACCCACGCCCGGAGCGCGGCGAGGGGCCGCGCGGAGGCGAGGCCCGTGAGGTGCCTGAACGTGTCGGTGCCGAACGCGACGTCGTTCGGGCGCGCGATGCGCCCGCGCGCGTCGATCCAGAGGATCGTCGGCACGTTCACGAGGTTGTAGAGGTCCGCCAGCACGTGCCGCGTGTCGATGAGCGAGGGGTGCGTCGGGCGGGCCGCCTCGATCCACGCGCGCGCGTCCTCGGGGCTCCGGTCGAGCGCCACCGTGATCACGCTGAGGCCCGCGTCACGCAGCTCCTCCCAGAGCGCCTGCCACACGGGCAGGTCCAGGCGGCAGCCTCACCACGAGGCGTACGCGACCAGCAGCACCTTCCGCCCCCGGTGCGCCGAGAGCGAGTGCGGCCGGCCGTCGAGGTCGGGCAGGGTGAAGTCCGGCGCCTCGAGGGCCGCGAGCGCCCGCGCGCGCTCGCGCGCGGCGATGCCGAGGTACGCGGCGCGCTCCCCGGCGTCGAGCGCGACGGGCCGCCCCGCGGCGCGCGCCCGCTCGGCGAGGGCGAGGCCCGCGGCCTCCTCCAGCTCGAGGACGCGGCCGTCGTCGAGGACCGTGAACCGCTGCGACGCCATCGGGCCCTCCCCGCGCGCGCGCCTACGCCTGGCCGTCCGGAGCGCCGAGCCGCCGCGCGGCCTCGATGTCCTTGCTCTGGTCGCGCAGGATCGTCGGGCTCAGCACCAGCTCCTCGATCACGGTCCGCGGCGGCAGCGTGACGCAGAGGAGGATCGCGCGCGCCACGTCCTCCGGCTGCATCATCGTCGCGCGCGCGGCCGTGTCCGGCGGCAGCGGCCGGCGCTCCAGGATCGGCGTGTCCACCTCGGCCGGCATGATCGTCGTCGCGCGGATCCCCCGGTCCCGCAGCACGGTGTGGACGTGGCCCATCAGGTTGCGCACGGCAGCCTTGGCGGCGCCGTACGGCGCCCCGCCGATCAGGCCGGGCTTGAGCGCCGCGAGGGACGACACGGTGACGATCGTGCCGCCGCCGCGCGCGATCATGCCGGGCAGCACCGCCTGGGTCAGCGTGAACACCGCGGTCAGGTTCACGTTGAGCACGCCGTCCCACTCCTCGCGGCTCACCCAGCGGACGTTGCGGGCGCGGCTCGAGTAGCCGGCGTTGTTCACGAGGACGTCCACGCGCCCGAGGGTCTGCTCCGCCCACGCGACGAGCGCACGCGCCGCCGCGGCGTCCTCCACGTCGAGCCGGCGCGCCGTCGCGCGCCCGCCCGCCCGGCCGATCTCCGTCGCGACGGCGTCGAGGGGCGCCTGGCGGCGGCCCGTGAGCACGACGTGCGCGCCCTCGGCCGCGAGGAGCCTCGCGGCCTCGCGGCCGATGCCGGTGCCGGCGCCCGTCACGATCGCGACCTGCCCCGAGAGCGCGCTCATGCCGGCGAGGATATCACCACGCCCACACCGGCTGCTCGAAGTGGTCCACGCGCGTCGCGCGCCCGTGGATCACGACCTCGCGGAACTGGTAGAGCACGGCGGCGGTGGGCGCGTGGATCAGCGACGAGAGGATCGGGAGCTGGATCACCGGGCGGTCGCTCTCGGGGATCGCGATCAGCCGCGGCACCCCCGGGGCGTCCAGGTCGGCGAGCGGCACGCGGTACACGCCCGCCACCTCGGCGGGGTTCGGCGCCGGCTCGATGTCCGGGCCGCCCCAGACCACGACCGGCGTGATGACGAAGCCCGAGCGCGTGGGGTAGTCGTCGAGCGCGCCGAGCACCGCGGCGGCGCCGAGGCGGAGGCCGACCTCCTCCTCCAGCTCGCGGAGCGCGGCGGCCTCGGCGCTCTCGCCGGGATCGATCCGGCCGCCGGGCAGCGCCCACTGGCGCGCGTGGGCGCGAAGCGACGCCGCGCGCCGGGTCAGCAGGAAGCACGCGCGCCCGGCCGCGTCGGGGAGCACGACGACCGCGACGGCCGCGGGGCGGCGGCCGTCGGGCGCGGCGGCGCGCCGCGCGAAGCCGGCGAGGTGGGCCCGCGCCCGCGCGCAGAGCGCCGCGTCGAAGACGTGCGTCACGCTCAGTAGGCGGGCAGACGCCCGGCCTGCGTGGCGCTCTTGCGCACCGCCGTCACCTCCTCGCCCGCCCGGGCGGCGAGGAAGCGGGCGTCGCTCGCGAGCGTGACGAACCGGTAGCCCGCCTCGATCATCGTGAGCGCGTACGCCGCGGTGTTGTTGTGGATGCCGGCCACGACGCCGTGGCGCCGGCACGCCTCCACGATCCGCTGCTGGGCCTCCACCACGGGCGGGTCGGTCTGGTCGAGGCGCGGCTTGCAGCCGAGCGCGAGCGACAGGTCCGAGGGGCCGACGTACACGGCGTCGACCCCGGGCACGCTCAGGATCTCGTCGAGGTTCTTCAGCGCCTCCGCGGTCTCGATCATCGGCATCACGAGCAGGTCCGGGTTCGCGCGGTCGCCGTAGTCGGCGCCCGCGTAGATGGAGGCGCGCACCGGCCCCCAGCTCCGGTAGCCGCGCGGCGGGTACTTGCACGCGGCGACCAGCGCCTCGGCCTCGGCGCGGGTGTTGATCATCGGGCAGATGACGCCGTAGACGCCCGCGTCGAGGATCTTCATGAGCCGCCCGGGGTCGTTCCACGGCACGCGCGCCAGCGGGATCACCGGCGTGGTGGCGATCGCCTGCAGCATCGTGACCGCGACCTGGTAGTCGACGACGCCGTGCTGCATGTCGATCGTCAGCGAGTCGAAGCCCTGGTGCGCCATGACCTCGGCCGAGAAGGCGCTCGGGATCGCGAGCCAGCCGTTCACCACCGCCCCACCGCGCGCCCAGATCGCCTTGAGCGTGTTCTCTCTCACGGTCCTCTCTCCTGTCAGAGCTCCGGCCGGCACACGGCGCGGAAGTTGCACCACCGGCAGATCCTGAGGTCCTCGGTCTTCTCGAAGTCGGCGAGCGCCGCGACGTTGGCCTCGGGGTCGACGAGGTAGGCCTTCATCGACCGGATCGAGAGCCGGAGCTGCTCCTTGATCGCCTCCAGCCGCGCGTCGTCCCACTGGATCTGCGTCACCTGCGGCTCGCGCAGGTTCGCCTCGTAGAGGTCCACCTTGGCCGGCGGCACGCCGAGCACCTCGTCGGCGTAGAGCGCGTAGCAGCCGAGCTGGAACGCGGCGGTCTCGCCGCCGGCCGCGCCGGTCTTCCAGTCCACGAGCGCGAGCCGGCCCTCCTCGCTCCAGAAGCCGAAGTCGGGCGCCACCCACACGGCCGTGCCCTCGAAGTCGAAGACCTTCGACCAGTGCTCGATCGACCAGTGCTCGGGCGCCGTCCGGCGGATCGCCGCGAGCAGCGGCAGCCGGAAGAAGTTGCGCAGGCACGTCGCGGCGTTCCGCGAGATCGCCTGCCACACCTCGGGCTTGAGGTCGATCGCGTACTCGTGCTCGAAGAGCGCCGGGGTCTTCGGGTTGTCCCGGTAGCGGCCCGCCCTCGACGAGCGCCAGTCGCCCCGCATGCGCTCGATGACGTCCGCGACGAAGGGCTCGACCGGGATGTCGCGCCCGTCGGCGAAGGCGTGGAAGGCCATCTCGATCGCGTCGTGGACGACCCGTCCCGCCCACTGCTGGCGCGAGGAGAGCTGCTTGAGCACGTACAGGCGCCGGACGTCCTCGGGCGCCCCCGCGTCCCAGCCGCCCCAGGCGCCGTAGTAGTGGAGGTAGTATCGGCGGCGGCACTCCTGGAAGGTGTTGTCGCGGCTGCGCGACCAGGAGAACTCGTTGGCGATCTCGCCCATCCCCGGCATTGTATGGTACTTTCTCCTCGCGATGGAGAAGACGTCGTTCACCGTCGAGTGCCCGTGCTGCAAGGCCAAGCTGACGCTCGACGCGGAGCTCCGGGCCGTCCTGTCGCACGAGCCCCCGCCCCCGCGGCGCAGCGTCGGCGACCTCGGCGCCGCCTTCGACAAGCTGCGCACGAGGTCGGCGGCGCGCGAGGAGGCCTTCAAGGAGCAGCTCCGCGCCGAGGGCGACAAGGGCAAGCTCCTCGATCGGAAGTTCCAGGAGGGGCTCAAGCGCGCGAAGGACTCGCCCGACCCTCCGCCGCGCCCCTACGACTACGACTGAAGTCGACGTCGGGGGGAGCGACCGCCTGCTGCGCGGCCTCCTGCGGCGGGTCAGCCGGAGCTTCCACCTCTCGCTCGCGATCCTGCCGCGGGGGCTCCGCGAGCCGATCGGGCTCGCGTACCTCCTCGCCCGCACCGCCGACACGGTCGCCGACACGCGGCTGATCGCGCGCGCCGAGCGCCTCGCCCACCTCGAGACGCTGCGCGCGGCGTACGCCGGCGAGCCCGCCGACCTGGCCGCGGTCGCGCGCGCGTGCGCGCCGCGCCAGGCGCGCGCCCCCGAGCGCGAGCTGCTCCTGCACGCCGCCGAGGCCCTGGCCCGCGTGGCGGCGCTCCCGCCCGCGGACCGCGCGGAGGTGCGGGCCGTGCTCGCCACGCTCACCTCGGGCATGATCTTCGACCTCACGCGCTTCCCCGGCGAGGACGTGGCGGGCCTCGCCGCGCTCGAGACGCTCGAGGAGCTGGACCACTACACCTACCTCGTCGCGGGCTGCGTCGGGCCGTTCTGGACCGCGCTCTGCGCGACGCACCGGCCGCGGCTCGCGCGCTGGGACGTGCGCGAGATGGGCGCGCTCGGCGTGCGGTTCGGCAAGGCGCTGCAGCTCACGAACGTGCTCCGCGACGTCCCCGCGGACCTCCGCCACGGCCGCTGCTACCTGCCCGCGCGCGAGCTCGCGGCGCTCGGCCTGGCGCCGGCCGACCTGCTCCACGCCCCCGGCGCCGCGCGCGCGCTGCCGCTCCACCGCCGGCTGCTCGCGCTCGCGCTCGGGCACTACGACGCCGCGTGGCGCTACACGCTCGCGGTCCCGCGCGCCGAGTGGCGCATGCGCCTGGCGTGCGCATGGCCGCTCCTGATCGGGCTCGGCACGCTCGAGCGGCTGGCGGCGCACCCGAATCCGCTCGCCGCGCCCGCGCCGATCAAGATCACGCGCGGGGCGGTGCGCGCGCTGCTCGCGCGCTCGGCGCTCACCGTGTGGTCCGATCGCGCGCTCGCGGCGGACGCCGAGCGCCTGCGGCGCCGCATCGCGCTCTGATTTCGCCCTTGCGCTCGCCCGCGCGCGACGGCACCGTAGGTCACGTCCCGGCCGATCCCCACGACACGGAGGCGACGATGGAACGCATGTTCGGTGAGCCCGAGCCCTGGATGCCGACGCCCGCCCCCCCCGCGCCCGCCCCGACGGCCCCGGAGCCGTCCCGGCCCGCCGCCCCCCGGCGCAAGGCCGCAAAGCCCAAGGCGAAGGCCAAGGCGCGCCGCCCGAAGGCCAAGGCGCGCCGCCCGAAGGCCAAGGCCCGGGCCCGCGCGAAGGCGCCCCGGGGCAAGGCGACGAAGAAGGCGCGCCGGCGGCGCTAGTCGAGCAGGGCCAGACCGAGCAGCGCCGCGGGATCGATCCGCGCGCCGGCGACGAGGGCGCCGAAGTGCAGGTGCGGGCCGGTGGCGCGCCCGGTCGCCCCGACCGCGCCGAGCGTCTGGCCGCGCTCCACGCGCTCACCCTCGGCGACCGTGACGCTGTCGAGGTGGAAGTAGAGCGTGTGGAGGCCGAGGCCGTGGTCGAGCACCACGAGCCGGCCCGGGAAGAAGAAGTCGGCGACGAGGGCGACGCGTCCCGCGTTGGCCGCCACGGCGGGCGTCCCGCGGGGCGCGGCGTAGTCCGTGCCGCTGTGCGGTGCCCGCGGCTGGCCGTTGATGATGCGGCGGGCGCCGAACCCGGTGCCCGGCTCGGTCCCCCCCACC
>C687J29039_10000276_pt1 | contig 20557 bp, 32 predicted proteins | sample RifCSP16_2_FD_29039 | JGI IMG/M metagenome (IMG submission 29039)
GACGGCTCCGGAGACGGAGCCGGCGAGCTCGCTGGCGGCCCGAGACCAGGCTGTGGAGCATGACCTCCGACAGGTCGCGCAATGCGTACGCGCCGACCAGGCCAGCCCAGGCGGCGTCCTGTCCCCGACGGACGAGCTCGGCATCGCTGCCGAGGAGGTCGCGCATCGTGAGCCGAGGGCGCCGGCGACGCGCGTCCATGGCGAGCGCGAACCGGTGAAGGGCGACCCGTGCGCGTGAAAGGCGGTCGGTCACGCGAGCAACTCCGGCCAGAGTTCCGCCCAGCAAAGACCGGCGGTTGCCGCGAGCGGCCAGAGGCGGCGCAGATCGTCGAGCGACGCGCGACCGTTGCGCAGAAAGCTAACCGACGCGGCGAGAGGTGCCACCGGTCCGAGCACGTCCTCGGCGCCGACCGAGATCCGCAACTGTTCTTCGAGCCGCCTGATGACGGAAGGGCTCGCCTCGTACGCCATGATGCTGGGATCGGACGTGTGGAGGTTTTCGGGCAGCATGTTCCGAGCTTCGACGGCCCGCGGGTCGTCGGGGCGAAGACTGGCGGTCACGGCTCCACCAGCGGCAGCGGCTCGAGCTCGGGCCAGCGGAGACCGGCGTCATGGGCGAGCTGGTAGACCAGGTCGACGTCGACCAGGGTCGCGGTTCCGGACTCGAGGGCGTCGATCGCCCCGAGCTCCCGCGCGAGCTGGTCACGGAACGGGCCCTCCGGGATCAACTTGCCGACTAGCCCGCGCTCGCGATCCGAACGGTGACGCCAGTCGAGCGCCGCGCGAAGTTTGGCGATCGCCTCTGCGGATGCCTTGCGACGGCCGGTCAAGGGTCAAGCTCCGTCGTTAGGGGTTGAACGCTCGGAGCCGTCTTGAAGCATTCGACACAAATGGGGACCCAGCGCAGGGCCAGCCGCGGGCGGACTCCGTAGAACGTCCACTCTTGGCAGAGCTCGCACCGATGCGCGCGGCGGAACGCCCCGCCAAGTATCTCTAGACCCTCCTCGCCGGCTCGAACGGCGGCCGCCACGTCTCCCGCGTAACTCTTGGCGGTCATCGGTCGACCTCGGGAAAGAGCTCGGACCACGTTGGCAGGCCGGCGAGAATGGCGAGGCGATCGAGCGAGCGCAGGGTCTGGTAATCGGCTTGGCCCTGGCTCAACCGTTCGATCGCTGCGAACTCGTCGTGACTGGTTACGGCCGGCATCGCTGTCGACGCGATCAACAGTGGCCCCGTGATCTCGGGGCCGGCGCCAAATGTCGCCACTCCGGCGGGCGGGTCCGTGGGGCGCTCCGCTGGATCGTTCTGTTCGACCTCGGTCAACGCTCCAAACACCGCGCCCAACCTCACTACGACGTCGACGTCTAGTCCCATGAGGGACGCGATCTGTTGGATGACGTCCCGCGGCACGACGACCGTCGGCAGGGTCGGCAGGGTCGAGCGCACCAGAAGCCGGCGAGCCTTCGCGAGCGATTCGGGCGGCGAGATGAGATCGGCCCGCTCGATTGCTCGCGCGGAGGCGCGGCGCAGCGTCGCGTGAGCCTTCTCGACTGCAGTCCGCTTGCGCGGGAGCTTGGCGTTCACCGTCCACCCCCGGAAAACCGTAGCCTCATGGTCAGGGCCCGAGCTCGCGCGGCACCCTGGCGAGCATGGGTCAGGGCGATCGCGAGCTCGGGGTAGGCGGCGCACCAATCGCAAAGCGCCCGGTGCGAGACGCCGAGCTCTCTCGCCGCGTGAGTCAGGACGCCACCCGCCGACACGAAGGCCCGGGCGAGCTCGCGGATCGCTCGCTCTCTGGTCCCCGGATCGGCGAGCTCGCGACCTAAGCGGAGTGCAACTGGACTGGCGATAGCCATGTTTCCTCCCGGCCCGTTGCGGGCCCTGTCGAGGACTATGCGCCGCGGCGCATAGGCCGGCAAGGGAGATTTGCCGGAGGCGCCTACGGGCTGCCCGGCGTCCAGCCGGCGGCGCTTTCGATCCACCAGTAAGCGACGGCCCACCCGGGCCAGGGATTCTCGATCCGGTGGTAGGTGCCATGCCACGAGACCGGGCCGAGGAATTCCGGACTCCGGAGCTTGACCGGGTTGCCGAGACCGAGGTGAGCCGCCGCGGAGCCGCCGCGGTAGGGGTACGCCTCGCCAACCCAGCGAAGCCAGATGACGTCGAGCGGTCCGTCGACGCGGGCCGACCGCCGAGCTCGCCGGCGCTCCCGGTCCCGTTCCCGGGACGCTTGCATGTCCTCCCGGTAGCGCTGGCGCACCTCCGCCTGCCGCGCCGCGGTTGCCGCGCGGTCGGATCGGCGCCGCGCTCGGCGCTCGGCGCGGGTCTCGACGGCCCGGACCGGCGATCCCCACTGCACCCGGGGGGCATCCGGGCGGCCGCGAGCTGATCCCCATTGGTAGACAGCCATAGATTACCTCACGGAAAGTGGTTGACGGCGGACAGGTACGAGTGGAGTAGAGAGCGGTTCACCGCGCTCAAAGGGGTATAGCCGAACAGTAACTCTCGGAGTCGCGCCGACAATAGGGCTCCCGACCCGACGCGCGCCGCTACGGACCCGGTGCTCAATGCGATATTGCCAATCGCTTCATTGAGCGATGTCTCGGGCTGCGCTGCGAATAGGATGTAACGGTCTACGCCGTCGAACGAGTCCACGAATGACGCCTGTGTCGATAGGGGTCCGGACGTGAGGTTCCGAATGTCGACCGCGGTGGTTCGCTGCGACAAATATCCCGATCCGCCGGCGTTTATCTGTGCTTGATGCTGGCCAGTGCCGGGCCCGTCGCGAAAAGACCAGAGCCACCCGGCGGACGCGGCGGGCGCGTTGTCGTAGCTGCCGGCAACCCAGACCGGGGTATCTACTCCGGCGGCGAGCGTGGCTAGAGTGTTATTCTGTAGAAACGTGTTAGCCCTCCCCCAGATTGCCGGGGCGGTTGCGTCCACGTAATAGCCCATGCGGTTCGCGGCCGTGGTCTGGGCGAGCGACCGCGGGAGGCCGCGCACGTCGGCCCAGTCGCTCACCCGGCGCTGGGTCCAGATGGTGGGCCCCGCCGCGCCGAACGATGGCAGCAGCCGCACTATGATCGATTCGTTGCCGACCGCGTTCCAGGTGGAAACGCCGTCGGCGTTGGAGATCCCGATCTGCTCCTGGTTACCCGCGGTGTGGAGCGAGTCGAGCTCGGCGAGCCAATACCCGCTGCCGGCGTCCGTCATGCGGTGGTCGAGGTAGGCCGCTCCGGACGATGTCCCCAAGGCGCCGGTCTGGGAGTCGAACCAGGCTACGGAGTTCAGCCCGCAGGCGAGGATCAGCCACCGGTTTGGGTTCCCGCTCTGCCGCACGAGCACCGAGAGGGTTTCGGGGAGCGCGGCCGTCCCGAGCGCGGTGGCCGCGGTGTAGTGGAGGCCGAGGCCGGCGTTCGCGGTGAGGATGGTGTCCGCGCCGGCGGCCGTCGGGGTCACGTTGACCGGCGTCCAGGCGGCGAAGACGTCCGCTGGGACGGAGCCCTGCAGGACGAGCGTTACCAGGGATCGCGCCTGCACCCAGAGATAGGGCGGATCCGGCAGGTCGACCGGCGTCCAGATCCGCGTACGGCGGTCAGGGTCGCGGCGGAGCACGCGGCGACCGCGGATCACGACACCCCGAGCTCGACCCAGACCGAGGCGTGACTGCCTCGAGCGATCAGGTAGATCGGAGCCCCGAGGGCGACGGTCCCGGGGATCCAGAGGTCGATCCAGGGCTCTCCCACGATGATCCGGCGGCCGAGCGAGGCGCTGGAAATGATCGGGGTGCCCACCGTCGGTACCAGGGTGATGTCAGCAACGGCAACGGCGGAGACCGAGACGTACGCGTCGACGTAGTGCGGAGGCGAGGCGACGTCACCGAACGCTCGGAGGTAGATGTAACCGCCGCTGAACTCGATCGGCACGGCATAGGCGACGCTCGCCGCGGTGCCGATGAAGAACCGGCGCAGGCTCGTNGGTTGCGCCGCGACCAGTTGCGTCGGGCTGCGAACGATCTCGGGGGTAACGGCTCGGTCGACCATGGGATCCTCGGGGCCGGGACCCCCCCGGCGGTGGGGGCGCCGGGCCGCGAGCTCGGCGCCGAGTTGACACGCTAGGGGTGAGAGACCATTCTCTCAGCACCCCCCTGGCGAGCCCGACGGAATGGTGATCCCCCCGTCGGGCTTTCCTTTGTCGTGGCTCCTCATCCGAGGAACTGAACCACGCGCATCCACGAGATCCCGGCGACCGACGTGGCCTGGCCATCGGCGAACAGTCGGATCCGGATCCCAGGGCCCGCGGTGACGACGTAGGTCGTCGCGTCGAAGTCCATTACCTGGATCTGGAGTTGCGCGTCGACCGAGGCGGCCGCCGGGGNGATGGTGTTCAGCACGACGGCGTGACCGGTCGCGGATCCGCCGAGGTGCCCCGGGATGTTTTGCCAGGTCGCCCCATCGTCGACCGAGCTTTGAAACTGGACGGTGGTCGCTCCGCCGGCGGTCTGGAGGTTGAAGCCGCCCTGTAGCTCGTAATGGTAGCCGGGAGGNACCGCGAACCCGTCGAACGCGGACGTCGACGAGAGGACGGCGGCGCCGGCGGCGATGTCGACGGAGGCGGTACCACCTTGCTGCCGCCAAACCATGCCGGTGCTGCCGGTGCCATTCGTGCCGTCGGTCCCGACGAGTAGCGGAGCGCCCGACGTGGAATCGGTGATGAATGGGCCCGAGGGGCTGAGACGGAGTCGAGAGATCATGGGGGGGAAACCTTTCGTGCGGTGGAGGGGCTGGGTTGCGTCTTCCGGCGGTGGCCGGCGTGGTTGGGGAAGGTCGGCTAGTTCACGTACTGAACCGCGCGCATCCAAGAGATGTAGGCGTTGGAGCTCGGCTGTCCGCCGGCGAACAGACGGATCCGGATCCCGGGGCCCGCGGTGACGACGAGGGCGGTGGCGTCGAAGTCGAAGACCTGGATCTGGAGCTGGGCTTCGACGGCGAGCCCGGCGGGGACAAAAGTGTTCGCCGTCGTCGCGGCGCCACCCGGATCGCCGCCGAGGTGCCCCGGCATTGGGATCCAGGTGGCGCCATTGTTCAGGCTGTATTCAAAGGCGACCACGGTCGAGCCGCCGGCACCGTTGAGCGTGAAGCCGCCTTGTAGCTCGTAGTGGTATCCGGGCGGCAACGCGAAGCCATCATAAGCCGAGGTGGACGCGAGGACCGAGGCGCCGGCGGCGAGCCCGATCCCGGCGGTGTCACCTTGCTGCCGCCAGACGAGGCCGGTGCTCCCGGTCTTGGGCGTGCCATCGGTGCCGAACTGCAACGGCGCGCCGGAGGTGGAGTCGACCAGAAACGGCCCCGAAGGGCTGAGGCGGAGTCGAGAAATCATCGTTTGGCCTTTCGTGCGGTGGAGGAGCTGGGTTGCGTCTTCCGGCGAATGACTCGCCGGCGTGGATTGCTCTCTGCCGTCAGTGGGTCGGCGGTCGCCGGCGGAGTGGCCCCGACTGGATCTGGTCCGCCAGCCCCCGCACTGCGGACGCCATCAATTCCCGGAGCGCTTGCACCGCCATCGGTCGGAGCGCCCTCGGTTGCTCGATCGCTACCGCCGCCAGATGGATCAGGGGGTTTGCCTCCGGCGTCGTTGGGGGCGGCGGATCCGGCGGGGGCTGTCGATTGGGCGGGCGGCGGTGCACCATTGAGACCTTTCTTCCGTGCGGCTTCCGCTTCACGTGCGGCCTTCGCTGCCTCGTATCGTTGTCCGACCTCGGCGCCGACGACGTCCATCAAGGCTTCCGCCAGCGGCTTTACGCTGATCCAGATGTCGTCGAGCCGTTTCGCGCGCATCTCCTCGCGCTTCTCGTCCTGCAAGATCCCGGCGATGGCGATTTGCGTTTCGAGTTGCTTGGCGAGCACGGTCGACAGGTTGTCCAGCAGCTCATCGTTTCGCTCGCGGAGTCGCTCGTTCTCGTGCCGGAGACCGCCGGTGATGGCGTCGAAGTTCTGGACGGCCATCGCAACGGCGCGTTGCATGCCGAGCGCCTCCGTCGACGCGGCCGCTGCCGCCGACGACTTGCCGGCGATGGTGAGCGGCAAAACGGCGAGTTGCTGCGCCGCCGAGTCGTGCGCCAAAAGCTTCGCCTTGTGCTTGCCGTTCGGGAGCTCGGCGGCGAGCAGCTCCAGGTGCTGGCCGACCTCGCCGGCGATGCGATCCGCTTCGGCGCGGCTCTGCTTTGACGGTCGCCAGGTGCCCCAGGTGGTTCCGTCGGGCCCCTCGAGCGTGATCACCGCGACGGCGGCGCCGTCGCTTGCGACCTCGGGGATCTGCACCCGTAGCCATGACTCCGCACTGCTCATCGGCGATGACTCCACAGAAGCGCCAGGATGACGGCCAGGACCCCCCCGGCGAATGCCGAAGCGCCGATCGACGGGAGGCGCTTGATCGCCTTGTCGATGTCCTCGCCGGTCGTTTCGATGATCTCGCCGGCCTCGCGCTCGAGGACCTCCGCCGCCGTGCGCCCGCCCGGATCCTCATGGACCACGGTCGACGGAGCCGTCGCGGCGAGATCCAAAACCGCCCAGTCGTTCCGGGTGCGGGGCCAGGTCTCGAGGTCGACCCGCTCGCCGCGCCACCAGAGGTCGACCCAGACCCACCAGGCACGAGCCTCGCCGCCGCGCACCGTCACCAGCGGCGGCAGCGGCGGGAAGCCGTCGGGTACCACGAGAGGTGGCGTCCGGGTGCCGAGGAGCTCTCCCACCGGAACGCGCATCGGATCGGAGCGTTTCGCCTCAACCGGATTGATCGGGTTGGCATAGCCCGAGACGATCGCAAAGGGCTTGTCGTTGCCGTACCAATACCAGGGGTGCAAGACACCCGGCTGTGCCCAGTAGAGGAGCTCGGCCGTCGCCTGGGCCGCGGATCGCAGGACCTCGGTCCGGTCGGTCTCGCGGCCGTCGATCACGATGCGCCAGACCTGGCGGCCCGGGACCACGGCGAGCTGTCCGAGCCGCCCCATGAGATCAGGCACGGCGGCGCCCCCTCCCGCGCGTGAGGAGCGTACCGGCGAAGATCCCGGCCACGGTCAAGGCGACCAGCGCCCACAAGCCCCCGCCACCTCTGCCGCCCGCTGGCGAGCTCGGCAAGACGGACGGGCCGAGCTCCGGGAACGGCGGCAAGGGCACGCGAGGCGAGGCGCCAGCCCGGTCGACGACGCTACGGAGCCGGCTCCGCATGCCGCCCATGGTGATCGCGCCGGAGGAGTCGGCTAACGGCGCGTTCGCCAGGGCGCCGGCGGAGCCGGCCTCATACAGTACCGCGGAGTCCGGGATCACGCCGCCGGAGCTCGGCGCGCGCCCGACGCCGAGCCCGAAGGCGAGAAAGTCATCCGGCCCGATGCGGTAGCCGACGGCCTCCCATTCGGAAAAGAACCGCTCGACCAGGTCCAATTGCTCGGCGGCGTCCCAGGCCAGGACCTGCGATGGGGTCAAGCGCCAGCGGGCGAGCGTCGACGGGAGGAACTGGAGCAGCCCGACGGCCCCTCCGCTCGGATTCTTCGCCTTCGGGTTCCACCCGGACTCGTGGGAGATCGCAGCGGCGAGCCCGTCGACGTCCCATGCTCGGCGGGCGGCGATGTCCGCCAGGTACCCGAGCGCCCGCGGGCTCGCCGCTGCGATCCCGGGGACGGCGGCGACGTCGGTGGGGTATTCGGGCAAGGGATCCTCACTTGCGTTTCGCGGCTCGTCGCTTGCGGGCGAGAGTTGCGCGACCCTTGGCCAAGTTCCGGAGGCGGAGGGCCTTGAGCTCGGCCTTGCTTCGCTTGCGCTTCGTCGTGGTCTTGCGCTTCGTGGTCGCCTTGCGGCGCTTCGGAGCGGACTTGCGCTTCGGAGTCGCCTTGCGGCGCTTCGTCGTGGTCTTGCGCTTCGTGGTCGCCTTGCGGCGCTTCGGAGCGGACTTGCGCTTCGGGGTCGCCTTGCGGCGGCGTTTCTTGATGGCGGCGAGCTCGGCGGCGAAACTCATAGGATCCTCGCAAGGGTGGAGAAGAGGGGAACGAGCAACCCGACCGCGTCCAGCGGCCGGGGACAGGTGCCGGCGAACGTCCAGATCACGGCGCCAGCGGCGTTTGTGTAGGAGCCGGTCATCGCCGGATCTAGGAGCGTGACCTCGCTATCCCAGGGAGCGAGGGCGAGTACTACACCGGCGGCGAGGGTGACGACCCGACCGCGGTCACACGCAGGCGGCGCACCGAGGCCCCAGTCGACGGAGGCAATGACCTCGGATGATCCCGGGGTGAGTCGTCGCGTGAGTCGGACGGTCGTCGGCAGCTCCACCGGGATCACGCACGGGCAGTCGACGGGGCCCCCGTTCGGCCCCGTCGACGGTGCGTATTCGGCGACGAGCTCGCCGGGCGGGCAGGAGATCCGGACCCAACCCCACGCGTACTCGGCCGACCGCGGCTCCGTCTGGACGGACTGCGGCCCGGAGGTGCCTGCCGTCCAGACACGGGTAGCCGAGTTGGCGGCGTAGTGGTTCACCGGTCGAGAGACCCCGCGGCGGCGAGCATTAGCCGGGCGGCGCCGGGCGAGCGCCTGGCGAGCGCCGGCATGCCCCGTTGCGCGGCTCGGACCATCGTCGCGGCGGCATGGCCGCCTTGCTCGGCCGCCTTGATCGCTTTGTTGATAGTCTTGGCCGTGGTCAATGCCGCGAGCGCGGGGCCGCCGATGCAAGGCATGATGACTGCGCTGGCGGCGACGAGTCGGTGAAGCGCCTTCGATTCGACTGCCTTGCGCACCGTGCGAAGCACGCCGCGCCCGATCTTTTTGAGCGCCTTGAATCCCTTACCCTTCGCACGTCGACCGCGGCGGAAGAGACCGTCGACGGACGCGAGGTCTCCGACCTGGGGCGGTTCGCTGAGGCCGGCGAGCGCGAGCTCCTGATCCAGGACTCGGTGGGCCACTTCGACCGGGACCGTGACTGACCAGCAATGACCGCGCGAGACGGCGAGGAACTGGATCCGGTCGCCGAGGTAACGGACGCCGAACCCGAACCCGAAAAGATCTTCATTCATCGCCAAGCCCTCCGGTTGGATCGTGGATGGTGTCCGCCGCCGCGACTGCCCGATCGCTGAGGGCGGGAATCAACGGGAGCGTTGCGGCGAACTCGGCGGCCGCGACCTCGTTTGCGCGGTCCTGGGCTCGGACCTCTTCTCGGGCCCGGGCGATGTCGGCGTCGACCTGCGCTTCGATCGCCGCTTGAAGCAAGGCTTCGCGCGCGAGCTGGTCGGCCTTGGTTCGTTCGCTCTCCTCCTCTGCCGCCTCGTCGAACGCGACGAGGCGCTCCCAGACCTGATCGGCGAGCTCAAAGCGGCCACGGGCGCCGAGCCATTCGATCGCGCGCACGATGCGGACGCGGTCGGTCGTGGTCATCGCGTCACGGAAGCCCCAGGCGATGACGGGTCCGTACGTGTCGGGCGGTAGCGCCGGCGGGCGGGGCGTGGGATCGGTGATGGTCATCGGGGCACGTCCTCGGCGGCGAGCCGGTCAAGGCGTTGCTGAAGCACCGATTGTTCGATCCGCCGTTGCTCGAGGGGGATCGGCGGCGGGTCTGCCGGCCAGCCTTGGCCGGTCTCGGCGTCGCGACTGACCTCGAGGGCGATGGCCTGCGCCGGGAGCGTGGTAGTGAAGTTCGGGATGATCCGGTCGACGGCGGCGCGCGCCGCCGCAACGCCTTGCGCCTTCGTATAGGTGGACTTCGGGAAAAATCGAACCCGCGGCAGCGTGCCGACCTCGGCCGCCATCATCTCGAGGGAACCCACCCCGAACTTCCCATCGGCTTCGATCTCTACCTTGCGTTGCCAGGCGGCAACGTCCGGCATGAGGTCGTTTTTCCAACCGGCTCCGGACTCGCGCGCGATCAGCAGCCGAGCGAGGGCGATGGTACCGTCGGGGTCGCCGAACTCCGGATCGATCTCCTCGGCGGCGAGCGGCGGCAGATCTTCGGGGCGCGGCGTTGGCGGCGCCGGCGGGGCTCCGGTGCCGGGTACCGCGGCGCCCGGTGGAGCGGGCTCGACGGTGACGGTAGGTTCCGCCGCCGTCGTCTCAACCGGCGGAGGGGAGGCGCCGGGCGGCGCCGGCGGCGGAGGTGGTGGGGCGTACGGTTCAGGGGGCCCGCCGTAACCCTGGATCACGTCGGCGGCCGCTCCCATCTTGGACGCCTTGGCGGCGAGGCTCTCCCAGAACTCGGGGAAGCCGTTGACCCGTTCCCATTCCGCGATGGCGATGACGTACGCGACGTCCGTCACCGCCGGCGAGATGGCGTGGTCGTAGACCGCTTTCGCCTGCCCGTAGCCCCGCCGGGTCTCGATCGGACTGAGGGCGCTGTAACCGCCGGCGGGCGGCGGGGCGGGCTCGGCGGGCTCGCCGTCGGTGTCGAGGGGCGGCGGAGTCGCCTCGGGTGCCGCCGTGCGGCGACGGCGTCCGAGGCTGCCGAGAATGAGGCCAAAACCGCCGATTACCAGAAGCGGGACGATGATCGGGACGGGCATGATTACCTCGAGAGAATCTTGGATGGGTCTTCGAGCTCACCGCTGGCCCGGCGGACGCGTACGTGATTGCGTCCCGTGCCGGGCTGCCACGTGACGCTGATTCCGGCGCCGACCTCGCCGGCGATGAGCAGCTCGGCCAGGCGCCACATCACCAGATCGTCGCAGTCGCCCCAGCCGCGTGCGTGGACGGACCATGGATCAGCCCATTCCTCGGTTCCGGAGCCGCTGGCGGGTTCAGGCTGGTAGCGGACCGCGGTCGTGTAGAGGGGCGGCAGCGGGTCGACCGCGAGCCCGAACATGAAGGCGCGCGCAAGTCCGGTGAGAGCCTCTCGCATGGCGAGCGCCAGCGCGTCGGGGTCGCGGTCGACCGGGATGTTCGTGACGATGAACACGCCCCGTCTCAGGGGCGAACGCGCCAACCGAGGAGGTTGGCTTGGACGTTCGTGATCGGTGCAGCGCTCGCGTTGACGCCCAGGATCTGGACGATCTGGCTCGTCTGCACGGTCGGCCATGAGATTTTGTTCGCCAGGCTGACCTCGGAGACGACCTCGGCGGCGACGGGGGCGCCGTCGATGCAGTCCACCGCGCCGATCTTGATCTGGCTGATGAACAGACCGGGGGCGATGGNCGACGCGAAGACGAGCTGGAGCGGGAGGAGCGGCGTTGCCGGTCCGCGGGCGAGGGTGAAGGGAGCGCCGGCGGCGACGGTGATCCCGCCGGCGAGCTGGGCAGCAGAGATGCCCATGAGGATATATTCGCCGTTCGCGAACTGCTCCGGGGTGACGTTCATCCCGGCGGCCCACTTGCGCACCTGTTCCTCACCGACGGACGGGAGGCCGAGCGGGCCGAGCGGGGGGGNGATCTTGACGTCACCGACGGCAGGGTTTCCGAGTAGGGCCTTGAGAGCCGGATTCATGGGCATGTGATGGCTTCCTTTGTCTGGTCTTGCATGTCTATCGGTCGGGATCCCCTCGGTCGTGCGGGCGGTGTCGTAGCGGTCGGGCTACGTCACGGCGTCTCGTATTCGTTCACCTTCTTGAACGTCGCCGAGCCCGCGGCGTAGGCGAGCCCTCCGGCGCCGAGGCTGGCGAAGTGTTCGGCGCCCGGCACGACCTCGGAGAGGCCGACCAGGCCGACAATCGCCGAGACCAGCGGGACGGCAGGCAGCCCCAGGATCTGGGGCTCGTCGAGGTAGGCGTCCGCCGCGCCGGCGAGGACTCCGCCGCCGACCTGTTCGGCGAACCCGATCACCCCCTGCGCCTGCATCTTGTTTCGGGAGCGGATATTCTTGAGCGTCGCGACGGCGCGGTCCGCCCGGGCCGTCAGTTTCTCGATCGCCTGGCTTGCCAACGTTGGTCCTTCCGCCGGCGATGGGTGCCGGTAACCAAATCCTACGGCAGGGCAAGGGCGTTTGTGGCAGGCTCGAGCAATGGCCGACCACGCAGAATCCACCGGCCCGCTTGCGGTCATCATGCGGTCAGAGCGCGCCTGGGTAGGTCCTCGGCCGCGCACTTTCCGGGGCCAGATGGTTGACGGTCGGGTGCGGTGCGAGCTCGCCGGGCGGATGGGGATTCAGCAGCCGTCGCCGGTCGAGTGTACCTCGGCGCTCGCCGTTGCCCAGTGGCTCGCCTTGTGCGGCCACTACCAGCGATCGATCGACTGGCAACGCGAGCGTTGCGGGGGAGACGTGCCGCTCGCCTTGCCGGTGACGGTCGACGCGGAGCTCCGCGCCGTGCGGCTGGCGGAGCAGCTCCGGTGGCAACGCCGGCGGGCGGAGTCGGTGGAGAGCAACCGTCGGCGCCGGCGGCGAGACGCCGTGCGCCGATTGAACCAGCTTCGGGCCGCCGTGGCAGAGCGAGGCTACGGGGCAACGGCCGCCGAGCTCGACGCGTGTCTCGAGGATTGGGGGGAGCGGTGAAGCGGGCCTATCGGCGGCCGGTCCGCTTCGGGGTCCGGTTCAGTTTCGCCGTCGACCCGCTCATGTCGGAGGCGATCCGCGTGGTCGCGGCTCGCGAGCGCCTCACCCGGGCCCAGTGGCTGCGCCGGGTCCTCGTGGCCGCCCTGGGGGACGAGGTAGAGGCGGCTCGCGAGCGGGCCGAGGGGGCGGCCCCGGCCCGGCAGGCGGCGCTACCCTTTGAGCACGGGGATCGGCGCAAGGCAGTCTAGGCGCTCGCCGGACTCGCCACACAAAGGAGAGTCGAGGGTCGGCCAGAGGGTCTCGCGTTCCCGGTCCTCCGTCTCTCGGCGGACGTGCCCGATCGAGACCGGCGCCAGGACGGGCAGGCAGCCGGTCGCCTGGGCTAGCAACTCGGAATAAGCGGTATCGTCGGCGCCCCAGGTGAATTTGCCGTCGGCCAGTGGCACCGGGCCCGAGAAGGTAATCGCCGGGTAATGCACAGTCCCGGCCTTATAGCGTGACTCGCACTGGATAGACTTCTCTGCATGTCGAATAAAGAGTTCGCGGGGCACGGCGAGGCAGCCCATTCCGGCATAGACTTGCGGGAGATAGAGATAGTACGGAGACCGCATCATGGGGACGGGGAGGGGCGGCTCATCGATGGCGACGGCCGCGATCGCCGGCTCGGTGATGGCAGCCTCCCGGATGACGTAGCAGCCGGAAACGGGGATGTTTTGCCATCGGGAGAGCCAGACGAGGACCGCGACGTCAACGGGCTCGAAAACCTGGTCGCTGTCCACCCAGACGATGGTCTGGATCGATTCCCAGGCGCCGAGATTGCGCAGCACCTTCCCGGCGAGGATGCAGCGATGCTGTGTGATATCTGATATTCCCTTCGAGGTCAGGACGCTAGCGCCGAGCTCCACACACTGCTTTACGGACTTCTCCGTTTCCTCTTCATACTTATCCCGCATCGGCGTTATCAATAGAACGTCCCTCAGTAGCGGAGTCGAGAAGCTGGGCTCGGCCGCTAGTAACAAGGAATCCTCGCCGCGCAATGTCGTTCTGTTCATCGAATATCCCTCCGTTCATGGTTAACACCGTTGCGGTGTCAGAGTCGTATAGTCGGGCAGTCGTCGCCCCGACGCTTTCCAGGAGGCGGAGGGNCGGTTCTGGTCCCTCCGTCGTTGCCTGCAGGAGATCCGGCAGAGACCGAACGGCGCCGGGAAACTGCATCGTAGTCGACCAGTCCTGGCCCGAGACCACGATGGCCCAGGGGACGCGGGCGACGTCGGGGGGATCCTCGCGCGTGACCGATCGCTCCGCCAGGCGATGGGTCGTGCGGGACCAGGTGAGGGCCCGGGCGCCGCGCATCGCACGGGCAAAGTCCTGCCAGAGGCAGACCCAGGGAAGGCGCGCGTTCGTCCGATTGCCGCGCTCGCGGGCCCATTCGTCGACCGCCGCGCGAGCCACGCCCCAGGGATCGGCTCGCGTCGGGTGCGGGCGGCCCCTGGTGTGCTTCGGGGCGCCCGCGATCTCGAGACCGAGCTTGAGCAGGTAATCGGGCTTGACCTGGGGATCCCAACGGAGACCGACGTCGTCGGTCCGGGGACTTGCCGACGGTCCGAGCTCGGCGGCGACCGCCGCGCGCCAACGGTCGGCGAGCTCGGCGCGCCAGTCCTCGCCGAGCTCGCCGCGATAGAGGGCGAGGGCGTGGATGTGTGGATGCCAGCCGGCGGGGCCGTGTGTGGTGTCGATGGCTCGGACCAGGTGAGCGATCGGGGCTCGGAGGCGGACGCCGGCGCGGCCGAGCCAGACGGCCCGCCAGGCCCGGGTCAGTCCTCGCCGGAGCTCGCCGAGCTCGGTGCCCCATGAGTGGCGGACCGTCGCCGTCAGGAGACCGGCGCCGCCGCCGAGCTCGGCGGCGCGCCAGGCGGCGACCAGGGCCCGGATCTCGCCGGCTCGCTCGCCCCGGCGGGCGGCAGAGCAGGCCGGGCACACGTGCAGGGATCCGCACTGGCCGAGCCCGACGATCCAGCCCGGGCCGATCTCGACCGGTCCGAGGGCGACCCGGCCGCACGTCCGTTGCCGGGCATAGGGCTGGAAGGGCCTCAGCGCCTCTCTGAGGCGCCATCGGTCCAGCGTGCCCGACGTGACGGGTCGGGAGCCCGGCGGATCGTGAGGCGTCAGCGCGGCCCGGGACGGGGCCGTCCTGGCCAGGTCGACCGGTCCCGCCGGTGACCTGGCCAGGAGCGGACCGTCCGTGGGGGTGGCGACCCGGTGGACGGGTCGCCGCGCCACTAGGGTCGGGTCCCCCAGCTCGCCGCCTCGGACCAGGACACCCGCTCGGGGCGGTCCTCGCGGGCTCCGCCGCGCAGAACGAGCTCGCGCCGATGCGAGTCGACCTCGAGTACCCGGAGCGCTCCGCGAGCCGGCACCCAGATCCGGACGGCCCGGGATTGGCGCAGGCCGGCGGCGACCAGGTCCGCGATCGCCTCCGGCGTGGGAGGCAGCGGCAGGATCTCGGGAGCGCGGTGCCGGCGAGGGCTCGCATAGCGTCCGGTCGCGACCAGCACAACGTAGGAGCCGGTCACGCGGTGCCGTCCGGGTTGGGGTTGCGGTGGTGCGTGCCGCGGAGCGGATGCAGCTCCGGCGGGTCCGCCACCAGGCGCAGGCAAGGGACGGCGCCAGCGGCGGTCGCGCGCTTGCTCGCCTGCGCCCCGTAGCAGTCGGAGCAGAGGCAGACGAACCGGCGATAGAGCGCCATGCGGGCACCGGCTACCGTCCGTCGGCGGCAGACCTGGCAACGGTGCGCGCGCACGAAGGCCGATCCGACCCAGTGATGCGGTCGCCCGTCGGCGATGTTCCGGAGCGTCCGCACGGAGTAGTCGTTCGTCGCGGTCATGCTTGCCCCCGATCGTCGTGCGCCCAGGTGAACTCGCCGCCGTCCAGGGCCGTCGCAAGGACCGCGGTCGCGACCCCTCGGGTTTCCTGGAACTCGCGAACCGTCTCGACGTTCCGGAGCGCCCGGCGCAGCCGCTTGCGGGCGGCGCTCGCCTGGCGGCGACGCTTGGCCCGGCTCATGTCGCCCCCGGAGGTTCGTTCGAGTGAGCCTCCTCGGCGGCCGCCCGACGTTCGAGTTCTTCCGTCGCGAGCTCGGCGACCTCGACAGTCCGGGCCGCGTCATCGATCACACGCTTGAGCGAGACGTCGGGCGCCTGCGCCAGCGCTTCGATCGTCGCCTCGCGAGAGGCGGGCGGGTCGTGCGGGAACACGCCCCGCCGCATTGCCTCGATTCCACAGGAGACGATGAACTTTCGTAGCTCGTCGTCCGTGAGATCCTGCACCGTGCGCCGCTTGTCGGTCACGTTGCCTCCGGGGGTTCGGCTGGGGTTTCGATTGCGTCGGCGAGGATGCGCGCGAAGTCCGCGACCAGCTTCCAGCGGTGGCGCAGAGGGCTTCGGGGGATCGTGCGGAGCGTCGCCTCGCCCGCGAGCACGTGCAATTGGTCCGGAGTCTTTGCGACGAGCTCTCCCCAGAGCGAGTCGAGATCGATGCCGTCTCCGGCTCCACCGATCGCGCGCTCGATCCGGAGCAAGACGGCTACGAGGTCGCTCACAACCGACCCCCGAGCTCGAAGAGGAACGTTTGCGCCATCGCCTCGGCGGCGAGACACGCCGCGCGGAGCTCCCGGTGGAGCTCGGCGACGTCGACCGCGGTGACGGGGACGCCATCGCCGTGGCACCGAAGGCGAGATCGTTCCGCGAGCAACCGGAGGCGGTTTGAGGTGTGCGCGGCGATGCGCGCGACCCCGTCCGCCGCCTCGCTCGCCGTGGTCGGGACCACGCTCAGCAGGGGCATTCCTGGGAACAGCTCAAGTGTGCGTTCTGTAGCGGTTTTCTCTTGTTTGCTCGGCATAAACCCTCCTGGTAAATTCGGCCACTGTGGCCGGACGAGGCTAAGTGTATGAAAAGACTGGGCGGAAGCATTACTGGTAATTAACCAAGAAGGAGACCCGGATCCGGCCCTCCTGCCAGTGGACGATTTAGGGATCCCGAAACGTCCACTGGCGGGAGACGCGGATCACCCCGTGGGGNGACGGCTCCGGAGACGGAGCCGGCGAGCTCGCTGGCGGCCCGAGACCAGGCTGTGGAGCATGACCTCCGACAGGTCGCGCAATGCGTACGCGCCGACCAGGCCAGCCCAGGCGGCGTCCTGTCCCCGACGGACGAGCTCGGCATCGCTGCCGAGGAGGTCGCGCATCGTGAGCCGAGGGCGCCGGCGACGCGCGTCCATGGCGAGCGCGAACCGGTGAAGGGCGACCCGTGCGCGTGAAAGGCGGTCGGTCACGCGAGCAACTCCGGCCAGAGTTCCGCCCAGCAAAGACCGGCGGTTGCCGCGAGCGGCCAGAGGCGGCGCAGATCGTCGAGCGACGCGCGACCGTTGCGCAGAAAGCTAACCGACGCGGCGAGAGGTGCCACCGGTCCGAGCACGTCCTCGGCGCCGACCGAGATCCGCAACTGTTCTTCGAGCCGCCTGATGACGGAAGGGCTCGCCTCGTACGCCATGATGCTGGGATCGGACGTGTGGAGGTTTTCGGGCAGCATGTTCCGAGCTTCGACGGCCCGCGGGTCGTCGGGGCGAAGACTGGCGGTCACGGCTCCACCAGCGGCAGCGGCTCGAGCTCGGGCCAGCGGAGACCGGCGTCATGGGCGAGCTGGTAGACCAGGTCGACGTCGACCAGGGTCGCGGTTCCGGACTCGAGGGCGTCGATCGCCCCGAGCTCCCGCGCGAGCTGGTCACGGAACGGGCCCTCCGGGATCAACTTGCCGACTAGCCCGCGCTCGCGATCCGAACGGTGACGCCAGTCGAGCGCCGCGCGAAGTTTGGCGATCGCCTCTGCGGATGCCTTGCGACGGCCGGTCAAGGGTCAAGCTCCGTCGTTAGGGGTTGAACGCTCGGAGCCGTCTTGAAGCATTCGACACAAATGGGGACCCAGCGCAGGGCCAGCCGCGGGCGGACTCCGTAGAACGTCCACTCTTGGCAGAGCTCGCACCGATGCGCGCGGCGGAACGCCCCGCCAAGTATCTCTAGACCCTCCTCGCCGGCTCGAACGGCGGCCGCCACGTCTCCCGCGTAACTCTTGGCGGTCATCGGTCGACCTCGGGAAAGAGCTCGGACCACGTTGGCAGGCCGGCGAGAATGGCGAGGCGATCGAGCGAGCGCAGGGNCTGGTAATCGGCTTGGCCCTGGCTCAACCGTTCGATCGCTGCGAACTCGTCGTGACTGGTTACGGCCGGCATCGCTGTCGACGCGATCAACAGTGGCCCCGTGATCTCGGGGCCGGCGCCAAATGTCGCCACTCCGGCGGGCGGGTCCGTGGGGCGCTCCGCTGGATCGTTCTGTTCGACCTCGGTCAACGCTCCAAACACCGCGCCCAACCTCACTACGACGTCGACGTCTAGTCCCATGAGGGACGCGATCTGTTGGATGACGTCCCGCGGCACGACGACCGTCGGCAGGGTCGGCAGGGTCGAGCGCACCAGAAGCCGGCGAGCCTTCGCGAGCGATTCGGGCGGCGAGATGAGATCGGCCCGCTCGATTGCTCGCGCGGAGGCGCGGCGCAGCGTCGCGTGAGCCTTCTCGACTGCAGTCCGCTTGCGCGGGAGCTTGGCGTTCACCGTCCACCCCCGGAAAACCGTAGCCTCATGGTCAGGGCCCGAGCTCGCGCGGCACCCTGGCGAGCATGGGTCAGGGCGATCGCGAGCTCGGGGTAGGCGGCGCACCAATCGCAAAGCGCCCGGTGCGAGACGCCGAGCTCTCTCGCCGCGTGAGTCAGGACGCCACCCGCCGACACGAAGGCCCGGGCGAGCTCGCGGATCGCTCGCTCTCTGGTCCCCGGATCGGCGAGCTCGCGACCTAAGCGGAGTGCAACTGGACTGGCGATAGCCATGTTTCCTCCCGGCCCGTTGCGGGCCCTGTCGAGGNCTATGCGCCGCGGCGCATAGGCCGGCAAGGGAGATTTGCCGGAGGCGCCTACGGGCTGCCCGGCGTCCAGCCGGCGGCGCTTTCGATCCACCAGTAAGCGACGGCCCACCCGGGCCAGGGATTCTCGATCCGGTGGTAGGTGCCATGCCACGAGACCGGGCCGAGGAATTCCGGACTCCGGAGCTTGACCGGGTTGCCGAGACCGAGGTGAGCCGCCGCGGAGCCGCCGCGGTAGGGGTACGCCTCGCCAACCCAGCGAAGCCAGATGACGTCGAGCGGTCCGTCGACGCGGGCCGACCGCCGAGCTCGCCGGCGCTCCCGGTCCCGTTCCCGGGACGCTTGCATGTCCTCCCGGTAGCGCTGGCGCACCTCCGCCTGCCGCGCCGCGGTTGCCGCGCGGTCGGATCGGCGCCGCGCTCGGCGCTCGGCGCGGGNCTCGACGGCCCGGACCGGCGATCCCCACTGCACCCGGGGGGCATCCGGGCGGCCGCGAGCTGATCCCCATTGGTAGACAGCCATAGATTACCTCACGGAAAGTGGTTGACGGCGGACAGGTACGAGTGGAGTAGAGAGCGGTTCACCGCGCTCAAAGGGGTATAGCCGAACAGTAACTCTCGGAGTCGCGCCGACAATAGGGCTCCCGACCCGACGCGCGCCGCTACGGACCCGGTGCTCAATGCGATATTGCCAATCGCTTCATTGAGCGATGTCTCGGGCTGCGCTGCGAATAGGATGTAACGGTCTACGCCGTCGAACGAGTCCACGAATGACGCCTGTGTCGATAGGGGTCCGGACGTGAGGTTCCGAATGTCGACCGCGGTGGTTCGCTGCGACAAATATCCCGATCCGCCGGCGTTTATCTGTGCTTGATGCTGGCCAGTGCCGGGCCCGTCGCGAAAAGACCAGAGCCACCCGGCGGACGCGGCGGGCGCGTTGTCGTAGCTGCCGGCAACCCAGACCGGGGTATCTACTCCGGCGGCGAGCGTGGCTAGAGTGTTATTCTGTAGAAACGTGTTANCCCTCCCCCAGATTGCCGGGGCGGTTGCGTCCACGTAATAGCCCATGCGGTTCGCGGCCGTGGTCTGGGCGAGCGACCGCGGGAGGCCGCGCACGTCGGCCCAGTCGCTCACCCGGCGCTGGGTCCAGATGGTGGGCCCCGCCGCGCCGAACGATGGCAGCAGCCGCACTATGATCGATTCGTTGCCGACCGCGTTCCAGGTGGAAACGCCGTCGGCGTTGGAGATCCCGATCTGCTCCTGGTTACCCGCGGTGTGGAGCGAGTCGAGCTCGGCGAGCCAATACCCGCTGCCGGCGTCCGTCATGCGGTGGTCGAGGTAGGCCGCTCCGGACGATGTCCCCAAGGCGCCGGTCTGGGAGTCGAACCAGGCTACGGAGTTCAGCCCGCAGGCGAGGATCAGCCACCGGTTTGGGTTCCCGCTCTGCCGCACGAGCACCGAGAGGGTTTCGGGGAGCGCGGCCGTCCCGAGCGCGGTGGCCGCGGTGTAGTGGAGGCCGAGGCCGGCGTTCGCGGTGAGGATGGTGTCCGCGCCGGCGGCCGTCGGGGTCACGTTGACCGGCGTCCAGGCGGCGAAGACGTCCGCTGGGACGGAGCCCTGCAGGACGAGCGTTACCAGGGATCGCGCCTGCACCCAGAGATAGGGCGGATCCGGCAGGTCGACCGGCGTCCAGATCCGCGTACGGCGGTCAGGGTCGCGGCGGAGCACGCGGCGACCGCGGATCACGACACCCCGAGCTCGACCCAGACCGAGGCGTGACTGCCTCGAGCGATCAGGTAGATCGGAGCCCCGAGGGCGACGGTCCCGGGGATCCAGAGGTCGATCCAGGGCTCTCCCACGATGATCCGGCGGCCGAGCGAGGCGCTGGAAATGATCGGGGTGCCCACCGTCGGTACCAGGGTGATGTCAGCAACGGCAACGGCGGAGACCGAGACGTACGCGTCGACGTAGTGCGGAGGCGAGGCGACGTCACCGAACGCTCGGAGGTAGATGTAACCGCCGCTGAACTCGATCGGCACGGCATAGGCGACGCTCGCCGCGGTGCCGATGAAGAACCGGCGCAGGCTCGTCGGTTGCGCCGCGACCAGTTGCGTCGGGCTGCGAACGATCTCGGGGGTAACGGCTCGG
>C687J29039_10000283_pt1 | contig 20299 bp, 37 predicted proteins | sample RifCSP16_2_FD_29039 | JGI IMG/M metagenome (IMG submission 29039)
GTTAGTGCATATAATGGCGACCACTATAAATTTGAGTTATATGGATATCGTGTAGAGACGGATAAGGAGCGGTTTTTACGTCTAGAAAAAGAGAAAAATAAAAGACAAGCTGATAAAGAGAAAGAGATACGTAAAGAAGCAGACGACCTTGCCACATATCTTAGGTTAAAAGATAAATTTGAGGGAGGGAAATGATTAAGCAATCGGGCGGTATAGTTAAGCTACTCAGGCTAAAAGCTACATGCTATAAGATCATGGATGAATGCCCCAAACACCCGTCCAATGAGATACCCGAATGGCTGGATATACTGCTGGCGGATATGTCTTTGGACGTGGCAGTGCTTAGAGAAGAGGAGAAACATGAAAGCCATTAGCATTGAATTCGTATATGATGATAGGGATGACAATGAGGCCAGGAAGGCCGCTAGTGAGTTTCTGAATCATGATTTTATCAACGGGCCCATGGCGGGCGCAATTAGGTATGATGTAAGCATACCCAAGTGGGCACAATCCGAGTCTATTCAGAGTATATTCGATTTAGAGGACAAGCCAGGATTTACTTGCGGTATGTGCAACCGATCCATGCCATATGATGAGGATTGCGGGCATGGTATCTGTCTAGATTGCTACGATAACGACCATTGTACCAATTGTAGGGGATTCATTAGGGCCAGAGGAGGCTAGATGAAAAGGTACAGCATCGCAGATACAAAGGGTGGAGGAGCAATCCGGCCAATCACAGGATTAGCTGTTTTTCTTATCGCCAGAGCCATGATAAGAATTTGGGCACTGTTTGTTTTCCTGCTTAGATGGATAGTCAAAGCTCTGGATTATGTACTATATGTAGTATGTTGGGTATTGCAGTTTTGTACTACAAATGCATTTCTATTCCTGAGTAGTGTAATACTGGAGGCTGGAAACTTTGAGGATGTCGTATTTATGGCAACAGTACGCTTTTCTGGGTTTGATATCGTGGAGAAAGAGGCGGCAAAAAAGGTATGAATTTAATAGAGTTTCTTGCTGCAATACAAATCGTCTATTGGGTTATGATATACCCAACCATACGTAGATGGGACCAGGAGGATGAAAATGAATAGCGGATTGAAATTTGAGTTTATGGGTGAGACGTACCACATTAAGTTTTTCCATAAAACTTTTACTGAGATCCATAGGAATAAGCCTATCCCAGTTAAGTATACGGACTGCGAAATTCTGAGAGGTAAGAATAGGACGGAAATGGAATTGATGTTCAAAGGTTCCGCTAGGTGTAGCGTAAAGGACAACTTTTCGAAGGACATAGGCAGAAAGCTCTCGCTAAAGGATGCCTTATCTATGCGCATCGACGGCTCTATCAATGACAAGGAATTCAGAACGCTGGCCTGGAATGCGTACTTCGGACGATGATTGTATTTGCCCTGAGTTTTGTTCATTCTTCGGGCGATGCTGGAAGGAGAAAATACCAATGACACACATAGGCTCTTATCCATCCATCTACAATATAGGTCATAAGGCCCTTGATGGAATCTTCTCTGACATAGTACAGATAGAGGAGAAGGTAGACGGCAGTCAATTCTCTATGAAGTGGTCCCTCGATACTGGCTACGAACTTAAGTCCAAGAATGCTACGCTGTATATAGATAACCCAGACGGCATGTTTGCCAACGCTGTAAGAGTGGCTAAGATGCTGCCTCTTATTGCGGGGTATGTATACAGATGCGAGTATCTACAGAAACCAAAGCATAATACCTTAGCATACAATACCGTTCCTTCTAATCATTTGATCCTGTTCGATGTAGAGATAGGGGATCAGATATACATGCCCTATGCAGAAAAGAAGGCAGAGGCGGCTAGGCTAGGTATTGATTGTGTGCCACTTCTGTACGAGGGGTTTGTAACATCACCTGAAATGCTAATGACCTTTATGGATACTGAAAGCATCCTGGGGGGAACAAAGATCGAGGGAATAGTAATCAAAAGCTACTTCAAGTTTACTGAGCATGAGAAGAAGGCCATGATGGGTAAATATGTATCCGAGTCATTCAAGGAAAAGCATTCTACATCATGGAAGATGAACAATCCGAGCGGTAAGGAAAGCATTCAGGTTTTGATTGATAACCTTACTACTGAGGCTCGATGGGAAAAGGCGGTCCAGCATCTTCGGGATCAGGACAAGCTAGAGGGCTCTCCCAGAGACATCGGCGGCTTGATTAGAGAGGTCCCAGATGATATACTCAAGGAGTGTGAGGACGAAATCAAAGACGCTCTTTTCAAGAGGTTTTGGCCGGACATTAGGCGGGGCGTAACAAGGGGCCTGCCTGAGTGGTACAAGAACAAACTCATGGAGGAGGGATTTACTGATGGATAATAAAGATAAGATCATTATTAGAAATTCATTTTCATGGGGAGTGCCTTGGCTGTTTGGGTTTATGTTCACCGTGGGATACTGGATATCCCTAAACCCTGGAAAGGCCCTGATCGTCGGGCATTGGACTGAGCAGGTTTCCTATGGTATACTTTTGTATATCTTGTGGCCTGTAATATTGGGCCATATGTTAGGGGTAAACTAACTTGGAGGTAGGTTATGAGTAAGGGACTTATGGTACTAGATGAGATACAGAAGGCTCTAGCTAAGGCTGAGAGCGTCTATGAGGTCCTAGAAGTCAAGGATAGGGCTAAGGCTCTTGAGGTATATATGGCGGCTAAGGGGGCCTCGGAGATCGCCGCTCAGGCCAAAGAGCTACAGCTTAGGGCCGAACGTAAGGCCGGGCAGTTTTTCAGGGGTATGGAGAAGAATAAGGGGGGTAGGGGAAACCCGTCTGGAGGTCAAGACGAGTTTACGCAGGTTTTGGAGGAGCTTGGTCTTTCTCATAAGACCGTGGCTACGGAGTGGTACCCTCTGGCTAATATGCCGGATAAGGTATTTGAGGCCTGGATAGCTCAGGCTAGGGCTACTGGAGACCTGTCCAGGCGAGCAGCCATTCGCCATGGTAAAGAATGGTTTACTGAGCAGGATCGCAAGGAGGCTCGCAAGATCGTAGAAAAGGACCTACCAAAGTCTGCGCTCCCTGTTTACGATAAGGGTCTTTTTAGTAGCGATGAGGTTGACGTATGGGTGGACCATTATCAGCGGGCATCTAATGACACGCAACGACGGCAGATCATTAATCTTCCTGCTGAAATCGGAATTAAAAGCAATGACAGTTTTTCCACTGCATTAGAAATGCGTAGCAAAGAAATCATTGGCCCGGCTCCTACAACCTTACCCGGATGGGCAGTAGATATTACGGACGCTGGTTCAGAGTATGTGGAATGGGTACAAGAATTGTATGATATGATGGGAAATAAGGATGCTCGTATTGAGGAGCTTTCTAGAGACCAAAAGACAATGCTATATTCTCATGTTAGAGAAGTAAGGGATATTCTGGAAATGCTGATTGATGGCATGAGGAAATGGTAATGGCTAGGTATATAGATAAGACAGGTAACACAAGAGAGATAGATTTTGATGCAATAGCCAAAGCACTCAGAGAAAGGGACGCCAAAGACGTAAGTAGCACGTCAGACTGGTTTTTCGATTTCGATAGTCGTACAGCTAAATACGATCCATCTGTATCTAGATTGGACCTTGTAAGAATGGGGTATACTTACGACGATGAAATATCTATGTGGGTACTTAGACCAGAAAGGACAGATGATGAATAAGCAGAACAGAAAAACGCTAAGACGCATATTAAATGAGAACGAGGTCATATTTGAGGATATGTGCGACAGTGAGGAATGGCATGAAGTCCTTAAGCATGTAATAGAAATGTATGCGATTGAGGGTGAAGACGTAGGGATACCAAATCTTTGTGCTCGTATGTGGATATTGGGGGCACTATCTTTTGACGATGATTCAGATGCGGGTGGGGAATTCAATCGTCTGCTTTCTGATTTAGGTATGGAAGAGGAAGAAGATGACGAGTAGGCTCGATCTAGTAAAATTTGAGGAGCGTATCAGAGAGGTCATAAAAAGGAACGGGGGGCCGGGCAATTTCGATGAGACAGCGGCCCTGTTTGAAAGTAGCTCTGGCCTTACTTGTATAGCTGTAACAGTAATGGCAGAAAACGCCCTGTCTGGACTGACTATGGCGGATAAACTATATGCTACCTTTATCTTGGGGTGGCTACTGGCTAATAAGTTTAGGGACGGAGACGACGAATTGAAAGCTATTATAGCCGATGCTCCAGCATCTAAAGAATTCAGTACCTATGTTCGTAATTCTATATCCCAGCTTTTGGAGGCACAGACGAATGAAAAGCGTATACTTAAGATTTGAGGAATGCGTAACTGATCCGGTGCAGTATAAGCCATACTCTCCGAGGTTGGTTGGGGAAAACATCTATGTGAAGTTTGACATACCGGATGACACCGTGTTAGTAGGGGCATCNGAGTTACCTCCAACGGCGGCAGTCGTTTTGACTCCAGAGGGAGTTTGTGCTATACTTAGTCAAATGGCAAAAGCNATAAGATTTAANATNTCAGCAAAATACGAAANCGACTAGGAGGATACAATGGCAATTAGTACCAAGAAAAACTCGAAAAGGCGGTCCAAGATTTCTGGGGCTGCGACGTATAGAAAGACAGGTAACGATCTAGTAGTAGTAATCGACGATCTGGATGAGGAGCTTACCTTTCAGGCAGGTTCCGATAAGGTTCTTTTCGATCCTGCTACTACCCTAGATGGTAGGGTTTTCGTTGACATTTCATCTGATAAAGAAAAACTTATGAGTGTCAGGCCGCTTGTTGGAACCTTTTTCGTCAAGGTAAAGGAGTTTGCAAAGGGCCCAGATCAGCTACCATCACCCCGCCATTATGAAATTCCCGTGGATGGGGGAAAGCGTTTATGGGTATATGATGCTTATACCGTTCTACTTGAGGTAGTGACTGGAGCATGGACTGGTACAGTCNTTCCGGTGAATGTTCACTACACTTTTNTTGATTCAGGAGACGGGGAGAGTGCATCCCTAGAGCTTGGCGGAAANCATAACTCTACAGCAGTAGTATTCTTGGAGTGTGCAGGGCTGGATTTCGATACTGATACAATTCCTCTAAGCGAGAATATTTTACCNTGGCTTGAGAAGGTTATTGTAGAGCGGGGCAGAACCTTTATGGCAATTGTAAACGATGGGTACGTCTCAGCGTTTGCCTTTGCTCCGTAGTCCGTGTNATAACCNAGGAGGTTAAAATGGCTAAAGCATTAGAGTTTTCTGAACAGATTTACGTTTTATGGGACGATGAGGATGATCCTNAGTTTGCTACTCTTTTGTGCTTTAGGGACGCTAAAGAGTTACAAAGTTTTACAGCAGATGATTTTACAGGAGANGGTAGGAAGGTAGCTATATATAAATTGGTAGAGCAGGGAACGATGAAGANGGAAGTAAAAATAGCTATCGAGATTGATGATNCTAAAAAGGCTAGAGCTAAGAAGGATGTAGTATAGAATGTTGTATAATTCTCTAACAGAAAAAGAAAGACAAGAGTGCATAGCCGAGGGGATGAAGCGAGAAAGAGAAATATGGCAGGGCTTCATCCTCGGCATGTCCTTTCCAGAGGATGTTAAGAAAGCCTGGGAGGAGTACGGAAATGGAGGCGAACTATCAGCAGATGATGCTGCCCTATGGATTTCTGGATTACTACAAGAACGTAAGAGACTTAGGGCCATAATTGTAACCCTTTCAAGTAGACTACAGAATGCTAAGGATGATCGTGTATACTTAGCTTATTGGCTTACCAAGAAATTACGTATATCAAATGATGTTTTATTTAAGGCTATCGTGGACGCTAGAAAAATAATGAGAGAGCGGAGAAAAAATGAAGATTAAAATACTGCAAGAAGTATTAAACTCGGATGCAAGTATATCGTTTGTAGAGACATGGGTGGATAGCGNGGAGCTTGTATCATCTACANCGGACCCTACCCCAATTCCTACNGGNACTACGGAAATGCTAAATCTGTCGTCTAAGTTTNCTCTTTTGACTAGAGGAGGGGCCGTCATTCCCTGCTACAAACTTATTCAGGGAGTTTTAGATGGCCCGGAAGCTAGAATACAGGGACGCATTACTATAAATGGTACGTACTCAGAAGATGAAGATGACAATGAATTGCCGGGTGGAGAATGGGCACTAAAGTTTGTTGGAGACCTAAAACCGGAAAGAAAGTATGATGTGTATAAATGCGCTGTTGGGGCAATGAAAATCAATAGAGGCTACCATCAGCGCGGTGTGTCTGGAGGCAATGTTCATCTACAGATTTTTGACGAGAATGATGCAAACTCAGAGATTTATATGGAGCCTGTATTTGGAATGCTTGAGACGAGTCAGTGGAACAGACTTGAGAATAACTACCCAATCAAATGGGAAAGGGGAGATAGCTTTACTTTTGAGTTACGTTTCCAGCGCATAGTATAAGGAGATAGGGTGGTTAAAAAGATAGACATACTTCCTATGTTGGTTGATGGACATGACTATGGACACTATGCCATGGGTTTATGTCCCTTTCACGAAGACCATAATCCATCTTTACAGGTAACGGACAGGGGTTATAAATGTAAGTCATGTGGGGCCAAAGGAAACTTATCGTCCCTGCAAGATAAGCTAAGTCCAATGTCTATGCGGGCGGATAAACCATTAGAGAAGCATGGACGTAAAAGTATGTTCCCAGGATACGATGATCTGGACGCCATTTCCGATCTGCTTCTATCTGCACATGATCGTTTAATGGCATCTTCACACCTTCATTACTACCTACAGAAGCGCGGAGTAGACGATCTTAGTGTGTTGTGTAAGTTAGGGTGGTATAATAATATGTATACTATCCCAGTATTAGATAAAGATGGGGGGTTGATAGGTGGTATAGCTCGGGCCGGATCAAATTGTACGGACAAGAAAATGCGGTTTGATACTCCACATGGTCAGCCTCCCATGCTATATGTTCCAGANTGGAAATTGTTAGAGCAGTCTAATCATNTATTTTTAACCTTTGGTATTTTCGATGCCCTTACTGTGCGGAGNCTNGGGTTTGCTTCTTGCACCCCAACCGTAGGTAAGGATTCGGTAAACCCTAGATGGTTTGATGAGATCAATAANNTGATCCATATTATACCAGATAAAGGGGAAGAAAAAGACGCCCTAATACTGGTAAGTAGGCTGGGACTTAGGGGCAGAATACTGGAGATAAATTACGATGGCACAAATACCAAGGACCCGAACGACTTCGCTACAACCATGGGAAAGGGAAAGCTTACAAAGCTGCTACAAGCAGCCGGAGGGTAGGTATGCCTTCGCTATTTACATTAACGTAGATCAGTGCAGCTATTGGTATGGTATAATGTTGGTAGCTGTCATAGAGGGGTTTCTTAAGGCCGCTAAGCTAGGTAGTGTAGGACTTATAACTCGTTACATAAAAAACCCGACGGAGGAGAAGTTTTAGAGTATGAATAAGGATGAGTATAGCGAGGTTATCGCAGGTAAAATACTTTTAGGTAAGATAATACCAACATCAGTAGATGCAAAAGACGTATCAGCACCATTTAATAGAATAGTAGAGCTAACACAAAAGTCTAACTGGACTCCAGAAATGATACTGGAGGAGGTAGGATTTTTTATCTATAACAAAGCTATCGAGGCGGCAACAAGCGTTGAAACATTAGATGCAGACTGGGCTAAACTACTTAGACAATCTTCTATCCGATATGAAGTAGGTAAAGACTTTAAGGATGCGGCGGATTCTCTTATACGGGGGGAACATATAGATGTAGGAAGACTTATACATACAGCGTATAGGCTGGATCAATCAGAGTTTCGTATCATAAAAGGCAATGAAGTTGATCCCGGTATAGTACCATTTAGAAAGACATATTGGGACCCTATTGATGTGCATATAGGAGGAATACCAGAATCGGGCTTGACAGTAATCGGGGCACCGCCTGGGGTTGGTAAGACATCCCTTCTTATTCGTATGGCTATTCAGGCGGCTAAGAATGGGAAACCTACTATGTTGTTTTCTATGGAAATGACGAACAGACAATTGATGTATCGTTTTTTGCAGCTTGATAGCTCCATAACAGAGGAGCAAAAGTCTCTCATTAGCATTTGTGACGATATCATATCTCCCACTGAGCTTTCTACATTGGCGGCAACGGTAGGTAAAGATATATGGTTTATTGGCGTTGACTTTGCAGAACTAATGTTTGGGGGCGGGGGGAAAAATAGTAGCTCAGAGTCTATAATGGCAGAGGTATATAGAATTCTAGCTACAACGGCTAAGATGCTAAACGTTCCTATTGTACTTCTCTCTCAATTAAATAGGGACTACCAAGATTCGATTCCGCAAATTACACACTTACGCTATACTGGAATGGCAGAGGCACTAGCTAGTCTGATCTTGCTTATCTACAATCCCTCGGCAGTTTTTGTGGCACAGGATAGTAAGGGGGCCTTACCTAGAAAGCCTAATACTGGCTACATCATCATGGGAAAGTCCAGATATGGGCATAACTATCCAGGCTACGGAAGGTTTGCCATAGAGGTCCAGTGGGATGGAATCGCAGGTTGGGGTACATCCCCAGGACAGATGAGGCCACTATAGGAGGCTCAATGGATAACAGATTGATTGTACGAACGAGAAAAGAGGTAGATAAGGCTAGAGGGTTGAAAGCCTATCGCCCTATTTTAGTTGATATCATGGGGCGTGTAGAGAAGCCAGCTAGGCGCAGCTTTAAACGCTGTGCAGACGCTGAGATTTATGGAACGGCTGTAGTACTTCGTAAGTTTCGTATGGATTCTATGGAGAAAGGGTTAAAGAATGTCATCGAGTCAATTATTGAAGCGGGTGACAGTACTACCATATAATACGTTACCTGCATTAGCTATTGTAGGGTCGAGTGTAGCAATTGATACTGAGCTTACCGGCATGGATAAGAATAGGTTGCATAGACCTACCGGCAATCTAGTTTGTGTTACCATGTCAGGCAAAGGATGGGTAACTCTATTTGATGATATGAGTAGGGTACAGGAAGCACTAGACTCCATAAAAGATAGGATATGGATTTTCCATAATGCACCGTTCGATCTTTTCCACCTGCGAAGATGGTTTTCAATAGATGAGCGGAGTCCAGACAAGTTATGGGATACTATGATTTTTGAACGCTTACTATGGAGTGGGTATTATAAGTCTTTTGGATTAGGCGACCTAACCAGAAGATATATAAAGATAGTGCTAGATAAGAAAGTAAGAGATCAGTTTGTACTAAAGGGAACAATCCTTACAAACGAACAAAGAGTGTATGCTATGGAGGATGCCGTAGCCACATTCCTTTGCCAAGAACATCAGGTGGAGCAGATTCTAAAACAAAAGGATGATAGTATATATAGTCTATGGAATGAGTTAGAAGGTCCCATGATTGAAATAGTGCAGATGTTTAAGGGATTTAGTATTAACGAAGACGAATGGAACAAGATGGCAGATATAAACGAACAAACAAAAAATGATATAGCCAAGGAGCTAGGATTTAATCCGGGCTCACCCAAACAGGTTATAAATGCACTGGCCCAGCAGAAAATTACTATGGGATCGACACAAGAAAGTGAGTTGTTGGCGTTTTCTGATGTTCCTATTGTGAAAAGAATATTAGAGTATCGCAAGGTATCAAAGTTAGCATCTACGTATGGTAGGAAATTCCTTGAGAGGTTTTGTGAGGACGGAAAAATATTTTCTCATTACTGGACCATCGGGGCAGATAGTGGGAGAACGGCGTCATCAAACCCCAACATGCAAAATATACCCTCCCTAGCTAGTTTTAGGGGTTGCTTTGTCGCGTCTCCAGGTAATGCATTAGGCATCTATGACTACCATCAACAGGAGCCGTGCATAACAGCCTACGAATCTCAGGACCAAGGTCTACTGGACGCAATAAAACATAATAGGGACCTGCATCTGGAAACTGCTATACGTATTTTCAACGATAAAAGTATAACCAAAGAAGATTACAGGAGATTTTTAGGCAAGACATTGAATCTTGGTATTACATATGGTCTGGGTCCATCTGCTCTTAGAAAGGCAGTAAATTTATATTACAAAGAAAATAACATTGACAAAGTAATGTCCTATAAAGAGGCACTTGATCTTATTAACGCATACTTTAACACATACCCAGGTATAGCGGAATGGGTAAAGCACCAGCACTGGCTAGGAGAGAATCAGGGTTACGTAACTACCACCATGGGACGTAGGAGATACCTAAATCCATATTCATATAACTGGAAGAACGTATCTGTAAATGATCCCATACAGGGAGGGGCGGCAGATCAGGTAAAGTTAGCTATTGTAATGTTCTATAATAGCTGTAAGGCCTCCGGCATAGACTTCCCTATAGTGGCAGTAGTGCATGATGAAATAGTAATAGACGTACCTGAGAACATGATAAGGTCGGTAGGAGGAATTCTAAAGTATTGTATGGAAGCTGCCGGAAATAAAATGTTTCCTGGCATTAAGTGGGTAGTAAGCTCCCCTAAAGATATTAAATATACCTGGGCTGGAAAGGAGTAGAATGAGAAAATTTAATTCCGGGGCAACAAGAAATGATAGCGACAACAAATTAGATTACGAGGGGTTTTTCTCTCCACTTGTTATTTATAGGTACGCTCAGTATATGCACAGAAACAGGATACAGTCTGATGGAAGTGAGAGGGCGGCAGATAATTGGCAGAAGGGCATGCCAAGGGATGAATACATGAAGTCTCTATACAGGCATTTCATGGCATTATGGACAATTCATCGCGGAGAGAATGCTATTGATGAGGACACTGGCAGAAAGATAGATATTCAGGATGCAATATGCGGCATCATGTTTAATGCCATGGGGTATCTGCTAGAAGTTTTGATGAAAAGGAGTGTATAGGATATGAAGGCAATATTAGATGTAGACGGAATCCTGTGGGACTTTCATAGGCCATTATTCAATAAGCTTAGTAAACGCTTTTCAGGTCTTCCTAAGTCACTGCCCGCGGAATGGAATTGGTTTAGGAAGTATATGACGGATCAGGAATTTTATGACTGTGTGTTTGATACCCACGTAGAACAGGTAGGATATTCTGTATTTCCAGGCACAGATTTGCTGCTTCATGTGCTAGATGAAAAGAATATTGAGGTAATGATAGCGTCAAATAGAGACAGTGCATTAATATATAACCTATCAAGATGGTTATATACAAATAGGGTAGCTCCTATAAGTGGAATATATGCTGGATACGATAAAAGTTTTCTTATAGAGAGGGGCGACCTTCTCATAGATGATAACCCTGGGACTATTAGATATGCCTCAAGTATTCGGGCCGCGAGTTTGACTTTGAAGTGGCCCTGGAATAACGAGGTTAAAGATTTGCCATATGTAGCTAGGTTCGATAGCTTATACTTTATGGCTAAGTGGATTGATGAAAATGTCCCTAACAACAAGTAAGAATAAGTGCCTAATATGTAAAAGAGAAATGGAACAACCATATGGGTATAAGGATTCCAAGCTATTGGTAGTACTACATAAGCCATTCAGAGAGCTATATGGTTCTCTAAGTGCTGCCATAGAAACCACATTGCTTACAGAATTAACTAGGGCAGGATTTGGTTCAAGCGAAATAGGTATTACGTCTTTATTGAAGCACTCAATAGGACCAGAATTTTATAAGGAGACCAATCATTTTGAGTGGCACATACTTGAAACTATAAAAGAAATGAACTGTCACGAAAAGATTTTGCTGCTAGGTAGTGATCTTCCTAGAGTATTTATTGGGGACCACCTTACAGATGCATCATCTATCTTTGGTATACCCATGTCCGATACCAAATATTTTAGGGAGAAGGTATTATTGTTTGGTCCATCACTAGAGGAGGCCGTTGCCACTGGTATAGGAGAATTAAGGGATGTCATCGAATTACGAAAATCCATCTAGGATTAGTGCATTTTGCGATGGAGGTGGCAGCCAAGAATCTGGGTTTAGTTTGGCCTATGTAATGTATACAGAAGACGGTATACTTTTACGTAGACATGGAAAGAAGATAGAGTATCTTCCAATAAAGGCTCCTCAGAAGATTTATTCAAGTAATCAGGCAGAGTATATGGCAGTAATAGAACTTCTGCTAAATATAGTTGAGTTAAGATATAGAGCTAAAAGGAGTTTTGATACTATTTCATTGTTAGGTACGATAATGGACGCATCTAGTGTTAGGGTAAATATCTTTATGGATTCGCAGCTAGTAGTTAGGCAGATAAATAAGCAATACAAAACAAATGATGTAATATTAAAACAGTTGTTATGTTTTATAGGTGATACCACTATATTGCTAGATAACAATAATGTAAGTGTGAGATTTTATTGGGTACCAAGGGAAAGTAATAAAGTGGCCGATAAGCTACAGAAGGAGGCTATAAATGCCAAGGACGGCTAAAAGGACTACTAAGCAGATAGCTGGAATAACCGGAACGCACAGCCAATACAGAGAGGTAGCAGACTTTTATCCTACATGCTCAGAGGCAGTAACGTCTCTATTAGAAGTAGAAAAATTCTCGGGGCCTATTTGGGAACCGGCCTGCGGTGATGGAGCAATCTCTGCTGTATTAAAGGTCCATGGATATACAGTAATATCAAGCGATCTGTATGATTATGGTTATGCCGATGCAGTATCAGCTATAGATTTCATATCGCAGTACTCAAACTACAAGGCTCTTTTATATAGTGCGTGGCCCAATAGAACTAAGATACATCCTAGCACTCTCAATATAGTAACAAACCCACCATTTGCTCTTAGTCTAGAATTTGCGGAGAGGGCACTGGAAGTAACAAAAGATAACCCCGATGGAAAGGTAGCTATGCTAAATCGTTTACAGTGGCTAGAAGGAGTCAAGAGAGGCAAATTTTTCTCAAAGCATCCCCCATCCAGGGTTTGGGTGTACTCAAAAAGGCTTCCCAGAATGCATGCCAGGAATTGGGAGGGAAAGAAAACATCCAGCATGATAGCCTTTGCATGGTTTGTTTGGGACATACACCATAAAGGCCCTACACTTTTAGGATGGTTAGATTATGACTAATAAGATAGTGGTACATGGTGGAGGGTTAGATCAGCCCCTACCTATATTTGAGGATGCGTTCGACTTAGCAGATGCAATAATAAAAAAGGCTTTAGAAGACGGGAACCCAGACGTGGCCCTAAGGATGGGAGCAGAGATCATAGAGTCTATACAGATAAGGGGCATAGCCCTTGCACATCTTCTTTATAGGCTATGGGAAGAATGGAATAAATTCGGTTTGGGTAGTACGTTCGAGGAGGCCATATTTGACAATTGGGGATTTAGTAAGCAAACAGTACAGAAGTATATCAGTATATGGAAGGCTACGTTTGCTAATCCAAATGTACCAGATGAGATTAAGGCTAGTTTAAAAGAACGCCCTATAAATACCCTGCGGAGGGTTATACGTCCAGTCAATGACGGCTATCTTACAGATGGAAAGGACTGGAAAGAGTTAGCCGATACTGTAGATGACAGTGAATTCAAACAAAAGATTGAGGAGTTGTCTGGTAGTGCTGCTGCTGGGAGGCCGACCCTTAAGATTTTTCTTTATGCCGATGGAACATTAGTAGCAGTAGATAATGATTCTACTCACGTCAAATTAGGAATTTTAAGAACATCAACAAGGGACCTAAACAATCCTATCCGTTTTAAAGCCATAGATCGTATAAAACGTAGTGCTGGCATACTACCAATATAGGAGAAATTGATGTCTAAACCGCTGGATAAGGAGAAGGAAATATTTTCTGTGGTATCGAGTGGAATTTATACTCTGGATCGTGCTCTCAATGGAGGCATGCCTCTAAGAAGTATCTACGAGATATATGGGTATACCAATTCTTGTAAGAGTACTCTAGGGTATCATCTTGCTGGGGTTGCGGCAANGGCTAAGTGTACGCTGATTGCCGACTTCGAGCATTTCGATCCTAACTATCTTGAGGCTGCTATTAGAAATGCTGGAGGATCGGGTCCTATAGAAATGGCTGATACCGACGATGGAGAATCTGCTGTGGGAGATATCAGGGACGCCCTAAAGGATACCACATTTGGGTCTGTTATGCTAGATAGTGTTGGTGCCTTGATTCCAAAGGTCGAGTTAGAGGGTAAGGTTACAGATGCCAACATGGGAGTAAAGCCCAGGCTCATGGCTAAGATGATGCGTTATGCTTTGTATGGACTCAAGCGCAATAATGAGTGTATATTTCTTATTATCAATCATCTTCACCCTATCATGTCATTAGGTTCTGGTGCTGCATCAACATCTGGAGGAGTAGCTATCCACAACAATTCCCATGTACGACTAAAGCTAAAGGCATTTGAGAAGGAAATAGAGTATCGTATTACGGAGGGTAAGGTTGATAAGTGTAGGTATGGCGGCGAGGGCGGCACATTCAGGTTTGCATCCGTAACTGGCCTGGGCATCCACCTGGGACTCACAGCCGTTGTAGAGTGTCAATGGTTGGGCTTGGTAGACGAAGGAAGGACTGTAAAGCTAGATGGTAAGAGCTACGGATATCTAAAGAATTTGGTAACTGAGGCCGCATCTGGAAATGATGAGGTATTCCAGCCCTTTAGGAATAAATTACATGTCGTATAATCATAGCTCTTTGGTAAGTTTGGGGTACCTTAAAGATGGGCAGGCTAAGAGGCTAGAGGATGCTGTGCTGAAACAGATATGGGATATTGATAGGTTTATGGAAATGGTACCGGAGGCATCTATAGCATCTTATCGAGGTCATGTGGTGGTATTCCCGCAACCTATACTTCCAGAGGGCGGTATAGGAGCCGATCCAGGGGTACACCTTGGGTTAGCTTTTATTGAGGGTGGAGATACTGCACATACGTTACGGCTATTTATCGAAAGGGGAGGCATTTCATCTGCCGATCTTCTATCTATTTTCTATAACGTACCTGTATTGTTCAATGGTAACGTATCAAAGATTACTCCTGTAGTTGTAGAGGGAGCGGCCTACGATGCTAAGTACGGTCAGCCCCTACTTGGAGAAATACGAGCGGCCCTAATTCTGGGGTTTTATAATGCAGGATTTGAAAGCGTAATAGAAATGCAGCCTACTCAAATACGTCTTAGGGTATTTGGGTCTGGGGCTATCCAGCCTCTTAGTATTTGGAAGGACTTTATGAAAGTAGAAAAGGATGAAGCAGACGCCTTGAGCATGGCTATAGCCGCTGGAAGTTAGAACACCTGTTCTATTGACATGATCCTATTTGGGGTATATAATAATGCGTAGAGGATGGTGAGCAATGGATGAAGCTGAGGCCCGTTATATTATTAGTAGTTTTTCAGATGCTAAGTCGTATCTTACCTGTAAGAAATATCACGGCATGTATCTAAGGAGGGACCCATCCATCAATAAGGAGTCATATGCTTGTACTATAGTTGGTAACATAGATTCGGATGGCGTTGTAAATGTACTTAAATTTGGTATTGGGATAGATCTGGTAGCGGAAGTAACTAAGTGGAATACTCATTTTTTAGATAAGTTCATTTCAAATAAAAACTATATTGGTGAAGGATGGAGTCTGTGTACAGAGGCACAATTTAACGAAGCTGCCACTTCGTTCATCAACCATTTTTTAGGTATTATAGCTAAAAAACCTGACTGAGGAGATAAATGTCTAAAAGAGGCAGACCTAAAAAAGAAGTAGTACGTTCTTATGAGAACATCGAATTCAAGGTCAACCATGTATATAAGCGTAAGTGTGCCGAATGCGATGTGGTGGGTGGATTGCATTATTACTATCCATATCTAAAGGGGGAGGATGTTAAGGCCGGAGCATTACTGTGTGATGCTCATAGACAGGTGGAGCCAGAGTTTATAGACGATGTGCGCCTTGTACAGGTAGAATATGCCGAAACATAATAATTTTTTTCATCTTGACGATTACCATAGCCAACAATTTCTTAGCTGGAAACTCCCAGAGGGATGGTGGAGCAGACAGTATGAATATGCTTGGGCTTATTCGTTCTTGGATGACGGAGACATATCAGCCGATCTTGGTACAGGATATACATTCAGGCCATTTCGGCATGCCCTATCAATAGCGAGTAAAACTGTATATGCTATTGATGTGCATGTATCGGAGGACATAGATAGGTTTGCGCCAAACATGCATTTTATACAGGGAAGTTTTGTAGGCAGGCTTCCACTTGTGAATGACTCCATTGATAAGGTATTTTGTATTAGCGTACTTGAGGACGTTATAGGACTAGAAGAAATGGGGCATGCACTAACAGAAATGAAAAGGATCGTTACTAAAGAGGGCCAGATTGTACTAACTTTTGATGTTCCGTATGATACTGATAAGCCACAACACGCACTATACAAGGGTGTGGATTTATCTAAATTCATTGCCACAGTAGATAGGGTTGGATTAAGATCGGATCAGCCCTTCTACAAAGAGTATAAGAAGGATAGGCTGTATAACCATGAATATAATCTTTGCGTATATCATTGTGTACTGAGGAAATAGTGGACCGTCAGGAGCTTAACCATCGCATATATAGAGCCTGTTTTTGGCTTACTAAAAATGAATGCGCTCATGGTGGTGTGGCTGGAGACCAAGGCGGACTGCCCTACCCGGAAGTATCTGGGTATCTAATACCCGCTATGCTTGTATTTGGCCTAGACGCTATGGCCTACCGTTCTGCCGATTGGTTAATAGATACTCAATGTCTAAAGTGCGGCGGCTGGCCCGGATGGAAAGAGAACAATTGTGAGAATGGGGGAGAATGCAGAGCCTTTGATACGTCTGCCGTTGTAGAGGGGTTGATGTACATAAGACAAAAGAATAATCTGATTACAGATAGATACTACCAGGCAATAAATACAGCCATAGATTGTTTGCTATCAATGCGTATTACTACGGACCAATCCTTGCAGTATATAGGCGTATCCAAAGCTGGAACATCCATGCAGGCATATAATCTTCGAAGTGCATCAATATTAAATGGCGGATATAGCGCATGGGCGCATCGTATTAGCAATACGAGGTGGGCATTTAACAACCCGGAAAGAATACATTATATAGCCTATGCCTTGGAGGGCCTAAAAAAGATAGGACTTATGGATGAACATGAAAAAGTATTAAGCCAGCTAAGAGGACTACCCAGACCCTTTAATTGGTCCTATTATAGCGGTCCTGATGGATCAATACTTCCAACACAAACTGCTCTTTGTACTGTGGGTAACTTTCAAATGGCAATACAGCTTAATGATGTTGAATTATTCGATTGGGCAGCTAGATCACAAACATCGGGTGGAGGATTTCCCTCTACACTTAATGGTAATTCTGTAACTAACGGTATGGAGATAGATGAAATCTCTTGGCCCATTAAGTATTTCCTTGAGGGAGCTACATATTTCTATGGGGCGGGATTAAAATGAACAGCGATATAAAAGTACTCGAACGAGAGCATAGCGCATTCGATGTTAGCATAGATGCCTGGAAACGGGATAAGCCTCATGGCATTAGCGGATTGTTTCGCCTAAAGGATGAGGGACAATTCATGGAAGCGGCAATACTCTCGCATCTTCCCTGGCTAGATGAGGCCGTATTATTGGTACAGGAATCTAAAGATAATACCATTGACAAGGCCGTTGATCTACGTAACCGCTTTCCCAGTAAGATACGCATAGAGTGCTATCCATTTAATGTACATCCAATAGGGTCACAAGGGCATTTTGACTCACCAGATAATTCCGTATATACTATGACGCATCTTACAAACTACGGAATTTCCATGTGCAGATACTCATGGGTAGCCAAGATAGAGGGCGACGTAATAGCTCTACCTACTTTTCAGCTAATTAAGGACCTTGTTGATATGTTTCCGAATGAGCTACATCATTATGGAAGGGTAGGATTAAATCTTGCCGGACCAAACCTAGATATGATCTCTATGACTAATCCAAGGAATGCGGGGTGGGATGAGTCTGTGTTCAATAATAAACCAGATTTCCATTGTGTGAAATCGGGTAAGTGGGAAAGTATAAATATGTCCGACTTTAGGAATGACCCCGGTGTAATGTACTGCCCAGGCTTTAGCTTTATACACACAAAAAGATGTAAAGTCGGTAAGACGCCGGGATTAGAAGCATGGGCACCCTTTACAGAGGAGAATACTAGAAAGGCTTTGGAGGCATATGGCAGAGAACATCCCTATCCAGGTGGAGATAAAGATTATTGCCCCGCCTTTATTTTCGACGGAGACTGGAGGAAATACCTGCCCTACTGAGGAGCAAGAGCTTGATAGAATTATGCATGCTATAGAGAGGTTTGGGGACAAATGCTCTTGCGAAGCCGTAATGATAAAAGTTATAAAAAGGACCGACGGTGTTATAGAATATGTCTATACACTTTCTTCTATGCATATGTGTCCAGAACATGGGACCCAATCTACATTTGTTATTGAATATGGTATCGAATGACATGCGCATAACTATATGCAAATTAGGAATACATAAATGGGTCAGGCTGTGGCCTGCAAGACCGGGGTATAGGTTCTGTTTCCACTGTGCAAAGGCCCAGATGCAGGTAGATTCCTATCTCAGTGGTGGAAGTAGTTTTGAAACTTTGGATAGCGTGGAAGACCTTGTTAGGCGTTTTCGTGCCATTAGGCATTATGATATAATGGGATATAAGCATGGCTGAAAAGGGACATAACTATTTCTTTGGGGGGTGGCCTGAGGCACCCTGGAAAAGGGAAAAGCTAGATATGGTAAAATATATAGATCAGGAATGTGGGGAAATAGCCTTCTTCAAGACAGGCATACCGTGGTCATTTGGCGACCCTATTTACGCTAGTGATGTAGTTCTGTTGGATGGTACTACACCCGATCAATTTTCCCCCATTGTATGCGGATCATGTGGTAGGCATTTGAATATTCTTGAATTACGTTATGAGCCTACTAGAGGAGATTAGTATGTCAAGGCCGACCGAAAAATGGGAGCGTAGAGAAAAGAAAATAGAGAAGCGCCGAAGAGGCATGGTAGTAGACGGCAAGAGCGTTAAGCTACTAGAGGAGCTTTCAGATAAGCGTACCTTAGACATACTTAAGAAAAAGGATGATAGATTTGAGGGCAAATCTATTGGCAAAGAGGAATAGTATTGTGAATTCATCCAGTCTCGAAAAATATGATCTAACTAATAAGCCATGGTCATCCGGCGGTACGGCGCTTGTTATAGGCAATGGTCCATCTGCCAATATATTTTTCAAACAATTTCCTTGGTTATTTCAAAAACTTAAAAAGAGTTTTCCTGGTGGGTATAGTATAATAAGAATATTTATTTGTAATGATATAAGTAAACTACCAAAAGAAACGGCTAAAAAATTTGGGGATGCCTACAGGCCCTATACTACCCTAGTAGCCGTGTCTACCGCCTTTAATGATATTGACTACACACGAAAAGTATTACNTACCAATATGGCTANTCATNTTATTTCTAGTACNGAAACGTTTGATACNATTAGAGAGGTTATGTTAGAGGACGGGGGTCTAAAAAATTCCCTACGTTGGCATTCAGTATATGGTGTGGAGGAAAGTCCCATATCGTTTAACATGCGTCCACCTTTTTGTAGTTTTGCTATGTCACATTTAGTTACGTTTCAATTTATAGCTATGACTAATTTTAGCAACGTACTGTTGGCAGGTTTTGATCTTGGGTATAAGCCATTGAACGCAGATGGAACCGACCCTAACCATTTTAGTAGTAATTACTGGGGAGAGGATAAAATAGATAAGTTCACCACAGAGTATCTTAAGAGAATGGAAGAGGATCAGATGATTGCCCATTCTATGGTTTACGCCAACATGAAACGCAGAGGGATAAATGTATACAATACTACAAGAGGCCCATTGGATGCCTTTTATGGGGAGACGAGCATATGGTAGGCTATGATCCCCGGTATAGGATAGCAGTCATTATACCTAACTATAATATGCCAGAAGCGGCAGATGCAATAGTAGGTAGGATTAGGGCCAGTAGCGACGAGAGAATGTACGACCTCTTTTTAGTGGATAATGGCTCTGACCTAGTGGCCCCAGCTAAAAATACTACTGTCCTTTTGCCCACAAATTGTCAAACTACGGGCGCTATTCTTTGTGGAATGGCAGCAGCAGACCGGCATGTTAGAGATAATAAGTTAGAGCATGATTATATTGCTTATTGGATAAT